>Ga0307433_1000666_pt1 | contig 24185 bp, 22 predicted proteins | sample SalMarWE160210MG_FD_202166 | JGI IMG/M metagenome (GOLD analysis project Ga0307433, IMG submission 202166) | Salt marsh sediment microbial communities from the Plum Island Ecosystem LTER, Massachusetts, United States - WE1603-210 | ecosystem: Environmental > Aquatic > Marine > Intertidal zone >... | reverse complement strand
TTTCAAAATTGAGCAAATTTACAGTGATAACCCCATTCTCTTTTACAATCAAGAAAATCATCCAGAGAAAGTAAGGACTATTTCAGCTAAACATATGATTTCAATTATGATACAAAATTTGATATTAAATAAGGATGATAACTTGCTGATTTTAGGCGCAAAAAGTGGATATATAGCAGTATTAGCCCATCAATTAGCACCAGAAGGTAAAATTGTAATTGTAGAAGCTAATTCTGATATTGCAAAAATTACTTTGAATAATATAAAAAAATATAATCTGCAAGAAAAAATTAAAGTCATTGTTAAAAATCCACTTGAAGGGATGCCTGAATTAGGTCCTTGGAAAAAAATATTAGTGACTGGGGCTATTAAGCAAAGCAAAATTAATCAATTATTAAAACAGCTTGATAAAAATAATGGTGTACTCTTTGCTCCAATAGGAGAAGATATGATTTCCATGTATACTCAGTTCATTAGAGTAAATGATAGTTTTTTTGCAAAAAAGCATTTACAAGTGAGATTTACACCATTAATTACTCAGGTGGAGTATGATGAATTAAAATTAATTACGGATAGCGAAGAATTAGAGAAACTTAATGATCTTAATAACGTTTCGATAAATCAAAATGGAGAATCTCAAAAAAAGAGTAAACCTCTTATTATAAAGTATACTGATGATATTTTGAATGAGCTCAATCTCGAACCTAAAAAGCGAAAGGATTCTTTTGAGATTAAACCTGATAAGGTTTTTAAAGCATTTCTAGAAAATCTAAGTCATACCATCGATTTATTAAAAAATGAGGAAGATTTGTATTATTGGTCGAATACTGTAGAAAATTTTGAATTAATGGTGAATTTGATTAAAAAATTGAAAAAAGATATTAAAATTAATACTCGTAAGATAGATATGTCTATTAGTCAAATTAAAACCTACAATCTAATAAGAAAAGAAATTGAAAAACAGAAGAATTTTGACTTTGAAGTAAAAAGTAATGAGTTAAGAGATATTATCACTAAGCAATTAAATGAACTTGATAAACTACAATTTATTGTTAATAAAGAAATAAGTTCAATTAGAGAAATCTAATAAGAGCAAATCAGAAAAAGAACTCCACTATTCCTATATATATCACAATTATTGCAATTAACCCCAGGATGTAGTTGTATGGATTTGGAAATAATCTAAATGGGGTTTTCTCCATATAGGACACATATTTTGTTTTAAATTCACGAATTAACACATATTTTTCTTCGATAGAACTTCTTAATTCAATAATTAAAATTAGAACTGGAATAAAAAGCACACTTACCAAAGAATCTAAGCAAAAAGTAATTCCAAGGAATAATAAAAAACCTGCTAAATAAGTAGGGTGCCTTAAAACTTTATAAATTCCTTTTGTGCTAAGTTTTATCCCTTTATTTATATCTGATTCTCTTATTTTGCTTGCTAAAGAACGAAGTTTAAATCCAAATATAATGAAAATCATTCCTAAGACTATAAACCAAAGATAATTATCACCAAAATAGCTTAAATTTTCGGTAAATAAAAACCCTAATAAACTAGAATTAATCAAGGGGATTGGATAAAGAAAGCAACTCCAAAGTAATTTAAAAGCTTTCAACTCATTGAGATTGATTGAACTGTTATTTTTTTTTAAATTAAAATAATACAATATAAAATTCAGCAAAAATAGAACTATAAGAATCACACTAAGAACAATCATTAGTTAGAATCATCCCAATTTAAGTAAGCTCGTAATATATTAATTAATTGATAAAAATTGGAATAATATCTAAAGTTTCTTAATTTAGAAAACAAAATTTAAAAAAAGAAAAAATAATCCACTAGATATATTTTTGTTGGAACTCATTCAATTTTTTTAAGATTTCTTCTCTTATTGAACCAACTATTATTTTATCTGGTGTTAATGTTTTAATATCCTTTGCATATCTCATCAATTGATGGAGGATAGGTCCTGGAGGAAATAAATCTCTATTTTCTTCTATGAAGTGACTTAGATCGTTACCAGTTATAGCTTGATCAATTTTTTTGAATATTTCTTTAAATAAGTCATTGAGGTTTGATTTCATTTCTAAGCTTAATGATGAGATGGTAATTTCTGAAATTTCTTCAGCTGATGATTGCTGGGAACCTTGTACGGTTGCGTTTTCACTTGATTCTCTTCCTAAGACTGATACTAAAGGTTCATATCGGGGATATTCTCCTTGACCTGAACAACTATAATTTAGAGTAAATGATTCATTTCCCTTTAATTCGTTAATTCTGACATGTAATTCTGAATTATCGCCCATTTTTTCCAATTTATACACTTCAAAGTTGATTTCTGTTATATTAAAGTTTTGTGGAATTATATCTTTTATAAAAATATTTTCTAATTCAACAGTTCCCTTATTTTGAATCCTAACAGTCACAGAGAATTCTCCTTCAGAAACACCTGGTTTGATGCTCTTTAAAGTTTTAAGCTTTCTTTTCACATACTGAACCTTTATTTCGGGTTCAATATTAGGGGTTTTCTCATACAATTTACCTTCTATCGGAGAATTTATCTTTATTTTTACAGGTGTTTTATATAATACTTCTGTTGGTGGTCGAGGATTTCGAGCTTTCAGAGGGTATTTTATTATTAAACGGGAATTTGGTGGAAAATTTAAATTATCGAGAACTAGATTAATTAAATGTTTATATTCTGGATTTTGGTTGTCTGGGGAAATATCAAATTTTTTAGTATATTCTGTCCTAGCACTAATATCCATATCTCCAAGCTGAATTTTTATTTGATTGAGTAATGATGGAATAAAGTCTGAAGGTAATTCATCAGAAACTTCAAGAAATTTGATATTGGAACTTCCTGAATTAAATACAGAATTCTGAATTTCTATATCTGTATTAGCATAAGCATCAACTTCAGGGGGATTAATTTTCTTATCGATGGTTGCACTTAATACCGAATATTGTGTAGAATCTTTGTGTATTTCTCCAGTAACCCTTGTGATTACAACAAATAGAGGAGTAAATCCTATAGTTGAATTCAATTCAGGTACATCCTTTGATTCAACTTGAAAAGAGTAATTCCACTCCTGATTTGGATTGAGTAAACGATTGGGAGTTTGAGAAACAACTGTTTCTATTCCAGTAGGGATTCTATGTGTAACCTTTACATCTTCTAATCTTACTTGAAATTCAGAGTCATTACTAAATTCAACATCACAATCCCAAAATCCAGGTTGAGAACTCTCATCTCTGTCAATACCACTCATCGAATCAGTAAGTCCCCGAATCTCAGGAATAAAATAGGTCAATTTATAATTGTTAATTAAATAATTCACATTTAAAGAGCCTAAAGATTTAATTTCATTGTCTTTTGTATGGATTGTACACATAACTTCAAGTTGAGCTTCTTGTTCTCCTTCAAGTGAAACGATATCCCAATTTAAATATCTGCTTTCTTCCGTCCCTTGAATACCGGCGACACCTATATTAGTTTTCTGAATTTCAATTTCTTGAAAGTGTCCAGGGATATCTCTAGTTAGTTTAATGTTTGTTATTGGCTGTTTTAATGGATTGGTAATATGTAATTTTAATCTACACTTATTTTCACTTTCAAATCGAAATGTATTATTTATTTTTTCATGAATTTCTAGTTCTGTATCAAATTCTTCTATTACTTTTAATGATGGTTTTTTTAGATTTTGAATTTGATAAGTTGTTAAATGTTCTTGATTGCTGTTTAAAACCCCAACATTTAATTCTCTTGAATTCATGGTTGTATTAACAATTTCTTTTAAGTCACAAGTTAAATTCCATAATCTACTTTTTTGAGTTGGATTCTTTATAGATATCTTGCCTTGACCATTTATTTCTTTTAGGTTTGACTTTCCATCTAATACAGCTTTTTCTGTATCAGTAATATCAACTATTATTAGATCTGACATAGTGTTCACTTAAAAAAATTTTAGTTAATTAAATTTTATTATTTAAAATTTAATTGAAGATAAACTTATGAAATTTAAATTTAAGGAAATAGAGACTTTTATAAATCTAATTACAATTACTCAATTAAAATGGGAAAGAAAAAAGATATCTATTTTTGGGAGATATTAGAAAAATATAATTCATTAATGAAGGAAGCTATTGAAAGCCCTGACTGTACTGATCCTAAAAATTGCCAGGGTGATTGTTGTTCTATTAAAATTGATGTTCCAAAAATCTTAGCAGAGGAATATATTGAAAGAGGATATGCTCAAGAAAGTGATTTCATCCGAAGTAATGTATTTACATTTTATTTGCGATTTAGTGAGAAAACAGGTAAATGTTTTTTATTTAGCAAAGAATTAAATGGATGCAGTGTACATAATTCAGGAATTAAACCACCCCAATGTTGGATTTATCCGACAAACTTTTCAAATCCATCAAATAAAAGCATATCTTGTAAAAGATTAGATGGTTGGGTGATAAAAGATGAAAAAAAAACATTTGAAGCTGAAAAATTATTAAAAAAATACATTTTCCTATGCCAAATAGAAGAACGAAAGGAGCGGTGTGAGATTCAAAATAGAATAAAACAGAGTAAATATCCAGAAAAATTGAATAGCGAAATGGGTTTAAAAGAATCATTAAAAACAATAGCACCAAGTAAATTAGGTGGTTTTAAAGATTCTTGGAATGAATTTAAATCTTTATCTGCAGAAGGATATTCCCTTCAAATGAAAAAATTTTGTGCTGCATTAAATCCAAAATGTGAATTTGGAACTAATAATTTTTTAGAATGTAAACATATCTGTGAGACGATCAGTCTCAAATTAATAGAGTATTTTGAGGAGCATATTTTGGAATACATAAGAATTAATGGTGCAGATTCTGAGGGAGAGTATCCTTTATTTAAGCTATTTAATAGCACTATTAAATAATAACAACATTAATAGTTTTTTGTCGGAATAATCACTTTTTTATCTATATTGAAGAATAGGTTAACACCAATGGATATTATGTGGATATCATCTGGGTATTACATATTTTTATGATAAGTATTAACAACTATACAAATAACATTTAAATAATTGAGTGTAAATATATTTAAATAAATTATTTGTGATTTCATGAACTTTTCTGATAAAAATTTAAATGAATTAGCAGAAAAAGTCCTTTCTGAAAAATATGATTTTATTAAAGGCCCTCAAAAACTAAAAGGAAATTCTGGGAGGACTTGGGAGTTTAATGCCATAGTAAATAATGGAAAGTATGGGAAATTTGGAATATTTATACGTGATTGGAAAAGAGAGATATCTATCACTCAACTTAGACAACTTCATAAAGCATGTATAGATGTTCCCGATATAGAAGGAGGTATTATGATATGTAATATTGCTACAGATTTCTCGAGGGATTATTCTTCACAGTTCGGAATTCAGCTTCTCTCTAGGGGGCATCTTGTATCAAAATTAAGAAATCGGGAATTACAATTCTAGGTTTTTTCTAATTAAATTCTATCCTACTATATCCACTTTTCCAAAACCTAAACCATCCAAAAAAAGTCCGAAATCTAAGCCAGCACCACGAGTAGAGCCACGATCAGATGTTAAGAAACTAGTGACAGAAGGGCGGAGATTAAGTCCGGAAAAACTGGACGGGGATCGCATGAATATATAAACCCCAACACATTTAGAAGACTTAAGTAAGAAGTGCGGGTAGGGAGTCCAAACGGTAAATCAAAAGGCGAATGCGTAGCATGAGCCAATAGAAAGAATATAAAACTCGATAGAAAACGTCATTTGAACGTTAAACGTAATCCGAATGGACAGAGGTTTGTATTATATGACACCTATTCACCCGACTCAAAAATTTTTGGGATAGCGGGATAGAAGTTTATGAATTAAAAATAATCAAATACTAGTGGAATATTATGGAAAAATTACCAGAAGAAGAATTCGATGAATTAGATCAATTGGTTCCGAAATTACTTAAGATGTACAATGGAGTCGGAATAAATATTGCAATTATCAACAATTCTCAGATATCATCCATTCACTCATTTGGGTTTTTTAATATGGAAAATAAGGTTCCAATGAGAGAAGATGCGGTTTTTCAATTAGCTTCTATTTCCAAACCAATAACAGCATGGGCTGTTATGAAGCTGGTTGAAGAGGGAGAAATCGGACTAGATGAACCTATTTCTAAATACCTGACACGGTGGAAAATTCCAACTGATTATGAGAAGTATGTACTTCAAAAATATTGTCCTAACCTAGAAGATCTTGACTCGATAATTAACTATGATGAAATGACCATACGGAGACTATTAAGTCATACTGCTGGACTATCGGTTTATGGATATCCTGGAAACGATCCAGATAATGAATTACCAACAATCGAAGAATCTTTATCAGGAGAATCTGCAGGTGGAATAGTTCGTGTAATATATCCTCCTGGATCAAAATTTAGTTATTCTGGGGGAGGTTATACTGTTTTACAATTGCTGATAGAGGAACTTACTGGAACATCGTTCTCAGAATATTTAGAAAAGACAATTTTGCGCCCTTTAGGCATGATAGATAGTAGTTTTGTGTGGAGAGAGGACTTACAACCTAAAACACCAAAATCTTACAGTGTTCTAGGAACTCTTCTTCCGAATTATCGTTACACTGCTCTTGCAGCTACAGGATGTTATGCAACCGCAAGAGATTTAGCTAAATTTACTATTGCATCGATGAAAGGACCTAACGAAGAACCTCCAGGACGGGGTATTTTAACACCAGAAACCATTGAATTAATGTTTACAAAAGTTATGGATACACCTAGTGAAATGGGATATCCATCAGGAATAGGACTTGGATATTTTCTCAGTTTTCCACAAGAATTCCCAGGAATAAAAATTGTTCAACATAGCGGTGGTAATACTGGATGGAGTTTAGAGATGATGAGTATTCCGAAAATTGGTACTGGGCTTATTATGCTTGCAAATTCAGATTCAGGAGAAAAAATAAATCAAACATTGATTCTGAAATGGAAAGATTACTTAATTAAGCGACTAGGAGAAAAATAAGTGTATATTAGCATCTGATTTATTTTATTTTCTTTGGATCTCGATCTTTTTTGTCTTGGTTTATTTGCTAGATTCTTCATTTCTATTCAATAAAAGTTTATTATTAATTTCTTAATTTAATTTTCTGATTAATGCGTAGCACAAGAAATACATGGATCAAAAAGTCGTATCATTATTTGTATATTTTTTTTAATTATATCCATATCTTTCTTTTCATATTGTTTTTGAGCATAGTTTTCAATCATCATATTTATTAATGGGATATTTATTTCTGTTGCGATGAATAATTTTACTTTTTCAACATTGTTTTTCTTGTTTAACTGATAGCGATGCATGAGAAACCCTCTTGGAGCTTCAATTATACCGATTCCATCTACTTTTTTTAGTTTATTTAAGGTTGGAATTTTTAATTTGCTATTTAGCTGATATTCATCTAAATTTTCCAAACAATATTGAATTTCATTATATATTTCAACCAATTGTAAAAAACTTGTAAAAATTAACGATATTTTCCAAGCTTTATCAAATGAATTTAAAAATTCACCTATTATTTCATTTTTATGACAATTATGTAACCAATATCGAGAATACGGACCTGTTAATACGATGTCTTCATTATTTTGTTTAAAATTAATGCCAAATAGACTAATGTTTTTATCAAAATAGTTGGAATAATTTTCTTTCTCGAAGGTTTCATCATAATTACTACAATTGCTTATTCTAATATTACCATCATATCTGTCATAATTACTATTATTATATAATCCAATTAGAAATGGATTGGATAAATTATATTCTACTGGTGTTTGAAATTCCGAGAACAATGAAATAAATTTATGAATAATGGATTCAATTTCCACTCTTATTTTGTGCAATAATTTTTGAAGAAAAATATAATTCTTTTGAGAGGGAGTGTATAACATTCCTCCCGGCACTATTGTAATTAAGTGAATACTTCGACCTCCGAATAGTTCATTAATTTCTTTAGATGCTTTTATTAGATTAAATACATTTTTAGTTAATTCCAGATCAAAATTAATTAATTTAGAGGGATTTTTCAGATTATTTTCCATTTTAAATATCTCCATTAGATCAGGTAAAGTTTGGAAAAAGAAATGCATTATATGTGAGTTTATCAATTCAGCACACATTAATACTCTTCTTAAATATAGAGAGAAAGCATTTGGAGTTATCTCAAATAAACTTTCAATAGCTTTGCAGCTTGCAATTGTTTGAGACGTATGACATAATCCACAAATTCTTGAGACAATCTTGGGGATATCGAATAAGTTTTTTCCAGCAAGAATGTTTTCAAACCCCCTAAATGCATTTATTTTGAATTCTACATGGGATATCGCTTCATTTTGAATTAGATAATCAACTGTGCCATGACCTTCAACCCTTTTGCATACATCTATAATTTTATCTATGTTAAATCACCTTAAGTTTTTGGTTTAGAGAAACGAAAAAAAATACTTCTATCTAATTCTATATCTTTGGAAATATCTAACATACTTAGTAAGTTTACTAAATTAGAGGTATAATCTTTGGATGCTGGACCTAAACAACCTTCACAGGGTACAGCATTATTGATACATGTATGATCACACCCCTCACGAGTAATTGGACCTAAACATAAGACCCCTCTTCGAAGAAAACATTTATTCTTATCGTTTTTTTTTGTAGGATCAGAAGAAAAGTCAACTTTTTTGATTAAAGTGTTAAATGTATTATCAGTTAGGTCATTTAGTGGACAATTATGACATAGGTTTTTCATTGATAATTCCAAATTTTTATTTTCAATTAATCTCATTATACTATTTCCAAGTAATTTTGACGGTGGAGGGCATCCAGGAATTACCCCATCTATTTCTATGTACTCAGAAATGGCATATGCTTTTTTTTCTTTCGAAAGATTGAGAATTCCACCATAAGAAGCACAAGTACCTAAAGCAATTACTTTATTTGCATTTGATCTTATTTCTTTTAAAATCGCGATTTGTGCTTTTTGAGACACACAACCTTCGATTAAAGCAATATCACAATCCTCCATATTCTCTTCATCATATATAAAGGGAAAAGAGATTACTTCTACTCGTTCAAGTAAATTTGGAAAAATCTCAGAAGCCATCAAGCTTGCGATGCAACCACTGCAACCTGTTAATGAATGAATTAAAAGTTTAGGCATTATTTTTTATCCCTCTACTTAATTGTTCATAAAATTTATTTGAAATATCTGCAAACTTTTGTCCCTCAATCGCGGTTATACTTTTAATAATAATTCTTTTAGCCTTATTTGGTTCTAAAATTTGTTTTAAGAGATGTACCTTTTTTTGAGCTTTTTCAATGCCATTAATATAGCGACAGGAATTCTTACTACAACCCAAAATCATTACTCCATTAAAACCAAGTTCAAAAGATTTTAAAATGAATTCTGTATCAACTCGTCCAGTACAGGGAACTTTAATAATGAAAGTATTAGGGTTATAGAGTATCTTTTTTAACCCAGCATCATCTGCTGCGGCATACCCACATGATTGGCAACAAAAAGCAATAATCTTCGGTTTACTTTTAAATTTAGAAAAAATTTCAAGTGTTTTAAATATCTTCTCAGAAGTATTAATATTCATTTCAATCGCATTTGTAGGACAAATAGCAACACAAGTACCACATCCTTTACATTTGAATTTATCAATTTTAATCTTATCTACTTCTATATTAATAGCGTTAAAATCACAAGAATTCACACATAACCCACACAAGCCACATTTATCATGATTAATTTCAATACCACTAAATTCCGTGTATAAATAATCTTTTGATAATAAAGATATTATTTTCAATGCAACATTATTCGAGCTTGAAATTGTAGAATTATAATTTAATGGACCATATATTGTCCCTATACCATATATTCCAGACGCTAAGGTTTCCTCACTCATAAAACCTTTATCATTAATGGTAAGGTGCATAAATTTTCTTAGATTTGCTATATCTTTATTAGGGATCAATTCCAAATTCAAAATGATCAAATCACTTGGAAATTCTATTGAATCGGCAATCACATAATTAATATCTTCTCTTGTTTCTATTGAAACATGATTGGCATAAATAAAATTTTGATTTGTTGATTTCAAAAGAATTTCACCTTTAATTGTTAATTTACTTAAATCGTAAAACACATTAACTTCACAATTTGGATTTTGTAATTTTATAGCATCAATGTATTTTAGTGCTAATATATCTGAGTATTCACATAAGTAATTTGACGGACCAACCTCTTGTATAATTGAAATTGAATTAACTTTACCCTTATCATTTAATTTGGATATTTTACCTCCAGTAAATCCATCTGAAGAAAGCATTCTTTCAAATTCTGCTGAGGTTATAATATTGTTATATGGATTATAGGAATATTCTTCTAAATCGAAAGAAATATCGGCACCAATCGCTATAATTTTTGCTCCCACTCGGATTTTGATTTGTTCAGCCTGTTGATTTAAATTAATGGCTTTATTGATACAAGCGCGTTCGCATATTCTGCAATCAAGACATGTTTCATGATCGATTTCATCAATAATAGGAACATAAGGATAAGCATTTTGAAATGGAATATAAATAACTTTCCTTTTGGTTAAACCATATTCATATTGATTTTTTTGTTCTCGTCCACATACTTCTATACACTGTTTACATCCAGTACATTTAGATTCATCCACAAACCGCGGTTTTTGAATTAAATCTATTGAAAAATTGCCTACTTCTCCAGAAACATTCTCTATTTCTGTATTAGTGTATATTTCAATATTTTTTTCTTTCACTATCTCTCCAATTAGTTCAGACATAAAGCAAATTGAACAATCTCCAATATTAGAAATCCGACTCCATCTTGCTATTTTACCTCCCAATGTTGGTGATTTTTCGATAATGTACACTCTTATTCCTGCTCTTGATAAATTTAAAGCTAAGGTCATACCTGCTATCCCTCCTCCTATTATAGCACAACTTTTTTCGACTTCTACACGTTTAAGTTTAACTTCTCTTTGCAAAGAAACTCGTTCTATAGCAGCTTCAATGAGTAATTGAGCTTTATTTAGAGTAATGAGGGAATCCATATGTTTCTCACTAGAATAATGGACCCAACAACAATTTTCTCTTATATTTGCTATTTCAATATTAGAACGATCTATTATTCCCTCAAAGATTCTTTCAAATATATGTTGGTGAGTTTTAGGAGAACATGCCGCAATTGTGATTTTATTAATAAAATTTTCTTTTATCCAATTGGTAATTTTGTCTAAGTTTTTTTCTTGACAGAGATTATCAAAAATTTGAACTGATACAACATTATTAATCTTTTCAAGATAGGACTGAAGTGCATTAATGTTTATTACATTCGAAATTTCCGTGTTACAATTGCATAAAATCACGCCAATCCTGTTAATCTCAGTTGCATTATTATTTAAATATTCTATATCTTCCCCAGATAATACTCTCTTGTTTAAATTCATAATGCGAATTATACGTTTACCGTCTTCAGTGAGGAAATATGATTTTTTATCTTTATCGATTAAATTTCCTAACTTTTTCAAATGAAAATTAAGTTGTCCCGTCTGATCAAGCCCTAATTTGTCCATTAAGACAGTGTACGGAATAAAACCTTCTTTTTCGAGTAAATTTAATATTTTACGCCTAAACGGATGCGATAATATCGAATAAATATCCATCAAATAGCTCCCCCTTATTTATAATTTAATTTATTAAAAATGATATTTTGACAATTTTTTTTATCTCTATGATAATATTGATTTTCTCAAATATAAGTTTGTTGCATTTCGATCATAGTATGTAGAATATTGATCAATATAACGTTCATTTTTAATAAGACTATCTTGTCTCCTCAAATTAGAATTTTGATAATTAAAATTATCAAATTTGATAAAATTCTTCTTGTCAAATTCTTTAAATTCCGACCATATGTTTTTTTACTTAGTAATGTATTTCTTTAAAATCTATAATTAGAGAGGTTTGTTAGAAAATGGAAGTATTAGAATTAAAGAAAGTAAAAAAAAAAGTAATTACATATATGATTTCAAAAGAAAATGCAGAATATTTTCAAGATGAAAATACATCTAAATTGGTTGACTTTCTTAGAGAAAGAGAAATCAATTTTGTTACCGTAGATTTTCAAGTGGATATAAGTTTATTTCATAAAACACCGTTTGCTAAAGCATTAAGTGATTTAAATATTCCTTATTATCAGTTAGATATTCCAGAGTATGCAATGGGATATCTATACGAAGAAATTGTTGAGAAACAGGAATTACAGAATGAACTGTTTGAAGAATACAAAAATATTGATAATAAAGAGTCATATAAGGGTTTAAGTCTAAAAAACTGGATTGATATGTTGGGAGAAGAAATCCAACAAAAAGAAATTTATTTAAGTTTGACACTGAGACCGCAATGGATAGTAAAGAAAATGTTAGATTTAGTAAAAAATTTTAACAATCAAACCGTTTCCTTCATTCATTTCATCCAAAAAGACATATGTGAAGACATTTGTCCTCAAGTAAGTCAATATTTAAGAGATTTAGATGTAAAGGTTGTATTTTATAATAAAAAACATACTATTCAAAATATTATATTTTAAAAGGAGGTAAAAGAAAAATGCCTGAAGTATTAGAATTAAAACCATTAAAAAATAAAATGTTAAAATTGATTTTGGTTGAAAGCGAATTTCCAATAGACTGGTGGTTTGAAGTTCCTGAAACCATGAAGGATAATATCGTTTGGAATCTTCATTTAATTTCTAAAGAATATATCGAACTGATGGAAATATTAATTGAGAAGTATAAGCCTCATTTAGTATTAGAAGAGAGACCAAATTTTTGGAATAACGCCCTTAATTCAGTGGATCCTTTAAAAGCATTATTTGAAAGAAAAGATATACCATTTAAGCAAACAGACATTTCGGAAAATGCTGAGAATTATCTTTTTGCTGCCTTAAGCGAACATCGAGAAATGATTAAAAGTTTAGAAAAAAAGATTACGCAAATTTTAAAGATAAAAGGTAAAGCTTTTGAAAATGATGACTTTTTCCAACGACTTGTTCTTTGGAAAGAATACATGCAAAAAGATTATGAACAAGAGGAAGATAAGGTACGATATAATGTTAGGGAGGCTTGGATGATGATGAATATCTTAAATTTAGCGAGAGACATTGAAGATAAGAAAATAAAAGGGATATTTATCTGTGATACTCGCCATTTTGCGGGTATTGAAAAATTGGCTTCAGATCTAGGTATTCAAACCGAACAAGTAAAGATAAAGAGGAGAATAAAATCCCTGGAAGTAGAAAAAGCACTTGAAGATGAGATTGAAATAGCTCTTTTGAAATAAATTTTATAGGAGTAAAGTTAAGAAAAGAGATGATGAAAAAATGGTGCAAAATAATAATAATCAAGAAGTTGAGAATATGCTGGGAAAAAAATCAATTATCGAATTAACCCCTATCATTATTAAAAAAAAGGAAAAATCAGATAAAATTTGTTATTTTTTTGATACAGACGAATATTGTTCCCCTTTTGATACGAATATGGGATATGATGCAGGATTTGATGTAGTAATTCCATACTGCAAAATTAGGGCAGATCACGTTGTTAAACTTGTCCAAGATGCAATGTTTTCAAGAAAAGTCGGAGCACCAACGGTATTTTTTATTGGAGGTTCCGATGTTGAAGAATGCGATAAAATAGCAGAGAATGTAATAAATGCATTAGTACCACCATTTGAAGTTCCAATCATAATCGACCCTAGAGGATCACATACTACTGCAGCAGCTATTGTCGCTAAGACTATTAAATCCATAAAAAGACATGGACATCAAGGCCTGAAGGGAAAGAATGTGATTGTTTTAGGCGGTACAGGACCAGTTGGACAAATTTCTGCTTTAATTGCTTCGAAACATAATGCTAATGTAATAATCACATCACGAAGAGAGGGTTATGTGAAGGATTTGGCAAAATTGTTAACAAGTAAAGCAGGAAAGGGTGCTAACAAAATTTTAGGAGCTGCAGCAAATTCAGAGGATGACCATTATGAAATAATAAAAGATGCAGATATTATCTGGTCTGTAGGAAAAGCGGGAGTGCAAATGGTTTCAAAAGAAGTGATGGAGAAATTATCACCGAATAAAGTTGTAGTTGATATTAATTTAGTGCCTCCCTATGGAGTAGAAGGGATGGATCCTAGTATGAATAATACAGAGTTTTATCCGGGAATATATGGAATTGGCGCACTTGATATTGGAAAACTTAAATACAATGTTGAGAAAGAAATTTTTAAAGAAGCCGCATTGACTCGTGGTAAAAAAAATTTCGATTATAATATAGCTTTTGATATAGCAACAGAACTTTTATTAAAGTAATATATTCAAAAAATTGAGTAAAAATAGTAACAATCAAGATTTTTTTAATTAAATTTTTTTTTTTAAGAAAATAAAAACAGAATAGGGTGAATCGATATTGGATGAAAAGCTAAGAATTAAAGATGCGTTTAAAGAAGATGCTGGAAGAGGTATAGTAAGAATTGATCCTGAAATTTCAAATTTTTTAAATCTCAAAGTCGGAGATATTATAAAAATTAGTCATTCCTTATCAGATAGGAATACTGTTGCAAGACTTGCAAGTGGAAAAATAAATGATAAAGGAAAAAGGATTATAAGAATGGATCCATCTCTTAGACGAAATTTAAAGATTTCAATTGATGACTTTGTCGAAATTAAGAAGATTGAAGCGCAAACTGCAGAAAAAGTAACGTTTGCTGCTCTAAATGACACCTTAATTCCACGTGATCCTCAAACTCTTACTAGGAAATTAGAAAATAGGGTATTTACTAAAGGGGATAATTTGAGTTTCTATGCTATGGCTCACAGGATTGATCTTATTGTTGTTGATTATTCACCCAAATTAGAAGCTGTTAAAATTAGTCTAAATACTAATATTGATTTTTCTGAAAAGTCACTAACACAATCAGTAGAAAAACAGCCGAAATACAAATATGAAACGATAAGCAATATCAAAGAGAAACTAATGGAGATAAGTAATAAAGTAACGTATGAAGATATCGGAGGATTAGAAGAATCTATACAAAAAGTGAGAGAGATTATTGAATTACCTATAAGACATCCAGAATTATTCGAAAGAATTGGTATAGAGCCACCAAAAGGAGTTTTATTATATGGTCCTCCAGGTACAGGAAAAACATTGTTAGCAAGAGCGGTTGCTTATGAAACCGACGCTCACTTTATAAGTGTAAGTGGTCCTGAGATAATGAGCAAGTTTTTTGGCCAAAGTGAAGAAAATTTAAGGAATATATTCAAAGAAGCGGAAGAAAAATCTCCATCAATTATATTTTTGGATGAATTGGATGCATTAGCATCAAAGAGAGAGGATGGAAAGGCTCAAGTAGAATCTCGCGTTGTAGCTCAATTATTGTCCCTATTAGATGGTTTAAAAAGGAGAGGGGAAATAATAGTAATTGGAGCCACAAATCAAGTAAATTATATTGATACTGCCTTAAGACGACCAGGTAGATTTGACCGAGAGATTGAAATAAAAGTTCCTAGTATAAAGGGGAGGCTTGAAATTTTACTTATCCATACTCGAGGAATGCCATTAGAGAAAGATGTAGATCTTGATTTAATTGCTGAGAAAACTCATGGTTTTGTTGGCGCAGATATTAAATCATTATGTAAAGAAGCAGCTATGCTAGCAATTAGAGAAGTTGTTCCAAATATCAATTTAGATACTCCATTACCAGAAGAGATATTAAATAATCTAAAAATAAAAATTACTCATTTTTTAGAGGCACTTGCAAGTGTTGAGCCATCAGCACTCAGAGAGGTCCTCATAACCCAGCCTACAGAGACTTGGGATGATATAGGTGGTTTAGAAATGGCTAAACAGCAATTGAGGGAGACTATTGAATGGCCTTTTAAATATCCAAAACTTTTTGAGTACATGAAATCTAAACCTCCATGTGGTATATTGCTTTTTGGTCTTCCAGGAACGGGAAAAACTTTATTAGCAAAAGCTTTGGCTCATGAGACTGAAGTAAATTTTATCTCGATAAAAGGACCTGAATTTTTATCTAAATGGGTTGGTGAAAGTGCAAAAGCAGTTAGAGAAACCTTTAGAAAGGCAAGAGCTGCAGCACCGTGCATCATATTTTTTGATGAGATTGATGCGATTGCAGCACGTAGGTCTGATTCTTCTAGTTCACGAGTTGAAGAACAAGTTGTTGCTCAGTTGCTAACAGAAATGGATGGTTTAGAGAAGATAGAAAACGTCATATTAATTGCAGCTACAAACCGACCAGATTTGCTTGATCCTGCAATTTTAAGATCAGGAAGATTTGGTAGACATATTGAAATTCCCGTACCAAATCAAATATCACGAGAAAAAATATTTGCTATACATCTCAATGGACGTCCATTAGGAGATGATACCGAACTAAATAAATTAGCAATTATGACTGAGGGTTATACTGGAGCAGATATTAAAGCAATTTGTGAAGAAGCAACGATTTTAGCAATAAGACGAGGAATATATGAATTAAATTTAAATGTTTTAGATGCTCAATCCTATGGAAAATTAAAAATAACTCAAAATGATTTTGAAGAGGCTATAGAAATCATCAAGAAAGGCGCAGATAAAGCCGCAATGTCCTATCAAAAGTCATTAAAAGAAACTCCTGAGGAAATTTACAGATAAGGTTTTTTTTTTTAATCTCCTATTTTTTAAAAAAAAGATCTTAATAATTTTTTTTGTTTAATTCTGATTTTGAAAAATTAATTTGTCAAAAGTACCATAATTTTTCTTATCAAATTTTTTAAATTCTTAGATAATAATAATTTACTTAGAGTTAAAACTCATTAAAAAAGTGATGGAAGTGAAAAAAATGGAAATATTGGTAAATGTGGTAGGAGATTTAGAGCATTATCCCTATAAGAGTGAAAAAAATGAATTTATCAAAGAATTCTCGGAAGGATACCTTGAATTAGAATTGATTGAAGAAGAAAAACAATTAAACGATTATTTAAAAGCTTATCGAGAGATTGAAAATAAGAATTCCTACAATGCTCAGTATCTTAAAATCCTAATTAATAATTTACAATCTAAAATGAGATAGAAATTTCTAAAAAATTTACTCCTCTTTTTACAATCTCTTTATTTTCTTAAGTAATCAAATAGTCTTTTTGAAGATATGCTTTAAAATATAATTCTTTTTATATATAAAAGGTAATTTGAGATTTAAGTTTAAATGACAGATTTAATTATATAATTTAAATCTACTGATTAAATCATTTCATTATTATTGTATAAAGTCAAGTGACTGTTTATGGTATCTAGAAGGGTAAGAGACATAGAATATGCGATAAGAGATATCGCAGTAATAGCAGAGCAAGTAAAAAAAACGGGAAAGGAGGTCTTTCATCTTAATATTGGAGATCCTCTAAAGTATGATTTTAGAACCCCAAGTTTTATATCAGAAGCTTTAGCTAACGCAAGTTATAGTGGAAAAAACTTTTATGCCGATTCAATCGGTGTAATTGAATTAAGGGAGGAGATTAGCAAATTTTTAAAGAAAAAAGATAATCTTGATGTAAGCAGCGACGATATTGTGATCACTACAGGTGTAACTGAGGCAATATACTTTATTTTGGCAGCAATGATTGAGAACGGAGAAGAACTGCTAATTCCTGGCCCAACTTATCCCTTATATATCAATAATACAAAATTTTACGATGGTGTCCCTGTGGAATATGAACTTAATGAACAAGATGATTGGGAACCTAATATCGATGATCTAAGAAAAAAGATTACTAAAAAGACCCAAGCAATATTAATATGTTCCCCGAATAATCCTACAGGCGGACTATTTAGCAAAGAAAAAGTGAAAGAAATAATTGATTTAGCTGGTGAGTATAACTTACCCATACTTTCTGATGAGATTTATGATCAAATTACCTATGAGAGAGATTATGTTTCACCTGCATCTTTAAGCAAGGATGTCCCGATAATTGGAATGAATGGTTTTTCAAAAGCACATCTAGTTACTGGTTGGAGATTAGGATATTTGTATTATCATGATCCAGAAAATAAATTAGCAGATCTTAAGGATGGTATCGCAAAATTAGCTCGTGCTAGATTATCCGCGAGTACGATAGCACAATATGCAGCGATAGAGATTTTCAAGAGAAAGAATAACCATACATCTGAAATGGTTAGAACATTAAAGGAAAGGAGGGATTATTCTTATAAACGATTGCGCCAGATAGAAGGTATTAGTTGCGTTAATGCGAGCGGAGCTTTTTATTTATTTCCTAAAGTTGATTTAAAAGAATTTAATAAATGGAAAAATGATAAGGAGTTTGCCATCGATTTACTTAAGGAAACAGGAGTATGTTCTGTATATGGTTCTGGTTTTGGCAAGTATGGTGAAGGTCATATTCGACTGACTTTTTTACCTGAATTAGAGACTTTAGAAAAGGTTTATAATCATTTAGAGGACTTTTTGAAATAGAACTGTAATTAAAATCTTTCATCTAATTCTTTACCACAATTGTAGCAATATTTTTTTTCAGCTTTCCAATAATTCTCTTTATAGTTTTTAATATATTTTTTTAACATTTTATTTATATTTGTGTAAATATCATAAAACATAGAATTGTCAATGGAAATAATTTTTATATTTTCTTTTTGGTATAGTCTTAGTTTTTCTTTTTTCCTTTTATTGTATCGCTTCCCATAATAACCCCAATATTCTATATATATATCGTATTTCGGTAAATACCAATCACATTTAACTTTATTTCCCCGTAAACTGATGACCTTTTCATAGATGTGCTGAATTCCAAGGAAGAAAAGATAGTTATCTATAATTAATTCACCTTTAGACTTAACTAAATGTCCATCTAGACATCTAAATGTGCTAATTTTCTCTGTTTTCTTGTTAAATTTACTTTTATTTTTATACTTTTTAATTCCAAAGTATATCAGGATTAAAATCAATAAGAATATAATGCCAACTATTACAAGAAATATAAATGGATTTCCCATTTTTTATGTTTGTTAATAGTTTGGTTTTCTATGATGCATATAACGTTAGGCTTTTTAAATCTATAGGGTCATTCAAATTACATATGAAAGAAATGTGTAATACAATTTTAAAATCAGAAATGGAATATGAAAATTCAAAAATAAAATACTTACTCTTAGAGAATAAAAAAAAAATTTGAAGAAAATTGTGTATTTATTAATTTTATAAATCTCTTGCTTTTACTGTCTTACGACCATTAGCTTTTGCTCTTTTAACTGCTTCATCAAGCATTTCTATAATTATTTTATTAAGAGCTTCTCCATCAAGAACACCACTTGAAGTGTTACATTCCTTAGCCTTTATAAATTCCCGTACTTTAGATTTTACAAATAGGGGTTCTACTTTTGCCATTACTCATCATCCTCTTTTAATAATTTTTTATTTTTATACCTTAATTCTAATCTGATTAAATTTAAAGGAATTTCATTTGTTATTAATATAAATTATTAACATATGAGTTTTTAAATCTTTTTGAAAATTCTATTCTAAATCACATTTTTTTAATTATCTGAGTTTTCATAAGGTTCTTAACTTTATCTTCAATGGAATTTTATATGAATTCAAAATTGAAAACTGTAGAAGTCTATCAACCATTTAATAATGAAATAAATAAGAATTATCATTTGATGTATTTTTCGCATATCTACTATAAAAGAAAATACATCTCTTAGAATTTAGTAGTATAAGTATAAATTAGTTCCATCAAATGAAATGAAAAAAAAGAAAAGGTAATATTAGTTAATTTGTTTGAGTGTAGAGAAAGAGAATATTATTTCTCTAAGTTTACTTTGGTGGAGCAAGTACAATTTCAATGCTTGACACATTATTATTTTGCCCGTTTTCACCCTCAAGTTGCTCTGTGGAAAGCTTTATGTCTCTATATTCAGTTCCCTTTAAGAATCGATTTCTTAAAATCTCACACACATCGACTGCATGAGAGATTGCTCTGCCACGAGCTTTTACGGTGCATTCTTCACCTTTATTGAGGATCATCATTGTCGCCATAACATAATTCATAGTTGGGCGACGGCCAACAAAAACGCTATTTGCTTCTTTTGCCATGTATATAACCTCTAAGTTTTTTTTGTTTATAATTGATTTTTTTTTGTAGTTTTGTATTTCTGCATTAAAGTATAATCGTAATTTCAAATTACGAGTATTACCATTTATGTGAATTTTTTTCTTCATAAAAATTTTATTATCAATTTAATAATTTTTCGAGATAATTCTTAAAAAAAAGTGCATTTTTGCAAGTAATTAAAAAAAAAAAAGGATTACGAATTTTACATACCTTTTAATTGTACTCCAAGATAAAACAGAAACCAGGAAAGAAATATTGAAGCTAAACCAATAATACCTCGTAATTGTTTTTTTATATATTTTTTTTATTTAAAGTATGAAGATAAGATGGAAAGTGATTCTATATTACTCAAACTTATTATTTTGGTTCTTAAATTCCTCAGTTTTATCTTTATCTTTAGCTTTTGTTTCTTCTTTTTTATAAATGTCAATTATAATACTAACGATAAGTAGAATTGAAATAATTATTAATAATGGTATTAATAAACCTGATTCTGTTAAGAAAATTTTTACCCAACCGAGCAAGGGTATCTTAAAAACCACAATTCCGAATATGTTTTCTTGAGGTACCCATCCTTCATCTACTAAATAGTTTGCATCACCTTTGGTTCTAAATTGCCAGATACCGCCTTCAAATTTCTTATCTACGACCCTATGGACTATAGGTTCTTCTGGAGGATTTGACCATACGCCATGAGCGTCAAAAACAATAATATCTCCATCTTTATCTTCTATAGTACCATTCCGAATTTCACTTGGGGGAACACCTCTCACTATTAACAAGTCTCCTCGACTTATAACCGGTTCCATTGAGCCAGACTCAACCACAACTATGGGAGTTTCCGTATTTAGAGTTATTTGTAGTATGAAATAGAGTAAAAAAGAGCCCAAAAAAGCAATGGATATCATTATTACGGCATATATTATTTTTTTCCGGCTTTTAGGTTCCTTTTGATCTTCTTGTTTAGTCTTTTTATGATTTCTTTCCATAATACTATTTATATTCTCTTCTTTGACTAAATAAATAAAAAAATCAATATAAATATTGGTTAATCCTATCAAATGAGTTTAGATTTATAGTTAAGTATGATTATGGAGTTTAAAATTAAAAATAAATAACCCAACTGTATGTGAATAGCTGAAAGTAAATTGAGAGTATGATTTTTTTAGGGGAAAGTTAAGTAAATATACATCTTTAGTAATAGGTTATATTATATATAGGATTTTGGAAAACTTAAAGATTAAATTTCCAGATTTAACATATTCAATTCCAAATTATTAATTTTCTATTCCAAAATATCCGACTAAAATTAAGAAAATATTTTAAAGAATAATATCTTAATCAAGAACTATTGAGTAAATGAAGATTTTATGATTCATTTAAATTATTAGGGTGAGGGAAAACCTCTTGTATATGGAAGGTCCATTTATAAAAGAATATATCGTAGGAGATATTATCAAAGAAATTGAGAATGAAGGTTTTTCAATTGAAAAAATATTTGTTGAAGATTTTATCGAAAATTTCCAGAAAAAATATAACCGATTACCCAAGAAGGTTGAAATTAAACCGATAGCGAAAAGTTACCTAAAAAGTCTTGAACAAAGTTCTTTTGATCATGAACATCATTCATTAAAAAATGAAGATAATACCTTAAATGAAGAGATTGAACCCATAATAAAGAATTTCTTAAAAAAAAGAAAACTAATTAATTCGATTACAGAGGATAGTTTATTTAGATACACGGGTGAAATATTAACTATTCCTAAAACTGAAGGAAGAAGATATTGTCCAATTTGTGGAAATGATGAAAGTTTTTTTAAGATCCATGAATCTATAGATAAAAATTATATAATTAGCCATTATCCAAAAATTTATGGAAAAAAATACAGTTGCGATGGTTGTGGCTGTATTTGGCACGAAAGTTAAGAAAACCCCTCCATCGCTATTTTTCCCTATCTCTTTCGATTTGTCCTTTCTATTAGCGAGAAGTCTCTGTTATTTAAATAACTTTTAAATAGATCATAGTTTAAAATATTATAAATAAAATTAATACTTATTTTAAAAATTTAAAAGTTATGGTGAAAAGTATGGAAGCAGATCATGCAATCATATATAATCCTATTGCTGGAAAGGCAGAGCAGACGGAAAAGGATATAGAGTATATGTGTAATTGTTTAGATGATTTGAAGATATCATACAAGCTCTTTCAGACAGAATATGCCCAACATGCCATCGAACTTGCTACACAATTAGCTAAGGAAGGATATCGCGTAATTGCTGCTGGAGGGGATGGAACGTGTAATGAAATAATGCACGGAACCATTATTTCAAACACAAACGCTCTTGTAGGCTTTATACCTATGGGCTCGGGTAATGATATTCCTGCAGCAATAGGTTATAGAGCAGATATCAAGCGGTCTTGTGAAATTATTGCTGAAGGTCACTCTAGTAAATGTGACATTGGTTATGCTAAAAGAGATGACGGTACGAAACGTTATTTTTTAGGAATAGGCTCACAAGGCTTTGATAGCGAAGTCGCTCGTAGATCTAATGAAGATAAAGAAAAAGATTATAATATGATAATTCTCACTTTATTAAAAGAATGGGAAAACCAAGAGATCATCGTGAAAATGGATAATGATACATACGAAGGTGAAGCAAATCTTGCCGCTGTGGGGCTTTCTGGAGCATATGGTGGGGGTATGTTTATTTGCCAAAGAGCTAGTATTGAAGACGGTCTTTTTGATATCAGCATTGTAAATATTGACAAGGTTAAGTTAGCTAGGCAATTCAGAAGAATGTATAATGCCTCGTTACTCCCACATCCTGATATTCAAGAATATCAGAGTAAGAGAGTAAGAGTAGAAATGAGGACGTTTGAAGATGAGCCTTATGTATGCCAAGTTGATGGTGAAGTATTAGGATCACTTCCTGTTAATTATGAATGCATTCAAGATGGTTATGAATTCATACGACCGAAAACAAATGAATTTGCAGAAGAATTCAAACAAAAATATGGACATTATATGTGGGAATGTACACACTAAATTGAAATCTAATTTCTAATAACCTTTTTCTAGTCTGATTTTATGCCTGATTGGGAGGATATTTTTAAGAAAGACGGTAAAGTATTTGAAACACCGCATCCCGATATGGAAAGGATATCCACACTTTTTAAGAAAAGGGATATCCGTAAAATCTTAGATATTGGATGTGGATCAGGTCGTCATCTAGTCTTTTTTTCTAAAAGGGGTTTTGAGATATTTGGAATAGATGCTTCACCAAGTGCTTTAGATATTTCAAATGAGTGGTTAAAAGAAGAGGGACGTTTTTGTGATTTAAAATTACATCGAATTGAAGATATATTTCCCTATTCTGACGAGTATTTTGATGCTCTAATTTCTATACAAGTGATTCATCACAATTTATTAAAAGACATCGAATTTACGATAAATGAGATGAAACGGGTTCTAAAATCAAAAGGATTAATCTTTATCACATTTCCTCTTTTTGGAGTAGGTTCAAAATTAGAACAATGGGATCTGAAAGAGATCGAAAAAGGGACTTTTATTCCTCAAAAGGGGCCAGAAAGAGGTTTGCCTCACCACTTTTTCACAAAAGACGAGATATATCAATTATTTAAATCTTTTAAAATTCTTCAACTCTATGTTGATGAGACAAAACATAGAGCGTTATTAGCAGAAAAGAGAGATTAACTCTAAAAGTCATCAAGAGTATAAATATTCAAAAGATCATTAAAAAACTTCTGCTTTCTAGCAATATTTCCTAAGATCATCGCTGCCTTAGAATATCTCATAACCAAACTTATATTACCTTCAATTTTCACATGTCCACTCATTATAGCATTCATTAATTTT
>Ga0307433_1000663_pt1 | contig 24209 bp, 25 predicted proteins | sample SalMarWE160210MG_FD_202166 | JGI IMG/M metagenome (GOLD analysis project Ga0307433, IMG submission 202166) | Salt marsh sediment microbial communities from the Plum Island Ecosystem LTER, Massachusetts, United States - WE1603-210 | ecosystem: Environmental > Aquatic > Marine > Intertidal zone >... | reverse complement strand
CCAAATACGCCAAACTCTTTTTTACCAGCATCACCAAACATGAAGTGACCTGTTGGCTGGTGAACACAGGCCTGGTTGGTGGAGGATTTGGTATAGGCAAAAGAATATCTCTTCCTCACACCAGAGAATTGATACATATGGCGATAAGCGGTGAGCTTCTACAGGCCCCCATGGAGAAAGACCCGATATTTGGATTCCACATACCCAGCAGCTGCGGCAACGTTCCCCATGAAATACTAAAGCCCGCACAAGCATGGAAGGATAGTGGTGCCTATGCCAGTGAGGTAAAAAAGCTGGCGGCGAAGTTCATTAAAAACTTTAGACACTTCAAGCGCGATATTCCACGAGCAGTCGCCAAATCCGGGCCTATTCTGGACAGTGATTAACCAGTTAATTTCGTGGGCGAGCTACCTCTGAAAAAAATCCCAGTATTAATATTAGGCAATTATCCCTTAAATACAAGTAAAAGTCAAAATAGGTCGGAGGATGTTAATGAAATCAAACAAAAACAAAAGGAATAATGGTAAGCAAAAGGGCTGTTGGCAGAATCCCCCTGGCACGATTGTTGATGAGACCTTAAAACCAACTATAGCAGAATGCCCTCAGCCATTACAAACGGGCGAAAACTTAGCTATGAGGTCTGATTCCTCAGATAGCCGAGCGGACTGCTGAGAATTAAGGCGGGCATGTATATGAGTAGCCCCATTGCTTTTGATGCATGGCATTTTATGATGATTATCAAACCGTTCATTTAGGTTTTCAGTCTGCCCAATGTAGATTGGTTTCCAGTAATTAGGCCTTGTTTCAAGGGCAAAGATGTAGTTGCCAGCCTCTTCCTTAAAAGTAGCGCCAATCGGGTAAATAAAGTAAAGGTATTTTGTCCCCGATTTTCCTTCCCAGTTAATAGTCGGTGTTTCAGCCATAATTCACCTCCTTTCTTCTAAAATTCGCAACTTAACAACTGAATAGGAGTTACCTAAGCAAACTTTTCTGAGCACCGATAAGCTCATATTCACCAGGCCCTAGCTTCTCAAAAATACCTTGTTCTGTCATGTCTGTAAGATAACCTTGAACCATGGCATAGGCAGTTGACCTCTTTTTGGCTCCTATCAACTTATTGCCGAATAGAATGTCGGTTGCTTTGCTTTGGCCTATCCTGCCTCCGTTATGCTTGGCGATTGTTACTAGCCTATCTTTGTGATACTTATCATGAGCTAGTATTTTCCTCCAGTCATATTCCGCTACTTCTTGCTGACCTGTTCGCATCAAGTAACCTTTTAGGGCCGTTTCGTAAGCATCTATTTCTTTTGTTAGTTTTGCTTGTCTGTCATGGAGTTCAGAGATTTCCTTTTCCAAACCAACTAGTTCAGATTGAGCTTCGCTAAGAAGCCTACGAGTTTGTTCCTCCCAAGAATGATTATTCATAACCATATTGCACCTCCTTTCTCAAGTACTTGTAAACTTGCATAAGGTTCACATCTTGACAGATTACCTCCTTGTTTTGCTATATTTAATGACAGAGCGGGGAGCAGGAGGTTCGAACTCCTGGTCGGTAGTACGAGTACCGACGGTAGTTTTTAAGACAACTGCAATAAACCACTCTGCCAGCTCCCCCAAAGTTAATAAGGTGCCCCTGGGGAGACTTGAACTCCCAACATTCGGATTAGCGGTCCGCTCCTCTAATCCGTTGAGGTACAGGGGCAACATAAAAGGTAGCGTTGTTTGCGAGACCACGTTACCTTTTATGTTATCACAGGTACTTGTATCATGTCAAGGGGGTTGTCAGTTGTATGAAAAGTAAGGAAAAACAGAAGCAAAAAGCAAGTAGTGAACAATCAAAGCGTCCATTCGTTAAGAGCGATTTGGAAGCTGTACTTAAAGCTGCCACTAAGCCCTTAAAGAAGGAACAAGGCGAGAAAGAATCTGCAAAAACATAGGTTGTTCATCATCCCGATGATTACACCTAAAGCTGTAAGAATTGATATAGTCTTGTAGGTATTTAGCACTTACAGCATGGTGAATCCCATCAATCCCACGTTTTACCAAGCTCCAAAATCCTTCTATGGTGTTAGTATGAGCATCGCCCAAGACATATACTTTGCTTTGATGGTGAACCCTTTTATGCTTATAGCCGTGTTTTCTTAGGCTATCATATATTTGGTATTCATCGGTATAAACTGTGCTGCTAGGCAAAACCTTTTCCTTGATTATAGGAACGACAGTTTTGGCTTGGACATTGGGAACAATAACGGCTATTACATTGCCATTGCGTTGTGCCATACCGAACACAGGTGTTTTGCCTCCAGCACCACGCCCACGCTTACCACGTCTACGACCACCGATATAAGTTTCGTCCACTTCCACTTCTTGTAACAGGGACATTATATCTTCGTCTAGCATAGAACGAATTTGCGTAAACATACGCCAAGCAGTTTTATAGGTAACTCCTAATTCACGTTGCAGTTGTTTAGCAGAGATACCACAACGAGTAGAAGCCATAAGGAACATAGCATGAAACCAAAGGCGAAGGGGTGTTGCAGAGTGTTCAAGGATAGTGCCTGCCATTGGGTAAACATGATTGCCACAGAAGTCGCAAGAATAGGCTGAGCGTTTGCTTACCTTGTGGTGTTTAGTTATTCGTTGACACTTCTTACAATAAATCCCATCAGGCCAGCGATTGTTCTTTAGCCACTCAAGGCAAGCATCATCGTTTGGGAAATCTCGACTGAAGTCTCTTATGGTATAATGTTTCATAGCAAGCACCCCCATATTTGATACTTATATTGTAACACAGGGGTTACTTGTTGTCAAGGGATAATTGCCTAATATTATAGTGGAAGATTAGCAAGCGCTTTAGACCTATGTTTCTATTATGGATTAACATACATCCCATATTCGTCCAGTGGTAACCTGTTTGGTATTCGACCAGAAACTTAAGTTGTAAGAGCGGTTAAGCTAAGGCAAGCCCGCAAACACTATCACCAAGCCTACCACTAGCATTGTCACACCTAGAGCTAATAAAGCAATCAATAGCTTCTTATTCATATGTAGAATCCTTTCCAAGCAGGTGGCTTGTATAATACTAGAACGCCAAACAAAAGGAAAGGCTTGGAGCTATACTCAATAGTCAAGCACCAAGCATGCAGCATGGTGAATATTATTCCGCGATAGGTAGAGTGAATGAAAAACGACTTCCCTTTCCCAGTTCACTCTGGACTGCGATTTCTCCGCTATGGGCTTCCACCAGGCGCTTGGCAATAGTGAGCCCCAGACCACTGCCTCCGGTAGCTCTGGCGCGGGACCTGTCCACTCTATAGAAGCGTTCGAAGATATTAGGCAAATCCTCAACAGGAATGCCTTCACCGGTATCCGATACGCTAACCTCTACCCAATTACCTTTTGCCATAGCAGCCACAGTGATAGTGCCTCCCTCATGGGTATGAGCCACCGCATTTTTCAGAAGGTTATGCAGCACCTGATTGACCCGTTGCCGGTCGATGTTAACCAGTGGCAGATTATCAGGCAGTTCAAGGGACAACGATATCTCCTTTACTGCTACCTGGGGCTGCCAGGAAGTTACCGCCCGCTTAATTAACTTGGTGATGTCTTCCGCCTGATAAACAAGCTTCAGTTTGCCTGCTTCGGCAAGACTTAGCACCTGGAGCTCATCAACCAGTCGTGAAAGCAGAGCTGTCTCTTCATTGAGGGAGTGAATAGTAGCGGCATTCGGCTTCACCACTCGATCGCGAATTGCCTCAAGATAGCCTTGAATATTGGAAAGAGGGGTTCTCAATTCGTGAGCAACATCAGCAACCAGATTCCGTCGTAATTGCTCGGCGTGCTCCAAGTCGGCAGCCATAGAGTTAAAGGCTTGAGCCAGCGTCCCAACTTCGCCTTTGCCCTGGAATTGAACCCTCTGGGACAAGTCTCCCCGCCCCAATCGTCTGGCAGCCTCGGCAAGAACACCGATGGGTGACGACAATCTCCGCGACAGGATAAAAATCAGTATCAAAGCGACGACAATTGCCACCGCGCCTACCAAGAGAAGATAGCGATTGATTGATGCGGAGAGTCTTCGGAATAGAGCAATATATGGCTCTGCCTCCGGGTCAGGGGTGATGTAAACTTTGCCCAGAAACGTCGTGAACCAGGACAGCTCAATAGGACTGTCTGGTGAGTCAGGATTATAATACTCCCCTAAAAGTTTTCCCTGTGAATCAGCTATGACTGTCCCGTTGATACCGACCAATATAATATTTGTCCCGGAGACATGCGACGCACCTTCAACGACGGACTGGACATCCCCCCACTTTAGTCCTTGCCTCAAATAATGGGCATATAAACTATCCAGTATTTGAGCGTCACGATATTGCGCACTTATTTGCTCATAATTCTCCGTTTCGACAGCGATGCGCTGACTGACGAAGAAATATATGGCGCTAACGGTCACCACTATTATCACGGCGAAAGTTATAGAGAGACGAAACCACAACCTATGTATCACTGTGCCCCTCCAGAAAACTTATAGCCGATTCCATATACCGTCTTTATATATCTGGGGTGGCTAGGGTCTGGCTCCATCTTTCGGCGTAGGTTGAGGATGTGAACATCGATGGTGCGGTCGAAACCCTCAAAATCGTAGCCCAAAGCTTCTTCAATAAGGCTTGCCCGGCTAAAGACTCTACCCGGCTCTTTGGCGAGAACTCCCAGTAATTTAAATTCGACAGTGGTCAAATTCAATGGCCTGTCGGAAAACCACGCCTCGTGTTTCGCAAAATTCATACTAAGTTCGCCACGCTTAATCTCTTCGGGACCACGCTCTCCAGGCAAACGTCTTAGCACTGCCCGTACTCGAGCCGCTAGCACCTTAGGGCTAAAAGGCTTGGTCACATAGTCGTCGGCCCCTAAGCCCAGGCCCGTTAGCTTGTCCTGGTCAGTAGTCCTGGCAGTAAGCATAATGATTGGTACATCGGATTCATGTCTGATGCTGCGACAGACCTCAAGCCCATCGATGTCTGGCAGCATAAGGTCAAGAACAATGAGGTCAGGGCAGCTTTCTCGAGCCAGGCGCAGAGCTTCAATACCATCATAAGCAATTAGAACCTCGTAGCCGTCCCTTTCTAAGTAGAGCTTGACCAACTCCACAGTCTTTACATCGTCATCAACTACTAAAACCTTTTTGCCTGCCATCCCTGGCCTCCCGGTGATGCTTCACGCGTCCCTAATTTTATAACAGAAATGCTAAGAAATTAATATTAAGGACTTTTTTTCACCCAGAGTTTTCTTAACAAATTGTACAAACTATAGCCTAAGTGGGCCGATATAATCCTCGTTGAACAATAAGCCATAGTTCTTAGATTGACATGACTGTATGGGCGGACTATAATCCTTTCCGGAACGAGATATAAGATATGGAAACGAAATCATCCCCAGACCCAGACCATAAACGACGACAGATTGCCATTTTCGTTCGATGGTGGTGGGGCTTGCTTTAGTAGAGGTCTCTGATTGAGACGTGTGTGCCCCACGTCCCACCGGACGTGGGGCTTTTGTTTATCGTGATATGGCCGAAGATTTTCCTGGGAGGCTGCCATTGGAAGTTTTGAATGAAGAGACATTCAAGGAGTTGCTGGAAAACAAGCAATACAGGGAGTTGCGAGAGAGGCTAGCGGGCTCGGAACCCACGCATGTTGCCGACCTCCTGACCAGCATACCAGCAGATGAAGCAGTGATAGCGTTTCGCCTCCTCCCGAAGAATCTTGCCATTTCCGTTTTCGACGATATGGATGGAGCATCTCAGAACCAGCTGCTTGAGGCGTTCAGCGACCAGACGGCGAGGGATTTCCTTGAAGCAATGCCACCCGATGACCGAACAGAGCTACTGGATGAGGTACCCGCCAAGGTAGCCCGCAGGCTGTTACAGATACTCTCGCCCGACCAGCGCCGTGTCACCCTGCAGTTGCTGGGTTATGAGGAAGAAACGGCCGGACGTGAGATGACTCCCCTATTCGTAGACCTGCACAGCGATATGACTGTGGCACAGTGTCTGGAAAGGGTTCGACAGCTGGCCATCAACCGGGAGACAGTGTACGAGTGCTATGTTATGGACCGCCGCCGCTATCTTATAGGTACGGTCTCACTCAAGGACCTGGTCATCGCTGACCCGGATGCCAAGGTAATCGACATCATGAAACCAGACCCGCCCTTTGTCTCTACCCACACCGACCGCGAGGAAGTAGCCAGGGAACTTCGGGAGCATAACTTGCTGGCAATTCCCGTGGTAGATGCAGAACAGCGCCTCGTCGGTACCATCACCCATGATGATGTAGCAGACATTATGGAGCGAGAGGCCACCGAGGATATTTATCGCTTCGGTGCAGTATCTGGTACAGAGCGAGGTTACTTTGCCAGCCGTATTTTTGATGTTGTCCGGCGCCGGGGGGTATGGCTCCTCTTGCTTATCGTGGTGAACACAATTACTTGCACTATTATTGCCCGGAATGAAGGGTTGTTTACCGGCGAGCTAGTGATACTGGCTGCCTTTATCCCGTTGTTGATTGGCACCGGCGGGAATGTGGGAGCGCAATCGGCCACCGTCATTATTCGTGGGCTGGCTACGGGGGAGGTGAAACCCAGACGGGCTCTGGCCGTAGTATTACGGGAGGTCGGGATAGGTGCTCTCCTGGGCATTGTCCTTGGTGCAGTTGCCCTAGGCTGGGCTTATATTCTCGGCGGGAACCACCTGAAGGTGGCCATCATAGTGAGCACAACCCTGGTGGCCATATCAGTAATGGCAACCCTCGCAGGCGGAGCTTTACCGTTTATTTTTCGTCGATTAAGGATTGACCCGGCTCTGGTATCCGCCCCTTTTATAACTACGATTCTGGATATATCCGGCGTGGCGGTTTACTTTGGGGTTGCGCAGATGGTAATACAATTGTAATCAGCCTACCGGGATAAGATAGAGAAGTTCACGGGTAAAGGAAAACTCGAAATGACGAATAGAATTGCCGAAGGCGCGAGGAGAAAGCCGAGAATAAAGCGTTTGCGGAAACTGCGAACATCAATCGCCGAAAAGGGACTGGATGCTCTCCTGCTTTCTCAGCCAGAGAACCTACGCTACCTTTCTGGATTTACCGGCTCCTCCGGATGGCTACTAATTTCAGGACAGAATGTTATTTTAGCTACTGACTTTCGTTACCTGGAACAAGCTAAGGACGAGTCGCCAGATTTTGAAATTATCCAGACTAAGCAAGAATTACGTGACTGGCTTCCTGGTTTGGTCTCTGATTTGGGGTGGCACAAATTAGGCTTCGAGGCAAATTTTATTTCCTACGATAGCTTTCATAAGCTTAGCGAGGCAATAAAGACCAGGCAAGTTAACCTTGAGCTTGTTCCCACCACTGGCATAGTAGAGCAGCTTCGCTCCATAAAAGAGCCTGAAGAACTAGGATTTATCAAAAAAGCAGTAGAGCTAGTCGATGCCGTCTTCGAACAGGCAAAGGCAATAATTCGTCCCGGCACAACGGAAAAGGAAGCAGCCTGGGAGATAGAAAAAATCCTTCGCCAAGAAGGAAGTGAAGGGATGCCCTTTGAAATCATTGTGGCTTCAGGCCCAAATTCAGCTCTGCCCCATGCTCGACCTACAGAAAAAATCATTCGCTCCGGTGAACCGGTGTTGATTGACATGGGGGCCAGAATCAGCGGTTATTGCAGCGACTTCAGCCGCACTTTATTATTGGGTAAAGCAGACAAAACCCTACAGAAAATTTATAATATAGTTCTCAAAGCACAGACCACTGCCATAGAGGGAGTTGAATCAGGTATGGATGCTTCGCAGGCAGACCAATTGGCTCGAAGCGTTGTCGAACAATCTGGCTATGGAGATGCCTTTGGACATGGTCTAGGCCATGGTGTTGGGCTAGCGGTGCACGAATTTCCCACGCTTGGTCCCAGTTCCTCCGATTCACTTGCAGATGGCATGGTTTTTACCATAGAACCGGGAATTTACCTTGCGGGGCAAGGTGGTATCAGGATTGAAGACATGGTAGTTTTGGAAAATGGCAAGGCCAAGGTGCTTAGCAAGGCAAAGGGGAAATAGCTTTCAGCTACCAGCCATCAGCCATCAGCAACATAGCGAACGCTGAGGGCTTAATGCTTAACCAGGAGGTTACTAAATGATTGATGCCGGAGAATTGAGAAAGGGAGTCGCTATAGAGCTAGATGGCGAAATATACCAAATTCTGGAATACCAACATGTCAAGATGCAACAAAGACAGCCTGTAGTCAAGTTGAAACTTCGTGATGTTCGTAGTGGGAATGTCGCCGAGCGGAATTTTCAATCCGGAGATAAGGTTACAACAGTATTTTTGGAGCATCGCCCGGTCCAGTACCTTTATAGCGATGGCGACCTCTATTACTTCATGGATAACGAAAATTACGAGCAGCTTATGTTAACTTATACTCAGCTAGAAGAGAGTACAAATTATCTGAAAGAAGGCCTGATGCTAGAGATTTTGACCTGCAAGGGAGATATAATAGCCATAGAGCTACCAACTTCGGTAGAGCTTCAGGTTACGGAGACAGAGCCGGGCTTCAAGGGAGATAGGGCCACCGCGGGCACTAAAGCAGCCAAGCTAGAAACGGGAGCAACCACCCAGGTCCCTCTTTTCATTAATACAGGCGACATTATCAAAGTCAATACACGCACCGGGGAATATATAGAGAAGGCTGGCTAATATCGCTTGACTCGCCTTTCTTTTAGCAGCAACGCTGGCTCCTTTCCCCAAAAGTTTTAACACACTGAGGCTGAATGAACTTGGCTGCAATCTTTAAGGAATCTGGTATAATCAGGTAAAAGGCGAAAGGGGTAGATTCTTCGGTCGCGGAGTTCACACCGAGCTAAGCCAGAGTTCTCCCTCAGAATGACAAGAGGGACAGAGACCAGAATGACCGACAGACAACAAGACAGGTAAGCTAATTGATAAAAGCTGATTTACATGTCCATACTTGCTACTCTATAGATTGTCTCACACCTCTGGAGCAAATAGTCGAGCGCTGCCTCAAGCTAGGCATAAATTGTATTGCTGTAGCTGACCACAACACCATCGCAGGCGCCTTAAAGTTAAGGGAAATTGCTCCGTTTAAAGTAATCGTTGCTGAGGAGGTCTTAACACCTGTGGGTGAAATAATGGGGCTCTTTCTTAGTGAAGCAGTTCCCCGGGGATTCTCTCCCCAGGAAACAATATCTCGAATCAGAAGCCAGGGTGGTCTAGTTGGCATTCCCCACCCATTTGGCAGGTCGCTGCCCTGGAATGCTAACCCACTAACCTCGGCAGAGGTTTTATCCCAGGTCGATATTATCGAAACTTTTAATTCCCGTACGCCATTTTCCAGTGGCAATGCCAGAGCAGAGAAACTAGCCAAAGAGCAGGGAAAGGCTGCCAGCGCTGGCAGCGATGCCCATACTTTAGGCGAAATTGGCCGAGCATATGTGGAAATGCCCGAATTCGATGGACCCGACGACTTCCTAAATTCTTTAGCTCAGGGCAAAATATTCGGGCAAAAATCCAGCTATTTTGCTCATTTTGCTAGCACGTGGGCCAGGATAAGGAAAAATATACTGGGAGATTCCTCGCAGAGTTTACCCTGAGTGCTAAGAGATTGCTTCGCCCCGATAAATCGGGACTTGCAATGACAAAAAGCGAAGGGCTCAAATGGCATGAGTGAGGAAGGTAAGGCGGGCTCTTGCTGAACATTGGTTGGTTTTCCACAGGGAGAGATGAAGCTGCCCGACAGCTTTTGCAAGCTGTGCAGGATAAGAGCCACAGGGGCGACATTGATGGGAAAATTAGCTTCGTGTTTAGCAACCGAGAACCTGGCGAGGCGAAGGAAAGCGACCTGTTCTTTGAGCTCGTTCGAAGCTACAACATTCCTCTCCTGTGTTTATCTCACCAGAAGTTCAAGACTGCCGCAGAGGAAAAAGAGTGGCGTGCCAAATACGATAAAGAGGTAAACAAGAAAATTGAACCATTTGCTCCCGACCTTTGTGTTCTTGCTGGCTATATGCTCATCGTGAGTGCAGAGCTATGCCAGAAATACGATATGATTAATCTTCATCCTGCACCCCCCGGTGGCCCTACGGGTAGCTGGCAGGAGGTAATTTGGACGTTGATACAAAATAAAGCCGACACAGCCGGAGCAATGATACACCTGGCTACCCCTGAACTGGATAGAGGTCCGGTAATTAGCTATTGTCTATTCCTTATTAAGGGTGAACCCTTCGATGAATATTGGCGGAAAGACAATAAAGACATGCTGTTTCGGCTTATTCGCCAGCACGAACTTGCTAGAGAATTTCCTCTTATAATCTTGACATTACAAGCTCTGAGCCGGGGCGAGGTCGGCATAAAGGACAGGAGAGTAATCGATGCCCAGGGAAAACCCATCAAGGGATACGACCTCAGTGCTAAAATAGACCGCGCAGTGGAGGGGAGTCTGAAATGAATCTAATCTGCTTTGACCTCGAGGGCCCTTTAGCTCCCCAAGATAATGCCTATGAACTGATGAGGCTATTCCCCCGTGGCGGCAAGATTTTCGAAGTCATCAGCCGTTATGATGATTTGTTGACTTTGGAAGGTAGGTCCGACTACGAGCCCGGAGACACCCTTGCTCTCATCGCTCCTTTCCTGGCTTATCACAGGATAGAAGAAGACCAAATCGCTGCTATGGGGCAGCAAGCTGGGTTAACCCCGGGGGCAACTGAATTAATCTCCAAACTTAAATCTCGATGGTGGGACATATTTTGTATTAGTACCAGCTACGAACAATATGCCTATACCGTCACACAGAGACTGGGCATACCCGGTGAGAATGTAGCTTGCACTTCCTTTCCCCTAGCTCAGATTCGCCAACTATTAAGCCAGGATGAATTTGCCTTACTGGAGCAAACAGAACACGAAATTGTGAATCTTAAACCTTTTACTGACGATACTAGAATAAGGGAATATCTGGACTATTTTTATTGGCAAGCATTGCCCCAAACAAATTCGGGAAGAATTATAGGCCAGGTGAAACCGGTAGGAGGGAGGCGCAAGGTAGAAGCACTGGAGAAGTTTAGCACCAGGATGGGAAAACCGCTTTCTAGTTGGGCAGCAGTGGGAGATAGCATCACAGATTTCAAAATGCTTCGGGCTGTCAACAAAGCAGGTGGCTTAGCCATTGCTTTCAATGCTAATGAATACGTCTTGCCCTATTCCACCCTGGGTCTGGCATCGGTAAGCTTATATGATTTGTGGACGGTCCTGGAAACCTGGGAGAAAGGTGGGCGCCGGGTTGTTGAAAGAGTGGTCAAAGACAGGGAGGAAGCTGGAGGAAGCGGCGATAGAGAGCATTTTCATTGGCTAGCGGAAGGAAAGGATATAGCTACTCCGCTGGAAATCCACAAAAGGATACGACATCTGGTTCGAGAGGAAGCTGCCAAACTGGGCTAACATAGATTACTTAGTCTCGCTTTCTGGTCTCACGGAAGATCCACACGAGGGTAACAATAGCGATTATGGAAACGATGATGATGGTAATTAAGCCCCCCCTGCCCAGCCCACCAAATGCTTCACCTGCGGCATAAACCACAGTGCTTGCCTCTGCCCAGTCTGGAATTCCAGCCATCATCCTATCACTTAAAACTAAAAGACGCCTCCACCCTTACAGGCAGCGCCATTCGCACAGGTTAATCTGACCAGACCCTGGCCGCTGTTAACCGTAGTGCATCCATTTTATTTCTTGGCTGGCTTGCTAAGTATTTCGTCTACAATGCCGTATTCCACTGCTTGTTCAGCGCTGAGATAAAAGTCTCTGTCGGTGTCATGGGCAATCTTCTCTACCGGCTGACCGGTGTGCTTGGCTATGATATTACGTATCATTTCCTGCAGCCTCATGATTTCTCTGGCGGCAATCTCAATATCCGCCGCCTGTCCTTGAGCACCACCAACTGCCTGGTGCAGATGTATAGTCGAATTGGGTAAAGCATACCTCTTGCCTTTGGTTCCGGCGCAAAGAAGCACGGTACCCATGCTGGCTGCCAGACCGACACAAATGGTAGATACAGGACAGCGAAGAATCTGCATAGTATCGTAAATGGCCAGTCCAGCGCTGATAATGCCACCTGGGCAATGGACATAAAGGTTTATATCCTTTTCCGGGTCTTCCCTCTCCAAGTAGAGAAGCTGAGCAATAATAAGATTGGCTATCTGGTCGTTGATCGGCGTGCCTAAAAAAACGATTCTCTCTCTGAGCAAGAGCGAATATATGTCGAAAATACGTTCACCCCGAGCACTGGTCTCGGTCACTGTAGGAATTATTACTTGAGATATTGTTTCCATCATTCCCCCTTTGTCTTATTCTCACTATTGCCGATGGCTATTTGTAATAACCGGTCCATCGTCTTCTGAGTAAGCAGAGATTGTGCCATTGATTGCCGAACCTGGGGCAGTGAGAGGAACTGCCTTGCATTCTCCTTATCCTCAGCACTATTGGCAATCTCATCTACCTTATTATCTACCTCTGAGGAACTAATTTCAATCTTTTCCTCTTCGGCTAATTTCCCCAAGACAAGACCCTGAATAAGCCGCTTCTGCGCTATAGGACGCAGTTCTTGTTTAAGTTCCTCCTCTGTTTTACCACTTCTCTTCAGGTAATCCTCTAGCTCTCTAAAGCCCAAGCGCTGTGCCTCGTCTCTAAGAATTCCGGTAATCTCCTCATCCTCCAAAATAGGAGGATAGCTCACCTCGCTGATTTCCACCAGAGCATCAAGCGCCTTTTGCCCCAACTCCGAACGATTCTTGGCCTCCGCTTTGGCTTTTAAATCAGCAGCCACTTTCTTCCTCATATCCGTCAGGTTTTCATAGCCGGCACTCCGAGCCAATTTATCATCGAGTTCTGGCAAATCTTTTTCCTTTATTTCGGTAACAGTGGCTTTGAAAGTGCCTTCCTTGCCACACATTTCCTTAACGGGGTAGTCATCAGGAACAGTCAAATTGAAGTTCATTTCTTTATTTTTCTCAGCGCCCTGCAAACGAGAGGCAAATCCAGGCACAGGTGAACTCGAATCCTTATCCACCTCATATAATATGCCTTTGTGATTTAACCAGGGTTTCCCATCCACATTAGCCTCGATGTCCATGGTAACTAAATCACCCAACTCGACAGAGCGGTCTACAGGCACCCACGCTCCCTGGCTTTCCCGGAACTTTTCCACGGCATCGGCAACTTCTTTCTTGGCGATTTTTATTGCGGGGCCGGGCTCCAGCTTTATGCTATGGGAATCGCCGAGCTTGACTTCGGGTTTGAGAGACACTGTAGCCTTGAAAACCAGGGGCTCAGTTTTAATAATTTCTATTTCTGATCTGGAGATGGGTTCGATTTCCTGAGACTCGATCGCCTGCTTATAAAGCTGTGGTATAAGATGCTCCAGCGCCTCATCTAACAAACTCTGCTTTCCTACGTGCTGCACCAGAACGGCTCGCGGCGCTTTCCCTTTGCGGAAACCAGGTATGGATACCTCCTTAACCAGGTGATGATAAGCCTCGTCCAGTGATTTATCTAACTCAGCATCCTCAGCTTCGATATTAAGGGCTATCTGGCGATTTCCCACATCTTCAGTGCTTACTTTCATGTCTTATTCCTTGTCATTGTGGATGAAGAACCTCATGCTTTAGCTTAAGGTTCAGCTCGTCAAGCTGATGCTTGCTAACATATGAAGGGCTGTCCAGCATCATATCAACGGCGTTCTGATTTTTCGGGAAAGCAATAACCTCCCTTATGCTCCACTCTCCGGCAAATAACATCACCAAACGGTCCAGTCCTATGGCGATACCGCCATGGGGCGGTGCCCCATATTCCAGTGCCTCTAAGAGACCTCCAAATCGGCTCTCCGTTTCTTCTTTACTGTAACCAAGGAGGCCGAATATTTTTTCTTGAAGCTGACGGTTGTGAATCCTGATGCTGCCGCTGCCAAGTTCACAACCATTGCAAACTACATCATAATGTTGCCCGTAAACCTTAGCCGGTTCTGTATCAAGAAGCGACACATCTTCCCATCGGGGAGCAGTAAACGGATGGTGCATGGGTTCCCAACGATTCTCGGCCTCATTCCTCTCCAAAAAAGGAAAATCAACTACGAAGGCAAAAGCCAGCAGGTCGGCATCGGCTAGATTAAGCCGCTGTGCCATCTCGCGGCGTAACTCATCCAGTGTCTTATTGACTACCTCCAGCTTATCAGCCACGATAAGTAAAAGGTCACCGGGCTTTGCTTCGAATCTACCGGCTATTTCTTCCAATTGGCGCGGAGTTAAATATTTAGCAGCCGCCGATTTTACCTCATCCAAAGTTATTGCCTCTCCTGTAAAAGCCATAGTCATCAAACCCTGGGCACCATAGCTCTTGGCTAAATCTATCAATTCATCAAGTTGATGGCGAGTATAATGACCACAGCCGGGGACACATATTCCCTTCACCTTGCCCTTATTATCGAGGGCTGAACGAAAAACCTGAAAGTCGGTACTGGCTGCGATATCAGATATATCCTTAAGCTCCAGGGCAAACCTGATATCCGGTTTATCTGTGCCATACTTCTCCATCGCCTCTTTATAGGAAAGGTATGGGAAAGGCTCTAGTAATCGCATATCAGGTTTAACAGTCTTCACAAGCGAGGTGAAAAGTTCCTCCATGAGCTGCAATATGTCCTTTACTTCGATGAAACTCATTTCCATGTCAAGCTGGGTAAACTCAGGCTGGCGGTCTGCCCGGAGGTCCTCATCCCTGAAGCAACGAGCTATCTGGAAGTACTTGTCAAACCCGGCTACCATGAGAAGTTGTTTGAGCTGCTGTGGAGATTGAGGAAGAGCATAAAACTTGCCGGGATTGATACGGCTGGGCACAAGGTAGTCCCGGGCGCCCTCCGGCGTGCTCTTAATCAAGATAGGTGTTTCAACTTCAACAAATCCCTTAACATCGAGAGAATCACGAATAAACTTTATCGTCTTGTGGCGTAAGAGAAGATTGTCCTTCATCCTGGGTCTTCTCAGGTACAGGTAGCGGTTTTTGAGGCAAAGCGATTCTTCAACATCTTCATCTTCACTTATGTAAAATGGTGGCGTTTTCGATGGATTAAGGATGACAGCCTCGTTTGCCATGACTTCAATATCTCCGGTAGCCAATTTGGGATTCTTCGTCCCTTCAGGGCGGGGAGCAACTTCTCCGGCAACCTGAATTACATACTCGCTACGGAGCGAGCCAGCCACCTGGTATGCCTCTTGTGACACCTGGGGATTGAACACTACCTGGACTATACCTTCCCGGTCACGCAGGTCAATGAATACCTTCCCGCCATGGTCACGACGCCGGTGTACCCAGCCGGCTAAAGTTATCTTCTGTCCGGCATGGTTTTTCCTCAGTTCACCACAGTTATGGTTTTTAAGCAAGGACAGTCTCCTTTTCTGAATTGTCCATTATAGCGTATAAAAGGGCTTGCCTTCAATTGAGCCAAGAGGTCACGGCTCCGCTAGCTCCTGAAGAACAGCTAGCACTTCTTGCTGAGGCACATCACTACGAATTACTGCTTTGCCAATGTCTTGTAACAGCACCCAGCGAATTGCTTTTTCCTTGGTCTTCTTGTCTAACTCCATAGCCCTTGTTATCTCAGCAATGCTTAACTTGAGATTGCTTCGCTTTGCTCGCAATGACGTGGGTAAGCCGAATTTCTGTAATAGGGACTGTTGGCGTTCCACTACCGCTGAAGGCAGAAGACCCAATCGCTGACTGAGCTTAGCGGCCCCCACCATGCCAATGGCTACCGCTTCGCCATGAAGAAAGCGCTTATACTGAGTAGCCGCCTCCAATCCATGAGCGATGGTATGTCCATAATTTAAGATGGTGCGTTTCCCTTCCCTTTCTTTTTCATCCTGGCTGACGACCTGAGCCTTGATAGCAGCGCTGCGGGCAATAGCTCGGGTAAGAAACTCCAGCTCCAGTTTTGTCAGCCTGCTAACATTGCTCTCCAAGAACTGAACAAATTCCTCATCGAGAATCATGCCATGCTTAATGACTTCAGCCCAGCCTGAGGTCAGCTCACGTTGAGGCAGAGTGGTAAGAGTCTGAGGGTCAGCCAGAACCAGGTTAGGCTGATAGAAGGCACCGATAAGGTTTTTCCCCTCGGGATGATTAGCCCCGACCTTACCCCCGATGCTGGCATCAACCATGGCAACCAAACTGGTCGGCACTTGTATCCAGGGCATGCCCCGCAAAAAGGTGGCAGCTACAAAGCCCGCTAAGTCGCCTACCATGCCCCCGCCCAGGGCGACGATAATATCGTCTCGCTCCGCCCGATGCTCGACAAGGAAATCGTAAATCTTGACAGCATAGTCCATGCTTTTCGTTTCTTCACCCGGCGGCACTACAAATGAACTAACGGCAAAGCCAGCGTCCTTGAGGATTCCCTCGACTTTGCTGCCGTAAAGAGAGAAGACATTCTCGTCGCTAATTGCGGTGGCTGTACCGGATAAAGCAGCTTTCTTCATCTTTTCGCCGAGTTTGCCCAATAAACCATAGCCAACAAAGATGGGATAACTTTGAGTCTTAGTCTCCACCACGCAGGCGATATCCTTGTCACTGAAAGCTGACAGTTGAGAGCTATCAGTGCGACTAAGCAATCTCGAAGCCCTTATTACCTCCTCTGCTACTTCACCGACGCTTAAGCCGTCAGTATGGATAGTCCAATCCGCTTTGGCATAGTAAGGCTGCCGGGAGGCTTTAAGTTGCCTGATACGTCCCAGAGGATTATCCACAGCCAACAAGGGACGGACTTCCCTATCGGGACTACTAGCAGCCTCACGGAATAAGCGCTCATAGATTGTCTCTGGTTTAGCCTCCAGGCAAACAATTAACCCAGTTTTGGCAAGCAACTCATAGTTTTGCGGATCAACTATGGCACCGCCGCCAATAGCTATAACTATCTGCCTTCGCTGGCAAGCTTTTCTAATCGTCTCACGCTCCAGTTCCCTGAACTTGTCCTCCCCATCCTGACGAAAAATCTCGGCGATAGGCTTGCCAGTTTGTTTAACTATCTCATCATCGGTATCAATAAAATTCCAATTCAATCTCAGGGCTACCTCCATAGCCACCAGAGATTTACCGGTGCCCGAGAAACCTGTAATAATGAGGTTGGTTATTCGCCTGTCCAATTTCGCCTAAGTCCTTCGTCAGTATATTGAAAAATCCAGATTAGAGCAAGAACTTGCCGTGTCACTAGATAATCAATAATCCAACCAGTGTAAAGGCGGCGATAGGTGGCAGAGCCGGCATCGGCTTCCCCTTCAAAAATCTCGCTTGAATCGCATAGACGCTAACTAATCCCAGTAAACCAAATACTGCAATAATAACCGCTGGGACTAGACCCCGGGCAAAATAAACGGAGGCTGTAAGCAGACAGGGGAAGGCAATGTCGCCGCCGCCCAGTATGGAGTATTCCCCGGCGGCGGGATTCACCTCTACTATTTTCTCCCGTTTTTTCAAGTTGAAGTTCCACTCAGAATAGTTTTTGGGAATGATTAGCGCCGGCAGGGCATTTATTTGCGATAGCCTGTCTGCCATCCAGAGCATATACCTGAAACGAACCGCCAGGAAGTCATAGAGGGCAAGTGCCAGAATAATAGCCATCGCTGTCCACGGCGTAATAAAGCGACCGAAAACTGCTCCTAGACTACTAACCGCCAGAACCAATAGCAGGTTGTGTAACCAGACGAGTGGTATCAAGAACCAAAATGTTCCAAACGCGACAGCGATGGTGACAGCCAGTGGAAGGGGCACGTAGAAGACAGTTGCGATGAATGCGCCCCAACTGAACAAAAGGGCAAACAAGAGTCTAAGAAGAATCTTTAAAGCTCTAAGTGGGATCTTGGAGAGCGTAATGCCAAGCACAGCCGCTGCCGCAAGAACATAGATTACAATCGGTCCTAACGCTGAATGGGCCGGGACATCGATAACCTGTCCATCAGGTAATGTCACCTCCCCGGGCCACCAGGATATTGGCGCGGGTGGCTGGGTCGGTATGTCTATATTGTTTTCTTCCAGGAATGGGTCTATACGGGGAGCAACAAGAAGGATGAGGATTTGAGCGACGACAAAAAGAATAAGACCCAAATAGACCGTATTCAGCTTTACCGGCCTCTTTGTGCTCATATAGGGGGTATTGTACATCGAAGAAGGCCCGATGTCGAAGTATCACCGCGACGCCGCCCGCTATCAGCACAATCCTGAGAATTGTGCAATCTTTTTTGGAGGATCAGGACTTCAAACTGAGACCCCCCTTCTCTGTAATAGTATCGTACCGGGCAACTCTCTTCTTGCGCAAAATCACCCTGGCTGCTATTAGAGCTAATATGCCCCCAATTAGAAGAGCCTTTCTGCTGTCGGGCATGGGAGTCCAAAAGGCCCGCCAGAAGGAATCCATTACCTTGCTCAGACCAATGTCAGGAATCTGTAACTGCCTTTCACCCGTTTCGGGGTCGTACCGATAAAATTCGACTTGATCATTCTCAATTGAGGTCTCCTGTTTACCCTCGTAATTCACCCACACGTGTATGGGAGATAAATTAACTTGATAGGGAATATTTTTCGCTTCCAAAACGGAAGCTAAGACCAGAGCCCGGGACTTGCAATCCCCCGCTCCTCGCTCCAGCACCTCCTCAATGGTAGGACAATACCAGGGCACGTTATAAACCTCCCAATCGTGGCGATAGGGTATTCCAGCCAGGACCGCTTTCTCTACAGCTACAGGGTCAGAAGGAAAGTCATTCAGCATAAATTCAACAGCGCCAGGGTCAGCATCGAAGTTAAGAAGCCTCTGGACACTAATGATGAAATTTAGAGGATTGGGATATAACACAAAAATAATCCATAGTATAAATACCAGGGGAAAATATCTCCGAAAAACCCTCCGAAAAACATTTTCGGACCTTTCAAAACCGTCCGGCATAGCTGTAGTCTCAGTCGAACTATTGGTAATATTTTTCCCTACTGACATAGCACAGGATAACTCCTACTCGGGTTCGAGAGAACCAAGGTAAATATGATATTGAGCCGCCGAAATACCTGTTCCTTACTTCCTCCCGCGTTTCTCACTCTCTATCTTCCGCAAAGTCTTTTCATCAAGGCCAAAGTGGTGGGCTATTTCGTGGCGCACTACTTCCTCTATTTTTGCTTCGATTTCATCGCCAAAGCGGCATTGCGCCTCTATGGGCTTTTGAAAGATACTTATCTTATCAGGCAAAACCAATCCGTACCCCCGGCCTCGTCTAGTTTGGGGCACACCCTGGTAAAGACCAAGCAATTGGGTGGGATGACTGTGTTTAACCTGTCTCAGTTGCCCTGGTGTGGGCCAATCTTCTACCACGACATCAACATTTTCCAGTTTGCACTGAAACTCCGGTGGCAAACTATCGATTGCCTTCGCTACGAGAGCCTCAAATTTATCCCTCTGCATATCTATAAATCACAGATATTGCCAACATTTGCAAGAACACGTATCATCATCTTACCACTCGAGGCTGCTACCGGACAAGCGAATAACAATTAATGGTATCATTAAAACCCGGCCTTTTATATTAGTTGAACTGGGCATAGCACAATAGCTGCTTTTTGCTCATGAGACATAATTATGGTAGTTTATCCCGCTGTCAAGTTTAGCGTTCTTGACGAAGGATGATAAATAGGATACGCTATTAGTTCAAATCTAAAAAGGGGAGAAGTTAAATTGCAGTGCCGTGGCATCAGAGGTGCTACCACAATTTCAGCAAATAGTAAAGAGAGCATCCTAGCTGCAACTGAGAAGCTGCTTGTGGAAATGACACAGGCTAATAGCGTTAAAATTGACGACATAGCTGCTGTTTTTTTTACCACCACGTCAGACCTAAATGCTGAGTTTCCCGCTTCAGCAACACGAGAGCTAGGATGGCCATCCAACCTGGCTTTGCTTTGTGGGCATGAAATGAACGTGCCCAATGATCTCCCCCGCTGCCTGAGAATTCTGATGCTAGTAAACACTGAAAAGGGACCTGGGGAAATCGTGCATATTTACTTAGGAGAGGCGAAGAAGTTAAAGGACAAACCGTCACTATCAATTGGAGGCAACACATGATTGTAGTCATGAAAACCGGCTCCAGCCAAGATGAAATCAGCGGGGTTAAGAAAAGAATCGAAGACGTTGGTCTAAAATCACACATATCAGAGGGTATTGAACATACCGTTATCGGCGTACTGGGGCAAGTTTTCCCTGAACTTCGCGACACCCTGGAATTACTCCCCGGCGTCGACCAGGTCATACCTGTGAGCAAACCCTACAAACTTTCCAGCCGAGAGTTCCATCCCCGAGACACTATAGTCAAAATAAATAGCGTGGCTATAGGTGGCAATGAGATAGTAGTCATGGCTGGACCCTGCGCGGTAGAAAGCGAGGAACAACTTTTTGCCACTGCTCACGCGGTCAAGGCAGCCGGGGCCACTGTACTGCGCGGTGGCGCCTTCAAACCACGCACCTCACCTTACCAATTTCGTGGACTGGGCGAAAGCGGGCTCAAAATACTGGCACAGGCAGGTAAGGAAACTCAAATGCCCATAATCACCGAGGTTATGTCGCCAGACCATGTCGACTTAGTAGCCAAATACGCTGATATACTCCAGATTGGAGCTAGAAACATGCAGAACTTTATCTTGCTCGACGAGGTGGGGAAAACAAAGAAGCCGGTGTTGCTCAAACGGGGTTTGTCATCCAATATACAAGAATGGTTACTGGCCGCTGAGTATGTCCTAGCCCAAGGGAATGAGCAGGTTATGCTTTGCGAACGGGGTATCAGAACCTTTGAAACCTATACTCGTAATACCATGGACCTAAGTGCTATACCAATTATCGAAAAGGTCAGCCATTTACCCATTATCGCCGACCCCAGTCACGCCACAGGTAAATGGTACCTAGTATCCCCGCTGGCATTAGCAGCAGTAGCTGCCGGGGCAGACGGACTTCTCATAGAAGTCCATCCTAATCCTGACATGGCGCTTGCCGATGGTCCTCAATCGCTCACCTTTGATAACTTTCGCCTCTTAATATCTCAATTACTGCCAATAGCCAAAGCTAGAAATAGAAAGCTAGCTACTCCAAGCTTTAGGACCAAACCCTGAGACCATGGAAATCGAGCAAGAACTAGCCAATATAAATCCCCAAGGGGAAACACTACTTACCATAGGTGTGTTTGATGGTGTTCACACCGGACACCGCTACTTACTGGAAACATTACAGCAGCGAGCAGCGGAGAAAAACTTGCTTAGCGGAGTAGTCACTTTTAGCCCTCATCCCCAATCGGTATTACATCCACACAATCAACTACCCTCGCTTAGCACCCTGGAAGACAGGGTCAGGGCTTTTCAAGAGCTAGGCATAAAAATAATCGCAGTGCTTACTTTCACTCCCAGGGTAGCCCAGCTAAGTGCCCGGGAGTTTATATCCTTAATTAAGAAACAACTCAGGATGCGCGGCATCATGGTGGGGCCCGACTTCACTTTAGGACGAGGCGGGGAAGGCAATATCGACCTACTCCGCGCCCTAGGACGTGAAATGAAGTTCAGCGTGGAAGTTATCCCCCCATATACAATCGATGGCGAAGTGGTGAGCAGCACTATCATCCGCCAAGCATTAGTTCAAGGCGATATGAGAAAAGTAGAAAGGCTAATGGGGCACTATTTCCACCTGAGAAGCAAAGTCATCACATCCGACAAACGTGGACGAGTTTTGGGATTTCCCACCGCTAACTTGGATATCAGGCCGCAACAAGCCTTACCATGCAATGGCATCTATGCTACTATCGCACAGGTAGATGGCAAGAAGTTCCCTTCAGCAACTAATATTGGCATCCGCCCCACCTTTGGGGAGGGGGAAAAAACGGTGGAAACTCACCTCTTAAACTATAAAGATGATTTGTATGGCAAAGACATAAGGGTAGAATTTGTGCAAAAATTAAGGGATGAGCAACGCTTTCCTTCTTCTGAAGAGCTAAAGGTACAAATCGAAAAAGATGTTCGAGAAGTAGAAGCAATTTTAGCTAAAGATTTAAGATGACTAATACAAGGTTTGCCACCATATTAAAACGAGGAGTGGCTGAAATTATAACAGAGGCGGAACTACTAAGGCTGCTGGACTCGGGAAGAATTCTGACCCTGAAGCAAGGTTTCGACCCCAGCGCTTCTGATATCCACCTGGGACATGTGGTGGGCCTAAGGAAGCTGCGTCAATTCCAAGAGCTAGGACACAAAGTCACTCTTATAGTCGGCGACTGGACAGCCCGAATTGGCGACCCCAGCGGTCAGTCAGCTACACGCCCTATGCTTTCCCCCAATGAAATAGAAAGCAATGCTCAAACTTACATGGAACAATTCTTCAAGGTGGTAGATAAAGATAAAACAGAGCTAAGATGGCAAAGCGAGTGGTTTTCCCAATTCACTTTGGATGAAGTAATTAAACTTACCAGCAAATTTACCATAGCCCAACTTCTAGCTAGAGAGGATTTTAACAAGAGGTATGGTTCTGGCAACCCTATATCCCTAACTGAGATGCTTTATCCTTTGCTTCAGGGCTACGATTCAGTAGCTATCCAGGCCGATGTTGAATTCGGTGGCATTGACCAGAAATTCAATTGCCTCGTGGGCAGAGAACTACAACAAAGCACGGGGCAACCCCCCCAGCAAGTTTTCCTTGTTCCCCTCTTAGTCGGTACCGATGGTCATCAGAAGATGAGCAAGAGCTTAAATAACCACATAGGCGTTGCTGAGCCCCCCCGGGAAATATACGGTAAGGTGATGTCCATCCCCGACCTTCTTATTGTGGACTATTTTGAGCTGGTGACCGACATTCCTGAAGAAGAAATCGCTGAGTTCAAGAAGCAACTGAAAGCTCACTCGGTCAACCCCATGAACCTTAAAAAACGATTAGCTCATGAAATTGTCAGGCAGTTCCACGGTAAACAGGCGGCAAATGAGGCAGAGGAGTATTTCCAGGAGCGGTTCCAAACGCGAGAACTTCACAAAATAGAAGTGACAGATAGTATTAGTATCAAAGAGAGCGTGGAAGTTATCCTCACTAGGGACATGCCGAGGTGGCTTGTGGATAACAAATTTGCGAATAGCATGGGCGAAGCTAAAAGGTTGCTTGCTCAGGGTGCTGTTCGAATAATCCGAGCAGATGGAACCAGCCAGGTAGTCAAAGACGAGAAGGCGACACTTAGACCTGGTGATAAAATTAAAGTTGGTAAGCGCCACCTTTCTGAAATTCGTCGAGGCTGATAAAAAGATAGCCTGATTAGGAGGTAAAAATGCAGCTACGTATTCCAGGACCAACACCTTGCCCACCACAATCTCTCCAAGCCATGGGGCGGCAAATGATAAACCATCGGGGGGGAGAATTTGCCAAAATTCTCAATTCAACAACGGGGAAATTGAAACAGGCATTTCAGACCAAAGGAGACGTTTTCCTCCTTACCGGTTCAGGCACCGGTGGCATGGAAGCAGCTATTGTCAATACTCTGTCGCCGGGTGATAAGGTCCTATCTATCTCCAATGGAGCCTTCGGCGAGCGCTTTGCCGACATCGCCGAAGGGCATGGCGCTGAGGTAATCCACCTTAGTTTTGAATGGGGGAAAGCAGTTGACCTTGATGCAGTAGAAAAGGCACTGAAAACAGATGGCGATATTAAGGCAGTCCTGGCAACTCACAATGAAACATCCACAGGTATGACTAACAGGCTCGGTGACATAAGCGCCCTGGTCAAGAAATTCGATAAACTTCTTCTGGTTGACGCTATCTCAAGCCTGGGCTGCATCAATTTGCCTACCGATGACTGGAATTGTGATGTAGTTATCACTGGTTCCCAAAAAGGATGGATGGTGCCTCCCGGACTGGCCATGGTTAGTGTAAGTGAAAAGGCCTGGGAGGCTCATGCTAAGGCCAAAATGCCACGCTATTACTGGGATTTTTCCAAAGCCAAAGATTTTCTCCAGAAAGGGCAAACTCCCTGGACGCCAGCCATTTCTATGTTCTATGCTCTTGATACCACTTTAGATTTAATACTAAAAGAGGGACTAAACAACATATTCGCCAGGCATGCTCGAATA
>Ga0307433_1000659_pt1 | contig 24295 bp, 28 predicted proteins | sample SalMarWE160210MG_FD_202166 | JGI IMG/M metagenome (GOLD analysis project Ga0307433, IMG submission 202166) | Salt marsh sediment microbial communities from the Plum Island Ecosystem LTER, Massachusetts, United States - WE1603-210 | ecosystem: Environmental > Aquatic > Marine > Intertidal zone >... | reverse complement strand
CAGTACCCTGGTCGCCTACCAACAGGTTGACACCCGCGCGGAACTCTACTGCGGTATCTACCGTAAAGCAACGCCAAGGTTTGAGAAAGATGATGGTTTCAAGCATAGCTGTATTTCGATCCGCGCGGGTTAGAGCGATAGTTCGTCGATCTCTTCTTCCGTCCAAAGGAATTCCGTTCCATCCGACACACGCAGACCGAGGAAGTGGACTGGGCCCGAGGACCACGGGGCGGCCTGTAAGAACTCGTCGGCCGTGCGCCCATCCTTCAAAACTCGGCGATGCAAGGGATATTCCGTCTCGAACATCCCGTAGAAGTGTCCAATTACTTCAAGGTCGCGCGGAAACGGTCGCTTGCAATGCGGGCACACTTCAGGTGGAACCTCATGTTCAGCAAGAAAAGCATCAGCGGCCGAGGTAAACCCAACAAACTGATCCTCTCGGATTCCCATAGCGTCTCTCCTGTTCTCTTGCGTCAGTAAATGTAATCCTGGCGGGCGGCGGCAAACGTGATCTCTGGGTCTTGTAGCCGCCTCCGTGTACGATGTTGATTCACGCGCTTCATCCGCGTAGCCGGCTTGCGGCCATTCGGATTGCGACTGCGATCTCGACGTTGTTTCTTCTGTGGCATCATTTCAATTCTCCAAAAGCCGGCAGTAGGACTCGAACCCACGACAAGCTCATTACAAATGAGCGGCTCTACCAACTGAGCTATGCCGGCACGCCCGGCCTTTCGACCGGGCCACTATCAAGTTGCGGGTGCAGGACTCGAACCTGCGTAACTGGCTTATAAGGCCAGCGAGAGGCCACTTCTCGAACCCGCAATCAAAACTCCAATCTCGCTTGAAAGTCCTTGTAGAACTGAATGTTGTCATGGCCCTTTCGCTGCATTAGCCGCTCGACGATCTCTTCATCCGAAAATGGCCGCCATTCTCTCATCAAATGGTAGGCCGTGTCCGGTGATACATCCATCGACCGGCGCTCCGGCCAAATCGTATCCAACGTTTCTTCTCTCTGATTATGGCAATGTTCATACAAATGCAGCGAGCCGTGATGACTCGCCGGCCAGTGCGCGTGTGGATAATGCGACAAGAAGACTTGTTGCCCGCATACCTTCTTCACTACCCGAGTCAAATGCAGATTCCCTCCAAAGATACGTCGGCACTTGGCTTCACTGTCATGGTTTCCAAGAATCAAAATCACTTGGCGGCACCGAATCTGTTGACGCCAATAACCTGGCCGCTTCCATGCAAAGTCTCCGAGAATAAAGAGTCGATCAGCCCGCCCAACCATTGTATTGATGCGGTACAACAACATCTCGTGCCATTCATTCATAGTGAATGGGCGCGTCCTTCCAAGGTCTTGGTAGAACTTCTCGTGCTCAAAATGTGTATCCGCTGTGAAAAACGTCTTCATCTTACACTCTATTGCAACAAGCAAAAGTACCGTGTAATTTTGTCGCGGCCTTATCATACGCCAGCGCCGCTTGAATCTTGTCGAAGAAGTAACCCAAATGTTTCTTTTTGCCTCGGTGCCAAATTTGAGCGCACCACTTACCCTTCGATTTGTTCCAAGAGACACCTTTGAATCCAGACGTATTGTTCTTCTGTTTTCCTCGATTACATCCATTCTGCGCATGTGTAGCCAGTCTTAAATTTCCTCGTCGATTGTCAAGTTTGTCTTGATTTTCGTGATCGACCTCACCGGCAACAGGGCCATTATACCTCTCCCAAATCATAGATGTCATTGCAAGATTCTGTTGATGCCTGCCGCTCTCAATCATCACAGAAGTCATTGCGTAGCCACGACTGCTAAGATACCACTTCCACTGCGACAAGAAATCGTAATCGCAATCATCAACAATCGCAACAGCGCCTTTTGTTAAAGGTATTTCTTTCATTTCGCTCTCCTAGTCAGAATAGAAGGATTTGAACCTTCGACCCCTTGCGCCCAAGGCAAGTGCTCTTCCAGACTGAGCTATATTCTGAAGCTGTGCGGGGAGGACTCGAACCTCCAACCATGACCTTAACAGGGTCCCGCTCTATCATTGAGCTACCGCGCAGTGGTCGGGCTTTTTGTTTTCATTGAGACAGGCTAGCCCGGTCGGTCCTATCGGTACGCTTTCGCCATCCGATTCGTCCCTCCCTGTCCAATCCCGGGCGCTACCCGGGCCTCTCGCTCTTGGTTTCGTCGCCAGGTCGCGTCCCGGCCGGCACATGATCCTCGTAGTGGCGCGGCGCGAATCCGTCATTGCGATCGAAGGTCTCAACAGCGGCCACAAGAAGCGTAGCGGCCTTGAGCATGTTCGCTCGCTGTTGGTCTGGTGGACAAGTCATCGCTGCTGCCTGGGCCATGTAAATGTTGACATACGTGGACCAATCATTCAGCGTGTTCTTGTCATCGAACTCCGTTCCCCACTGCCCGTCCTGGTATTCGCGCTCGGCGCGAATTTCGTCGAGAATTTGTTGCAAACTCATCTCGCCCTCTCAGGGTTCAGCGTGATTTGGAAAAAGGATCACTCGTCCTCATCATCCTCCCAATCGTCGTCATCCCAGTCGTCCTCGTCGTCATCCCAATCGTCGAGATCATCGTCGAGATCGTCATCGTCGAAGTCATCGTCGAAGTCGTCGTCGTCGTCGTCGTCGTCGTCGTCGTCGTCGTCGAACTCGTCGTCCAACTCGTCCTCAGTCGGGTCGTAATCGTCGTATTCGGGCATCGCAGTCTCTCCTGTTAAGAGAAATTGGGTGAAACACAAACGGTAATCTACTCGGTTTCAAACACAAGCCGACGCATATCCTCCAAATGCCTTTCCGTGGCGGCAAGGGCTCCTGCACTCCCCTTACCTTCTGTGGGGCGGTATCCGGCCTGCCACAGCTTGTCAATCAAATCCTGTGCCTGCTCATCCCGTAGTTGCATAGCAACAGGCGGAATCGTTCCTCCGTCAACCTGCACGCATTCGACGTGCTGAACCCAAGCTCCATCATGTTGGATATACAACTCGCAGCCACGCGCCCAAGGGGCGGGCTGCACGAAAAAGCGAATGTCTCTCATCTCTCCCTCACGGTGTGATAATAGGTGATGGGGGTGGCTCCGTTGGCGGCGGCTCCGGACCTGCGGCCGTGGGTGGCGCAACGGGTTTGACACGTGGCTTGATAGAGTACCACTGCAACAGCATCTTGAAGATGTCGTCCGGCGTCAACCCCTCGAAACACGCAAGAGGAAATTGCAGCTTCGCGCCGGCAAAAAAGTTGACATGGTACTGCACGATGATCCCGTTCGGTAATGTTGCGTTGATCGAAGTTGGGACCAACGGGCTGATCGTCTCTTCCACGTCTTTCATCTGGCCGTCAAGCGGGCCACCAAGGAATAACAGTCTCATGGATTTTTCTCCTCCCTCACAGGGCATTGTTGACACTCATCCAAAGAGAGTTGTTGATTAAAGCACTTTGAATCTGGATGCGTACACCGCATCAACACCTTTAAGCATTGACACCGGCTTGACTGCTGGTTTATTTGCTCGCGTCTCTCGCACTTTGGCCATTTCGACGTAAAACGCCAAGGATCATTAGGATCGCGTTGGTATCCATAGATGTCTTTCGGAGGCTCCCATTCGTCAGCCAAGTGTTCATAGACGATCGTTCCATCACTTTTGATGCGGTATCGTTTTGGCTTGTATGATTGCGCCTGGTCTGGTTTTGAAGGTGCATTAAATAAACAATCTTTACACAAATCAACTGTGACGAGACGTTGAAAATATGGTCCCCCACGCTTTAAGCACATATACCGATTGTCTCTCGGTAAACGAGCCCGCACACCGCAGTCTGGAAATTGCTCTTGTTCCATTATTCCTCTTCTCCACCCCCACCATCTTCGCAGTCGCTACAGAATTGAGCTTTTTTGTACTCTGGTGGATCACCAACCCACCAGTACGAATTGCATACAAACCAGACATGAACTTCATAGACGTATGCTTCAGCCAATCCCATGCCCTTGTTGCCAGATGTGTCCCGCACCTCAACAATGCCTTCACAGCTAATCAAGCCCGTGTTACCCCCGCCAAAAACTGAGAAGCCCGAAGTGTATACGTGTGTGAATACATTGTAACGCTTTACTATCCACGAACGGCCAGTGTAACCAAACAACCCCACCTCTAAACCACGAATATCCGACCCCCAGTCCATGAAACGGCAATATGAACCACGGCCGCATCCAGGATTGTAATAACTACACAGATCGCCACAATCCAAATCCCATCTGCCAGGGATAATTATATTTGGTGGGCCAGCGGTCCCTTCTTGACCGAATTCGCATTCAATGTTTTCGCAACAGTTGCACCAACCATTGTCAATAGCGTCACTGATCTCTTGAACGATGTCGTGCATCCAGTAATCTAATTCTGCGTCAAATTCATTCTCATCGCAGATTTCCTTCAACTTATTGCGGACTTTTTCGACATCTTCGTCCACCCAAACGTGGTCAGGGCCTACCTCCTCTAATTCCAGGAGTGGGTCGCAACCAACATCGGGATTTGTACAGAGTTGATTCACGTCTTGAATCACTTTGTTCCATGATTCAAAACGATCATCACTGCCCGTTTTTGCCGTGTAGACATTACCACCAGGATTAGGACTAGCCATCGTCAGTCTCGCTCAGATGAAGCTCGTCGTTCGTCGCAATCACGAGCCCGCCGGCCATTTCCTTCGGCGGGAACGTAATCACAACTGTGCCGTCGTCGTGTTGCTGTACCATGTCGTCCGTGAACTCTACTCTCCGAACTCTCTCCCCATCTCGCCACTGCTCTACAATCCACTTGTGCATGGCGCACCTCCTATTAGAGGTGGGGCTTGATACCTTGCCTCCGGGCTATTGCAAGCCCCTGGTTGATCGCCTTCTGCTTGGCGCGTTCCCGGCTTGCCTTGTTGCCGGGTGTATATGGATACTTCTTGCCAGTCGTACCATACTGGTACGCTGGTTGCCCATTTACTGTTGTGTAATGAACAGGCATAGCTACCTCACTGATACAGAGGAGTCAACTTCGCGTAAAGACTCCCGGGTGATTCTTTGATATTATCAGAGGTGATCCGACCTGATTGTTCGATAATGTCCGCAACCAACTGAGAACAAAAGATGCCGCGAACAACATGTCCTTTCCACCAGCCGCGCATCATATATGGTCGGCCCAATTCTGAGTTAGCGTACCTCTTCATAGCTAACAACTCAGTAGTCGTGTACGCAACGCGCGGCTGCATAATGAACCAAGAAAACTCGCGGCGTTGCATCGCTGGTCTCGCTTCCTTGTCCCTCATTTCCTTGAGATACACATTCAAAGGAACACGATGCACGCGAGGTGGCACTGCCTCGTAAATCCACGGTTCGCCACCAATGTACAAAATGATAGCGGCGTGCGTCAAAGTGCTTCCCGTGTTGCGATAGATCGGTCGCACTAGAATACCGCTGTCCCAAAAAAGAACAGAGCCATCCTGCGCAGCCCGAGGACAAAAACCAGGACACTTGTTCAATGTCTGCGGCTCACAACCCGCCAACAGACACAGCAACAACGCTAATGCAATCAGCTTTCTCACATGATCCTCCTAGTCCACCCACGCAGGTCCAACGTCGCGGCCACCGTCGATCTTGTAACGCTTGGGGCCTTGCTTCTCATTCGGATGCCGCAACTTACAGTTTAATCGCCACGTGATACCGTGGCGTGGATTCACACCATGCAACCACTGTGCCGGCTCACGATACCCGGAGAGTGCATTATACGAAAAAGAATCCGTGGCAATCCAGCCTCCATTAACCATCAACTCTCCGTCGATGTCTGACAACGTGCTGGCCGCATGATGGTGCCCAACACAAAAGTAACGAACACGTTGAGCCCCGGCGGCTGATCCAAGAGCCACAAGACCCTTTTGCCGGCGTACCATACCGTACCAAGGAATACCAAGTTGGCTCCGTACATCATCGCCATGTGAGACATTGAATCCGACGCCATTGATGTCCACATTAGCACTCCAGGCATCAGGAATCAAGAACGTCACATTCTCCAACGAGCGACAATGAAGACGAGCGGCCTCGGCGCAAAGGTAATCCCAGTTATCATTCGCGCCGGCGTAGTCCTTTTTAACGGAGCGGCGGCCGTGGTTTCCGGCGAGATACAACACGTTCACATGCTGAAAGTACGCCGCAAGATCACGAAACATCAGCGCGTGAAGCTGGCCAACGGCCAAACAATTTCGGAACATGTTCCGATAATAAGACCGAGACATGTGGCTATGAATCTCGCCGCTGGTGAAGTCACCATAGGCAAGAATCCACAGGACTGGGAAATAGAACTTCGGAGACAACGTATCCTGAGTCCACTCGACCACCGTGTCCACGTATCGCTCGGCTCGACAACACGAGATAGGGAAGTTATGCTCTTCAAGGCCACCAACTTCCTCTTTTCGCACAACCTGGTCATGGTGACCGTCACTCACGTGCATGACCACATGCTCAACGATCTGGGCTTTGCGCGGATGCTCAGCAACAGGGGGAAGCACAGAAAACGGTTTGATTCGCGCGTCCATCTCCTCAACAACCGCCCGAATAATGCCGCCCGCACGAGCCCCAGCCTTCGATTTGCGGCGCTCCAAAAGCAACTCATCACGAAGACTGACAACCTCGGTTGTCAATTCTTGGATTTTCGCATCAGTTGGATCGTAATCGGTGTTCTTGCGTTGGCCACCCGGAACCTTTGCTGTCTGATAGCCATCTGGCCAAGGCACATCTTTGTGAACACGATTCGTTGCGATGTCGGAAACAATGGAGCGGCTCACATTATATTCCGCAGCAATCACAGGTTGCGTCTTGCCTTGTGCCAACTTCGACTTGATCTCCCCGACCTGCACTTTTGTCAGCTTCATTGAATGTCTCCGTTATCAGTTTGCCAGTTCGGGGCTAATACAAAGTCCCGTTGCTCGTCAATGTATCGAAACGGAAGGGCGGCCTTGTAAAACCGCCCTCCCGTACTCTCCCCTTCCTGACTCTCACTTCACGAAATGCAATAGCTTCTCGACCTTGAAGAGCGATTGAATTGCTTCGGTACTCGGCAAAATCCACTTGCCGATGCCCTGGGGATCGACGGGCTTTCGGTACTCTCCACCGCCCATGTCACGGAACCCGGCCGGAATTGACCCGAGTTCTTCGACGGCGATCTTGTCGATCTCGGCCATCGACGGCATGGGGCTATTCGGGTCCAGAGCCCATTCGATCTTCGCATCCGTCGCCCAAGCGTGCATACGCCGCACCGGAACGATGAAATTGAAGCCCTGAAGAGCCATGACACCCTGAGTCAGCATACCGATGTAAGTGCCGTCGTCCTTCAGATACATGCCGCCGCCCGACGAACCGGGAAACGCGACCGCAGTAACCTGATCGAAGACCTTCTTACTCGCGCCGGAACCTTCCAAAAGGCGGCCAACCTGACTGAGAACACCTGTCGTATAGCTGTTGGCACCGAATTGACCGAGCAAACTACCGCAATGACTCAGATCAACGCCGACCGGCGGAATGTAGTTGTGGTCGCCGTGAAACTTCGCAGAGGTATCGAGTGGGTACGCATTCTTGAGGCGAATCATCAATACGGCCAAATCCTCACCGTAATCAGCATCGCTATACTTGATAACCCGACAATCAAGGGTGGTCTCTCCGACCCGGCGGCCGTCTTGGTGACGCTCTGCGACGATCTGGGGGTCCTTGAACTCGACAAGAATCTTCATCTGGCCTTCAGCATCGACAACCTTGCGAATGGTGCGGAGACCATCCACAACGTGGCCGGCGGTCCACACGAACGTCACGGTGTCATTTCCGACTTGTCGCGTGACAAGCGTACCCGACCCTTGAGCGCGATCAGCCTTCACGGTAACGCTGATATTTTGCAGGTACTCAGGGACGGATGCCGAAGGTTCGACGGCGAACGTCGCCACTCCAAACGCGAACACGAGAAACAGGGTCAACAAAACACGGAACTTCATGGGAAGCACCTCCAGTTTAGAGAAAGAAAGGGGTCATGCAGCCAAGTCCACAACTGTGAATTCGTCCGTGCTGCTCGGACTATCCCACTTGATGTTGCCGAGAGCCTCTCCCAACGACATCAACTCTAGGCGTCGGTTTGCATTGATAACATCCAACACACGCTCATCTGACGGCAAATGAATGAGATCAACGATCCAACAACCCATATTCTCATCCATCCCCAATCGGTGGATTCGATCAGCCGACTGGACACGGTATTCAGGCTTCCATGAGTTGGACCAATAGACAGCCATTCTGGCTTCAGTGAGTGTCAAACTCATACCGCCACTTTCAGGGTGCGCGACATAAGCAACACGCGGATGCGCGAAATTGGCCCAGTAATCCAACGGCTCCTCATCTTTGACAATCTGTCCAGCGTGTGTCGTGACGTGGTAACCCCGTCCGTCGCATCGCACTACATCCCAACCTTCTTCGTGGCAAAGTCGCTCGCACCGGTCAACAGACCCAGTGAATCCCGCGAAAATCACAATGCGACCTTGTTCTTCATTCTCCTCCAAAAGCATCTTGAGCGCTTTGTCTTTTGGGCACGGCACCTCGTTTGTCTGGCGAACGTACTTGGGCATCTCTTGTGTACCGTTGCAAGCGGGACACGTGATCTCTGTTTTCTGGAGCCGGCTCACCAATTCTGGGTCCAACAAGTCAATAGCCTGGTAAGTCCGATCTGTGTCATCGGGATCAAACCACTCTGCAATTTTCCCTTCGACACAATGAGTACAGCGCGAAGTTCCTTCCCTCACTTCACGATACTGAAATCCATCACTCAATTCACGCAACAGTGTCATTCCTGTTACAGCGTTTGGTGACGAAGACGCTAGGGCTTGCGCCACGCGCAACGTACTTGGATGCGGCTTGCAGTAGATGCGGCGATAACGCTTCTCAGGCAAATCGAGACAGTCTTTCTTGTGCTTAATGACGACCAGCCCCTTCAATCGACGAGGGAGAAGAGCGACTTCATTAACACTCGGCTCGAACTTGTGAAAGTCACTCGGGTCCTCACACAAGTCAGCCTGATGATTCGGATGGTCTTCAAATTGACCGCACTCGTGACATTTCTTCTCATTGTCTCGCCACCCCTCGACCTTGTTGACAGCCACGCCACTATCAAACTGGTGCAACTTCAAAAACGAAAGTCGAGCACGAAATGACTTATCACTACCCTCGGCCAAAAATCCTGGATAAGCAACTTCAGCCTGAGCCCACCAATCCACAGGTGTCTTAGGCGACGGTGTACCTGACATAAGAATCACGTAACCCTCGGGTCCGTGAATCGAACGAATCAAGTTTGCTATCTTGTAAGCGGCTTGGGTGCGCTGTGCTGTCCACGTCTTCAACTTGGACGACTCGTCAAAAACTATCCCATCTGGGATAGGATCGCCAGGTCGCCAACTATCCATACGCGCCTTGAGCCGGTCATACGTCATAAACTCGACATTAAACAAGTCGAATGGAAAACCCCATTTCCGGAACTCGCGTTGGATGTTTGGAAGACTGGTTTTTGGTCCAACCCACCACCACTCTGTTTTACCTGATCGTTCAATCACTTCTTGAGCCGATAGTGTTTTGCCGACGCCCATCTCGGCAGCCCAAATTTGATAGTGATACGTAAGGCCAGCATCCGTCATATCCTTTTGATGTGCTTTCAGCGGCCGAGTATACTCGTGCAAAATCAAAGGACAGTCAAACGGTGCGTAGATATTTTCTCCCGCCAGGTAACGCATTGACATCCAATTTCGTTGACAATCCTCAATGGACCACATGCGACGAGGGTTCTCTTCATCGTAGCCATGATACTTCGCGCCGCGCATCGCTTTGATTTGATCCTTAAATGCAAAGTCGCTCTTTACAAAGAGAATACGGCCATTTGACACTTCAAATATGACCTGCGCCTGGCGCTTACGCCCGAGATTATCTCGCTTGATCCATTTCATTGATTGAAGTGCCATTATCGTCCTCGCTTGTCTTCGAGTAGATAGGTCACCTGATCCGAAGCCGATCGTCGCCGGCAATCCGTCCAGAGATTGATATTCTCATCACAAAACAAACCGTGAATACGGTTGTAGGCAAATCGCACAGTTGGTTCCGTGTCATTACTGGAGCCAGCCATCACTGCCAATTTCCATTGCGCCAAGTTTCCAGTCACAACAGCAGCCAAAACACCACGAGCCGTTGTCTCAGCAATCACGAATGGCATCCCAGAGGCACACTCCAGAATATCCATCATGTCTTCTTCAGTTGCCACAATAAAGACGCTAATGCTAACATGTGGCAAGAGCTTCGGATTCAATTCAACTCCGGCCTTGGGGTCACGCATAGCGCCTAAACAACTAAGGAATCGCGTGGCTGGCGACAATCGCATCCCGGACCCATCGGCCGCCGTCCCTGGACTGTGACCCAATACCTTCAAAGCCACTCCCAAAAAAGTGGGGAAATCAATATCGGGACGGTGAATGATGATGACTTCTGGTTTCATATTCTCGTGTAAACGCTAAAGAAAGAATGCTGCCGGGGCTCGAACCCGGGACCCACAATGCGTTCGCAATACGTAGCTTGCAGTTTTAGCTCGGTGGCGGCTCCTGCCCAGCATTCCAGTGTTATCTCCACCCTTTAGATTGACAAAACGGCCTCGATACCGCCAGAATTTCCGGAATTATCGGACTCTGGCTTCGGGGTCGTCGTCAAGGGTGCTTCCATCCTGGACCACGGCGGCACCTTCCCGCTTGACATCCAGGAACTTTCTGATCTGATCGGCGATCACTTCCGTTGGAGGCAACTTGGTAAACGGCGTCGAACACTTGACAGCAACCGGCACGTGCCAAGACCACTGCCCCTTCTCGACTAGCCGCGATTTCAACGTCAATGGAATCGCGTTGTGCGGCACCTGATCGCCCAGCATTTCCGGGTTAGCGTCGATCATGGCCTGCGTAAGTGGTAAGTTGGCATAGATACGCTTGGCTTCCGTCCGGGCCGACTTCGTGCCGCAAAAGAACTCCAAGAACTGACCGGTGCTGCGCTCGAAAACGAGAAAGCTGGGGCCATACATACACCCACTTTCCTTCTCGGCCGACTGAGCTTGAATACGCGCAAACTCAGGGTCCTTCAGATCATAGACAGCAACGATGTTGTCCTTGTCCTTCAAGTCGATGGCCTTGGGCCTACGAGCAAGCGGAAGAATGTCGATCTCGTCGCCGAGATCAGTAACCTCGTCGTCTGAAACCGGAATTCCATAATTACCGGGGCCGACGAGTTTCTTGTTGATAGCCTTGCCCTTCGTGTAGAGTTGCAGGCGAGGCAGAAAGTCCGAGGACTTGGCGATTGCGTCGAAATCCATATCGGACCCAATCTGTGTGGATGGGAGTTGAGTCAAATCAACCGGGACCAGAGCATTCTCATCAGGCATTGAAACACCTCATACTGGGGATCAGGAAACAGGAACCAGAAACCAAACTAGCGGCCTTTCGACCGACAAACAACACGTTTCTTCAAGCGCTGAAGAATCTTCACACGTTGGCGTTGTACACTTTCAGGGTCCATGTGAATAGCCCATTTCAAAGCAGCATACCAAGATTCAATCGGCGTTGGACTCGTAGACGCAACAGCCAACGGACCAACTTGTTGTTGATTGATCTCTCCAAGAAGCTCAGTCAATGTTCGCATGTATGGACGTGGTTCAACATTTAGCAACTGTGCTCGCAATGATCCAGTACCAATTTGAGCCCTGTACTGGCGCATGGTTGACATCACAAGAGCTTTGAACTCCCTCAAAGGCAGTGTCATCGCATCAGTCGCATATTCCTTCCACAAGCGGCGAGGAAGTCTTGAAAGATAATACGCGGCCTCCAACGGTAACTCGCCACGATCAATCGCTCTCCTGTACACAAGCAAACGAGACAGCATCGCCATACCTAACATCTTCCGAATCCACGCTCCATTCTTGTGGAGAAGCTGACAAATTTCAGCCTGAGTCATTCCTTCTTTGTCTCGCAGGAGCCGACGAATTTGTCTAGCATACTCAGATGGGCGAGTCGCAAAACGCGCTGCATTAGCCGTGATTTGCATCGCCAAAACATCCTTGTCAGAAAGCCCAAACTTCACGATGCAAGGCACCATGTTAATCCGTATCTCACGAGCGCAAGTAACGCGCCACCGCCCATCAACAACCTCCAATTTCCCAGGCTGCCTTTGCGACGGCCGCACGCAAATCGAGTTGAGAAACCCGAGTCTAGCGAGCGAGTCCCTCAATTCAACGTACTCAACGCTCTGTTGCTCCACTTCTCGAAGAACGAGCGGCGGGTCGATCAAATCAGTGATCGGGACAAGTCTGAATTCGTCAGCCATTGCGGCGCTTCCAACTGGCTATGAAACCCTCTTCATTCATAATACACCCGAAAACGGCGTGTTTGTGACCGACATTTTCAACAAAATCCGAAAAATCGGCGCAAAGCGCCAAGTGTTGCAGAATTGTACACTCTTTTGAGGGGTAAAGTCCTAACCCGGTAAGAATCTTCGGATTTTGACGAAAATATCGGTCACAAACCTGCCAGTTTTGGGTGTATTATGAATGAAGAGACAATCGCTACCATTCGATCTACCGGAGTTTGCCCATGCCGACAGTGACGGAAGGGATTCGGCGCTTCCTGGAGGCCCGTAAAGCCACTCTGCCCGGCGCTGATCTTCTTGACAGATACCTTCGTTGGGGCCCCGAGAACCTCGAAACACAGGTCAATGCGGCAGCAGATGGCGGGGACCCTGTTGAAGGCCGGCGCAACACTTGGACAGATGGAACCTGCAACTGGTTTCATATCCGCGTCCCCAAGAATTCCATGACCGTGCCGGAGTGGAATGATTACGAGCTACGTTGGGCACCGGAAGAGCACGCTGAAGCGATCGGTAGCACCGGCTGGGACTGGATAGCTCTCCGATCTCGGTGGGTCGGCTTCGACTTTGACGAGATCACCAGCCACGCCAAAGGTGTCGGTGTAAACGATGAAGAATTGGAGCAAGTGAAAGAAGCCGCCGAGGCCCTCGATTATGTCGAAGCCAGACTGAGCACAGGTGGAGGCGGTATTCACCTCTACGTCCTCTTCGACGAAGAAGGAATCCCGACAGCAAACCACACCGAGCACGCCGCCCTGGCCCGATGTATCCTTGGCATGATGTCGGCCGAGGTTGGCTTTGACTTCGCCAGTGCAATTGACTGCTGTGGCGGCAACATGTGGCTCTGGCACCGGAAAATCACCGACGACAATCAGGGCCTTTTGCTGTTGAAATCGCCAACCAAGGTTATTGGAGTCAAAAACCTACCTACCAATTGGCGCGATCACATTGCTGTCGTAACTCGCCGGGCCAACAAGATCAGACTACAAGGCGTCACTGATGAAAATCGTGATCCCTTCGATGAGCTTGCATCAGCCCGTCGCATCATCCCGCTTGACGAAACACATAAAGCCACCATTGATGCACTCATGGAGACCGGATGCTCAACAATTTGGGTATCCGATCATCATCTTCTTCAGACGCATACCAAGGCTCTCGCAACACTGATGGACGACGCTCAAACTCGTGCCAAACTCAATCTCATCGGACACTTTCAAACCAATAGTCCTGGCAAAGACCCTGGTACTCCCAACTGTTTTCTCTTCCCTTTAAGTAAGGGCGGTTGGCGCGTCTATCGCTTTTCTCCCGGTATCACCGAAGCCGACACTTGGGTACAAGATGGAGCCGGTTGGACAACCTGTTACTTCAACAGATTGCCAAATGTTGAAACTGCTTGTCGTGCCTACGGTGGTCAACGAGTTGAAGGTAAACCTCAGTATGCTTTTCCAGATGGCGAAAGTGCTATCAAAGCGGCTGAGGCACTAGGTCAAAAACTCGACATAGCTCCAGCGCTGCGCAACCGTCCAATCGAACTCAAAGTCAACAAAGGCTATCTCACTGTCTATTTGCAAAAAGACAAGGAAGATGAGCCCGCTAAAATGAGAGGTTGGATTGACAAGCGAGGGCATTGGATCAAAGACTTAGACAAGCGACTCGAACCTGACGATACAAGTGATCTCGGAGAAATAGATTACGACAGCTTCTTGCGTTGTATGCGGTCGCCCTCTGGTGAAGTTGCCGTATGGATGTACCTCACAAGACAGGGAAATTGGTCGAGTACCAGTGGCGGACATATCAAGTACACTTTGCAAAGCAAGGGACAGACCAAGGCTGATGCTGAAGTAATTATGGGAAAATGCGTCGTCAACCCGTGGCAAATCATCTGCCAACCTTTCCAAGATGAGTATCCGGGCGGTCGATGTTGGAATCAAGGCGCACCACAACTCAAGTACGTTCCAGCACAGTTACAAGACGATGAAGAACCGCATCATCCTCATTGGGACATGATCCTCAAGCACGTCGGAACTGAACTGACACCGGTACTCAAAGAGCACGGCTGGGCTCGACAGTATGGCATTACAACAGGCGCACATTATCTTTTGCTTTGGATCGCATGTCTGTTTCGAGAGCCATTTTCCCGGTCACCATACATCTTTCTTCATGGCAATGAAAACTGCGGAAAGTCAATCTTCTACGAGTCAATTCAACTGCTGATGACAAGAGGTGTCATCAATGCCAGCAAAGCAGTCTCTACTCCAAGCGATTTCAATGGCGAGCTAGCCGGAGCCGTGCTCTGTTACATTGAAGAAATCGACTTGTCGCACCACAAGGTTGCTTTACCACGAATCAAAGACTGGACAATGGCAGAATACATGCTAATTCGCCAGATGCGGAAAGACGCTTATCATCTGCCCAACACAACCCACTGGGTTCAGGTTGCCAATCACCGCGAATACTGTCCAATCTTCGGCGGCGATACACGAATCACTGCCATTCAAGTTCCCGACTTGATGCCTAAGCAAGAGATTCCAAAAGATGTGTTGAAAAAGCACTTGCAGGAAGAGGCCCCTCATTTTCTCTACACACTCCTGAATATCACAATTCCACCAGCCATCGGGCGACTCTGCATCCCAGTAATTGAAACGTACAGCAAACGCGATGCAATTGAACTCAGTCGCACGAGCCTCGAAGAATTCGTCGCCACACACTGCAAAAGAGAAGAGGAGCAGCAAGTCAATTTTGCTGTCTTCTACGATGCTTTCATCAAATGGCTACCAACAGAAGAACGGACTTCCTGGTCGATTGCGCGAGTCTCAAAATTCCTAAAATGGGAACGAACACTCGACAAAGGTTCGCGCTACCTTAACAATATGATTCTACTTGATTCGGAGGCGGCAAATGGCCAAAAAGAAGAGCACGCAAGATAAGAATTACTACGCCGCAGGCGATGTCAATAGCACCGCCAAAGGCTCAGGAGCCAGAGCCAATCGTGGTAAGGTCTGTTTGTCACTCGTACCACTACATCTCTTTGCTGGAGCCGCACGTGTTTTCATGGCGGGTGTCTTGAAATACGCCGAGTGGAACTGGACCAAAGGAATGAAATGGTCGATCCCAATGGATTGTCTACTTCGTCATCTTCTCAAATGGTGGTACTTCGGCGAAGAGTGCGATGCCGAAACAGGTGAACATCACCTCGATTACGTCCTGTGCAATCTTGTCATGCTGCGCCATTATGTACGTGCCTACCCAGAAGGTGACGACCGACCACCACGTGATCTCACAGGATTCGGTACAGCCTGGGAAGATTTCATCAAATGTTTTGATGAAGAAGATTTCCTACAACGTAATCCTGCTATTCGAGAACTACTCGCTGAACGAGCAAAACGCACTAAGAAACGCAAGGGAAAGAAATGAGCGTTATCTACGAAGGAATGCCGCATCTTGTTGGCAATTTGCTAGCAGCCATTGACTTTGAGACAACGGGTCGCCGTCCAGGATTCCATGAGATCATTCAAGTGGCCATCCTGCCACTGGATCACAATCTACAGAAACATCCAGATGTTCCAACCTTCTATTTGAACATCCGCCCTGATTTTCCGGAACGATGCGAAAAAGGGGCCGGTTTCGTTCACGGTATAGACATGGACCTTCTGCAACTGCACGCGCCGAGCCAAGAGCGAGCCGTCGATTTACTGTGCGAATGGTTTAATGCTCTGGACCTCCCTCAAAACAGAGTCGTGGTGCCACTGGCACACAACTGGCCATTCGAGTCTGCTTTCCTAAAAGGGTGGCTCGGACCTGATCTTGTAGATCAGTTATTCCATAGTCATGGCCGGGATTCAATGGGGCTGGCGGCGTCTCTCAATGATCGGGCTTTCTTTCTTGGCGAAGACATCCCCTTCCCGAAACTCAGTCTCATAGTGCTATGCAAACAACTTGGCATCCTCTACGAAAAAGCTCACGATGCCTTGGCCGATTGCCAGGCGACGGCCGAACTCTACAAGCGGCTCTTGACCTATGGAACATAACCTACCCACCCAAATTATGGATACGCTACCCCCTTATGTGAAGGGGCGAGACCGGCAATTCCACTTCGAGCCGGACGGCACAATCGTCTATGACCATGAGGAAGGTGATTGGGAGCCTCCCCGGCCAATAGACGGCTACGAAAGCGATCCAGAAGACCCGTGGCGTCTGAGGCCCCTGTGGAGCCCCTGTGAGGCCCGTATGCACACGGCGGTTCGATTTACGGCCTGTGGCTGCATCGGCCTCATATCACGCTGTACGGAGCCTGGGAAGCTCTTCATGCAGCGCGTGGCATTCGACATCTGCCAACAATGCCCTTTGAGGAGTGATTCTCATGCCGTGTGAAGGCTGCCCAGATCATGTTCCCCCAAAAGACGGGTCCCGCGAAGGTGGCACCATCGTTTACACGGGCGGACCAAAATACGCCCCCTTCGCGTGCGTAGCCCTGGCCCTCTCTCCCGACAAAGAAGGGATCGTGACCAAATGGAGCCGGCCTACAGTCCACCGGATGGGAGAGATCGAATACCAACAAAGTGAGGCGGAGCCGCCAGAGATTGAAGGCTACGAACGCGATACCTCCAATCCCCGACTTCTCCGCCCCGTCTGGCCTCACTGCGTGTGGCGCTCTCTTCGTGTCTGGCGACAAGACACCGGTGCAGTGTCAATCTCGGCTGGCTGCCTCAATGTTCTTGCCGGTATCAAACCGCAAGACACTCTCTCACTGAAACAATGCAACGATTGTCCGCACCGATCAGACTAATCTGTATTTTGTGCGATCGTTGAAAGTGCTCCACGCCTTTGACCGTTTCCATCGGTCACAATCTTGTAGACTTTGCAATCTGCGAAGTCAGTCAGTTTGCACCGCGACACGAACACTCCAAACTGACGCAATTCCTTCCGTGTAGCCTCTGTCAAACGATCATTCAGCTTGTCCTCGGCTACCATTTCCAACAGTTCTTCCAACGTGTGACGCGCAATGACACTCACAACAGCCGCCAATGTTATGTCATTGATCGTAGTGTCTACGTCCCAGTTGATCTTTCCGATCGCTTGGACCACATCCCTGATCTTGTAAACAACCACATTACCAACTATAACCTTCTTGTTATCCTTGGTTGTCAATACTTGCGGCGGTAAACTAAGTGTCTGTCGGGCAACTACAATCACTTCAATTTCTGTGACTAGCGGCCAGTAGACATGGAGTCCTGGTGCCATCGAACGCACTTCGCTACCATGTCTCCACTTCACCCCTGCATGTGTCGCTCGAACAATCAGAATCCGAGGGACAAATTTCAGAATTGCCTCGAATATCTCACCGAGCCAAGCAAAAGCCGTTTCCATAACTCACCCCCAGACAAGAGATGCCCTGGAGCACTCGGCTCCAGGGCATTGTAACTTGAACTAACCCTTCTTCTTCCGAGGGAGCTTTTTCAGCGTCTTCGCCAAGTTGATCTGACGCCTCGTCGCAGTCGAAATACCCTTCGGCGGGTTGGCGACATACGCCGCCACCGACATCCCCGCTGCCTTCGCTTTTCGCGTCAGAGCGCCGGGATGTTTGATCGCGCTCTGAATCCACTTCTTCTTCTTCTTTGCCATTGGAATTCCTCCTCTTAGTCGTCCCGCAAGAATGCTGTGCCTGCGGCCCACAGTTCGTAATCATCGGCCCACTTGAAGTCGAATATCTCGCCCTGCGGATGCTCGTCATCAGCAATCTTGACAGTCTTCTTCAACGTCAACTGACGATCCTCATTGATGCCATAGATGAGGCTGCTCAACCGAGCGAAGACATTCGGTGCTTCTTGACTGTCGATGATATGCGTCTTACGGATGTCGATCACCATCCCCTTTTGCAAGTCGGCCGGGTCAGATGGATTTGTCGGTTCAGCCATGAAAGTTCTGAGATTCAAGCGCGGTTTTGCGACACCTGTTACTTCTCCATAGCTAGAAGTAGTAATTACCTCTTGCGCAGTAAATCCCACATCAGTTGGTGTGCGGTCGCCACGGTCACTTTGTGGCCTAAAGACAACATTCTGGCCTCCAACGATCACAACATCATCACCCCAGTCTTCAAAGTAGCCAATAGGCAAACTACCACTGACACTGGCCCCTTGGCCATCGCCGCCAGCATCACCAGCCGCAATCTCATCTGGGGGTGGCCAAGTCAACGTGATAGAAAGTCCGGCTGGCCAGAACCAATTGTACTTTGTCATCTGGCCCGCTCGCACAGGAACGAGACACACAAAATCAATGCGATTTGTTTCGGAGTTGTATGTCGCCTCTTCAACAATCGCCTTCACAGCACCAGTAGCCACATATCCCTGCGTAAAATCAAGAGTCACACAATCGAACGTCTCCAAGTTCAACTTGTGTAAGTATGTACTGAAACTGATACGCTTCCACGTGTTGGACTTCCGAATCAACCAGAAGGTGGCGCACTTGTAGATAATGTCGGGTTGGTTGTACGCATAGAAATCCACATTCTCCTCTTGGATACCGTATCGACTCACATTGTGACGGAGAATGATTAGCTGCTCACTCTTATCCTTCTCACGGTCAGTGATACCCGGGCTCCAACGCATTCGCCAGTTGACTCTCATCTTCGTCACGATGTCTTCTGTGCGAGTCAACTCCACCTTAATACCCTGCTCAGCGTCAATATCGCTCACAGTAATCGTATCATCGCTATCCGGCTCCACAGGCAGGTATTTGAGATACACGACGCCATTACTAATCCAGAGCGCACATCTTGCTTGGTATGCAATCTCCTGAAGCACCGCAACAGTGTTTCGCCGATCAAGAATAGGAAAATTCATCGGGAAAGGATTAAGATGGTCATTTTGAACCTGGGCAAAAGACGTTGGGTCAGCAGTCAAGTCAGTGTAGTTGTCGATAATGTATTCCAGAATCTCCGTGACATCTGGACCAACATTAGATTCAAATGTAACATAGAGATCATCCGTCCACCCTTGGTCCTTGTATGAACTCAACGGTCGCGGAGTGACAATCTGTGTAGTCTTCAAATTGCCATAAGCCACATTCTGAACCGTGTAATAGTCTGACGGCACATCGACCAATCGTCGTTCGCCGGGGAACTCTTTGTAGGCTTTCACAGCAAGTACAGTACCAGGCCACTGGTCATAAAGATGGGCAACAATGTAAGTGATCGGCTCGTCACTGTACATACGCACTGTGGCTCCAGGCTCAGCCCAAAACTGCTGCGGTATCGGATCATCCGAAATTTTAGAGGCTCGGCCAGTACCAGTCAAAATGAAAAAGCCGTAATGCCGACACAGGCAATCCGTGAAAAACTGGTTACCACAGCCACACGGAACTTGTATCCGGTAGTCATAGCTGGTATCGCCAGGACTTTCAGGAATTGCATAAGGACAAGTCTCTTCTCTATCGGTCGCCTGATTATCGGCTTCAGCCTCACCTTCTGGCCACGATCGACTCTGGATATGAAAATTCTGACCGTTGAAGTGGCCTGTGAAAAGTGCCCCATTGATTTCAATTGTGAGAGACACACCTTGAGGAAAGTCTTCGCCACCAAGAATTCTCAATGGGTTGCAACCGAGTCCTTGTGAGGTAGCATCAGCTATCTGCTTGTTCCGCTGCCACTGCGCGCACATCTGTTGAGAAGTTGCCCGCGACACGATGTCAGCCATTTGCCCATGCAACGTATTGATTTGGTCAAGCAACTCATCAGCCTTGCCATCGTCGTAGCCCCAGTAGCAGGAATGAGCACACCAAAGTGTACGAATCTGCATTGCAAGTTTTCCGAGCGACATGAAAGTGCTGCTATCAGTATTCGAGCCGTTATTAAAAAGTGGCATCGACGACAGATAATTCAAGCCAGCAATTACGCCAACTCCACACAAGGTTGTACCTGAGACAGCCTCATTCATCTGGAGCGCAGGGACATCAAGTACCTTCCCAAAGACCAGTGGCCAAGGCTTACCGACCATCGCTGCTGGCAGCCACTCAAACTGACCCTCTTCCGGGCTGAAACCAACCTCTTTGTCTTCAATCTGTGAAACAACAGAAAACCGCACTGTTCGGTCGCGCTCGTCCCAAGTGATAGGCGAACTGATTTTGCCAGAGAAGACCAGAAACTTGTCGCTCAAATCCAGTCCGTGAAAATACTGGTAGACGCGCGCTGTTCTCTTATGAATGTCACTTGTGTTAAAGTATGATTTGATTGAGCCATCAGTATCATCAAGCACAATGTCAATCTGTTGAGATGTGTCATTCTGCGAGATACCAACAACATTGTCCAAACCACCAACTTCCAGAATCTTGCCGGGGATGCTGTCAACTGTTCGGTCAGCATACCAAGATGGAGGATTAGATGAGCCACGCCACTCCACTGAAACAATTAAGATCGGTTCAGTGCCGTGCTTCTTGGCCAACTCTGCCAAAGCATTTGCTGGTATGCTACGTGCCATTACTGCTCTTCTCCCTCGAACTCAATGTCGATGCTCACCGTCTCGCCACGGGGCATCGGAGTAATCGCTGGTGCCGCCCGACTGATTGTTTCAAACTCAAAAGGATTGCTTACAAAGTTACCGAGCCAGGTACGGCCACGGTGATCGACAATCTGCACTCTTGAAGCGAAGTACGAATTGACAAATGCTTCCACCTCAAGTGCTTTGTTTCGCGTCAGCCGGAATGACCAAAGCAATTTGCGGCGTACTCGGCGCTTCACATAGGTATAGCGCGTCCCATCCATCGCTGTGAGCCTATTGACAGTGTTCAGATTTGTTTCTTGATCCGAAAACTGTGGGTTGGGCATCACAGTCAATGTCTGCAACATTGGATAGGGTGCTGACATCCTAAACATGATTCACCTACAGAAGGTACTCGGCCAACTCGCCTTCAAACTCGAAACCAACACTGTACTTACAACCTCGCCCATCTTGCACAATCGGATCATCCAGCTTTGTAATCACGCCACTCCAGAAACAATGTTCCCAGTCAAGCAGACCGATCTCTTGACCAAGATGGGCATCCATGAACGTGTGTAAACCACTCGCCTCTGCCCATGTTAAACCCGAGAAATCAAGCACAAGTGTTTGAATCTTTGGCCACATTGGATCGGCAAACACTACCAGCGTACCACCACGAGTCTCGCGGCTAATCCGATTCATCTGAAATCGGTCACGATTTCCAAGATTCGGTGCTCTCAATGCCAGTGTATCGGTGAAAGGTGGAACAGCCGGATACAACAACTGAAATGGAACAGTAACCCCGAGAATCGGGCCATCCAATTCGGCCGGTGGCGGTATCGGATTCGATGGCGGTCCTGCGCCAATAAATGGGTGATAGACATGAAGAAAATCTTCCAACGCATTGTAATACAGAACTGCCTCACCTAACTCAACAGTATCCGATGCGTGCAGCCCTCTCACGATGCTGTGCGAAGCCTGATCGGTGACAGCAAGCGAATCAACAGTGTGCTTGCTTGCAATGACCTCAGCAGTATCCGACAGTGCCAGTGTATCATCAGATGAACCAGTAGGGGATCGCCATGCCGAGTCTGCCAGGGTAAATGAATCTTCAGCTACCGCAGGTATCGCATCGACCCGAATACACTGGCAATGAGCCAATTCAGTTACGGAAAGTGCGTCTGAACCAAAGCGATCTGGGTTTGGTGTCACCGTTTGTGAGGCTGAATCTTGCAGACCGAGAATGACGATGATCTCTTCGTAAGTCTCGGGATCATAGTCGATAAATATGGTTTGCAAATTGTCAGTAGCATCGGCGAATCGGACACGGATAGCCGTGGCATCCTCGCCCAACGTGAATTCATCTGGCACAATCTGACGATCACGCACACAAACAGCTTCATCGCTCACTGTGAAATCATCAAGAACCGGATGGACCAGTAAACAGGAAGCATCGTCGGACACAGCCAGCGTATCAAAGGCAAAGTGGATTTGCTCAGCAGCCGCCTCACTAATGAGGAACGTATCCGCAGCAGCCGTAAGCAAGACTCGCACCCCCTGAGCCTCATCAGTGAGTAACAGTGATTCATCCGCCGCTCTATTATAGGTGCTGCCACCCAGAGAGATATTCTCTGTCAGTGACAAGGTATCAAACGGTTGATGAATTAGCTCGGCTTCAGCAGCATCGGAAACAGCGAGTGTGTCGGGACCAACCTTGCACACGTAGCCTGTAGCATCTTCAGTGACAACCAACGTGTCGGCCGACGCTGCAAAATTCACGACAAAAGCTAAAGCTGCCTCCGAGATTTGAAATGTGTCAGGTGTAGAACGCGAACGCACACGCACATACGACCCCGCATCACCGACAACAAACTCATCGGAAGCGAGTTTAATTGCGTAAGCTGAGGCAACATCTACAGCACTCAAGGTATCGTGAGCAGGGCGGATACGGTATCCCGTGGCTGTGTCCAAAAGGCTGAGAAGGGAATCATCCCCGCCGATCTCAACGATGCGCGAAACATCGGCTTGCTCACCCAACGCTAACGTATCAAGACCATCCAGAAGGGTCACAACTAGATACGTGGCCTCATCCGCAAGACTAAGCGTATCTGACACACGATGAATAACCTCAGCCTCAGCCACTCCCGAAAGATTGAAACTATCATCTGCATGAAAAATAACAGCGGCGTTATCGCCCAAGGAAAATGTGTCAGCAGCCGAAACCGAATACACGGCCGTGAACTGAGCAGCCTCATCGAGAGTGAATTCATCCTCACCCGCCGCGCTATAAACAAAACTGTACTCAGCCGACTCAAAAAGTCCCAGAGTATCAGGCACGGATTGAATGAGGAGCGGATTAGACCAAGTTCCAAGTTGAAAATAGGAGCCTAGCAAGGAATTGAATGTGGCCAGCATCCCAGTGTAGGTTGGATTGGGCTCAGAATACGCTGGAGGTGTCAGTTGAATCTCGGCGGGTAAACCGAGAGGGCGGCCAAGAATGAGTGTGGACCCGGCAAGCGTTGATCGCGTTGTGCCAAGTTGACTCGTGAATCCGCGATGTACATTGTGCGTGCAGACTTCGAGCCATTGAGCCGCAAGTCGTAACTCCGGATCAAATTCAACACCAACGGCGCATACTTCGACCCACTGCGCAGCCACGCGCAGGTCGGGTTCAAAGTCATAATCAGCAGCAGCAACTTCGACCCACTGTGCTGTCACGCGCAGATCGGAACTCTCTGCATCGCCAGTTGCAAACTCGGCGAATTGCTGTGTTACACGAAGAGCCATAAGATCAACTCGCCATTAGCCTACTTCGACACCAAACTTTGCCAACCCCAAATTAGTGGGCGTCCACAAGGAACCTGTATTTGGGTCCGTCTCTTGAAAACCAAGAATGAGCCCGTATTCATCCCACATGAGAACATCTTCGGTGACATTTACTTCAGCAGCCACACTTAGGCATTGAGTCTTGAGAGTCACCGCCTGCGGATTCGTGGTACGTGCCGCAGTTGCCAACTGGACTGCTTGAATCGTCGCGTCTGTGTACTCGCTTGGAAGAAGATCGTATTCGTACAAGTCCTGTAAACTCGAATCGTCTGCGCCGGCATAAACGTAATCCGTGTCATCCCAAACTTCAGCCTCATCAGGGGCAACCGGGCCGTCATCAACAGCGTCATTGTGAAGAGTCTCTCCAAACACTTCCCACTCAGTGGTATGATCGGTCTTTGGCCATAACACGGGGATTTTTACATCGCCCAAGAAACCATTATTAACAGCACCTTGGTCGTCGCAAACGTAAATGTCGTCATAGACGCAACCATTAACCTGCCCAGCGGCTCCGTAGAAATAGATATTGGACCACCCATCAGCGTCTTGA
>Ga0307433_1000657_pt1 | contig 24346 bp, 15 predicted proteins | sample SalMarWE160210MG_FD_202166 | JGI IMG/M metagenome (GOLD analysis project Ga0307433, IMG submission 202166) | Salt marsh sediment microbial communities from the Plum Island Ecosystem LTER, Massachusetts, United States - WE1603-210 | ecosystem: Environmental > Aquatic > Marine > Intertidal zone >... | reverse complement strand
ATATTCGCCCGGCCCAGCCATAATCGTTTCTCCCAGAAAAAGGTTTTTGGTCTTAGTTTTTCTGGAAGATATATCGACCAATATGGCTAAATATCATTAAATATACCGGTATTTATGCTACAGTCTCCTTTTTTACCAGCTTTAGTATATTATTTTTCCAAAGGCAATACACCAAATAACGCAAAGCTTCCTCGAATCGCCTTATTTTCATGCCGTACCTGTTTTAAATTGATTATTTCGTCGAAGGAAGGCTTTCGAGAATGAGAATTTTAATAAGACTGGGTTACTTAAATTTTACTAATGAAGTGTCAATAGTATGCCCTGAAATAGGTATGTATGTCACCGGAATTCTCACATTAGAGGATAAATAGAATGGCAAATAGTAATGTCTTCGTTGTTTTTCCTGCAAAGCCTACACAGATTAAAGATACGATTGTCAAGGCAGTTTCTTACGCTAAGAGCCAGCAGGGAGGCATTTCGACTTGGTGCAATTTAGATGTTCCTGGGCGTTTCATCGTCGACGGAGTCATTGACGAGATTAACTCTTGCAATTTCTTAGTTGCGGATATTACACGGCTTAACTTCAATGTTCTTTTCGAGATTGGTTATGCTATAGGCAGGCAAAAGCGTGTTGTCTTAGTTTTGGATGAGTCGTATAATCCTGACAAAAAAGAGATAACAAGTCTAGGAATACTCGACACAATTGGACACAAGCCATATCAGAACTCGGGTGAACTTTCCAGCCTCATACTTGCGATAAAAGACACTAAACCTCTACATTTTCCAGAGTTCCAGATCGATTCTGGTGCTCCTATTTACATTATCGATACTCTATATAAAACCGATGCTTCAGTCAGAATTATTTCCAAAATTAAGAAATCTCGACTTCGCTTCAGGAGCTTTGATCCCAAGGAACAATCACGATTGTCCACTTTAGATGCATATCGCAATATAGCGCAATCTGTTTACGTCATAATCTCTCTGATTTCATCCAATCAGACAGATTGGCGATTCAATAACTTTAGAGGAGCTTTTGTTGCTGGCATTTGCTATGGCATCGAAAAGGACGTGTTAATATTCCAAGAGGGTGATGAGCCAGTTCCACTTGACTATCGAGACTTTGTTTGCACATATAAACACCCTGATGATGTTGACAAATACATTAATCCTTTGGGACCAAAGGTTGTGGATGCTCTTCAGTCAATTTCGGGAGTTCCGCTATCCAAGAAGGAGGGCTTTCTTGAATCGTTAGATATGGGTGCACCGGCAGCTGAAAATGAAGTTTTGAATCTTCAGCGCTACTATATGAAGACCGATGAATACAACCAAGTAATTAGAGTTGGAGCGCGTCTTGTTGTTGGACGAAAGGGATCAGGCAAGACAGCTCTTTTCTTTCAAGCTCGGGACAAGCTTCGACGAGATAGACAAGTTTTTGTTCTTGATCTCAAACCAGAGGGACACCAATTAAAGCGGTTCAAACACCTCGTACTAAACCTATTGAGTGAGGCGGTTAGAGAGCACACGGCTACTGCATTTTGGGAATACGTACTGTATTTGGAATTGTGTTATAAGATTCTTGATAAAGATAGACAGGTTCATATGAACAATTATGAACTATATGAGCCATACCAACAATTGAAAGCGCTTTATAGTAGTGATATATTCATCGAAGAAGCAGATTTTTCTGAAAGAATGTTAAAACTAATCAGTCGAATCAGTGAAAGATTTCTCGAGAGATATGGAGATGGTAAGGAACAGTATCTCACAGCTGGTGAAGTCACTAATTTCATTTATCAACATGACGTTCCTAAACTTAGAAAATTAATAATAGAATATTTACAGCATAAAGAGCGAGTAGTCATTCTCTTTGACAACATAGACAAGGGTTGGCCAACAAGGGGAATTGAACCTATTGATATTCTCCTTGTACGTGCGTTATTGGATGCTACGCGAAAGATCGAACGCGAATTTCATAAAAAAGGTATTGATTTTAACGCCACCGTGTTTTTGAGAAGCGATGTCTACGAGTTACTCTTAGAGGAGACTCCAGATCGTGGCAAAGAATCAGGGATTTCTTTGAATTGGATAGATCCTGATCTGTTGCGTGAATTTCTTAGAAGAAGGATAGTATACAACGATTTAGATCCAACAACAAAATTCGACAGCGCATGGCATCAAGTATGTGTTTCACACGTTCATGGAGAAGACTCTGCTGACTTCTTGATTGGACGATCATTAATGCGTCCTCGAAATTTGCTTAACCTCGTCAACCATTGTAAGAGTATCGCTGTCAACTTGCAGCATCCTCGTATACAGGAAGAGGATATACTCAAAGCTTTGGAAGTATACTCTGCCGACATTTCAAGGGAAATAGGCTTGGAGATTAGGGATGTTTTTCCGGAAGCCGAGGACATCTTGTACTACTTGATAGGCGTATCAGGTAGTTTGACTGTGGCTGAGATTAAAGAGTATATTAATCAGTTGAGCACGACGCCAGATTTCATTGAACACGTAATCGAGATTCTATTGTGGTTTGGCTTCTTGGGTGTCGTGTTTCCGTGTGATCAGTTTGTAGATGAACGCTATATCTATCATGTTCACTATGACCTAAAGAAACTCAAAATAATGGCTCAGAACTTAAGTGATGATAAAACTAAACTTTGTATTCACAAGGCATTTTGGTCATTCCTTGGTATCCAAGGATAGTATGGGATTAAAATAGGATTAAAATAGGGACGGACCCTATTTTACGAGGGGGAATTAAAGGTGTACGCCTGCCCCATAGGGGGTATATTTTTCGATAAGTTGTGCTTGCTCATGCTGCGGGATACAATGCTCTTTCGTGTTGATTTGAAAGACAACCCGCCGAGTGAATCGGCGGGCTAAATATTTTATGGCCGTTGGCGTCAAATACGCCGGTTAAAGCATTGCCGGAGCATGAGTCAGTTTAATTGGGAGAAAATATTGCAGATTATTGCATTTAGCTGTTAGGCATGGTATACTAATAGGGTAAAGTATAATTGTATAACTGTATGGGCTTTAAGAGCGAATATCCGCTTTTTTTACAAAAGGAGGATAACATGACAGCGCGCAAATCAAGCGGATTCACATTGATAGAGCTTTTGGTGGTGATCGCTATTATCGCTATCCTGATGGCGATATTGATGCCGGCATTGAATCGCGTCAGGGAGCAGGGCAAGCGTGCGGTCTGCCTTAGCAATCTCAAGCAGTTGGCCTTAGCGTGGATTATGTACGCCGACGAGAACGATGACAAGATCGTCAGCGGTAACGGCGGCATTGAACGACTCTACAACGGGAAAACCGAAATTCCCTGGGTAGGCCAGTGCTGGGCGTCTGATTACCAGTCCGGCGGACAGATGCCGGAGATCGAGCAAATAAAACAGATCAAAAGCCCCTACGGAGCTCTCTGGCCGTATGCAAAGGACGTAAAACTCTATAGTTGCCCCACCGGCGCCAGGGGAGAGATGCTGACATACGCTGCAATGGATTCCATGAACGGCTGTGGCGACGGAAGCAAGGAAAAGGGATTCTGGATCAAAGAAAGAATGGAGATTCGCGGCCCGGACAGAAGAGCCGTCTTCATTGACGAGGGCTGGGTGACACCGGACAGTTTCGCTGTTAATTACACAATAGAGCAATGGTGGGACGACCCTCCCGTACGGCACGGCGACGGCACGAGCATCGCTTTCGCTGACGGACACAGCGGCCACAAAAAATGGAAAGGTATCGACACAATACACCGCGGCAGAAGTCTCGAACGCGGCCACGCTGGCGCAGGCTGGGTCCCAGACAGTTACGACGGCTATCAGGATTTGTACTGGATGCAGAAAGCAACATGGGGAAAATTAGGTTATCCTCCAAGCCATCCGTAGGCTTGGTTATTTGTGCCGAGCGATTTTTTTTCGGCTGAGCCCGGATTTTCCAAAAATAGTTGCATTTGGCTGTTGGGTATGGTATATTAATGATATGAACGCTCAACGGTATTGCCGGGCAAGACGTGACGGGAAATTCCCGTTTTAATTGTAGTAGGAGGATAAAACGTTATGCGCAAAACACGAGGATTCACATTAATCGAACTGCTGGTGGTCATCGCTATTATTGCAATCTTAATGGCGATCCTGATGCCGTCACTGCATCGCGTCAAAGAACAGGGCAAGCGTATAGTCTGCCTGAACAATCTCAAGCAGTTGGCACTTTCGTGGATTATGTACGCCGACGAGAACGACGATAAGCTCGTAAACGGCGCCGCAGGGTACAGCTATCAGGATACGGGATGGGGCGATCACGGAAAAGAGCTGGCCTGGGTAGGCCAGTGCTGGGCGTCCGATTACCAATCCGGCGGGCAGTTGCCGGAGAAGCAGCAAATAGAACAGATCAAAAGCCCTTACGGAGCACTCTGGCCGTATGTCAAGGATGAGGATGTTTACAGGTGCCCGACCGGCAGCCGGGGAGAGATGCTCACCTACGCTATCATGTTCTCTATGAACGCTGTTAACCACCCACCAACTCAGGGAAAACGCGGCGCACATATAAAGAAAAGGACCGAAATTAGTAATCCGGCACCGGCCTACAGACTCGTTTTTATCGACGAAGGCTGGGTGACTCCTGATGCTTTTGCCGTTAATTATGACACTGAGGTATGGTGGGACGATGCTCCCGTCCGGCACGGCGACGGCACGAACGTCTCTTTTGCGGACGGACATAGTGACTACAAAAAGTGGAAAGGCATCGAAACAATACAGAACGGCAGAGATCTCGAGCGCGGCCATGCCGGAGCAGGATTCGTACCTTCGAGCCCTGACGGATATCAGGATTTATACTGGATGCAGAAGAGTACCTGGGGAAGATTAGGCTATACACCGACACATTGATTGTTCGTACTGCGTACTAAGTTGTGCGTACTGCGAAAATCGATACTCGATTTCGGATGTTCAGAAGGAGCAAGTATCATACTACGCAAATCACGAGGATTTACTTTAATCGAACTTTTGGTGGTCATCGCTATTATCGCCATCCTGATGGCGATATTGATGCCGGCACTTAATCGCGTCAAGGAACAGGGTAAGCGCATGGTCTGCCTTGGCAATCTCAAGCAGATGGGACTTGCATGGATTATGTATGCCGATGAAAACGACGGGAAGCTTGTCAATGGCGCCATAGGCTTTAGCGATGTGGATAATGGGGACTGGTGTAAACACGCTGGTGAGCTGGCGTGGATCAACAGGTATAGTGATACAGACCCGGCCGAACAGATTCTAGGGATCAAAGAAGGCGCCTTGTGGCCTTATCTCAAGGATCTCGATATCTACAGGTGCCCGACCGGCAAGCGCCTCGACAATGGCCAACGACAGGCTCTAACATATTCAATCATGTTCTCCATGAACGCTGTTGAACATGCCTGGATTAGAGGAGTGCGCGGAGCATACATCAGAAACATGAGCGAAATAACCAACCCCTCGCCTGCCCAGAGGCTCGTTTTTATCGATGAAGGCTACATGACTACGGATGCCTATGCAGTCTGGTATCTACAAGAGTCATGGTTCGACAGCCCTCCGGTCCGGCACGGCGACGGGGCAACCCTTTCCTTTGCAGATGGGCGCGCCGACCACTGGAAGTGGAAGGGCACCGATACGATACAGCATGCCAGAGATGAGGAAAGCACGGGGCCCAATACCCAATGGGCACCATCGACGTCCGCAGGTTACCAGGACCTTTACCAGATGCAAAAAGGCTGCTGGGGAAGATTAGGCTATACACCGACGCATTAAAAGCTCGTATTGTGTAGTGCTTATTGTGTATTGCGTTGAACCATGCCCATATTCCAATGCCACATCAGGGCAGGCGTGAGCTTTGTGCGTATCCGAAAAATTCTCGTCAACAGCAAAAAGATAGACCTGACCAATCCTGTTCGGCCCCCATTATCCTTAAAAAATACGCAAAAAACGGCAGAGCCTGTGGATTACAATTGATTTAGAACACCCTGTAGGCAAGGTATACAAACGCAATCACAGAAAAAACTATAGTGTTAAGATGGAAGTAATTCACTCGTTCCATTATTCTTCACCCCCTTTTGAATATAATGATGTACGTATTATATATTTTCCAGCAATGAAAGTCAAGTAAATTCTCCGCTAAATGGATTTAAAGAAGCACAAATCCCGTTTTTCGCTGTGTAAATTGAGGTTTGCGAATTAGCCGGAGCGTTTCTTTGCAGCTTTTTCTACTGCCCATTGTCCCTGATAAAATCTCACGGGCACGGCAGCTATTTGCTCCTCAACTCTCGCCGCAGGGCCTCAAGCTGCTCTACGGCTTCCTGCGGCAGAGGTTTGGCTCCTCCCCAGATCCTGGCTATCGTGAGCGCACGAGCGTGCATTTCCAGGGATTCCATACAGAAATGGGCCTGCTTCAGCGTCGAGCCCAGGGTCAGAGCGCCGTGATTGCCCAACAGATATGCATCGTGCTTTTCCACACACTCAGCGAGACGTCCAGCCAATCTGGCCGGCGTGGCGTAGTCGATCCACGCCACTTCGCCGATGTAGACGAAGGCCTCCGGGTGGCTCGGCGGACCGAAACGCTCTCCGGCCAGGGCGAGCCCTGTCGTGAACGGGGGATGTCCGTGGATGATGCCGTGCACGTCCGGCCGCTTGCGATAGATAAACGTGTGCGTCGGCGTTTCGCACGACGGCTCCAGGTCGCCAGCCAACTTATTACCTTCCAGGTCCACCTTGACAAACCATTCCGGCTTAGCATCGGCCAGGGCGCAGCCGGTCGGCGAGATCAACACCTCGCCAGACTCCAGACGCACGCTAACGTTGCCGCCGTTGGCCGGAACAATATCCTTGTCATACAGCCGTTGGCAGATGACCACCATTTCCCGGCGAACAACCTTTTCGTCAACAATCACAAGCAGCCTCCTTCGCGGCCCGATTCCACGGATTCATATACTGAACTACACCATCATTCTCTATGCCTATGGCTCTTGCCATAAGGCCAACATGGCACGGCCATAATATCAAATCAAAGTTCATTTGTCATGCACTATCCGGGAAATCATTCTGACTTCTGTCTTCTGAATTCTTTTTTTTTATTTTTCTCCTTTTTACTTTTTACTTACTTTTCTGTATTATTTTCCCAAAGTCGTAATACGCCACAGAACGCAAAACTTCCTCGAATCGCCTTGTAGTCATACCGCACCTTTTCTGCCGTATTAGGGGTTTGCGCATTCAACTCCACTCAGAGTTTGCCCTGAGCTTGTCGAATATGGCAAGTCCTGAGAAATTCGTATTTAGATACGTATTTGTGTTTTTGAATTGGTTATTTTTGGGATTTCTTATGCTCTTATGCCTTATATTTCTTTGATGGAAGACTTTCGAGAGTGAGAATTTTAATAATACAGTGTTAATTAGATTGTAATAGGTGGCTGTTTCTTAGTATTCTTGTTAGGGGATTCTTGAATGTTTACAATTACTACAACCTTATTTCTTATCATTGGACTTGTAATTCGGACCTGACGATCTGATCATCAAAAAGGCAAAGACACTTTCATACAAGCTTTGCTTTCAGTTCTATCAGTGTTTTTAGGTATTTTCCTTGCTCTATTTGTAAACTCTCATCATGAACAGTGCCAAGCGATTAAAAACCTTGGTCAATTAAGTCGTTACGGCACAATACTATCAAACTGACTCTTGGCGTCTCGTGCAGCATCGCGTGCTATCTCTGGAAGGGCCGGGTGAATGAAAATCATGTCCAACAGATCGTCGAGCGTACCTTCCGTCTTCATCATTGCGATGAAAAGGTGGACCATATCAGAGGCTTCGTCACCGATGATATGTGCACCCAGAATCCTGCGTGTGGGACGCTCCACCAATACCTTTACAAATCCGTACTCGTATCCTCTCGCAAGTCCAGCGTTGCTATCTGCATAAGATGCCTTTCCCACAACATAGTCCTTGTGTTGTTCAACGGCCTGCTGTTCTGTCATACCAACCCCAGCGATTTCCGGTACACTGAACACGGCATGCGGCACAGGTCCATATTCAATCGGTTTGTCTGCCCCACCCTGAAGGACCGTTCGTACGAGATAGTCTGCTTCATAGTTCACCGTGTGGCGATAGAGATAGTTACCTACACAATCACCCAATGCGTAAATGCCATCGACATCTGTTCGCAGGTAATTGTCAACTCGGATAAAGCCATTCTCATTGGTCTCTATACCTGTATTTTGTAGTCCGAGATTATCAGTGCAGGGTACAACACCGGTTGCCACCAGCAGGGCATCACCTGTGAAGACTCTCTGCCGGTCCGATGTGTCTTTGCATGTGACAGAGAATGAACCGGCATTATAATCAATCCGTATAGGAACGAAACCTGTGTGCACCGAGTGGATTCTGCCGAACACTTGAGAGAATGTTTCAGCAACTTCCCTATCCTCTTGTCGCAGGAAATCGCTCCGCACGATAAACTCGACGTCTGTCCCGGCTGCAGCAAAGGCGCCGCCGAGTTCTACGGCAATGTACCCAGCTCCAATCACGAGCAGGCTATCAGGCAAATCTGTACGCCTCAAAGCTTCGCGGCTCGTCATGAATGGAGTGCCCGCAAATCCTGGTACATCGGGTATCTGAGGGCGTGACCCCGTGACGATGAACACCTTATCTGCCGCAAGTTCATCCTCTCCTGCTTGAATAATCCGGTCGGAAATGAATTCAGCATGAACAGGATAGAAATCCAGATTTGGGGTGTGCTCGATCTTTGACCGCTGGTCTGCCGACATGCTATCTACGGTCTCGTTTATACGTTTTATAAGAGCCGCAAACTCGACTCTTATGCTCGAATCTGATGTTACGTTAATTCGATGTGCCTCCCGGATCAATCCAGGCAGTTCAGTTGGATAGATCAACATTTTGGAAGGTATGCACCCACGGTTCAGACAAGTCCCCCCGATTGTTTCTTGTTCGATAAATGCTGTCTTGAGTCCCACGGCTGCAGCAGTCAATGCGATCCTCTTTCCTCCGCCGCTGCCGGTAACAATAATATCGTAGTGTTTCATGCAGTTAACCGCCTAAAGCAACAATTCGTCTTGTTCAATCACTTCGAGGAGAGCCATGCTCAGAGACTATGTCTGCTCCAATTCTTCAAGAGAATACCAAATTACACATTCTCTGACCACCTCGTTCACAATATTTGACTACAAACCAGTCAACCATAGCTATCAGATGTGCTGCCATATATGCCATGGGCGCAAAGGCTGAAGAGGGTATTTTTGAGCAGTATCTTTTGCTCCTCGCCATCCACATGCTTCGATATATGGCAGGAGATGCTAATGAGGTGCGAAAACTTGAACATGCCGAGTCTCGGAGAGTAGCCCTACGAGGTGTTTTATGGCCGTAGAATAAATGATCTGCCCTCGATGGGTATTCGTGGCCATATTTATTAAGATCATGCTATAAATCGACATCTATGACGTTCTAAAAACTACTGAACATTGTTGAAATTTAGATGGAATAACGTTATAATGGCACATGAAGCATAAAGGAGTGTTTCAGAAAAAGTGCGAAAGCATGCAGAGACATCGTTTATGGAGTTGTAACTGAAAACCATAAGATTGGATAGAAAGAGAAAAATCCTATGAGCATTGACAATAGTACGACACTTACGCGGCGTCGGTTTCTGGCACGGGGGGTGATGGCGGCAAGTGCGGTGGCGCTGCCGTATTATGTTCCGGCCTCGGCGCTGGGGCGTGGCGGAACTGTTTCGCCCAGCGAACGCATCGTGATGGGCGGAATAGGCATGGGCGGCCGCGGTTCTTCTGATTTGGGTTGGATGTTGAACGAGCCGGATGTGCAGTGGGTCGCCGTCTGTGATGTCCGAAAAAGCCGGCGTCAAGCGGTCAAGAACATGGTGGACAGTAAATATGGCAATAAGGATTGTGCCGTGTATGGTGATATGCGACAGTTCCTGGCCGAGCGGACGGATGTGGATGCCGTGTTGATTGCCACCGGCGACCGCTGGCACGCGCTGGCTTCGATAATGGCCATGCGGGCCGGCAAGGATGTCTATTGTGAGAAGCCGGCCTGCCTCACGATGGCGCAGGGGAAGGCGGTTGTGGAGACCGCGCGCCGGTATGGCCGGATCTATCAAACCGGTGCCCAGCGGCTCAGCGAGGGGAATCACGTGTTTGCCATAGAAATGGCCCGATCCGGCCGGTTGGGCCAGATTCATACTGTTTACGCCGACATTCGTTGGCGCGATGGATTGCGCCACGACTGGTTGCCCGCGGAACCGGAACCACCCAAGGATGAAATGGACTGGGATATCTGGCTCGGTGCATGTCCCTGGCGTCCTTACAACGCCGGTTATGTGAATGGAGGGGGATGGTATCACTTTTATGATTTTGCGACCGATGTCGCGATGTGGGGTGCGCACTCGGTTGCCCAGGCCCTGGCCGGACTCGACATGTCGGACGTTTTCTCCATCGAGTTCGAGTATGCCGGTCCGGATAAGACGATGGTGACACGCTTATCCAGTGGGGTGAAGCTGGTTCTGTTCCGAGTCAGCGGCTCGGTATGGGAACCGTGCGAGTACTGGCATGGTGCTTGTGGTGAGCGGTTCGATGGTCCCGAAGGATGGGTCGCGGCCGCCGACGGTTATGGGAGCCCCGATGTCTCATCGCCGTCGCTGTTGCGCGAATACAAGAAAGTGCTGGCCGAATACACGGACCGGACACAACGGCCGATGAACCACGTGCGGGATTTCTTCGACTGTATCCGGTCGCGCCAACTCACGGTGGCGAACCCGGAAGTCATGTATCGGTCCATGAACATCTGCCTTGCTGCAGACATCTGCGAGCAATTGAAGCGGAACTTGAAGTTCGATCTGCGCAATGCAGAATTTGTCGGTGATCCCGAAGCCAACCGGATGCGGTCCCGCGCCATGCGTGCCCCCTACATGATCTAATTCAACTGAAATTGAGATGAGATTACGGCATTGCTGGGACCTGGAGCTAACAGGAGTGTTTTAGCGAAGTGTATATGGGAAATCCCGGATTAAGGCTATAAAAAGCGTATCAATCCGGGCGGCTTGAACATTAGTGGGTAATGAAAGGAATTTTACACAGATATATGAGAAACTTATTCCTCAACCTTGTGATAACTGCATATCTGATCGTCTCTGTGAATGCAGCGGAAGCTTCGCTTGTAATCAATGAGTTCATGGCTTCAAACAGCGGTTATGTTCAAGATCCGCAGGGTCAGTACGATGACTGGATCGAAATACATAACTTTGGTTCCAATCCCATCAATGCCGGCGGCATGTATCTGACAGATAATCTGTCGGTTCCGACCAAGTGGCGAATTCCGGACAGCAATCCAGCGATAACTATCATTTCGGCAAGAGGCTATCTATTGATCTGGGCCGATGAAGATACGACCGATACCGGATTGCACGCAAATTTCAAGCTCGATGCCGCCGGTGAGCAGATCGGTCTGTTCGACAACGACGGCGTGACTGTCATTGACAGCGTTATCTTTGGCGAGCAGACGACAGATACATCCTATGGCCGCTATCCCGATGCCAACAATAACTGGCTCCTCTTCGGTGTCCCCAGCCCGAAAGCGGAGAACATTAGTGTATTTCACGGTTTCGTTTCCGGAGTCGAAGTTAGTCACGAGAGAGGATTCTACGATACGCCATTTTCTCTAACACTCGCCAGCGAAACCGACAATGCTATCATCTATTATACTCTCGACGGCACCGAGCCGTATGAACTCAGCGGTCGGGGTGCGAGTAGTTTACTGTATACCGCTCCTGTCACGATTAGAGGGACCACCTGCCTGAGGGCCAAAGCGTTCAAAGAAGGCTGGCTGCCTTCAAAGACACTGACCTGTAGCTACATTTTTCTGGACGATGTAATAGAGCAACCTATTTATCCTGAAGGTTTTCCCAATCAATGGAAAGGAAGTAGCGTTGACTACGAAATGGATCCTGATATTGTATATGATCCTCGCTACCAAGACAATATTAAGGATGCTCTGACATCGATTCCTACTGTATCTATCGTAATGAATCAGGATGATATGTTTGGAGAAGATGGTATATATTCAAATGCGCGTTCCAGTGGTCCGGCCTGGGAACGACCCGCTTCTGTTGAAATGATATATCCGGATGGTACGCAGGATGGATTACAAGTTAACTGTGGAATTCAAATACTGGGCGGTGCGTCTCGTAGTATGACCCAAAAACACTCCTTTCGCTTGCTTTTTAAGGGCATCTACGGGCCTACAAAACTCAGATTTCCACTGTTTGGCCAGGAAGCCGCGAGTGAGTTTAACACTATCGTCCTGCGAAGTAGCTTCAATGATGGATATGGCTGGAGTGGTGCAAAATCATATGAACAATACATACGTGACCAGTTTATACGAACTATGCAGCAAGATATGGGTAGTATATCCACAAATGGCATATTTGCACACCTTTATATTAATGGTTTGTATTGGGGGCTCTATATTCCGTCCGAACGTCCGGATGCTTCATTCTCAGCCAGCTACTATGGCGGTGAAGAAGAAGACTGGGATGCATTCTCCCACAGTGGCCTCAATAGCGGTAACAGCTCGGCCTTTAATCAGATGACATCCTTATCTCAGGAAGCATCCTACTCATATGAAGCCTATCAGCAGCTACAGGGCAATAATCCCGATGGCACCCGAAATACTGATTATCCCTACTTGTTAGATATATCTAACTATGTTGACTATTTGCTTCTCAATTATTGTGTAAATAATGAGGACTGGCCGTGGAATAATTACTGGTATACTCGAAAACGAACAGCCGACAGTACAGGCTTTAAGTTCTTCTGCTGGGATTCGGAAATCTCATTGTACTTGCCATCTCGGGCGCATATGGAACTAAACCGGACTACAGATTTCAGGGGAGTAGGGCAACTTCACGGAAACCTTATAAAAAATGATGAATATAAATTGTTCTTTGCTGATCGCGTGCATCATTTTCTGTTTAACGACGGTATTCTGACTCCGGAATATTTAAGCAGTCGTTATTTAGAAATTGCGGACCAGGTCGAAATGGCAATTATTTGTGAATCTGCGCGTTGGGGTGACCAGCACCATCACCCGCCACTTAATCAGGATGACTGGTATAATATGCGAGACTGGCATTTGGAAAATTTCTTTCCATTGAGGTATGATATCGTTTTGGACCAGTTAAAAGACGCAGGTCTTTATCCTAATGTTGATGCACCGGTATTTTATATAAATGATTCGTATCAACATGGCGGCCGGATCACAGCTACCGAAAGATTGTCAATGTCAGCCCGGAGAGGTGATATTTATTATACTCTCGATGGCTCCGACCCGCGCCTGCCGGGAACATCGGGACCTATTGTCAGCAGCACTACAATCGTATCTGAGAATGCTGACAAGAAAGTTCTGGTACCTACCGGGTCTATCAGCGACGACTGGAAAAGCAACTACAACTTCAATGACACCTCATGGACATCCGGTGCCGGAGGAGTCGGATATGAGACAGGTTCAGGTTACGAAGCATATTTTAATATAGACGTCAGAGAACAAATGTACAATGGTAATACTGCCTGTTATATCCGTATTCCTTTTACTTTCGATGGCACCACAAATGACATTAACATACTGAGTCTTAATATGCGTTATGACGATGGTTTTATTGCATATCTTAACGGCACAGAAGTAGCCAGAGCAAATGCACCGTCTAATGCTACCTGGAATTCCATCGCCGGCAATACCCATGGTGATAACCAGGCCGTTGTTTTTCAAAATTTTGATATGTCGGCCTATATACCCCTTTTAAATCAGGGACAAAACATGCTGGCTGTACACGGTCTAAATGTCAGAAACAGCACCGATTTTCTTGTTTCTGCCGAGTTGGTTGCGGGTCAAAGTACTCCTTCCAGTGATAGCGGCATTTCACCTGTTGCTATCGAATATAAGGAACCTATCACATTCACAAAGAGCATACAGGTAAAGGCACGGGTGTTGGATGGAGGTACATGGAGTGCCCTAAATGAAGCGGCCTTTGGGGTTGGCTCAGTAGCAGAGAACTTACGTATAACCGAGATTATGTACCATCCAGAGGATACCGGCGATCCCAGTGATCCCAACGAGGAATTCATCGAGCTAAAGAATATCGGTGCTGAAACAATAAATCTGAACCTGGTAGGGGCAGGCCCGCGTGCCTGCCCTGGGCAACCACATGGAGTTAAATAGGGACGGACCCTATTATTTTTATTGACATTGATTTCATATCCTGTTATTTTGTCATCATGCCGAGAAGTTCACGAATTGTTATCGAAGGATGTGCTCATCACGTTACTCAGCGTGGCAATAACCGCCAGGATGTTTTCTTCGTAGATGATGACCGGCGTGTGTTTCTTGACCTTCTGGCTGAGGCGGCGGAACGTTTCGATCTGGCCGTGGATGGCTACTGCCTTATGACCAATCACGTTCATCTTGTCGTCACGCCGGAGCGACAGGACTCGCTGGCCATGGCATTGAAACACACCAATCAGCTATACGCTCAGTACGTCAATCGGTTCCATGGGCGCAGCGGCCACCTTTGGCAGGATCGATTCTTTTCGTGCCCATTGGACGAAACACACCGCTGGCGTACGCTGGTGTATATCGAACGCAATCCAGTAAGGGCGCGCTTGTGCCGCAAGGCGTGGCGATGGACCTGGAGCAGTGCTGCGGGACACTGTGGCATGGACGATCCGTCGGCGCTTCTCGACTTGTCCGGCTGGCAGAAGCAGATGGATACGGCCCGCTGGCGAGATCTGCTGACTCGGGCCGATGATGAGCGGCAGCTTGCCCGGCTTCGTTTGTGCACCAGTCGCGGGCGGCCGTTAGGTAGTGATAGATTCGTATCGAAGCTGGAGACGCTTATAGGCCGTCGACTTCGTCCTCTACCATGTGGCAGACCCCTAAAAAATAGGGTCCGTCCCTATTAAAAAATAAGGGAAAAAAAGTGCAACGAAAAGCTTTTACTCTTCTTGAACTCTTGATAGTAATGTCGATTATCGTATTATTATTAAGCATTCTTTTGCCTTGCCTTATGAGTGCAAAAGAAAGAGCACGGGAATTATTTGCTATGCAAGTCGGAGTTAATGAAGATGGAAAGGTTCTCCTGGAAATTCGAAACCTTTCTCATAGAAAATCATCTGAAGACATATATATGATAGAGATTGACCCTCCGAGGAATTGCCGCGTTTTCTTAAAAAAACCTCATCCTTCAGGTATAAAATTAATAAAAAGAGATGGCCAGGATTATATTAAATGGAGACCTAAATTGGATGATATTGGTGTGCATTTAATTACTGTTGTTTTTGAAGGTGAAGAAACCTCTGAGCAAGAGATTGCAATTTATGTTTTTAATAAAAAGCTTTTAGAAGCTGAGCAAAAAGACAAATGAGATGCGGATTAACGCTGATAAACTATATATCCGGGTATATCTGGAACCACCATACATATTTATTGGAAATCGGGGGGCGCCTTAGTTATTTCTCCCGTCTGGTGGGGAAATTGAGTTTTGCAAATTGTCCGAAATATTTCTTTGCCGCTTTATCATACGCCTTTGCGGCTTGGATTTCTTCTTTGAATTTGCCGAGAAAAATCCGCCGGCCGTCAACGCATATCTGCGCGCCCCAGTTTTGCCGGCTCTTGTAAAACGTAATACCCTTGTATTTGGAGTATCCCGGCCTCGAAGACTTGCTTAAGTTCCAACTGTTCTGCAGGCGAGTTGCCGATCTCAAATTTGCCTTCCTGTTATCGAGAGTCCTGGCGTTGATATGGTCGCAGACCAGGCTATCAGGAGTATTCGCCACCTCTCGGTGCATGGAAATCAATTTTGCCCTTTTTCCGTTTCGGTTCGGTTTTTTACAGACGGCGTATAATTTATAATGAGACCGGCCGGAGACGTACCATTTGTATTCGCTCAGCCGATAATAGTCGTCCGGATCGACGATGGCGTATTTGCCTTTTGTCAGGGCGATTCGCCTGAAGGCGTAGCCGTAGCGCAACCGGCGGTATAAAAGCACCGGCCCGGCCAGAAAAAACTCCAGCCGGTTCGGAATTGTAAATGACAGAACGACCCTGATGAGCCCGCCCCCCCCCCTCCTGAAGGATCAGGAGAAATCCGAAATTCTAAGCTCTAAATCCTAAACAATATCAAAATTCTAATTTCAAATATTCAAAACACGGTGTTTGGAGCTTTGCATTGTAGTTTGGCCTTTTTACTTTTACCTTTTTACTTGCTTCTTTTTGCCTGAGGCAAAAAGCAGCGCCCCTATAATTGGAGCAATCTGCGCGCTTGATGCGAAAATCTACAAAATTGTAGACGTTATTTTTACCGTAAGTGCTTGTTAAAACGGGAATAAAAAAAATTTCTAACTTTCTTATTTTTGTTTTCAGCTATCATCGCTTTTGGTCGAAATCATCTTAAAAACAAGCTTCTTGAGCAGGTATATTGCTTATGTTTAAATATGATCGGACCCTAAATCACAGGGATCAAAAAATTGGATTATTAGATAAAATAGTCAGAATTTATAGGACTACGGCCTTTGTCCTTGATTTCTGTATTCAGAATTGCTACAATACTAATGGAAGCAACGGAGGCACTAAAAGAGAAAGGGAATTCACAATTGACAATCGGGGCGAGCTATTGCGCCGAAAGATTAAATATGGGTGGAGATTTATTATGAATAGTGTAAGAATTCCGGCAAAGACTGAAAATGCGAGAAAGATTTGGCTTTTGGGTTTTGCGCTTATGATTTTGGGTTTGTGCAGTTCAAATGTGTTTGCTCTGGACCTGATGGGGCCACCGGTTACCGAGCTGGAAAAAGGTATGTTCAGAGCAGGGATTGATTATTCCTCCAGTACGATGGAGCTGGAACTGATTGAAGGTAAGGGGATTAGTTATCGTAATGGTGAGGAGGAGGATGACTTAGGAGATCCGCCATCTTTAACAATCAAAGATTTTAAAGTTAATACGCTCTATGCCAACGTTGGATATGGCATTGCTGAGAACTATGAGGTATTTTTACGGATGGGCGCAGCAAATGCCACGTTCGGCGATACGTTTTGGGAAGAGCGTGAAGAATTTGATAATAAATACAACTTTGCTGTTGGTGCCGGAGCAAAAGCGACCTTCTACGAAGGCTTTGATTGGAAGATCGGCGGAATATTTCAGATCAATATGACTGAACTGGACGGAGAAATCGATTCATCGGCCTGGACCATTCCTCAGCCTCAGTTCGTTGAAATAAGTTCTACAGAAATGCAAATTGCAATCGGCGCAAAATACATGCGGAACGGCTGGTTATCGCTTTATGGCGGCCCATTCCTCCATTTTATTAGCGGCGATTTTGATTTTAAATTTACTCGAATCGCGGAAATAACCTTAGATAGCTTTGGAACACCTCAAACCGTCGAGGCCTTTGATACCGGCAAAATCACATGGGAGTTCAAAGAAGGCCCCACATACGGCGGTTACATCGGTGCCCAAATAGAAATTGCCAAGAACTACTATGCTAATATTGAGTATCAGCAAACATCCAATGCCGACGTCATTGGTGCAAGTATAATGATGAGATTCTAATCAACGTTAAAATAATCACGAACTTTTGCCGCTCAGCTTTGATGCCGGGACTTCAACAACAAAACCTGTTTTCTATGCCTCGCTCTCGGTACATACATAAAAATAGTTTATATTAATGGATTTTTTTCTTGATATATTACCCCTGCCGCAATCAAATATTCAATAAATAATGCAGAAAGGACATGAAGGCATCTTTTCTTCTATATTTGCCTTTTAGCCATTAAAAAGCACCTATTCAGGCTTCTTAGGGTAGTAAGAGGGTAATTAAAAATATGATTTGAAGCGGAAGCTGTATGCCATTGCGAAGGAACGCCAAACAAGCAAAAAAAAATCTTAATTCCCTGCAGGCTTGACAAAACAAAAAAATAATTATATAAGAGATAACTGTCGATTCTATTCATATGTTATAATTGGTATAAGTTTAATGTGATATCTGTTGGAGGCGGGAAAATAACGATAGTCACAGGATTATGAGCAATAGAAAGCAACAAATTCGCTACGGTCAAAGGCCAATCGTAGCTTTGGCTGTAATCGTTGTGCTATGGATTGGCGGGTGGAGCAGTGTCTCTGCCCAAACGAATACCGAACACGAGGCAGAGCAGACTCTCCGCGACCTAAAGATCGATGTAACCCCCGATCCGAATGTCGCTGTGCCGGAAATCTACAAAACCCCACCTAAAATCGTAAAGCAAACGGTCGGCGGGACAGAGGAATGGAAGCTATTCTACTTTTGCAAGTACCATATATCCGATGACTTAAAAAAGATAATCCATGAGCAGTTTGCGACGAAACTTTTCGACCAAAAAGGTAAATCGACTCAAGTTTCAGACTATACTGTCAGCAGCAATCCTTCGACAAATCAGTTGATCGTAAGATGTCCGCTCAAAGAGGACGTCGATGCGGTACTTCAAACACTGGAGCATGTGGATGTCCCTCCGATTCAGGTCAAGATAGAATGCCTGGTCTCGGAAGTTTATGCGGATATGACTTTTGACCGGGAAACTACTTTAGCAATTGATAACTTATTCGGCGAGAAGGTTGTGATGAATCCCGCCGGCACAGCTTTCGGAGCTGATGTTCGGCAATTAGTACAGGACGACGAATATCTTCCCGCGTTTCCCGGGGCTTCTCTGAGAGAAGTGGCACGATCTCGAATGGGCCTCAACATAGGTTACTTGAACGCTGGCGAAGTAGGCCATGGCTTCACGCTGTTAATCGACCTGCTCGAATCGAGAGGCTACTTGAAAATTCTGATGAATCCAACGCTTGAAGTGGTCAACGGCGGAACTGCCACAGTCTCATCACAGCAAAAGGTTCCGCTGGACAGAATAACGATGCGATCCACGAATTCGGACTACCTGGAGACAAGAACTGAATACGAAAATGTCGTTGACTCGCTCAAAATTACGGCACATGTCTTCGGTGACGGCTACGTCGGCCTGGAAACCGACGTAATGCTCGGCTCAAAAAACACTCCCGAAGGCGTCAAGCAGGTGCCAATCATAACCAAAAAGGAAATCCAGAATAAAGAAAACCGCATCCGGCAGGGCGAAAGTCTCGTAATTGGCGGAATCAGAAAGAACGAGGAATTTGCCGTCGTTCGCGGTATTCCGATTCTGAAAGATATCCCGATTCTCGGCTTTCTGTTCTCCAGCGAGGATACCGAAAGCCGTTCAGTCGAGACCATTTTCATACTGACTCCAACCATTTCCACCGACGGCAGGCCAACAGAAGAAGTAATGAAACAAATCAAGAAAATCCACGAACCGGATTCTTTATAAAACGCCCGCGGGACTCTTTCACAAACCTTTTAAGCAAGCTTTTAGTCAGAGCTTAAAAAGACCTAACCAACTCAAACTGACTGATCCCTGTGTCATTCCCGCGCAAGCGGGAATCCAGGTTACTGTCATGGATTTGGATTCCTGTTACCCGCTTTCGCGGGTACAAGTTTCACAGGAATGACAGGCTTTATCAAAGAAGCACTTACACCAAAGCTTGGCTCAAAAACAACCGGTTTGAGTAACAAAATAGGAAATACCACATCTGCCCACATATATATTGAGTGTGGCTAATTTCTCTGGCACTACATAAGCTTCTCTTTTGCAAAGGATTGTGTTCTTTGTCATTGCGAGCACCCGACCTGATTCTCAGGATGCATAGAAAAGAAAATAGCCCACCAATGTCATTGCGAAGGAGCTTGCCCCTTAGGAACGAGCGACTGTGGCAATCTCAACCGTCACTATTGGACTTTTTAACAACCTCGAAGGCCGGCATCCATGCTTCGGATTACTTCTTGCACCACAATGTCATTCCCGCGAAGGGGCCTGTTGAAAAAGATGAGATTGCTTCGTTGCTGCACTCCTCGCAATGACAGGAAACGCTCCCTTGTGTCATTGCGAGTGATTCGGAGAATCGCGCGGCAATCTCAACCGTCACTATTGGACTTTTTAACAGGCGCGAAGCTGGGCATCCATGTTGCTTTATGTTCTTATCAAAACGTCACTTATTCCAATTGTGATTATTCGTAAGTAGTAAGGTTTCTGATAGTAGTGAGGTTTCTAAAATGCTGTACCAACTGACCCAAATTCCCCCTCCCAATCATTCCGATTGTCGTATATCGGGATGGGGATGGTTGCGAATGCCAGAGTCTGGCTAAACACGTACTTCGCAGGGATGACAGCGCGAATCGGTCAGTTTGAGCATATAAAACACAATTGGTATTACATCGCAGATTGGCTCAAGAACGGCCGGTTTTAAGCCATATCAAACCGTTGGAGTCAAACCTGATTATCCACGAAATCAGTTGACTTTTCCGCTGAGGCTGTTTACTTTATAAGAGTATTGGCGGGCTTTATTCGAACATTCGGAAAAAGAAGAACTCGAATATCGCATTATAGAGGTAAACAAATCCGGCGAAAGACAAGTCAGTGATACGGTGATGGAGGTTTTGTAAATTGAAAATCGGCAATCGTTAAAATGGTGGGGTGACGCTGCCAGGGCAAAGGCCAAAGAAGTTCCGCAAGGAATTTATCATGGGATTATTTTTCAAGTCAAATATCGAGAAGCAACTTGAACAACTTTATGTTACCATCTTTCAGGAGAAGGGCATATCACCAACTGAGGCAAAAAAGACCGTCCGCCGTCTGCTTAAGGAGGCAAAAGAAGAAGCTAAAAGAGAAGGAATCTTGGGTTTACCTCAGAATCTGGGTGATATTTTCTTGGAAAAAGAAACGACCGATGAAAAATACAAATCTATGTTGGCAAAGCTGAGGAGCGAAGGTGTCAGAGACGAAGATATAAAATGCTGGTGGAATATGCACGACCTTGAAAGAAGAATGATGCAGAAGGCTGATTTTATGGACAGATTTGCTTTATTTAAAAAATTCAGAGAAGAAGATAGGCTTACTGAAGAACAAGCGGCAAAAAGGGTAGGAGAGATCTTTCCTATTTTTGGCGACCCTGATGATACTACACTCAGCACTGGCGAAGATAGACCTCTGCCGTATGAACTTAAAGACAGAATAAATATTTATGTTGAAAAAAGGTCGCAGACAGACCCAAAACAATTCAAAGGAGAAATCGAAGAATCGTCAAGTTTTAACGCTTTGGTAAGAAAAGAGATTGAAAAAGGAAATATATAGAGCCGAGCAAAAACAATAAATAATTTAAAACAGGCAATTGTTAGAATGTCGAGGTAATAACTTTTCTGAAAGGGGTATTATGAAAGAGAAAAACTTTTGTATTTTATCAATTTTGGCTTGTGGAATATTACTAGGCGGCTGCAAAAACTCACAAGATTCTGAAGTGGATTTAGATATACACACCGCAGCAATGTTTGGGAATCTTGAAGAAGTTGAGTCTATATTAGCCCAAAAACCTGAGTTTGTTCACGCTAAAGATGAAGATGGTTATACACCTTTGCATCTAGCTATAAGCGAGTTAGGTAATAAAGAGGTAGTCAAACTTTTAATTGAAAAGGGAGCAGATATAAACGCCAGAGACAGAGATGGTTATACACCTTTACATTTGGTCTTCGCTAAGTTAGGCAACACAGAATTAGTCAAATTTCTCATTGATAATGGAGCTGATGTGAACGCCAAAGGAGGTACTCTTGGTGCTACCCCTTTACATCTTGCAGCGGAGAAAGGCTTTAAGGATATTGTTGAGTTGCTTATATTGAGTGGAGCTGACATAAACGCTAAAAATAATATTGGTGGGACAGTCCTGCACCATTTAACAACAGATGGTCAAGTTGATAATGTGGACATGATTGAGTTTCTCCTCGCCAAGGGCGCTAATATAAATGCGAAAGACAATATGACAGGAGGTACACCTTTGCACTATGCTTCAATGAATGGTTATAAAAATATAGTTAAATTCCTTATTGCTAATAGAGCTGATACCTTCTGTAAAGCTCTTGAGGATGCAACTCCTTTAATGTTGGCTGTGAATGAAGGGCATCAGGATGTTGCTGATTTGCTTCGCAAGCACATGAAAGATATAAGTGATTTGTTGCGTGCCATTAGTGAGAATGGTTATGATGATAAAGGAGTGCTGGTTCTTACTGAAAGACTCAAAAAGATTGCACCTGAAATGAATAAAATATTGGGTAGTGAATTCAAGCAAGATTATACGTTTGATTGGTACTCAATGCAGATGTTAGCTCTTAAAATGGCTGAACAACAGTTTAGAGCTTTGGATATGATTAATGATACTGATAAAGTAAACAAGGCCGTCGAATCTTTAGAGACTGCGTGGTTAGAGAGTGACTTGCATGAGATTCTATATGCAAATTTCTATAACATAGAACTTGAGACTGTTCTGAATGAAATCTACGAAAACATGTCCGAAGAAGAACAGCAGCAGATTTCTGTTGATACTGTTCCTGTAAAAGCATTAGCCGAGAGGTTACTAAAACAAGCCGAAGGGCAAACAAAACAATAAGTAAATCGCCAATCGTTAAAATGGTGCGGTGAAAACTTTTCTGAAAGGGGAGAATATGGAATTTGATGTTCTTGAAATTACTAAGAGGAGAATATTCAAAGTCTGGTGGTGTCTACTATGGAGATCATATCTTGGTTGCTTAGTGGTTGTGCTGGCTGTTTGAGGTGTTACAACTGCCATAAAGTATTGTGCATTTATGTTAATCGGCGAATTATCAAGCGAAACCGCAGAATTAATTGAAACACCTTGTAACGCTATAGGAACGCTACTTTTTATATACGTTAGTTTTGTGGTAGTAAGATTTGTTTTCAAAAAGAAATTCTCTGACTTTGAGATTATCTTAGTAGCAAGAGACATTCAAAGGCCAAAAGACGAGCAAAAGAAGAACTCGAATATCGCGTTATTGCCGTAAATAAGACGGCGAAGGTTTACCCAGCAATGTTGTGGAAGTGGTTCTATGATTTGTAAAGTAGTGTTATTGTGGAAAAGAAACCTGACTGCATATTACTTACCTGCCTATAAGGCAGCGAGTAATACGGTGAGGTTGGTTTTTTAAAATAGGAAATATTTTTATCCACAGAGAAATTATTATTTATGAGATGGGTAATAAATGTTTTACACTGTCTATATAAGAAATTAAAAATATTCTTTTTTGGAAAACAAATGCAAATTGAGCAAGATGTAAAGAACTGGTTTGACGAAACAATGGATCTTTTGGAATCTCGGTTTTCAAATGGCATCATTGCAAACGATCTTGAAGTCGCTGTGAATAGCTCAGTTGCAATTGTCTCAAACTATGCCTCATCTGTGTTTGGCGTTTTAGAGGAGGGAAGAAAACTGCCTGCAATGGCTTTGCTTCGATCTCTTTATCAACTTACATCAAGATTAACTTGGATTTTAAAAGGTTCAGATGATTCTGATCGCCACAGTAGGTTGGAACGTCTTGAGAAAGAGTCACGTAAAGACGAGTTGAAATTAATCAGAGAAATTCAGGATGTTTTTAAATGCGACATGAGGAAAAACACTATTAAAGCATTGAGTGAACATGATAACGCTCGTGTTAAAATCGAGCAAAGGATAAAAGAGTTAGAGAACCGCGGTGTAAAAGGAATGCCACAACCATTACAGATACTCAAAGAAGTATTCGAGGGAGTTTATGGTCGACCTAAAGAGGGACCAGATGTTTCGGAAACCATAAGTATAGCAGCATGGCGAAGACTCCATAAAGCGGTTCACCCTGATTACATAGTTTTAGAGTCAACTATCTTAAACTCAAAGGGTTACCGATCATATGATGGCGACGTCGTTAATGAAGATATTAATGAACTCCGGTATGAGTGCTGTGTATGCATTCATAGGTTTCTCAAAGAGATTTACAATTTTTATAAATTTGACTTTCATAAGATAGATAATGAATTCTTGGAATTAGGGCGTATGATTGTAAATAAATAACTCTGTGGCAAAATAACTCGACATCGCAATATTGTAAGTGTGCATCGTTGCATTGCACGCTTACATCATGAAATTGCAGCTTTACATCGTGGCATTGTAAGGTTACATTGAACCGTTGTAAATGAGTCAAGAGTCGCTTAAGACATGAAAAAAAGGAATTTAATTTTCTGTAACATCTCACCGAAGTGCCGCAAGATGATTTGACATTTTTCTAAATGTTAAAATAGGCAACTTGCGCTTTGCAAGGAAGTGCATATAATGCTGCTATGAAGGTAAATGCAGCAGATACTATTAT
>Ga0307433_1000653_pt1 | contig 24440 bp, 21 predicted proteins | sample SalMarWE160210MG_FD_202166 | JGI IMG/M metagenome (GOLD analysis project Ga0307433, IMG submission 202166) | Salt marsh sediment microbial communities from the Plum Island Ecosystem LTER, Massachusetts, United States - WE1603-210 | ecosystem: Environmental > Aquatic > Marine > Intertidal zone >... | reverse complement strand
TGCAGAGCGTCTTAAGCAAAAGGGCAAAGCTTACAAGGTGGTCATTACCGCCTGCATGCGTAAGTTGCTGATTATTCTTAATACTATGGTTAGGAATCAAACTTTATGGACTCCCGAAAAATCTGTAAAAAATACTTGAAATCTAACACAGCCGCTCTGTGGCCAAGGAATCAAGTATCATTAGAAATTCTAAAGCATTTTTTTAGCTTGCCGCTTCCGGCAATATATGTTACTTTATCTGTGCACCTGTACGAGAGCTTTATTTTTTGTTGTGGAAAAAACTTATGCAGATATTCGAATTTATACCATGTTTCCACTCTGTTTCATCGTACCTGTTGTCGGCAGGTCCCAACCCGGTCTCATCTATATGGCCGCTGCCTTTTAATCCTGTCAAACTTGTCCTGCTCATCGTGTGGGTATATCTTTGCCTGTATTTTGTCCAGCTCGTTCATCTCAGCCCGTTAGTGCCGAAAAAATACAAATCAATTGCATATATCATCACTCTTGTTACGGGGCCGCTGCTCCTGCTCACCCTGTTTCTCATAGATACAGCAAAGAAGTCCTCTGTAACTGGAGAAAGCATATTTTTGCTAATAAAACAACAGGTAGGAAATATAATTGCCAATATACATTTTCGGCGGCCCGGTCCCATCGAAGACGAGTCGGCTATAAAACTGCTTGATTCATCCGGCAACGAGCTTAAAGAGATATATGGACACGGCGGCGGTAAGCGGCAGGACAGCCATACTCTTGACCTGACCGAGAGAATTATCGCAGACGCCCTCGACCTGCGGGCAAGCGATATTCTTATCGACCCGAAAGACGAGTCTATGTACACGATTCGCCTGCGAATAGACGGCGTGCTTAGAATCGTAAGAAAATTAGATACGGAAACGTCCAAAGCGGTTGTAAACAGTATAAAAGCTGTTTCGGGTATGGACATTTCGGAAAAAAGAAGGCCCCAGGACGGCGCCTTTATCGCAAAAAGGGCTGATACAATCACCTCATTTCGGGTCGCAAGTGCCGGTGTCGTTAACGGTGAAAAGCTGTCAATAAGAGTGCTGAACCAAAATGCCGGCATGTTTAAACTGTCGGACGTCGGTTTGACAAATCAGCAGTATTCAATTATCAAAAGTGCAATAAATAAACCAAGTGGAATGATTCTGGTCTGCGGGCCCACCGGCAGCGGCAAAACAACAACAATGTATGCAATGCTGAATCACATCGACCGCTTTACACGCAATGTCATCACAGTAGAAGACCCGATTGAGGCCGTTCTGCCGCAGGCCAGTCAAATTGAAATCAACCCAAAAGCCGACATCACCTTTGCAAAAACTTTACGCAGCATTTTAAGACAGGACCCCGATGTTATATGTGTGGGCGAAATACGCGATGAAGAAACCGCAGAGATTGCGCTGCGGGCCGCCCAGACAGGTCATCTTGTCCTGGCGACTATACACTGCAACAGCAATGCAACCGCGCTGGTCAGACTGCTCGATTTGGGTGTATCGCCTCTTTTGCTGTCATCGGGGCTGAGTCTTTTAGCTTCTCAGAGATTGCTTCGTCGGCTTTGCGAACACTGTAAAAGACCTGCACAGCTGCCCCAGACGCTCATCCGGGACCTCCAGTCAAAAGGCATAAACTATAAAAATATATACGAAGCTGTAGGTTGCAAGTACTGCGCCGGAACCGGCTATCGGGAAAGAATAGCAATTTTGGACCCCTTGGTCATAACCGACCAATTGAGAGTTGATATCGCAAAAAATCAGGCCTTGATAGCCGAATTAAGAACTGAAGGCATCAGAAAAGATATATCCAACCTGAAGAGAGAGGCCTTGAGAAAAGTAATATCCGGAATAACTTCTCTTCAGGAGCTAAAAAGGGTTATAGGATAGGTTTTATGGTATTTTGGATTGGCATATTAGCAGGTGCACTTTTTGCCTGGCTCACCTTCAAGCTGGGGTTTTACGATACATTGGTGATTCTGTTCAATATCGTAATCTCAATCTATGTAGCTGTTTTCCTGACGCCAGTAATTGTTGATATTGTCCCAGCAGCGGCTGATATACCGGGCGGTAATGCCCTGACTTTATTCGCCCTTGCAGTGGGGATTTTTTTCATTTTGTTCGGCATATCCTACACATTCATTACAGGCCAGTTCAACATCTCATTGCCAAAAATATTTGATATCCTTTTTGCGCCTCTGCTGGGCTTTTTGACCGGCTTTTTGCTTTTGAGCTTCGCAGCGTTTTTAATCTGCATTACACCAATTTCTCAAAACAAGCTCGCAAACAAAATAGGTTTGAACATAAAATCTCAGCAGGCAAATATATCGTATCTCTGCTGGTGGTGCGATTTGGTTCACAACGTAGTGTCCTCCGAAAACAGCCCAAAATCCACAGAACAGGCAATCGATTGGTACTTCCACAGCGCTGAAAAGAAAACCAGCGAAGAATCAATCGAACAAGCTGAACCTAATAGAACCCCTGACGTCAATGTTCCAGCAGCATCTCACACGAGCCGCAAGACACGGGAGACGAGCCCCGCCGCTACCAGGGGCAGAATGAGCGACGAACTACTGTTTGAGATAGATAATGATGCCCGTCAGGATTAAAACCACGAGCACACACACCAGTACAGCGGTCACAAACACCCACGTAAAACGCTTGTTCTGCCTGGAGATAATGTATTTGAGGTACCTGTCGCTCGTGGCAAAAGTTTTGCTCATCTGCATAATGCTGTCAGTTTGACCGTCGGTGCTGTCGTTCAGCTTTTCCAGGGTTTGGTTAAACCTGTTGAAGCCCTCGGTAACTTGCACATCGGTATCGGCGGCAGCAGCAAGCTGATGGTTGATATTAACCAGCGCATCGGTCTGCTTGGCCGTCTCATTCGGTATCTTTTCAACAGCATCTATAAACTGCTGTTCCTTGGCATCTACTGATTTTAATTGTTCAATAAGCTGTTCGGTTATCTGCCTTTGATTTTCCACAACGGCTGGAAACTTTTCGAGCAGTTTGGGTAATTGTTCTATCCTGCCCATCAAATCCTCGTGCTGCGTTATCTGACGGTTCAAATGTTCGTTAATACCCTGCAGTTGTCCAATGAGCTTATCGAAACCTGCCTGCAGCTTTTCAATCGTCTCGATTTTGTCTTTTGGCTGAACCGCCTTTACTAATTCATCCTTCGTAGTAGTACTACGGAGAACGGACACCTGACTACCTTCCTCCTCAGCCGTCTGCGGTTCATCAGCAGCACCTGCCGGCTTAGGTTCCTGGCTGATTAGGCCTTCGCTATCTAATTCCAGCTGATGTTCCTTAGTCCTGCTTAACTTGAGCCCCTTCAGCCGGTTTTTCGTCTTTTCCAAAAATTCCTTCAAGCCCATTTTCCAAGTTCCCAAAAACCTGTCTTTTGTCTTATTAGCCATTAAATCCCTTTTGCACTGCAAATTCAAGTCATTTCCAAAAATCATCTGACTGCCTCCATGGGTTCGACCCGTTCGACTGCGCTCGGGGCAGGCAAGCTCACCACAGGTTGGGTTTGTTTGGCTTTGTTTTGGGTTTGGATTGGGTTTGAATTGGGTTTGTATTGGCTTTGTTTTGGGTTTGGATTGGGTTTGGATTGGGTTTGAATTGGGTTTGTTTGGCTTTGTTTCCGCCTTCGCCGAGGCTTCGGCGGACAAGCGTAGTTCTTTGTATAACAATAGTTTATGTTCATTTTAGCAATCCAGAAAATTGGCTTTGGGATTTTTGGGCCAAAAATGGGGGTTCATTTTCATAAACATCTAATTTACAAAAGCTTACAATCACCCGATTTCCAAGAAAATTGGGTTTGTTTTGCATACTTTGGTCAATTTGATTGACCAAAGAGTACCGCGTAGTGCGTAAGTGCGTATCGCGTGGAAAGTTATTCGTTATGAATTGTGCGTAGCGCGTTGTGCGTGTTGTATGAATCATTGTTTAGTCCTTAGTATATAAGACTATACGATTGTATTGGACTTGGACGTGCTTGTCCTGTGACTTGCGGCTCGTCTCCGCTGAAGCTCCGACGCAGCAGGGTCTCCGCGAGCGTGTCCCTCCGGGGACTAACGTGTGCTACCTGAGCACAAGGTTACATTATATCTAATTATCAATAAATGTTCAATAATTATTAAACATTTTTAATAAAAAATTTTGCCACGAAAAGGGACAAAATATCATAGAAACCACGGATTTACGCAGATAAACACGGATTTGCACAGATTTTTTTGCCACAGAGGTCATCCGCCTTCGCCGAGGCTTCGTCGGACAGGCAGAGGTCACAGAGAATTTAGACGCAGATACCTATGGCATAAATTCACACGAACTTGTTAGACACGGATAAACACGGATTGACACTGATTTAGTTTTTTTGCCACGAAAAGGCACTAAGACGTGGATCCGCCGTCGTTAAAACTATGGCGAGACAAGTACCTATGGCACAGGTTTACACTGATTTCGATTAGTGCGGATTAAATATTGCAGTTTTTGACCAAAAGGGTATAATTACAAACCAGCGGCGGCGGAGATGAAAAAATGAAAGGTAATTCGAGAAAGATTTTGATATTATTATTGAATTGAAAGGGTTGGCTGCTTAGCTAAGCGTTTAATCCGCCTGCTTCGACAAGCTCAGCACAGGTGCGGCGGATAATTTAGGTTATTTATAAGAATAAGTAATTAATGTACTATACTGTAGCTTTATGGTTCGATTGAATGGTTCCCAGATAGCCTCATGCGAACCCGCCAAAGCATGGTAAAGGAATTAAATAAACGCCGGGTGTCCGGTGTAATCTATTTTTCTTGAAAGGATATTGTGATGAATATTTATGTAGGCAATTTGTCCTCTGACGTTACCGGCGACGATTTACGTCAGGCTTTTGAAGCATTTGGCCAGGTCGAATCCGCCAATGTTATAATGGACAAGTTTAGCGGTGAATCGAGAGGATTCGGCTTTGTCGAGATGCCTTCGAAGGACGAGGCCACAGCGGCTATCGCTGACATGAACGGCAAAGACATTAAAGGCAAAACCGTTAGCGTCAACGAGGCAAAGCCGAAGACCGACCGTGGTGGCGGCGGAGGACGAGGACGAGGTGGTTATGGCGGCGGAGGCGGAGGACGAGGTGGTTATGGCGGCGGAGGCGGCGGCGGTCGCTCTGGTGACAGAGGCCCAAGAGGCGGCGGTGGTGGCGGAAGACGCTACTAATAAATCGTCAAATTCAACTAATGCTTAAGCATACAAAACCGGACTCCAAAACGTTGGGGTCCGGTTTTATTGTTATTAGAATATATTTTTGGATTTTGGTGGATTTGGCAACAAATGTCGTAAAAAACACAGATTAACACGCCCACGGGCGCAGTCGCCACGGCGCCCAGCCAAGGAGGTCTCGCCAAAGGCGGACGCGGAGTTACCCGCCCACGGGCGAGGTCTCGCCAAAGGCGGACACTGATTTCGATTAGGGCGGATACCTATGGCACAAGTTTAATCTTGCAGTTTTTGACCAAAAGGGTATAATTAGAAACCAGCAGCGGCGGCGGGTTCAATTAATTAAGGATTATTGATTCCTTTGATTGAACTCAGTCCTAGGGACTCCATACGGAGGACAAGTATTGTTATTCCGCCGAAGGCGGGTGAGTAATACGGTGATGGTGGTTTTGTGAAAAAGTAAAAATTGAAAGGAACAAAGGTGGCAAAGAAAACGGTCAACAACAATAAAACGAATATCGATAAACTTCCCAATGACAAGCCGGTCGTGTACAAGATCAAAACGGAAGGCGGTACTGTCAATTATGTGGGAGTAGCACAAAGGGGGCGTGTACAAGAAAGGATTGAAGAGCATTTACCGGGTGGAAAAGATTATGTTCCCGGAGCGAAGGTCCAAATCGAACAGGTTGGCAGCATTGCGGATGCAAAAAAGAAAGAAACAGCAGCAATCAAGACGATTCAACCAAAACATAACGAGCAGGGAAAATAGTTCTACGCTGTTTTATAACGTAAAAATCCCCCGCAGTGGGTGGGGGAATAGTTTATTAAAAGTTTTAAAAATTTAAAAAGGAGTTTAATGTGGACGATGGATTTGATTTAAGAGTATCTGAAGAAAAAGGAGAAGGTGTTTTTGCGACGAAATCATTTATGACTGGTGAAATCGTAATGGTCGGGATAATTGAAAAAAAACTGGCGAAGAATCACTCTCATGCTTCACAGGTAGGCGAAAATGAATATGTACTTCACGCTGGATTAATAAGCAAGGTTAATCATAGCTGTGACCCTAATTGTGGTATTAGAATCAATGAAACTGGTGCCCATGACTTTGTAGCCATGAGGGAAATTATTATTAATGAAGAAATAACCTTCGATTATGCTATGAGAAATTATGGTGTTGATTATTTCCCGAAACAGTGCATGTGTGGTTCGGAAATATGTCGTGGTAGAATTACTGGTTGGAAAGATTTACCAATTGAAAGGAAAAAAATATATGAAGGGTTTGTTGCTCCTTACCTACTTGAATTGAATGACAAACATTCTTGTGAGAAAATGTAGGGTTATACATAACGGTGAATGTGAAAAACATAACAAATCGTTGAAGCTGAAGCAATGACGTTGTCAGAGGTCCTTACTACTCTCACTTCACTTAGCAAAAATGTCGGAGCTCTGACATCTGACGTAAGAATGATGAAATGGATTGTACCGATAATAGTTGCTATCGGCATGGGAGTGATTGGGATTATTGTTGCTTTTAATTAATGAAAGGATTATTTATATGTTTGTTACTTTACCTCACGGCATTGCAGGCTTACATCGTGATATTGTCGCCTTTTTTTCCTTCAAAATCAGTTGACTTTGCGGCTAAGTCGGTTTACTTTGTGATTGCGCACGCTGAGAAACGACAAAGTCAATTTACTTTATGGCTGAGAAACGATGCTTAGAAGGCCGCTAAGGCGGAAAAAACGGAGTTAAGTTATTTATTTTAATGGAGTTAGGCGAATAATCGCAAAAAAGGCAATTCGAGGAAGATTTTGATATAATCGTGGAATTGAAAGGCTTGTTCGTGCTTCGTAGTCTCGTGCTTCGTAGCGTACCTCGCAGAGTAGCAACTACGGAGAATGGAGTTGCGTAGCGAGGCGTGTAATATGGGAAATCCAAGAAAAAATTTTAGGAGAACAGACATGGCTATTTATGAAACGGGAATCATGAATTTCAACGTTAAAAAATTTGGGCCTATAATCACTATCTTTTTTGTGTTACTGGTCTTTATTATCGCAGTTGGAACATCTATTGTCAATATCGGGCCTGATGAAGTTGGAATTGTTGCTAAAAAATTTGGCGGCGGCGAATTGCCGGATGGCCGCATCGTCGGCGTCAAAGGCGAAAACGGTTTTCAGGCGAGTGTCTTGATGCCGGGCTGGCATTTGTGGTACTGGACGTGGCAGTATGACATTACAAAAGTAAAAGATACCGAGCTCAATCCCGGCGTGGTAGGTATTGTTGTTGCCAAAGATGGGATTTCTCTGCCTGACGGTGAAATTTATGCGCCTCAGTGGAAAGAACCGGACAAGATGATTAACGACGCGGTATATTTTCTTACTGATGGTAAGGGATTCAAGGGCCCACAGCTTACCGTTCTGCAACCGGGTAAATACAAGATCAATTCAAAACTTTTTGAAGTGAAACAGGTTCCGGTCACGAATGTAAAGGCCGGTACGGTGGCTGTTATCAAAAGTAATGTCGGGCAGATAACAGTTTCAGATGACGGCCTTGTTGAAAGGGGCCAAAGGGGGATATGGCGGATTACGCTGCTGCCTCAGGAGTATTACCTTAACACAAATGCTTACGAGGTGACCATAATTGATACTCGTCAGCAGAAAGTCAGCTATACGTCGAAAACTGAACGAGGTGAAAGTAAAGTACAGCCTTTGCAGCCCATTACCGTAAGAAGCGCCGATGGCTTTACTTTCCCCGTCGATGTTCGCGTTACCTACAGAATCGATAAAAAGAGCGCTCCAAAGGTTGTCGCGACGGTTGGAGATGATCAACTTGTATTAGACAAGCTTATTACACCGGCAGTGAGAGCAAGTTTTAGAAATAACGCAGAAAAGGTTAAAGCCCTGGATTACGTGCAAAACCGCTCAAAACAGGAACAACAGTGCACAAGTGAACTTCAAAGAGAGCTGGCACAGTATGGTATCACCATACTTGCTGTCAGGATCGGTGATGTGGGCGATGAAAAATCGCTTGGCCAACTGCTTAAGACACAAACTGACAAGGAAATCGCAAGACAGGAACAGCAGACGTTTATCGAACAGCAAAAGGCCGCTGAACAGGAAAAGGCTTTGACGAAGACCAAGCAGGAAGCCGAGGAAGAAAAACGTCTTGCTACCGCCAGTTATGATGTTAAAGTCGCCGAACAGGCAAAACAGCAGAGAATCATTAATGCACAGGCTGAGGCGGAAATGGTCAAGCTTGTGGCGGAGGCACAGGCGGAAGCTTATAAGAAAATTTCCGAGGTTATCGGCTCTGACAATGCCGCACTAATCGAGATCATCAAGCTTGTAGCTAATGAAAAGATTAATATTACGCCCGATGTTATGGTCGGCGGAACCGGCAACGGAGTACCAGATGCTTTAATGGGAACAATCCTTAAAGATATGATCAAGGAAAAGAAAGAACGGTAAAAACCGTGGCAATCAAAAGGTCTGAATTATGTTTTTTAAGCGTTTATATGGGAAATGTCAGCCAATATAACAATTCCTTTGTTTGTATGTAGGGCATTGAAGCTTATAATACTATCGAAGTGTACGTAGGGACAATTTTGAAAGTTAAATTTATTTAATTGTGAAAGGAGTCAAATATATGGTCTTCGAAGAAAAACCTCAGGTTCCAGAAGAGCCTCAACAGACACCATCCGAAGAGCCTCAGGAGACACCATCCAAAGAGCCTCAGGAGACACCGCTGAAAGAGCCTGAAGAAACACCGGCAGAAACTGAAGAAAGTTAGTGTTTATTTGGGGAGGGAGCTAGGTGAGCAGCCTGGCCCCCTCCTTTTGCTATAGTTAGGAGGTTGTTGTCAGTGATGCCATAGTCCCAAATTCTCATTCCTATGGCATAGTTCTCCCAAATCTGGGGACACCATACTTATTTATTAGAAATAATCGGGTTCGTTTCCCAATCTGTGGGGTTGAAAAAAATAGAGTGTTTTTTAGGAGGAAGTCTGATATAATGCGGCCCTTCAGCACTTTTTTAAGAGGTTTGATTTATGACTTTAGATAATGAACGCCAAAGAGACGAAGCAACTATCGAGCTTCTCAGAAAGCTCAGGGAGAAGCTGCTCTCTGACGATATTTCAACTGCGAGACTGGCGGCTTTCGAATTGGCGAGGAAACAAGAGGACGGCTTAACAATACTGTCGGAGGCATTATTCGGCAACTATCCAAGGACAGCTAAAAAGGCAGCTGCCTACGGAATGAGGAGGATGAATGGCAGGATGCGGAAAATGGGTTTGGAGGTCCTTCAGCAAGGGCTAAAACATCGTGACCGTACTACCAAAGCCGCATGTATTAAGTCTATATCCCTGATGAAAGGCGGGGTTTCGGGAAAAGGCGGCTCTCCGCATCAGGCAAACAGAAGACAATGGAGATAACAAAGAAGAATGGGACAAAGACAAAATCCACAGAGAAAATGATGCATTAAAACGGGTGAGCACTATTGCTAAATCTTTCTATGAACTATGAACAATGAACAATGAACAATGAACAATGAACTATGAACAATGAACTATGCTTGTCCGCCGTAGCCTCGGCGAAGGCGGAAACTATGAACAATGAACTAATTAACTAATCTCATTTACTCATCCACTAATCATCTAAACTCCCCGTCCAAAAAGGCCGATTTTATCCATTAGAAAGGTGGTATTTTTCTAATAAAAATAATAAATTTTTTTTGACAACCCCTTTATAAATTGATAATTACCAAATTAGAGCTTATTATCGGATGCTCGCCCCAGGCAAAACCTATGGCGGAGCCGGATGCAGATAAAAACCGAAAAGCAGTCCTCTAACTGGGCGGTCTTTGGTTTTATCAGGGTTCTTAATGACGAACGAAACAAGTTACGATACGATGTTCGGCAAAATGGCACTTGACCAGGGTTTGTGCACAGACCACGAGCTGCGTCTTTGTTTAAAGGAGATGGAAACCCGCCGTAAAGTAAACCCTGTAATACTTAAGGACCTTATGATTGAGCTGGGCTGCATCACCAAATCCCAGGCTGAGCGATTACATATCGGCATAAAAGAAAGCAAGGCCGCCGCACATCAGATTCCCGGCTACAGGATACTCGGCAAGCTCGGCGCAGGTGCGATGGCCATTGTTTATAAAGCGCAGCAATTGAGCTTGAACCGCACTGTTGCGATAAAGGTTTTGCCGAAACGCTTTAGTGAAAATCCCGAATATGTCCAGCGGTTCTACAAGGAAGGCCAGGCCGCCGGCAGTTTAAATCATCCAAACATCGTCCAGGCCATCGACGTCGGCGAGGCAGGCGGCTATCACTATTTTGTAATGGAATACGTTGAGGGCAAAACCCTGTATGATGACTTAACGGCCGGCAAGATTTTCAATGAAAATGAAGCCCTCGAAATAATAATTCAGGTCGCTCACGCACTTGCTCACGCACATGCCAAAGGCCTTATTCACCGCGATGTCAAGCCCAAGAACATAATGATAAATACCGCCGGCGAGGTCAAGCTCGCTGATTTGGGTTTGGCCCGCGCAACAACAGACCTTGAGGCCGCACAAACCGAGCAAGGCAAAGCTTATGGAACTCCTTATTATATCGCACCCGAACAAATCCGAGGCAAGATTGACATCGACGGCCGAGCCGACATCTACGGCCTGGGGGCCACATTCTACCATCTTGTTACGGGCCGAGTGCCGTTTATGGCTGATGATTCCTCCGAAGTGATGAAAAAACACCTCAGGGAAAAACTGATTCCGCCCGACCATATAAACACCACATTATCAGCGGGAGTATCGGAAGTCATCGAAATTATGATGGCCAAAAGAAGAGAAGACCGCTACCAAAACGTGGAGGAACTACTGGCAGATTTGGATGCCATTCACCAAGGCCAGCCGCCAATTCAAGCACACAGAAAATTTGATGTCTCCACACTTGCCCAATTAGAAAAAGGACAGACAGTCGAAGAAGCTCAACAGGAAATTTACAGGCCGGATATCGTCAGTAACTATAAAGTAGCCATCGTAATTTTAGGTGCGCTGGCAGCCGTATTCTTTATCATCATTATCCTAATGCTTGCCCTTTAGCTTTCTGTCAGTATATTACTCTGGTATTAACTTTTCCAAATAGTCTGCGGATTCGGCAAGTGGGCTTGGGCTGTTTCATACAATCCCTCAGACTTACCAGAAATCCTACAATCTGTGATTGACAAATGAGATACCTGCTCGGCTTCGGTGCGGTAATGATGGGAAGGCGAGGGAAGACAGACGACGGAAGACAGACGACCCCGGCCAACGGATTGCTGGGGCAGGCAGGGCGTGGAACTGCGAAGAATAGACTAATTCAACAGACCAAAAAATTCATTTGCCAAAATGGATGGTCTATGTTAACATTCTTGTCAGGGCGACCCAGCTCCGCCAAAGGCTTCGCCGGCGGCGAGAGGTTCTGGCCGGAGTCCCGAATATCAAACTGGGGCCATAGCTCAGTTGGGAGAGCGCTTGCATGGCATGCAAGAGGTCGTGGGTTCGAATCCCATTGGCTCCATTCTGTGTCGCCCCCAAGGGGCTATGCAGAATGCCCTGCGAAGCTGCCTACTCCGCCGAAGCGGCTGCGAAGGCCGGATTAGCAAAACAGGGCTTTTTTATAACCTCTATATTTATAAGTGCTTGCCCTTCGTTACTCATTGCCATTAGGCATGGCCAAGTCCATTACTTAAAACCCCCATTTGACAGGGATTTTTTTTGAAGTTTAAGCCAGATTACTCTTGACATGCGAATGATTAGCTAAGTAGAATACGCAACAGGTTAAGGACGGCAGTTATTTTCAAGTCCATATCCCTTCGTAAAAATGACAAGAGACACAAAGTGATAATCGTCTGTGATAATTGAGGTAAAGCTTCGGGACGGAGAGGTTACCCCGTTAGAAAACTTGCTTTAATGAGATTATAAAGATAATAAAGATGGTTGTTTCTAACGGGGTTACGGACGAAAGGAGGTAGGCACAGACAGGCTCAGGATGAGTAACAACCAAACGTTTTTTGTCGAAAACGTGGGGGTATTCTCAAGGAGGATATCTAAGGAGGATATCTTATGAAAAGCAGAATTAATCTTGTGGTTTTAGCTGTTTCATTGGTATGCTGCCAGAACATTTCAGCAGGACAAGTCATTGGTTACATAATCGACCCGTGTGATGTTTTGATAAATGATTACACGGACATTCTGGAGGCATGGGTTGAGAAAGATGGTACTGACCTAACATTTGTGATGGTGATGCGTGGTACAATTCTCAGTGAGTCACAACTTCCCGGCGATGATGACAATCTGACCTATATCTGGCTGATAGATGCTGACAACGACCCTACAACCGGGCAAAGCCCTGTGGGAAGCGAGTTTAATATTCGAGCGGTCATAAGCAAAAATCCAGCCTTGGCCGGTGGTCATGTGGATGTCGTTGGGTCGATGACCGGTGGAGGCACGGGGACAGTTGATGTAAACGATAATAAGATTCAGATTACCATTGACCGTTCCCAGATAGGAACAGTTCGGCGATTCCACTGGCAGTCCAGTGCGTGGGAGGACATCGGCGGGTCAGTCAGCGGCAATGGCCTAACACCGATGCCCGGTCTGGCAAGGGTATGTAGATATGGTATTTTATTCGACCCTAACAGCCAAAACTTCCAGGTGGGAGAGAATTCTATCGAAGCCTATCTGGAAACCAAGCCCGAAAATCCGGTTATATCCCTATCCGACGAGGACAGTGGTCAAGACAACATATTTTTTTCTATCGAGCAGAAATATCCTGACCAGGATAGTTGGCAGATTTTTGGACAGACTGTCGGTCATGCGGGGCCTAACAACCCCTGCCATGCGGGGCCTTTCAATCTAAGGACGTTCTGCCAGCTATACGTGAAAAACTCAGATCCATGTGCGTATGGTGATTGTTGTTCGCAATCGCATTTTAGTCAAGATTTTATCCTCGACGGAAATGAAGGCGAAACGGGTATGATTCCGCACGGAGTGTTTTTCCTGAAGTGGAGCCACGATTATCATATATTTGCATCAGATACTGAGTGGCAGACCTACACCTTAAGTATTGGGCGGATTGAGCTTCATCAGGTTGTCACAGAGGAGCTAAAGGCCATGTGGGTAAATCCGGAGTTTGCGTGCAACAATGATATATTTAATAAGTACGAGCAGGTGATCGACCTGGCTGATACAGGGCTTGAATTCGGAGAAATATATCAAATAAAGGCAATTTTGACGGATAATGTGAGTGTGCCCCAGCCAACAAATAACGCCGAGGCGGCAAGCGACGCTTCATTACTGCTGGATATTGATGTTGCTATCCAAGAAGGAGATTTTGACCAAGACTGGGATGTTGACCTCTTTGATTTTGCCCTGTTTGCTGAAAACTGGCTTGAACAGTGGTAGCATAACTGACATCTCGATTAAAAGTGAAAATCACATCAATGTGTAAAATGTGAGCGCCTAATATGCGGCTTGTGTAGCAAAGTGCATAACGCAAGAAGCATTACTTTGTCATTTCTCTAAGACAATCCGGACAAATCAGCTGGCCTGAGTCAATTCTAAAGAGCTGCTTCTCTGAAAAGCCATCTTTGCCACAACATTCACACATACTTTTTTCTACCAGATTGTCACGGGCTTCGTTTTGTTCTGCTACGGCTCGTGCTTTGACTTCAGCTTTTAGCTTTTTTTCCACCTTAGCTCTGGCTCGTACTTCTGCCCGGAGGTCTTTCTCCATTTTCGATAAAGTCTCGGCTTGTAATATCAGTTTTTCCTCAGCTTCGGCTCTGGCGGCAGCTTCGGTTTGCGCTTCTTCCAAGGCGTGGGCTCTTGCTCTCGATTCCTCTTTTAATCTTTCTTCGATTTTAGCTAACGCTTCGCCGTAGGCCCTTGCCCTCTCGACAGCTCCAGCTTTTGCTTGTCTTTCGGCCCCAGCTCCTGCCTCGGCCTCTAACTTTGCCCTTCGTTCAGCTTCGGCTCGGGCGATAGCATCAGCTTTCGCTTTCGCTTCTGCTTTGGCCTTTTGTTTGGTCAGGATTTTTAACCTCCCCTCTATCTCATTTATCGCCTCGGCATACGATTTAGCCCTCTGTTGAGCATCTCTGCTGACTGTCTCTGCGGTTTCCGCAGCTTCAGCTTCAATCCTGGCTCGCTCCTCGGCTATGACCTTGAGTTTTTCCTCCGCCGCAACTCTTAATTGCGTTTCGGCCTCTAAATTTTTCTCCATCTCGGATAGTACATCAGCCCTGATTCTCAGTTCCTCTTGTATTTCTGCCGCTGCTCTTGCTTGCGATTCTGCTCTTTCCTCGGCCAAGAGTCTTGCTTTAGATTCTAACCTTAACCTTTTTTCGATTCCGGCTAACGCTTCGCCGTAAGCCTTTGTTCCCTCTACAGCTTCAGCTTTTGCTCGTATCTCGGCCATTACTCTCGCATCGGCCTCTTCCCTTGCCTTCTCTTGGGCTTCGGCTCTTGCACTTGACTCAGTTTCCGCTTTCGCTTCTGCTCTGGCCCTTCGCTCGGTCTGGGTGTTTAGCTTTCGTTCTGCTTCACCTATCGCCTCGGTATATGATTTAGCCCTCTGTTGAGCTTCTCTGCTGGTTTCCGCAGTCTCAGCTTCAATTCTGACCCGCTCTTCGGTTTCGGCCTTGAGTTTTTTCTCCATCGCAATTCTTGACTGCGTTTCGGCCTCTAAATTTTTCTCCATCTCGGATAGTGCATCAGCCTTGATTCTCATTTCCTCCTGTATTTCTGCCGCTGCCCTTGCTTGCGATTCCGCTTTTTCCTCAGCCTGAATTCTTGTTTTAGATTCTAACTTTAACTTTTTTTCGATTCTGGCCAACGCTCCGCCGTAGGTCCTTACCCTCTCTACAGCCTCAGCTTTTGCTCTTATCTCGGCCCTTGCTCTTGACCCAGCCTCTTCCTTTGCCTTCTCTTGAGCTTCGGCCCTCGCTCTTGACTCGGTTTCCACTTTTGCTTCTACGCTGGCCCTTTGTTCGGCCAGGGCTATTAGCCTCTTCTGTGCTTTGTCTAACGCATCAACGTAAGACTTTGCCAGTTCCTCAGTATCTTTCCTGATTGCCGCTATCTGCTCTGCGGATTCGGATTTGATATTCTCTATCATCCCTTTGAGCCCGGCCTTTTCCTGGATTTCGGTCGCGAGCTTCTGCTCTGCCTCGGCTCTGGCTTGTGCTTCTGCCTGTGCTTTTTCTTCAGCCCTCAATCTTGCTGCAGATTCAGCCCTTAGAATTTCTTTAGCTTCTCTAACAGCCCCGGCGTTTGCCTTTTTATCCGCTTTTGCCTTAGCCTTTGCCTTAGCTCTTGCTTCAGCTTTTGCCCTGGCCTCTTCTCTCGCTTTGGTCTTTGCTTCAGCCCTTGCTTTCCTTTTATTAAAATAAGGAGCTAAAAATTGGGGAGGCCAATGCTTTTCTCCGCGTATATTACGGGCCGGTAGGAATTTCTCACTTGAGTCCCGGAGCGTTTGTCGAAACATTTCGGAACCTGAACTGCCCTTATCCTCAACTGTCTTCTCAACACCCATAATCACCCCATCTAAACTACCGCCTAATCCCTAACATTTGATGGCCGTTAAATAGGGAAACACCTTTCTCCCGTCAAATATTGTAGCTTTTCAGCCCCGATTTATCAAGCATTTTTAACAATGCAGAGCAAAATTTACAATCCATATTGCCTAAAGAGTAATAATGCCTGACATTATCTACCTTTTGTTGTTTCTCGGCTTAAATTTTTTGTTCGCCAAAAACAATTTTTGCGACTCAAATAAGGGTCTTTCATTGAAGGCACTTGCAGCTTAGAAAAAAATTTGAGCGAAAATAAGAACAATTATTGATATATAGGAGTAATAACTATATAGTAGTAATACCTATTTCTTAAGGTAATAAAGGACAGAATGGTTATTTTTCGTTGGTCAACGAAGATAGATAGAGTTTTGAAAGGACTCGGAATGAAATACTTGGAAAACAAAGTTGCTTGTAAGAATCACTGGAAATTTCTCATATCGGCTCTCTTTTTTATAATCAGCTTTATGTCTGCTGATTGTTATTCTCTCGACCCTCCACCCATTACTCCTAATGAAGAATTTTTCACGCTATCTGACCCTCCATCCATACCCGGGGATTGGCATTTAATTGTAGATGGGAATGTCGAACAACCTTTATCACTCAGCCTGGAAGAGCTGATGCAATATCAAGCAACAACTCAGATGGCAACTTTAGAGTGTTACTTTCCCATAGGACCTCCATTGCTCGTGGGCAACGCCAACTGGACCGGAGTTCCGTTACAGACTATTATCCAGGAAGCTAACCCGACAGGTGAGGCAGAAACAATTACCTTCCATGCAATCGACGGTTATTCAATGGGCCCGTACACCCTGGACGAGCTGTCACAGAGAGATGACCTTCTCTTAGCGTATGGCATGAATGGACAAACGCTTCCTTTGGTGCAGGGCTATCCGCTTAAACTGGTTTTGCCGGGAATTGCTGGTTATCAAAATGCGCGATGGTTGGAACGTTTAGAGATATCCACATCACCGCCAGACATAGATTTACACCATTATCCAATTCACGCCAGGATATTCGAGCCGGAGTATCAAGAAACTATTGTCCTGGGCACGTACACCATTCGTGGAATGGCATTTGCCGGTGAAGGAAAAGAAATTACCATAGTAGAGGTAAGCACAGATGATGGTGCAACGTGGGAACCCGCCCAACTGCTTAACTATTTTGTCCCAAATGTGTGGAAACACTGGGAATTTACCTGGGAAATCCCTCAAGTTGGTGAGTATCGGATTTTTGCTCGGGCGATAGATAGTCTTGGTAATGTCCAGCGAGAAATGATAGGAGATTTTGGCTGGCGGGGATTTAAAGTCCTTGTTACAGTTGATTATGATGATGATAGTGATGGAGTGGCTAACTCAATAGACAACTGTCCGAATGATTATAATCCCTCCCAGACAGATTCAGACGGCGATGGAACAGGAAACGTTTGTGATGCGGATTGTCCAAACCTCGATGGTTTAAATCCCGTAAACTTCGTAGATTTTTCAATATTTGCACATAACTGGCAATTAAGTGAACCGGCGCTTCCGGGAGATTTCAATGCCAACGGGCTTGTAGATGTAAATGATTTGGCAATATTTGCAGATTACTGGTTGAGCCATTGCTACGAAGATTAAACAGTGAAAGGCAACATATAATAGTATATTTTACCCGAAGTTGGTAAAACAAGCCCTCAGCTAAAATACCTATTAAAAAGGAGAAATTTTTATATGTATACAATAAATAAATAGATATAATCGCTGCTGCTTCGAGCGATAGATTAATAAAACAGGGGTTTTTTATGTCAAAAATTAAAGGCAGGGGAGATGGATATCATCTGCAGCAAAAGCTCCAGGCTTTTGAGGTAAAGTGTCGTCAAGCGGGTCTTAAGATAACGCCGCAGCGGATGGCAGTTTATAAAGCGCTACTCGAAACAGATGAACACCCTTCGTCGGAGATGGTTTTTCAAAAAGTAAGGCAGATTTTTCCCAATATATCACTGGATACTGTAAATAGAACGCTACTTACTTTGACTGAAATAGGGGCAGCTTTTAGCGTTGAAGGCTCGGGCGATGCCAAAAGGTTCGATGGAAATCTCGAAGCTCATCAGCATTTTAAGTGCATAAAGTGCAAAAGAATTATTGACTTTCACTACAAACCCTTTGACAATATTTCTTCGCCGAAAACCCTTAACAGGAAATTCAAAGTATTGAAAAAAACGGTGTATTTTGAGGGCATTTGTGATTTGTGCGCCAAGAGATAACGAACTTAAATGTGTTATGTGAAAGCCGCATTGTATATTTTTCAAGTGAGATAAAATGAAAAAGACAAGGTCTAAAGTTGCCATAATAGGCGCTGGAAACGTGGGCAGCACCTTCGCCTTTTGCTTGATGATAAAGGCAGCCGCCAGAGAGATTGTTCTTATTGATGCAGACCAGGAACGCGCTGAGGGAGAATGTATGGATTTAAATCACGGTGCCAGTTTCGTTCAGCCGGTAAACACATATTCTGCCGGATTCGAGGGCTGCGAAGGAGCTGATGTGGTTGTTATCACCGCTGGTGCCAAACAAAAGCCCGGCCAGAGTAGAATAGATTTAGTTCAAACAAATGCCGAAATCTTTAAGGACATCATACCTAAAATAGCAAAATTTGCTAATGATGCTATATTGTTAGTTGTTTCAAATCCTATGGATATTCTCACATATATAACTTTAAAGATATCCGGCTATGATAGCAGCAAAGTTATAGGTTCAGGCACCGTTTTGGATACCTCGCGATTTCGGTACTTAATAAGCAAGCACTGCCACCTGGACCCGAGAAATGTCCACGCTTATATTATCGGCGAGCATGGCGATACAGAGCTACCTGTCTGGAGCCACGCCAATATCGGTGGAATGGTGCTGGCTAAATACTGTCCGATTTGTGGCGGGCATTGTGACTATAAAGAAGAGCTGGGTAAAATTTTCAATGAAGTAAAAAATGCAGCTTACAGAATTATCGAGGCAAAAGGAGCAACCTACTACGCTATAGGACTGACGCTGGTGAGGATTGTCGAAGCAATATTAAGAGATGAGAGTTCCGTGCTGCCTGTCTCCGGCCTAATCAATGATTACTATGGAATAAACGATGTATGTTTAAGCATACCCTGCTTAGTCAATAGAAGTGGGAGGGAAAAGGTTTTAACGCTCGAGCTTTCTGAGATTGAGCAAAATCAATTAAACCACTCAGCAAAGACACTCAAAGAAATAATAAAAAACATAAAGCTATAAAAAATAGAGAAAATGAATATAACAAAAGACCCAATATGTGGAATGCAGGTTGATGATAAAACAGGGTTAAGATTAACTCATAAAGGAGATACTCTTTTGTTCTGTAGTTCCGGCTGCATGGAAAAGTTTGCTAAAGAAAATAAGATTTCGAAGGAACAAATAGCGGCCTGCTCAATTCAGCATAAAAGACCTCTCTATAAAAATAAAACCCTGATTGTCGCCGCCGCTTTGATACTATTGGTCCTTTTGTCTTATGTAATACCTTTTCTTGAACCGCTCAGAATGTCTTTATGGATGTATTTTAAGACTTTATGGTGGGCCATCCTGTTGGGGCTTTTTCTTGGCGGCGTCATTGACCACTATGTGCCACGCGAATATGTCTCACATACTCTTTCAAGCCCAAGAAAACGGACAATTTTCTATTCTGTTTTCTTAGGTTTTTTAATGAGCACCTGCTCACATGGAATACTGGCGCTATCTATAGAACTGCATAAAAAAGGAGCATCTAATCCCGCAGTAATAGCATTTTTGCTTGCCTCTCCCTGGGCAAATATAACAATTACAATAATACTGGTAGGATTTTTCGGGGCAAAAGCCCTGTTTATCATTCTTTCAGCTATTATCATCGCCATAATTACAGGATTTATCTTTCAGATGCTTCAAAGAAAAAACCTTATAGAACAAAACGAGAATTCCGTAGGCAGCGAAGAAGGATTCTCTATCATAAATGATATTAAAAAAAGATATAAAAACTATAGATTTTCTATGAAGACAGCCAAGGCCGACATAAAGGCAATATTTAGTGGTATTGCATCTTTAAGTAATATGGTATTATGGTGGGTCCTGATAGGTATGGGTATTGCCAGCGTAGCAGGGGCGTATGTGCCCTCAAATATATTTCAAAATTATATGGGGCCGACTATAGCAGGTCTGTTTGTGACGCTTATCATTGCCACAATATTTGAAGTGTGCTCCGAGGGCTCGGCTCCAATGGCATTCGAACTCTTTAAACAAACGGGAGCCTTAGGTAATAGTTTTGTATTTCTTATGGCAGGAGTAGTTACTGATTATACAGAGATAGGGCTACTATGGCACAATGTCGGCAAAAAAACCGCTATTTGGCTTCCTTTAGTAACTGTTCCGCAAGTAATATTATTAGGAATTATTGCAAATAGCATATTTTGAAAAAGGTAAATGGAGGTTATCAATGAATCTTAAAGGTACACAAACAGAAAAGAACTTGTTGACGGCGTTCGCAGGTGAATCACAGGCCAGGAATCGCTATGCGTATTTTGCAAGTCAGGCAAAAAAAGAAGGCTACATGCAAATTTCCGCTATCTTTGAGGAAACAGCCAACCAGGAAAAAGAACACGCCAAGCGGGAGTTCAAATTCCTGCAAGGCGGCGAAGTGGAAATTGCTGCAGCATTTCCTGCCGGCGTCATTGGTAACACGGTCGAGAATCTAAAGGCGGCGGCAGCAGGTGAGAACTATGAAACGACCGAGATGTACCCCGGCTTTGCGAAAGTCGCAGACCAGGAGGGCTTCTCGGAAATCGCAGAGGTATTTAGAAACATAGCTGTTGCCGAGGCCCGCCACAGAGACCGTTACATCGCGTTAGAAAAGAATATCGCAGCGGGAAAAGTCTTCAAGCGGGAAAAACCAGTCCGATGGGTCTGCAGAAACTGCGGTTATGTCCACGAAGGCACAGAGGCTCTTGATGTATGTCCTTCATGTGCACATCCGCAGGCGCATTTTGAGCTGGAGGCAACCAACTACTAAAGCAGGAAATGAGTATCTAATTAAGTATTGTTAAATGAAAGAAATTGATATAGTCAAATTCTGAAAGGGGGCTAATTATGGCCGAGGAGCTTCAAATTTACAAATGTAATGTATGCGGCAATATCGTTGAAGTGCTTCATGGTGGGGTCGGCGAGCTGGTTTGCTGCGGCAAGCCGATGGAACTTCTGATTGCCAAAACTGCCGATGAAGGCAAGGAAAAGCACGTGCCGGTGATTGAGAGAGTCGACGGCGGAATCAAGGTAAAAATCGGCAGCGTTCCTCATCCGATGGAAGAAAAACATCACATTGAGTGGATTGAGGTCATTGCTGACGGCAAGGCCTACCGGCAGTTCCTCAATGCCAGCGACGCACCTGAAGCCGTCTTTAATATCCAGGAAGGAACCATTATTGCACGGGAATACTGCAATATTCACGGATTGTGGAAAGGAAAATAAATGATAAGCAAAAAGTTGGAATAGGCCCTGAACAAGCAGATTAACGCAGAGATGTATTCTGCTTATCTGTGCCCTACACAACACAAGGAGAATAAAAATGCCTATACCTTTTAATGCAAACGAAGTGTTCGAGATGGCTGAGCAAATTGAAAGAAACGGAGCAAAGTTTTACCGCGCTGCTGCGAAGAAATTCCCCGATGTTCGTCAGGTCCTGCTTGACCTTGCCGCGATGGAAGATGAGCACCTGAAGACTTTCCAGGCCATGCGCGCCGAGCTTTCAGCTTCGCAAACGGAACCGCCTGTTTTCGACCCCGACAATCAGGCCCAGATGTATCTCCAGGTAATGGCGGACGGACACGTTTTTGATGTTAAAGCTGACCCCACCGAGCAACTAACCGGCCAGAAAACAGTGCAGGACGTCCTCAAAACGGCTATCGGCCTCGAAAAGGATTCCATCGCTTTTTACGTTGGCCTGAAAGAATGTGTCTCCAATAAAGCCGGCAAAGAAAAGGTCGAAGCCATAATTAAAGAAGAGTTGGGCCATATTGCCATCTTGAACCAAAAAATGGCTGATTTATAATAGCCGGATATTGCGATACTAAGCAATCACCGCAAAATGAAGCTGTTTTCAAGAGGGGCAAATGGTAAATTTAGAGACCTTGTTCAAGCTCAGCTACGGCATGTGTATCATCAGCTCGAAGAAGAATGACCGCATCAATGGCTGCATCGTCAACACGGTATTTCAAATAGCTCCTGAGCCGCCGATGATAGCGGTAAGTGTAAACAGAAAGTGTTTAACTCACGAATTTATTACCGGCAGCAAAGTTTTCAGCGTCTCTATCCTCTCGCAGCAAACGCCGATGTCTTTTATAGGAAAATTCGGCTTCAGGACCGGCAGGGACATAGATAAATTTGAGAATATAAGATACGAGACAGGCCAGACAGGTGTGCCGATAGTCCTCGATAACACCATAGCTGTCATTGAGGCACAAATTACCCAAAGCTTTGATAACGCAACCCATACGTTATTCATCGCAAAAATAGTCGCCTGCCGGACGCTTGACGATGCTTCCGAACCGATGACTTATGCCTACTACCGTAATATCAAGCACGGCAAAACACCGGAAACCGCCGCTACGTACATCAAGACAAAACAAAAAAGTGAAATAAAAAAAGGAGTAAAAAATATTATGAAATACAAATGCAAAATATGCGGATACATTTATGACCCCGCTGCAGGCGACCCGGAAAATGGAGTAGAACCGGGAACCAGCTTCGAAGAGTTACCGGATGACTGGGTCTGCCCTGAATGCGGAGCTGAAAAAGACCAGTTTGAGCCCGTTGAGGATTAAGCGTAAAGTCGCGGTTCGACAGGCTCACCGTCCTGAGCGAACCTGTCTTGAGCGACCCGTGGTGAGCGAAGTCGAACCAAGTCGAAAGAGTCGAAGGACAGGATATACACTATGCCGGAAATTCAGCCATCTTTAACTACGCAGGATATTCTATGCGCAGAAGTAGCGGCCCCGCCAAATGCCCTGATTGTATTCGGCGCATCGGGAGACCTGACGCGGCGCAAATTGCTGCCGAGTATCTTTGAAATTTTTACGCGGGATTTGCTTGACGAAAGGTTTTACCTTTTAGGTGCGGGGAGAAAGAAACTATCAGACGCTGATTTCCGCAAATATGCGAAACAGGCGATACGACAGAATTCCATCGATGCAACAGCGAAAGCTTTTAATTCTTTTACAGAAAAGCTCTATTATATAGATGGTGATTACAATGATGCCGCGTTTTATGCTCGCATTAAAACAAAGCTCACTGAATTAGACAAAAAGCACAAGGTTGACAGCAGCCGTGTTTTTTACCTCGCTGTTCCCCCGCTTCTTTACAACACGATAGTCGAGCATCTCGGCCAGGCAGGATTATCGTGTCCCGCTGAGCCAAATTCACAGGGCAAGACCAGATTAGTTATAGAAAAACCCTTCGGCAGGGATTTGCAAAGTGCTACCGAACTGAACCAAATAATCCATAACTGTTTCGATGAGTCCCAGGTTTATCGCATCGACCACTACCTCGGCAAAGACACCGTTCAAAACATCCTGATGTTCCGCTTTGCAAACGCAATCTTCGAGCCGGTCTGGAACCGCAATTTCATAGACCACGTTCAGATTACGATAGCTGAATCGGTCGGCGTCGAGCATCGCGGCAGCTATTATGACAAAGCAGGTGCGCTGCGAGACATATTTCAAAATCATATGCTGCAAATGCTCGCTCTTGTGGCGATGGAGCCGCCTGCCTCATTCGATGCCGACCATATCCGTGATGAAAAAGTCAAACTGCTGCGCTCGATTCGGCCGTTAAAAAACGATTCTTTCGTCCGTGGTCAATATGGCCCCGGCTCAATAGATGGTAAAGGTGTCGTCGGCTATCGGCAAGAGCCGGAAGTTGACCCCAACTCCAAAACCGAAACTTTCGTCGCCTCAAAGCTTTTTATCGACAATTTGCGATGGAAGGATGTGCCCTTCTATCTGCGGACCGGCAAACGGCTGGCAACAAAAGATACCGAAATTGCCATTACCTTCAAAAAGGTCCCGCACTCGATGTTTGCTTCAACCGGCCTTGGCGATATGCCGCCCAATATCCTGATACTGCAAATTCAGCCGGAGGAAGGGATTTCCCTGAGCTTCCAGGCCAAGCGGCCCGGCTCAAAGCTCTGCATGAGCACGTTGAATATGAATTTTAATTACAGAAGCGTTTTCCTTACCGATATGCCGGAGGCTTATCAGAGATTGCTTCTGGACTGCATGGCCGGTGACCAGACACTATTTACGAGGCAGGACGACATGGATGTGTCCTGGCGATTATTGATGCCGATATTAGAGGCCTGGCAAATGGATAACTCTGCACCCTACCAATATCCGGCTGGCGCTGAAAGTTTTCCCGCAGCAGATAAGCTCATAGAATCTGATGGCCGAAAATGGAGAAACCTCGGCACCAGTGATTAAGCCACAGAGCGGCTGTGTTAGATTTCAAGTATTTTTTACAGATTTTTCGGGAGTCCATAAAGTTTGATTCCTAACCATAGTATTAAGAATAATCAGCAACTTACGCATGCAGGCGGT
>Ga0307433_1000650_pt1 | contig 24517 bp, 26 predicted proteins | sample SalMarWE160210MG_FD_202166 | JGI IMG/M metagenome (GOLD analysis project Ga0307433, IMG submission 202166) | Salt marsh sediment microbial communities from the Plum Island Ecosystem LTER, Massachusetts, United States - WE1603-210 | ecosystem: Environmental > Aquatic > Marine > Intertidal zone >... | reverse complement strand
TGGCAGATAGAATATCATATTTTGATTTTTGCTCCAATTTCTCAATAAACGACTTGAATAAGGTATAATTTTGAGTTTCTAACAGTTCTTTTCCGTGAAGGAGAGAGATGCAACTTGAACAATAAGAGAATATAGATTCGATATTTAGATCTTTTTTCTTGACGACATCTATAATCTTAGGATCTTTATAATATAGAGATTCTAAATATTCTTCCTCAGATAAATCCTCTTCAAATCCATTCTCATATCTAATGGAATAGGTTAAATCTTTTGAAAGCCCAAGAAAATCAATTTTGGAATAATAAGACTTATTTGGAGGAATTAGTTTTCTTTGAATAAAAAATTTTAAAAATTTCTCAAATAAATTATACCAAATTGCACTCAATTCTAAAACTTTTACAGGTAAATCAATAACCTCTAAAAAGGTATCAATATCATGGATATACTTGTTCACATCATTGTCTTCATAGGTTTTGAAGATAACATTCTCAATGTATAAATTATCACATAAATCTTGTATAATTTCATAATTTTTTCCAGGAGATGCCGTTAATCCCAAAATAAGGGGATCAGAGCAGGTATGAATATATTCTCCAGAGATAAAATTATATGAATAATGTCCTCTCGTTCGATGAGCTTCATCGAAAATCAGTAAACATACTTGAGATAAGTCATATCGATTTCTTTCTAAATCATTTTTAATTACTTGGGGTGTTGCAATAATCACTCTTGAATTATTAAACAAAAAAATCCTTTTTTCCGGAGATATCTTTCCAGTAAAGGATGTGATCCTGTCAGCCTTTATATTAAGAAATTTTTTACATGAGGAAGCATGTTGTGAAACCAGGGGTCTTGTAGGTGCAAGAATAACAACTTTTCCTTCAGGGTATTTCTCAAGCACTTTAGCTAAAAGCATTATGCCTATAATTGTTTTCCCTAATCCTGTTGGTAAAACAACCAATGAATTTTTAGAAGAACATTTTTTTATGATATTTTTTTGATATTGTCGAAATGAAATTGTATTTTTTTTAAGTAAAGGATGCATATAAAAACCCGCTTTATTTACTCTCATGCTAAGATGTACTTAAACCTAAAATTATTAAAAATTATAACTCTGATGATTTTTTATAATAGTATGGGGATAAATATCTAATGAAATTAATTATTAAGTTCAAAATAATCAACAAGTATTCACAAATTTATTATTGGAAAAAAAGAAAAATCTGTGAATAATTTAATACCTCTAAATTATCCACAGAAAAATCAAAAGATATGAATGAAAATGTTAATGCATCCAGGATACATACAAAAAATTCAGAAATATAAGTCTTAATCTTATTATCTTAAAGGAGAAATGAGAATTTATTTATATTTTAATGAAATTAATTGAAACAGAACATTAAAATAAAAGTTAGAGTCTTTAATTATTCACTGGATAAAATTTTACGCTTTTTTTTTCATCTTTTCGGATAACCTTATTCTGTTTTTCAAGAAATTTCAGCGTAAGACACACCCAACCGCGGGCAAATTCACGGAGCATTCTATTAGCTTCAGGATATAAGGTTTTAACAATATCATCCGGACTTACTCCTGTTCTGTTGTTTTGATTGATGATTTCTAAAATCTGTGCGGTTCTTTCATATCTATGTTCCAGAATTTCACTGATTCTTTCTTGAGGATTCGAAATAATATTCCCATGGGCAGGCAAAATCATATTAAGATGCGGTAAGTTTTGTATATACTTAATTGAATTAATATATGCTTCAATGTCGCTATTTGGGGGACCTAACCAGGTAGTAATTGATTGTAAAATATTATCTCCCGCAAAGAGTATACCCTTCTCTTCATTATAGAGAGAGATATGATCAGAAGAATGCCCTGGTGAGGGAAATATAGTCCACTTTTCACTATTGATAGTGATTTCCGTCACCTCCTCAATAAATTCATCAACATCTTGTATAAATGTCATATGATATATCCTATTATAGATAAAATATGATAATAATCTCTCAAAAAAACTTCTGAATTTACCGCGAATTCCTTTTTTGATTATCAAATAGTCATCATAGCTATCACCATCAAAAGCTTTATGGTAATCAGTTTTATTATTTATTAGTTGGGCTTGCTTTTTTGTTAAAATAATTTTAATTCCCAAATACTTTCGCAATCTATAAAGACCAGAAAAATGATCGGGATGACAGTGACTTAGATATACCCGAGAGAGTTTAAGAAGTTGATTTTTTCTAAGATAAGATGATTTCAGTTGCTCAATATTTTGTACCAGTCTTTTTATGGTTTTTTTATTGCCATATCCCCCATCGTAAATTATTCCATCATTACCCGGAATAATATACACATTTTCAGGAGGTTTGATTGATTTGAACCATCCTACTTCTTTAAGTAAAAAGATACCGGGAAATACTTCTTTCATTACCATATAAACAAATATAATAATATATAATATAAAAAAAAAATTGGGAATTACACATAATAAGATGTCAAAAATAAGTAGATAAGGTTAAGTTATCCTAAAACTATTATGCTTCTATCTTTTCGAGTTTCGCCATTTTCTTCTTGGATGTTAAAATTTGAGATAGTTGGATTTCTTTGGAATATATGTGGGGTAAATTTTCATAATCTGAATTTATACCAACCATTAAATTATTAGTATCTTTTAATTCATCCGAAACTACTTTCGAGGTTATTCCTTGAGAATAAAGCATACCTAATCCCCCCATAATCCCTTGTTTGATTAATTTCGTCATGCTGGGTATCATCCAATTAAATTTTCCAAAAGGATTCATGTATTCTTTTCCACGTTTTATTATCCAGCCACTAGCTAGATAGAATTCTGCATAAGCTTCTGCTACTAGATTTTGCATCTCCTTAGAGCTTAACTGTTCTGTTCTCATCATCGGATGGAACAAATCATAAAATTTATAATTTTGAGTAGTAATCATTTTTTTATCGCTCATCTCGTTATAGAATTCAGTTCCAGGAAATGCGGTTATCGGAGTAAACTGTACGCAATCCAAGTTTAAATCAACAGCATATTGTATATTTTGTCTTACCATTCTCTTTGTCTCTCCCGGAAAACCAATAATGACCCCTCCAAAAATCGAAATCCCTAGATCTCTGAGCCTTTTCACTACTGTTTTAACCATCTCTGAAGTGGTGTTTTTCTTATTCATCGCATCTAAACTTTGCTGATGAATCGATTCAATACCTAGAAAAATTTGCCTAAAACCAGCTTTATGAAATTTATTGATTAAATCGGGATTATTATATAATGTATCAACACGGGATTGACAAGAAAAGTGGAGCTTATTTTGTACCCCAGAGCGAATAATGGTATCAAGAATCTTATTTGCTCTTTTGACATTTATGCTAAAATTGTCGTCACAAAAAAAGATGAATCTATTTTTCCAATCAACGTCATATATTTCTTGCATAATTCGTTTTATTGATTTAGTTCGATATATCATGTGTTGGTCAGAATTTCGCCACATCTTAATAATGCAGCAGAATTTACAATTGTGGGGGCACCCTCTTGACGTTTCTATTTGTCTCGTTGTTGCTCCTAAATAAGAATAATTCTTTCCTTTTAACAGATCTCTTCGGGGTAAGGGAAAATTATCCAAATTAGGTTCTAAGTGTCTTTCTTTATTATGAATAATTTTACCTTCTTGATTTTTATAACTTAACCCATCAATGTCTTTCAATGCGACATTACTTTTATTTCCATCAATATAATCAATTAATTCTTTAAATGTATGTTCTCCTTCACCACGGACCGCATAATCTACTGATTTATGATTAGCTACAAATTCTGGGGCTAGTGTGGGGTGGTAACCTCCTAATATTGTAATACATCCATGCTCTTTAGCCATTTCTGCTACTTCGAATGCGTGATAAATCTGGGGTGTCATACTAGTAATGGCTACGACATCAGTTCGATTTAATTCTCTCCGAAAGCTCTTCTCCCGATATTTATCAACTTTAAAATCAAATAATTTCGCATCATGTTCAGGAACCATTGCCGCAATAGAAATAAGGCTTAATGGTGCTCCCTTTATGATTGCATCCATTCCAGCTTCTAGTCTTGCGGGATTTATATATAAAATCTTCATAGTTATCTTTTTTCCTTTTTTTTTAATTTACCTAAAAAGAAGTACCATTGGGTAATTACTTTTTATAAGAATAAGATATAAATCATAATATACCTGGTTAATTACAATATAAACACAATCCTATTTAAATTTGTTGAATCTACATAGACATTGTTAACTCAATATACTAAATAAAAGGAACATACTCATAAAAATCAAATTTAATACTATCATTCCCAATTGAGTTCCTAACCAAATTATTCTCTAATTATAACTAGTTTAAATCCAATTATCAATTTTATAAGATCATGATTAATATATTCTATGAAAAATTAGCAAAATTAGCTATAAATTATTCTGCGAAAGTTAAAAAAGGAGATAGAATCTATATTTCAGGACCAACTCTTGCAAAAGAGCTTTTTCAAGCATTATATGCTGAAATTCTTAAAGCTGGCGGACATGCACTTCTTCATCCAAGAATAGAGGGTACGCAAGAATTATTCTTCAAATATGCATCCGAAGAACAGTTGTTATATGTAGATCCGATTATAATGCAAACAATAAAAGAATTTGATTGTTATATTGAAATTTCAGCAGATTATAATACTCGTAAATTGAGTTTAATTGATCCTAAAATAGTATCTAAATCTAGAGGATCACCGGCTCAAAGGGAAGTGTGGGAGATTTTGATGGAGAGATTAGGTAAAAAGGAATTGCATTATCTTGCCTTACCATTTCCATGTAATTCATTGGCTCAAGAAGCTAATATGGATTTATTTTCTTACTTTCAATTCATACAAAAAGCTTTATTTTTAGATAAAGACGATCCCGTCAAGGAATGGTTAGAAGTAGAAAGAAAACAAGAAGGTATATGTGAATTTCTAAATAAAGTTGATAAAGTCCAAGTAATTGGAGAAGATACCGACTTAACGCTTTCTGTAAAAGGAAGAACATGGGTAAACTGTTGTGGTAGGTTAAATTTACCTGATGGAGAAGTATTTACTGGTCCAATCGAGAATTCGGTAAGTGGCCATATTCGGTTTACATATCCAGGAATTTATCAAGGAATTGAAATAGAAAATATATATTTAGAATTTAAAGATGGAAAGATAATTAATGCAACAGCAAGTAAAGGTGAAACCCTGCTTCAAGAAATTTTAAAGATTGAAAATGCTGATAAATTAGGAGAATTTGCTATAGGAACGAATTATGGCATCACCCAATTTACGAAAAACATGTTATTCGATGAAAAGATTGGAGGAACCTTACATTGTGCACTAGGGGCAGGTTTAGAAGAAACTGGCTCTAAAAATCAATGCGCGATCCATTGGGATATTTTGAAAGATATGAAGCTCCCAGGATCGAAAGTTATTGCTGACGGAAAAGTCATTTATGAAGAAGGAAAATGGAAAATTTAGGCTTGTGTTTGAACGATCTTTGTTTTACATAATAGAATTTTCTTTTGGATGATATTCAGAAGATCACTAAATGAATTCAAGAGCAATTTTAGTCTTCTTCAATTAGTAGAAAAAAAAATATTTATTAGAATTCTTTATATCAATACCGAGTTACTACAAGACAGCTAGATCTCATGAAATTTCCTGCCTTTTCAGAAATAACCACTATACTAATATTATGAACTCCTGCGGATAATATTTGCGAATGTTGTAGAGCGACTGGAATGTATTGATAAGTTTCATCCCCCTGATAGGGTCCCGCACGAGTAAAAGGATCAGTCAATCGTACTCCATCAATCCAAAAATAGAAGAGCATATCGGCAAAAATTGCTGGATCAGGAAGAATTCTTGTGCTCGTAGTAAATAATATATGGACAGTAGAAGGCGCATCAAGAACCGCGATTACATACAAATCAGGAACATTTACATATTCTAAATATGGTGGGGTATATGTTGCTTCTTCATAATCATACCAGAATTCTGTTTTTCCTTGGTCTATCCATGTGAGCAGCCCAAAAGTTAAACCTCCAGCACCCAATAATAATGCAATTACTCCTAAAACTACTCCACTTTTCCCCATAAGATTTCTCAACTTCTTAATTTTTAAATGGTTTCGATTTTAAATTTATACCTAAATTTTAATTGTATTTGTATATCAGCGTATAACTATAAAAATAGTTGCATAAAAATTAGGTTTCAAAAATTAATGCTTATAATATAGTTTTGAATGATTGTCATTCATAGACTTGTAATTGAAATGATAGTAAATTTTTGCTTAAATTGTAAGTAAACAAAACCGATTAAAACCTACTAATTATTTTTGAAGTAATATTTTACCCGAATAATAGGACATTTTATATCCTAAATTATAAGTCTCAAAAAATTCGTAGAAAAAAATAAAAAAAAGAAATTTAAATTGCAATGAATAACGAACCCTTTATTTATGGAAATCCTTCAAACTCTCTACTTGAAGTATTTAATGGCAAGTAGGATATCATCCTTTGTAACTTTCTTTCTTTTGCTGTGCTTGGTTAAGGTCAAGGCTCTTTTTGTGATCTTCTCGGCCGCTTGACCCATCCAATCAACAAGTTCATCAACTGCGTCTCTTGCGACGATAATTGCGCCATTATGCTTCATTAATCTTCGAATAGGACTCCAACTTATATATTCAGACATATTTATTCCTCCACTTTTTTAATTAATTGATATAACTAATACTAAATTGTTATTTTTTATGAGTTAGTTATACAGTTATATATCTTTCACATATTTAAAGATTTTGCTAATTGCTTAAGGATATGAGGAACAAAATGAAAAAAAATAAAAAGTTTTGTCGGAGATAGACTCTATGATCAATCTCGTGCAACTTCACATAATTTTACCGAATTTTTGATCTTTCTAATTTTTAGACCTTTATTGTAGATTATATTTTCGATTTTATTCCAATTTATTATACTCGCTCAAATTTTTAGTAAATTCAAATTTTTAGTTAAATTCTGATATGATAGATCTGAATATTTTGTGAGTTTTATGAGTTGATAAAATTAATTAAATCTTTTAAAAAGTCAAGCGAAAGTATATACATGTAAAAAATTAGAGCAATATAGTTAAATTCTCGTCAAATGACAATACTTTTATTTTTTCCAAACAGTTTGTTCGTATTTACAGTTAGGACATTCTAATTCCGCCCCTTTTTTTGGAAACTTTGGAAGGATGGCACCGCAATTCTTGCATTCTAAATCAATTATTTGATCTACCGAGGTGATAACGTTATTAATAACCAAACGATTGAGAAATTCATTATAAAAGTTAGTGAGAAGTGAGATAAGAATGCTTGGTTCTCGAGAGGCACAGAGCCATTCGAGCTTATGAGCGTCAACCTGCCCAATTACGAGTATATCTTGTCCTGAAACGAGTTCTGTACCGAAATACCAGGCAATCTTTTTTTCTTTTTGAGCGATTATTCTTTGAAAATTGAAATGTTCGACTGTTTGCTGAATGAGGGTAAAATAATAATCATCACCATAAGGTGTATCAATTGCTATGCCAATACTTTTAATTGCTTTCTTTATACCTTCTCGATTTAAAAATTTGCTTACCTCTGATGTCGGTAATATTTTTCTTTCAATCATAATTGGATCAAATTCAATAATAATCGGTTCAGAATCAAGAGCCCTGACAAAATCGGTATTATTAACAAAGGTGATAAATGCTCTTATTAACCCTTTCTCTTCTAATCGGGTGGGACTAAAAAAGAAGTTTACTTGTTCGTTCGATTTTTTCTCGATGGTTTCAAATTCTATCTTCGTTTGAAATTCGCCTTCTTCAATATCGAGAGAATCAATGCTAACAGTAGGGGGGTTACTCCTTGCTAAAAACAGAAAGTCAGGATATCTTACTCTAATTTTAATTTCTGTAATGGGAGCAAGACTTTGATTTATGATGAGTAAAGAAAACAGAAAGCTTGCTCCAAACGGTTTAAAATCATATACTAGCTTGATTTTATCTTCTTGATCTATATATTCTAGCGGTATATCTTCTTCTTTTTTGGCTTTTTGAGACTTATCTTCTCGAAATACAACTAATCCCTTGATATCTTTTCTATTTGGTTGTTTGTTCTCTTTAGTCATGTTATTTTCTGTTGGTTCACGAGATTTCGAGATCTAGTTATAATATAAACATAAAGTATTTTGCTATTTATTTTTATTTTTTCCTTATATTTTTTTTATCAATAATGATTAGATCAATATATAAGTATGAATATTTTAGAAGAATTGGATGAATTATTCGAAAGTAGGACAATTAAACCAAATTTCGATTATGTCCATATAATTTTATGTTTATATATTTTTGGGAAATATCCGCAAGGAATTGGAAGATATCGATTGGGAAAGGAGTTAGTATTAAGTTCTGGGACTGTCCGATCTCTTATGGAGAGATTGAAAAAAGATAGTATCAATTTTATAGAAGTAGTGGATACTAGTTCAAAAAGGGAGGATGATACTAAGAAAAAAGGGCATATAATAACTAATAAAGGGTTAGAATTTCTTGCAAAAGTGAAAAAGAGAATCCCTTTAATTGAGAAAGGGGATTATTCAATCTTAAGGGATATTATCATTGAATCTGAAAACATTAGCATATATATATGTCTTGTTAAGGATGCAGAAAGCCGAGTTGGGAGCGGTGTGGAACAGAGAGACGCCGCAATACGAGTAAATGGGAAGGGTGCGACTTGTTTAATTTTTGATGGGCAAAATTTAGTATTTCCTCCGTATGCATACCCTCATAATAACCAAAAGGAGATTAAAGTTAATAGAAAGATATTGCAATATTGTGTAACCAAATTAGTTAATGTTAATCTACAGTTCCAAAAAGGGGATGTAATAATAATTGGATTAGGGGATGATTCTTATAAAGCTCGTTTAGCTGCTTTTAATGCTGCTTTAACCCTAATTGCGCATAAAGCTTAAGTGGGTGATTAGAATAGAATATCTGGAAGATATAAAATTAATTCTAGCTGCAAATTTCATTAAAAAGTTAAAATCTTGTGTTCAAGAAGCTTATCCAAATGAAGCGTGTGGAATTCTGTTTGGGAAAATAAATCAAATTAAGAATGATGAATTAGAAGATGATTATTTTTATCATTACATTGCTAAAGATTTTGATTGTATTAAATCAGATCAGAAATCTATGGTATCATTTTTAATTGAAAACATAGAAAAATTACATGAAATAATCCAAACAAAGATTATAGATTTAGAGGATGAAATGCGTTTGATCAGTATTTTTCACTCGCATCCTTCTGGAAATTATCCAAGCAGTACAGACATAAAAAATATGAAATTTTTAGATGATTTTAGTAATATAGAACATAAATTTGTAAGTAAAGCTTTTAAAAGTTTAATCTGGTTAATAATGGACGGTTCTTCTTTTGAGATAAATGGATTTATATATTATAATTCGACTTTATATCAAATTGATGTAAAAGTTAGAGAATGAAGACCATAGAATCCTATAGGTTTATTCTATTTGTTTAAAACCATTCTTATCAATCGTACAGAGTTGTATCTTATATCCTGAGGCCGAATCTCGTTCCCGAGAGCTAGAAATAGCGGTTTTTATTAAATTTATACCTTGAGTCTTCGTAAGATTTGGTTTCCAATCTGCTTCTAAAACACCTAAGGAAAATGGAGAACCACTTCCAAATGAAATAAAGTTTTTTTCATCATATAAAGTCCCTAATAAATCGACTCCGTAGAGCACACCTTTAGATTCTTTCAATGAATATCCCCCGATAATCATCATGGCAAGGAAATACGATCGCCCGCTAAAAAGAATATTTCTCGCGATACTTGCAATATATTTTGGTTCAGGAACCTTCTCATCTTCAACTTGTTTTAACTTTGAAAAAGCTTGTAACTGATTAATAATATATTGACAATCAGCTACTCCTCCCGAAATTGTAGCACAAGTATAATCATTAATCTGAAACAGTTTTTGAGCGGTTTTCGAAGCGACCATATATCCTGCAGTCGCTTGAGATTCCGTGCCGACGACAACAGCATCTTTTACAATAATTCCTACTGTGGTTGTGCTAGATTTTATTATCTGTTCTAAATATTTTTCATCCAAATTATGAGTATCAGTATTATTTTCCATCATTTTCTTACATGAAATCTATGAATGATATTTTATTCGATATTAATTATGTTAAGTAAATTAATTAACTCTATATTTATTTTTCTTTTAATATTTATAAACAATCAAACACAAAAATTTTAAAGATATCATATATTATCATTACTATCATTTTTTAGCTCTCAAGGGTTTTATTAGCATGGCAAGAAGTCAAGCGAGAAGTAAAAGGAAATTTACCGGAAAAAAATATAAATATTTTCGTAAGAAAAGAAAAAGTGAACTTGAGCGACCTCCTATAGAGACACAAATTGGTGAATTAAAAACCAAAAAACAGAGAACTTTAGGTGGAAATCATAAATTGAAGCTGTTTTCAACATCTTATATTAATTTAACTGATCCTAACACCAACAAAACGTCCAAAGTAAAGATACTTCGATTTGAAAGCAATATTGCTTCAAAAGATTATAATAGAAGGCACATATTAACAAAAGGGACAATAGTTGAGACCGAATTAGGAAAAGCGAGAATCACTTCTAGACCAGGACAACATGGAGTTTTAAATGCTGTTGTCATTAGAGAATAAAATCCATTGGTTTTTTAGTTTTAAAGACCAACTTTTAATAAATTGAACTTATATTCTTCAACATTCTTGAATTTTGATGTTTTTTACATTTGCTTTTTTCCCTTCGATAATTTCAGTGTTTTTGCTATGGCAAAATTTACATTGGAATAATTGAAGTCCTGTTAACTGAGATTCTTCATTTAAAGTAACTGTTGATTCTTTTCCACACTCCCTACATTTAATCTTTCCTGGTAAAATCTCGATTTTTAATTCAGCGCCTTCTGCTATCGATCCTGCTGTAGCCATTTTAAACGACTGCTTCAATAATTCAGGAACAATTAAGGTTAGTTCTCCTATTTCAAGATAGACCTGTGAGATTTTTTTAGCATTATACTTTATAGCTGTAGCTTCAGCGATCTTGAAAATATCATAAGCAAATGCAAACTCGTGCATAATAATGGATATCCTATTTATTAACCTTTTTAATCTCTTTTGCGATTTCTATTAAAACCTTCGATTTTTTTTTGCCCTTAGTATCAACTAAAAGCCTCCCAGCATCGTCCCACCATGATTTTGAGTATTTATAATTACTTTCTTGTTGAATATCATAACCAAGGCGTTTAGCAGCAGCAGTAATATCGCTTAATTTTACTTTCTCAACCGCAAGTTTTTTTGGAACACGTCTTCCGTTTGCTCTGCTTCTTTTCGCATCAAAATATTGTGGCCAATAAATTATAAATGGTTTACGAGATCGCATTGTTATTCCATTCCAAAAATCATAGGTAAATAGTATATGATTAAGAACCCTTTAAATAATTTAAAAATTGTGAGACTCAATTATAAAGATAATTAAAGATAAATAGAATTTATGATTTTTATTTATAATATCATTATTAGACATCTAGAGCTATCTTAACTTTCAATAAATTACTCCATTTCTTTTCGGGAGGGTAGTCTAGCTTGGTATGATACTTGGCTGGGGGCCAAGAGAGTTCTTACCTATGAGTAGGCTCTGGTACTGGTCGGGGGTTCAATTCCCCCCTCTCCCATTATATCTTTATATGATATCTTCATTTATTTCTAACATTGAGGAAGATTTAAATAAGTTGATTTGTTATAGGAGATATTGGGAGGTGTTTGATATATCCGATATTAAACAAGAGAAACCAAGACGATCTTGGACAATTTATGCATTTATATTAACAGTTATATTATTTGTAGTTATATTCCTCGATTTTGCTTGGAAGAGTTATATTCCTACACCAATTTCCCCAGTAGTAGATTTAATTAAATGGATCATTGTGGCATTAATTTTAATTTTTTTAATATTCCGAAATTCTGATTAAGATCTTAGATTCTTAGGTTATCATTAGATAAAGTAAAAATGAATATAATTTACAAATTTATAATTGATTCTAAATTAGAATTCTTATCTTAAAATCTATATTCATTAAAAAAGAGATGATAGAAAAATGGTATTACTATTACATAATCCTCAAGCTACTGCGGATGCATTGAGTATTTTAAGAAGTGGAGATAATTTTAATCTCTATGTCATTTTTATGTTGGTAGCGGTATTATATATCTATTTTAGTGAGGGAAAAAAGAAAAATTGGGGAGGGATCGCAGCAGGGTTATCTCTCTATATGATACATTGGTTTGTCGAGATCATTAATGCAATAATTCAACATGTAAGCGGGCATGCTTTATGGACTGTTCCCGCGGGAACAGCGTATTTAATCTTTGTAGGGGTCGGCATAGAACTTAGCTTAATGTTTTCAATAGCAGGACTTGCGGTAAGTAAATTGCTCCCAGATGATCCAAAAGAAAAGATGTTTGGGATTCCAAAACCATTAGCCATAGGAATAGGAAATGCGGCTTTAGCTTCAATAATAGAGGTTTTTCTTGTCTATACTCAATCGTTTGTTTGGGTGTGGGAGTGGTGGAATGCATTTACGGTTTTCATATTCGTATATATCCCCTTTTTTGTTGTAGCATGTTATGCATATTATTGGAAACCAAAAAAGCAGAGAAATGTTATTTTAATCATGGCAATAGTTGATGTGGTTCTGATAATTATCTTTGGGGCACTCGGTTGGATTTGATCAAATTCAATTTTTATTTTTTTTTTTATAATTTGTTTTACTGAACTGATAACACTTTGATATAAGGTTTTAAAAAGCTTTAATCTATTTCTTACTTAACAAAATAAACTTGAAAAAGTGATGCTCAAGTGAGTGAAATTCAAGAAACAGATAAACTTATGCGAATAATGGCAATTATAAGCGGAATAATTGCTTTAGCAGAATCCGTTTTACAATTATTTAATATAGGTATTTTACCCTATAGTTTTGGCTGGATAGGTAGCCTTATTGGCATAATTTGTTCTATAGTTATAATATTTTTGGGTATAAGACCAATCCATTACACTCCTGTGATTCTTGGAATATTAGGCGTGTTCTTAATAATACTAGCTATCTTGATAGGCGGAATCGTGATACTTTTAGCAACATTTATCGGAGCACTTACTTAAACGCATACATCCTAAATTATTTTCTTTTTTTCATTCTCTTTTATGTTTGAGGTTTTTTGGAAGAAGTTAATATTTGATAGCAAGAACTTTTATATTCATGATAAAAAATTAATATATATATTATTTGAGGTGAAATAGATGGATTTAAATCTCAATACTCGAATTGAATTGAATAATGGTATCCGTATTCCAATCATTGGATTAGGTACTTGGCTTCTTTCAAGAGACAGTGCTTATAACGCTGTTTTATGGGCATTAGAAATGGGATATCGGTTAATTGATACTGCAACTATTTATGGTAATGAAAGAAAAGTCGGAAAAGCGATAAATGCTAGTGGCATTCCTCGTGATGAGATATTTATCACATCTAAAGTATGGAAATCTGACCAAGGATACGAGAATACGCTAACTGCTTTTGATAAAAGTCTTAAAAAGCTGGGTTTAGAGTATTTGGATCTTTATTTAATACATTGGCCTGTTCCAGAGAAATCAATAGAAACTTGGAAGGCACTAGAACGGTTGTATAATGAAGGAAAAACACGAGCAATCGGAGTTAGTAATTATAATCTACATTTTTTAAATGAATTACTCAGAAGTACTTCGAAAGTTCCTATGATTAATCAAGTTGAATTCTCACCATTCCTCTATCAAAAAGAATTATTAAATTTTTGTAAAACTAAGAAAATCTACCTAGAAGCATATTCTCCGTTGACGAGAGCGACAAAATTAAATAATCCAAAAATTCTAGAGCTTTCTAAGAACCACAATAAAACATCTGCTCAGATTATGATTCGTTGGGGTTTGCAACACCAAATTATTGAAATTCCAAAATCGGGGAATAAAATACACTTAAAAGAAAACATAAATATCTTTGATTTTAGTTTAAATGAAAGTGAAATGCATGAATTAGACAATTTAAATGAGAATTATAGAATAGAGAATGATCCTATCCTTTATTTTGAGTAATTAATATTGAGATTTAGATTTCAAATTTATTTATCAGAATAAAGGGAAGTTGCCAATATAAGAGCCCCCTCAATTTCCGAGGATTCACCTACTCTTGAAGTATCTATAATAACATCCTTTAATCCTAGATATATGGCACCATACGCTTTACCTCCTCCTAAATGTATAAGAGTTCGATAAATTAAATTCCCCGAAATTCCATTAGGAGCAAGAATTAAATTTGCCTTATTAGAAATTGCTTTTTCAATTAGAATTTCATCATGAAATATGTTTAAAGCAGGATAAGTGTCCTTAAAATAATTAACAATTTGCTCGGCATCTTTAATCGTCTTGTCAACGGAGGGATCTCTACCGATATCCCCTTTTCGACCACCACTAAGTACACTAATTTTAGGAGTAATATCCATTAATCTTAATAATTTAAGAGCTCGCTCAAGATATGAGATTTTAACTTTTTTAGTATTACATTCATCTATCCCAACGGGTCCAAAAAAGAATTGAGAACCATTGAATGTTTCTAATAATGCCAATCGATTAATTTCTTGAATGTTTAAAATATTTTTTATAGATTTCAAAAAGCCACCAGAACTCAAACCGCCTCTAATCACGCCCTTAATTTTTTGAGCTTTTAGAAATTCAATAATTTCACTTTCAGGATTATCTGTAGTTATGAAATTTATGCTAGACTTAGATATGGAATGAATTTGCTCATGTAATGCTGTCTCCTTATAAAATTTTTGACCAAATAAGAAAATTTGAGCTTGATTACAAGAAAGAAATCTAATAATTCCCTTTAAAATAGTTCGATAATGTTCCTGTGAATCTCCAATACCTATTCCTATGTTAATTCGCTTGCTTTTAGCTTTTTCTAAGAATTTGTCTAATAGAACCATTTAAATCATACTTTTATTGTTTTAAAAAAAATTATAATACATAAAGGCTAAGAGAATAGTTAAGGCATCATATAAACCATGAGTTACCATTACAGCTATTAAATTTTCTTTCCTCCAATAAAAAAGTAATCCAAGCATCAATGAAATAGCAAAATAGGGAAAAAAGGATAACAAGAAAGAAATTATAAATGTGTTTGGTGATTCGAAATAAATCAAAAACAATCCAATTAAATGGATAAAAGAAAAGATAAGAGCAGTTATGATTATACCCCCTTTATTACCTATAGTTCTAACTAACCCTTTTTGCATGAAACCCCGAAATAAGACTTCTTCAGATGTGCCTATCACTAATATCATTATGACAATTAAAAGAGTAAGACTTAAAATATCCGCATTAGAGATAATTGCATCAATATCAGTTGTAGAACTCCCTATTTCATAGACAATATCCGTTCCAAAAATTAATTCTAAGAAAAATTCCATGAAAATTGAAGCAAACACTACTAAAAATATGCCAATTCCAGCAAAACTAATTCCTATTAAAATCTCTTTCAAAACGTCTTTTTTACTATAACCCTTAGTTGTAAACCCTAAGATCATTAATCGATTTTTTATAGAAGGATTCTGAAGAAATTTCCCGACAAATAATACAGGTATAAGAATAAATGTTAATTCCGCCACAGAACTTATAATTGTAACATAGGGATTAGTTATTAATCCGGTAATATCCCCACTATTCATGTTAAGTATTATAATAATTGCTATTAATACAAATGCGACTATATTCATAAAGATAAATGCCCCAAATGAAACTCCTAAAGAACTCAAACTATTCCATAATTTTTGATGCTTGAGATTCAATAATTTTTCATCAGAAAGTCTTAGATATGGGGACAAGGGAGCAATATAAGTTTTTGGAATAAAAGCAGGAGGAAGACTCATATGTTCTTGAACATAATACAGATCGACACCACATTTTATACAAAATTTGACTTTTTTTACCTTTGGAATTTTTTTACCACATATAGGACAAAATGACCAACTTAATCCTTGAGTTATTAGTTCATCTCCATCATCATAAGGATCTAATTTGTTAGTGTACGTCGAATATCACTTGATCTTATTACTCATTAGTTAATAAATACAAACGAAAGTAAATTATTAATTGTTATAGTTTTAATGTATTAAAGTTGATTTAATTTACATTTCATGAATACTGGTTTTTAATGGGTAAAGTAACAAAATAATTCCTCATGTTCTAATTTGATTGGATTCACAAACCCATATCTTTCAAATTGTATGGGATGATTCATCGGAATACCCAAAAGCCCAATTTCGCCAAATCCACTACTTAATTCTCCATCAGGTTTGAGAATTGAGACGGAAATATGTTCCTCTTCTGGAACCCATTGAATAATAGAAAATTCGCGATTTAATTCTCTACTGTGGAAAATTCCTTGAATAATATTTCGATTTAAATCTATGTTTTTTATTTCTATATTCATTAAATCTTTTAATCTTACTATATTGCGCTTTTTAAGGTTTTTCACATCTTTTAATGATAAATAAAGATTTAATTTCCCTTTCTTTACAGTAGAAGTAATTATCCTCCTTCCTTTTTTTGGATTAGAGGGCAGTAATAATGGTTCAGATCGAATTTCTTTTGAAGGTACACTCTCAATAATTAGTTTAACCGGGTCTTGAACAAAGAAATATCTATTTGAACTTTCATCAATTAATTCTTTATTTTTTGCATATAACCAATCTACCGAGAAACTGATACCAGATTGCGACATCCCCAAATCTAATAAAGCCTCTCTAAGTGCTTCTGGTTTAATACCCCGGGTTTTTAATGATTGAAGACTCCATGTCCGGGGATCTTCCCACCCGGTGTAAATTCCTTCTTGGATTTTGTTTCTAGATTCTGTTTTACTTAATTTAAGTTGGGGAAATCTTAATCTGCCATAATAGAGTAATGATGCTGCTTTCCAACTAAAATGATCCCATACAAATTCTTCAATAATTCCCTCTTTCATTAAATCAATGCCCCGAATTATGTGAGAAATTCTTAAAAGATGATCGTCAATTGCCCAGGAAAACTCCAACATTGGCCACACTATATATTTGCTACCCACTCTTGGGTGGTTAGCTTCAGATATACGCATGATTATTTGGTCCCTCAAGGCTGGATCTTTCTGTGTCATTCCTGTTTTCATTCTTACTACCGCTTCTGTTTCGTGATATTTTCCCTTTAACATGTTTTTCCATTCTTCCATGTTCTTAGAAATAGATTGGTTTCGATGTGGACATTCTTTCTTTAGGTTTTTATATTTTTCTCTAAACTCTGCAGCATCACAGAAACACACATAAGCCATATCATCTGATATTAATTTTTCACAATATTCATAGAAAATTTCTAGACGATCGCTCTTATAATAAATCTTATCAATTTTTATACCCAACCATTCAAGACCTTCTTTAATTAACTCATATGCTTCGGGGAGGACATATTTTGCTTTTGGACTATCTCTTAATGATTTAGGACTTCCAATAGTGTCATCATAAAATAAGATTAATTCCCCATTATATCTTTTCACGTATTCACTATTTAATACAATCATTCTAGCGTTTCCAATATGTAAAGCTCCACTAGGATATGGTGCCAATCGCATTACAACTTTCTTAAATTTATTTATATCTGGCAAATCAGGTAATACTCTTTTATCCTCAACTGTTCCTTTTTTCTCTAGAGCTGTTGGATCTAATTGTAGCAATTTTTCCGTTTGTTTTTCGACATCTAAATTTAATATTTCATTAATTACCTCGTCCAAAATAGGCATAATACTTTTCGATTTAGCTCTTAAATCTTTTCTTTCTGCCATCAATTTTCCCATAACAGCTTTCTTATTAGGTATTCCTCCAAATTCAACTGCATTTTTTAAACCGTTAATCCATAAGATTTTTTTTACTTCATCAATGTCCATGTCAATAACTCAATTATGTTTTTTTTCAATTTATCCAATATTATGAATAATAAGAATTATTCTTTTCAAAAAAAATAAATCATTGTTAAAATTAATATTTACAAAAAAATTAAATAGAATAATATAAAAAAGGAATTATTGGGTTTTTAATATGTATTATCGTGGGTATATTTTAATCCGATTAAAGACAATAGGGACTGAATGGAAAGTAGTGAAAAAATTAACAAACCTAAAATCTACTGAAAATTCAGAAGACTGGAAAATTACCTATGTTACTCCAATATATGGAGGTTGGGACATAGTAGTCGAGTGCTCCTTTACTAAATTACAGGAATTAGATAAAATTGTCACATTTATACGTGTTGATGAAGATATATCTTCTTGGATCGAAGAAACAACGACACTAGTATCAAGCAAACCAGATTATCCTAAATCATAAATTATTTATTGAACTTTAATCATTAAAATTTTAATTTTATTATAATTTAAAAAGAGGATATAAGGCCTGGTAGTCCAGCCTGGATAGGGCGCTGGCTTGCGGAGCCAGATATCGAGGGTTCAAATCCCCCCCAGGCCATTTATTTGATTCAAAATTTTATTCAATATGATTTAAAATCTCAGAAATGTCATTTATCTTAATATAATCAGTTATATTTATTTCTTGTTCTAATGGAAATTTTATCATGCGTTTACATAAAATGGTTTTTAGACCCGCTCTGTGACCTCCAACGATATCTGCAGACTCATCTCCGCAGATTAGGCATGAGTTGGGCTGACTAAGTCCCATCTTTTTAATAGTATAATAAAATATTTCAGTATCTGGTTTTCTCTTGCCAAATTCAGCAGAAGTCACTACTGTATCGAAATAACGTAATAAATTGTACTTTTTTAATACATTTTCAATGGTTTTATGATGTGGGTGATTGGATAAGACAGCCATTTTAATAGCTTTTATTTTCGAAAGTGTTTCCAGTGTCTCTCTCGTGTTCTCAAGAGGTATCCATTCTTGTTCTTCATAATAATGATATAAATCAGCTAGTTCATGATAAATTTCTTGATCTATTTCCATTAAACTTAATTTCTGCATAACAGTTTGAAATACAGTATGAGTTGGAAATTCTTGTTTTGTTTTTATAATGTTTTTAAAATTAGAATTTCTTTCTTTTTTAAAAGTTTTGATAAACAAATCTACAGTTTCATTATCCTTAAGAATTTTATATTCCCTTAATTTATCTACGGATTTATCTAATCCTTTCCTATAACTATTAAGATACTTCTCTACTGAAGCATCTTTAAATTCAAATAAAGTGAAACCAAAGTCAAAAATAAGTCCTTTTAATTTCATTTTTTAACAAGATTTATTCAATTACAATTTATTTTTTTTTTATAGCCATTTAAAATTATGGTTTTATTAAAGTGTGTTAATATTTTAATAACAAACTAATTTTTAATTTAGTGTTTTAAGTCTAGATGAGATATTATGTCAATTGAAAAATGGCTTTCTGAGAGAGAATCTGAAGAAATTAAAAAAAAAAAAGAAGAGATGTTTAAAAAGTTACCCAAAGAGGAGATCGAGAATTTAAAAAAGAAAAGTATTCAAAAAATAGTGAAGAAAGAAGATCTAAAAGAACAAGAAAATGACAAATCAAGCGATTTTCTGAAAAAAGTCATTGAATTTAAAGACTGGTTAGATGGAAGAACATATCTGAAAGGAGATTTAGATAAAATTGTAATACACATTCAAAATCTTCACAAAAATATAATTAAAATGAAAAAAGAAGAAAATTATCAATCGCTTAAAGACTCTATGGATGCTCTGACCAATCTCTATAAAAACATACCACCTTCTTTTTTAGATGAGAAAACAAGAGTCGCTTTAAATAAGAAATGTAGAGAAATTAAAAGATCTAACTCAGATAATTATTATTTAAGAAAATTAAAAAATACTATCAAAGAAAAGTTAAATGAAGCGAAATATTATGAGTTTCTTAGAGAACTATTAGATAGTTAATATTATAATAAATCTCATAATAAGATATATCGTTAAGAATAGAGAATATGTGGCTAATCTGTCCAATTGCTGGTGTTGGAAAAAGATTACAACCATTTACTTACTCCAAACCAAAAGCATTTTTAAAAGCTGCGGGAAAAAGAGCAATTGATCACATTTTAATTAAATTGAAAAAAACATTTCCCCAAAATACTAATATCTGTTTCATTGTAGGATATAAAAAACGTTTAATTACTGAGTATTTAAAAGAAAACTATTCAGATTATTTTAATTTACACTTTGTAGAACAGAAACCATTGGGTTATGATGGAGATACTCCATTCTTTTCAGGATTGGGAGATGCTATATTATTAACACGAGAATTTGTTGAAAGTGACGATTGCTTTATTTTTTTAAGCGATAGGCTTCCATTAGAAGATTATTCCTCGATTGTTCTTACATATCATCAGTGTTCATGTGATGGGGTGATTAACGTTAAAAAGGTGAAAAAACCTCATTTTTACGGGGTTACTTTTATTGATGAAAAAGGATATATTACAAAAATTGTTGAGAAGCCTCAAGAGTTTATATCTGATTTAGCTGTCTCTGGTGCTTATTTATTCGGGAAAAAAATTGTTCCTAAACTATTTGAATTATTAGAAATTCAGAGTAAAATTGAAATTAACAATGGAGAAGAGCATCCTCTCACTTCTGTTATTGCTCAATTGATAGCACAAGGTGTAAAACTACAGGTTAATAAAATGCAAAACGAGATTATAGACTTTGGACGCCCTGAAAGTCTTGTAGATGGAAACCGTTTCTTACTATCAGAACTTAAACTTAAGGATCCGTTATATGAGTATTTGATTCAATCAGGAAGTATAAAAGATTCGAAAATTATTCCTCCAGTGTTTATAGGAAAAAATGTAACAATAAGTAATTCTGTTATTGGTCCCAATGTCTCTATGGGAGATGATATCATGATCGAAAAATGTTTACTATCAGAATCCGTTATAGGAGACGGAGTCTTTCTTAAAAAAATCATATCTTCTAAAAGTATAATAGGAGATTACTCCGTATTAGAAGATTTAATTAAAAATGAAATAACAATTGGAGATTCCACATACATTACTACTTCTAATATGAAATCATTTTAAAAAAAAAAGAATTTAACTAAATTGAGGTTTCTTTTCTTGCCACGGATTAAGTTCTTCAAATGCTTTTGATACCTGAAGGACTGTCTTATCATCCCATCTTTTCCCAATAATTTGTAATCCAATAGGTAATCCTTCTTTAGTCCAGCCACAGGGAATTGAGGCTGCTGGAAGTCCTGCTAAATTAAATGGATAGGAGAAAGAAAACCATTCAGCCGGAGTTACACTTTTATCTCTTATTTTAGCAGGAAATTTATCACCTAGTTTAAGTGGCGGTACTCCCGTGGAGGGCGTAATCAAAACATCATAATCTTTGAAATAATTTGCGAATTCTTCATATACTTTTTGTCTTAAATCTTCAGCTAGCTTAACATCGATTGCAGCAAACTCCAAACCAGCATCAACGAGTTTAAGAAAATCTATATCAAGTTTATCTCTCCATTCTTTTAAATATTTCTTTAAATCGTATGCGTAACCAGAACAGACTAGGGTAGCAAATGCCTTATAAGGCTTTTTAAGTTTAATCTTTGCCTCCTCCATTGTCCAATCTATATTTTCAAACTTATCTTTCGCTTTAAGAAAATAATTCTCTACTTCCTCATCAATCGCTTTAATAAATCCAAGGTTCAATGAATATCCCATCTTTAATTTAACAGGTTTTTCTTCAACAATTTCACTATAAAGATATTCTGGTTTAGGTAGTGAGTATTTATCAGCAATTTCTTCCCCTGCCATTACATCAAGCATCAAAGCAGCATCTTTTACGTACCTTACCATAGGTCCATAATGATCAAGTGTTAACCAAGTAACATCATGAGTAGGATAACGAGGAATTCGACCAAATGAAGGTTTTAACCCATAAATCCCACAAAAGCTACTTGGCACCCTAATTGATCCTCCTCCATCTGATCCTAAAGCAAGTGGGCCGAGTCCAGAAGCTACCTGTGCTGCAGCTCCCCCACTCGAACCCCCTGAATTTCTGCTTAGATCCCAAGGATTTTTAGTAGGTCCAAATATTAAATTATCAGTGAGGGTCCAATATCCAAAAGCGGGTGTGTTGGTTTTACCAAGTAGTACCGCTCCAGCCTCTTTTAGCCTTTTTACGACAATCTCATCAACATCAGGTATGTAATTTTCGTATATTTTGCATCCAAAAGTAGTTCTTATTCCCTTGGTTAACATTAAATCTTTTATACTGATAGGAATACCATTTAAAAGCCCTATTTTCTTACCGCTCTTAATTGCATTATCTGCGTCGCTAGCCATTTTTCTGGCTAATTCAAAGGTAGTGGTACAGTATGCATTGATTAAAGGGTTTATTTTCTCAATTCTCTGTATAAATAGTTCTGTTATTTCTACAGAGGTAAATTCACCATTCTTAATCATATCTCGAATCTTGAAAGCTGGCAAAAAACAGATTTCTTCATCTTTCATATTTTTTCTATCAACAATTAATTAATTAATTGAAATAATTAATAGTAAATTCATATATATATGATGATCTTATAAATTGAAATTCATAATATGTCATCAGATTAGAAATTAATAAAAAAAATTATATAAATTTCAATTCACTATATTGGAATATATCTTATAATATAAAGAAAGAACTCGAGAAAATTGAAGTATAAACATAAACTTATCTTTTTGATGTCAATTCTTAGTATTCTATTTTTAATATCAGCAGTGAACGTAAATGTCAAAGCTCAAGAGGGATATAATATAGCACTAAATGAAAATGAGGAATTTACTTGGGAAGTAACTGAATTAGATCTGTCAAATTTTGAAAGAATATTAGGTTTTGAACCAAATTTTGCTTTAGGAGATAGAATTAGAGTGATCATAAGGAATATTGATGAAAGAACAGCTGGTTGGTCACTTACAGTAGAGTTTTGGGATTATAAAATGGATTGGGGTCAAAGTGGAAGTATAGAAACGCTATTTCTGTCTAAGTATACATATCTCTATAATGATTTCATCTTTGTACTCACCCCCGTAGCGGATTATCTCGCAGAAGTTGACGAAGAAATGGGACCAGAATATTCTGTAACCCAAAATTCAATATCAAAGGTTATTCGAGCAGAAACAGGGAGAGATTATATTATGACAAAAACTTATGATCGAAAAGGAATACCTAGTTCAGAAGCATTATATGAGTATACAACAGGAAGAATGCTAGTTTGTGTTGAAGGCAGTTTATCTTTAATTCCATTTGGGTTTTACTTTATAGGATTCATGATTGTGGCATTAACAGCCGTGATATTTATCACTCTGAGAAAGAAACAAATCATATTCAAAAATAAATGAATAAAAGAAAAATATTCTTTTTAATTAAACAAAACATTTTAGAATTTGAAGTCTTTTTGCCATTTTTGATATCCTAGCCGAAGTAGATTGAACCGTGACTTATTTATTTTACTATCTACTTTATGATTAGAACCATATTTCATCATTTTATGATAGCGTTCATAATATAGTTCAGATATGGGATTATCTTGAATAAGTTGTAAAATTGACCCTTCAGTAAAATAGAGTATTAGGTCTGGTATAAGCTTTGGGTTTTTTTGTGTAAGTTCCAAATTCTTATTGTCTTTTTTATAAAGAAAATAGTGTAGCTTAATTTCATTTTCCTCTAAAGAGTTTTGATATATTATGTATTCCCAACAAGCATTAACATGAAGGTGTCTCATCAGATCAGGATTATTAAGATAGTAATTTTTTAACGTAGTAAGTAAATCTTTAGGATTCATTAGGAAAGTAAGCTATATTATTTTATTTTCTCTAAATATTTAGATGTTCCATCGTAGATGTATTTCGGATATACTAACTCTTGAGGGTAATACTTGCAGCCTGGAGGATACGCTGAATCCTTAATTCCTCCAAGGGAGACAGTAATATCTGTGAGCATCGGGCGAGCATTGATATAAATATTAGCAGCTTCCAATTTTGTCTTGAATGTTTCGATATTTTCTTTATTTGTTGTGTATGCAACAGCCCTCATACCATAATTACTCGCATTAGCTAATTTTATTGCATCATTTAAATCTTTTGCTTTAGTGATAGATCGAACAGGTCCGAATGCTTCTTCTCTCCATAGAAAGGGAGCCTTTGATAAATCGTGACATAATTCTGGCTTTATTTCTACAAGGGTAGGTACATAAAATAATCCAAAATCTTCACCCGTATCTATTTTTTCCCCTCCAGTAAAAATTTTAGCTCCAAATTTTTTTG
>Ga0307433_1000649_pt1 | contig 24535 bp, 15 predicted proteins | sample SalMarWE160210MG_FD_202166 | JGI IMG/M metagenome (GOLD analysis project Ga0307433, IMG submission 202166) | Salt marsh sediment microbial communities from the Plum Island Ecosystem LTER, Massachusetts, United States - WE1603-210 | ecosystem: Environmental > Aquatic > Marine > Intertidal zone >... | reverse complement strand
GAAGCCAACCTCGACCTCGCCGACTACTACTCCTTCCGCGCCATCGCCATGGCCATCCACGACTACGACATGCACGCCGGCAAGAACTACTTCTACTACCACAACCCCGAGACCGGCCTGTGGTCCGTCCACAACTGGGACCTCGACCTGTGCTGGACCACCACGTACGGCGGGGGCGGCGGCCAGGGGCCACTTTACGACGACGACCCCTACGTCCACCTGCTGGACATCCCGGAACTCCGGATCGCCTACAACAACCGCGTCCGCGAGATCGTCGACCTGCTGTTCAACCCCGAACAGACCGGCATGCTGCTCGACGAGGTCGCCTCCTTCGTCTACACGCCGGGCCAGCCGTCTCTCGTCGACGCCGACTGCGCCATGTGGGACTACAACCCCATCATGAGTTCCAGTTACATCAACACGAGCAAGACCGGCCCCGGCTGGTTCTACGGGGCATCGGGCGACTTCGCCGGCATGCTCCAAATGCAGAAGGACTACGTCGCCTCACGCATGAACGCGATCGACCCCAACGTCTCCTACGACGAGGGTCAGCAGCCCAACACGCCCACCGTCACGTACACCGGGCCGGGCCTCTACCCGGCGGACCAGTTGACCTTCCAGGCCTCGGCCTTCAGCAGTCCCTACGCCGGCTTCGCCGCGATGGAATGGCGTATCGCCGAGGTCACCATACCGGGCACGCCCGAGTTCGATCCCACCAAACGCCGCAAGTACGAGATCGAGAGCGAGTGGGAGAGCGGCGAACTGACCGTCTTCGACCCGGACGCGCGGATTCCCGCAGGCGCCGTCGAGGGTGGCAAGCGATACCGCGTCCGCGTCCGGATGAAGGACTCGAGCGGCCGGTACAGTCATTGGTCGGCCCCGGTGGAGTTCGTCGCCGGCCCGCCCCAGGGCAGTTCGGTGCCGCTGCGGATCACCGAGATCATGTACCACCCGGGCCCCCGGACGGCGGCTGAAATCGCCGCGGGCATCGGCTCGGCCGAGGACTTTGAGTACGTTGAACTCCAGAACGTCGGCTCTTCGACGCTGCAACTCGACGGCATCGCGTTCACCAACGGGTTCACGTATACCTTCGGCGCTATCAACCTGGGATCGGGGAACGCCATCGTGGTGGCAAAGGACCCGGCCGCCTTCGCGCTCCGCTATCCAGGCGTCTCCAACGTGGTCGGCCCGTTCCTCGACGGGTCGCTCAGCAACGGCGGCGAGACCATCCGGCTCGAAGACCCTCTGACCTCAGCCATCCACGAGTTCGATTACAAGGCCGGCTGGTTCGATCACACCGACGGCGACGGATTCTCCCTCGTCGTCCGCGACGCCGGCCAGGACCTGGCCCTGTGGGACTCAAGAGACGGCTGGCGCGCGAGTTGGCTCTCGGGCGGCAACCCCGGCCAGGCCGACCCGGGCCCCTTGAACCCCGGCGACGTGGTCATCAACGAGGTCCTCAGCCACCAGGACCAGAGCGACGGCGACTGGATCGAACTGAAGAACACGACCGGCGCACCCATCAACGTCGGCGGCTGGTACCTGTCGGACGATGCCGGCGACCTCATGAAATACCGGATCGGCGACGGCACGACCATCCCGGGCGGCGGGTTCCTCGTCCTCACCGAGACCGCCCACTTCGGCGCCGGCTCCGGCGCCACCGGTGCCATCACTCCCTTTGCCTTCGACGAACACGAGGACAACGTGTACCTGACGGCTTCGCCCGCGGCGGGCGTCCTGGCCGGATACCGCGAAGACGAGGACTTCGGCGCCATCGAGAACGGCGTCACCTTCGGCCGCTACATCAAGAGCACGGGCGCCAAGGACTTCGTCGCCATGGCCGACCCCACCAGCAACGACGACAACGCCCTGCCGCGCGTCGGACCCGTCGTCATCAACGAAATCATGTACAACCCGCTCACCGGCCACGAGTACATCGAACTGGCGAACATCACCGACCAGGAGGTCCTCCTCTACGACCCCCTGCATACCGAGAACCGGTGGCGCATCACCCGGGGCGTGACGTTCCAGGTGCCGGAGGCGGCGTCCATCGCCCCGAACGGCTATGCGCTCGTCGTCCCCATCGACCCCGCCACCTTCCGCGCAACCTACGGCGTCCCCGGCGACGTGCCCGTCTGGGGACCCTACACGGGCGGCCTCGCCGACGAGGGCGAAACGCTCCAGATCGAACGGCCAGGCACGCCGGAAACAGCCCCGCCCTTCGTCCCGTACATCCGCGCCGACCGCGTGACCTACAACGACAAGGACCCGTGGCCGTCGCAGGCCGACGGCAACGGCTCGTCGCTCAACCGGCTGGTGGCCCAAGACTACGGCAACGACGTGGCGAACTGGGTGCCCAGCACCACCGGCGGAACGCCCGGAACGCCGAACGTCAGCATCGATTACTCGGCCCCGTCCACCCCCTCCCACCTCTCGGCCCACATCGTCAGCGACTCGATGGTCAACCTCTCGTGGACGGCCGCCGCCGATCCCGAAAGCGGCATCAGCGCCTATCGCATCTACCGCAACAGCCAACTCCTTGACCAGAGCCCGCTGCCCGCCTACAGCGACACCGACGTGGGGCCCGGCGAGTTCTACACCTACCAGATTGCGGCCGTCAACGGCGACGCCGTCGAAAGCGACCGGAGCACACCGGCCGTCAACGTCCAGATCGTCACGGCCGACAGTGTCCTGGCGCCCGACGCGAACCACGTGGAGGTGGCCTTCACGCACACCGTGACGCAGCCCACGGCCGAGAACATTGCCAACTACAGCCTCATCCAGGGGGCGGGCAACCCCATCGGCATCGACGAGGCAGCCCTCCAGCCGGACGGCACCACCGTCTCACTCACGTTGTCGACACCTTTGACATCCGGGGCCGTCCACGCCCTCACCGTGACCGGCGTCGTGGCCGAATCGGGCTCGCCCGTCGTGCCGGGATGCCAGAAGGCCTTCGGCTACGAGACGTTCACCATGGGAAGCATCCTCCGCGAGTGGTGGCTGGGTATCGGCGGCAGCCAGGTGGTGGCGGCATTGACAGGGCACGCCCGCTTCCCCAACGACCCGTCCGGCAGCGAGTATGTGACCCTCTTCGAAGGGCCAACCACCTGGGCCAACGAGTACGGCACGCGCATGTCCGGGTACATCCATCCCCCCGTTACAGACGACTACACGTTATGGGTCTCCAGCGACGACAACTCCGAACTCTGGCTCAGCACCGACGCCGACCCCGCCAACAAGCGACTCATCGCCAACGTGCCCGGCTGGAGCAGTTCGCGGCAGTGGGACAAGTTCCCGTCGCAGCAGTCGACGCCCCAGCACCTCCTGGCGGGCAGGCGGTACTACATCGAGGTCCTCCAGAAAGAGGGCACCGGCGGCGACAACCTCGCCGTCACCTGGACACGGCCCGGCGAAACGCCACAGGCCAACGGCCCCATCCCGGGCGCTTACCTGTCCGCCTACGGCGGGGCGCCCACCGTGACCGTCGGCGTGACAGCCACCGACCCCGATGCCGCCGAGGAATTCGGCAACCCGGGCGCCTTCACCGTCAGCCGCGACGATACCTCCGGGGCCATGGTCGTCTACTACACCATGGGCGGCACGGCCGACGCCGACGACTACACGCCGGCGCCGACGAACTGGATCGAACTCGCCGACGGCGTCGCCTCGGCCCCGATCCACGTCAACCCCACCGACGACGTCGATCCCGAGTCAGACGAATCGGTTATCCTGACCGTCACCAGTAGCCCCGACTACGTGCTCGGCGAGACGGTGGCCACCATAACCATTGCGGACAACGACGACGATCCGCCCCCCACCGTCACCGCCGTCGCCCTCAACCCCGGCCCCGGACGCACGGCACGAGGACTCAGCGCGATTGACCCCAGCGGTCTGGGCGTCGAGACCGTCGTCGTCACCTTCAGCGAGGACGTGACCTTCGCGCCCGAGGACGTCATGGCCGAGAAGGTCACCTTCGACACACTCGGCAACCAGACGAGCGCGGTGACCGTCGCGCCCGCCGGCGTCTACGGTTCCGGCACACACGAGATGACCATCACCTTCGCCGACTCCTGGCAGCAGATGGTTGACACCTGGGTCCGCATCACGCTCGGCGACACGATCATCGACGGCTCGGCCCAGGCCCTCGACGGCGAACCGGCCGCCGACTCGAGCGGTCTCGGATACATCTACGATTCAAGTCTCGACCTGCCGAGCGGCAACGGCAGCGCCGGCGGCAATGCGGTCTTCTACGTCGGCAGCCTCCGGGCCGACATGCGCGGCTTCGGACCCACCGCCGAAGAGCCGAACGGGACGGTCGATTCGTGGGACATCACCGGCTTCACGCAGAAGTACCTCGCGGGCAGCCTCGACGCCGATTTCCGCGGCTTCGGCCCCATCGCCGAAGAGCCGAACGGAGCGGTCGACTCGTGGGACATCAACGGCTTTACCTCCCGCTACACGGCGGCGCTGGCCGCCGGCACGCACCTCAATGATCTTCCCACCTCCGGCGGTCCCCTCGCAACCGGCGCCCCGTCCCCCCTCCCACTCATCGCAACCGCCACGCCACGTGCCGCCCCGGCCGCGCCAAGTGACACCAGCCGGGTGGCATGGCCACGCTCGCGTGGCCATGTGCTCGATGGCTTGGCGGAGAACATGGCCACCGAACATCCGGTGGCCATGCCACCCGCGCATTCTCCAGCCGCGAATTCTCCAGCCGCGAATTCTCCACCCGCCGAGCCCCCACCCACAGCCTGGTCACCGGCGGAGGCCGACACGGGCAGTGCCGAGCAGGACCTCCTCTCAGCGGGGGACGTCGTAGACGTGTTGGCAGTGCCTGCCCTTGAGGTGCCGCTGAAACGATAGCCTTCATGGCCCCTGCCGGCGCCGGACGCCCCGGCCAACGGGTTCCGCAAGACGCTGCCGCCTCAGCACTCAAGATGGTGGCGACGGGTGGATTCGAACCACCGACCTTGGGCTTATGAATCCCCTGCTCTAACCGCTGAGCTACGCCGCCACGGGCGATGGTAGTGTACGGCTGCGGGGCGATTTGTCAAGCGTGCCGTCGCGCCCCCATCAAGCGGCGGGGGTGGGGGATGGCGGCTTGCGGCTTTCGCCGAGTGGGTCGGCTGACCGTGCGCACTCGACTCAAGCGCGGCGGGTCAGGAGCGCCTGCCGCCGAAACCGCACCATCTCAAGACGCTCTAACGCTCGCGCCACAAACCTTCCCGGAGCGAGTTGCCGTGGCCGCGGTACAGGTGACGCCGCTCGATGCGGTCGTGGACCTCGTTGACGATTGCTTCGGCGGAGGCATCGAGCGTCTCGCGGCCGAACTCGGCGGTGGCGTCCTGGGGCGGCTTGCCCATGACGCCGACGAGCGGTTCGCCCTTGGGCGGCAGCAGGCTCAGGTCCACCGCCTCGGGATGGAGCGCCAGCAGGTGCGACGTCTCCCACAAGGCCGCATGGTCCCCGCCGTCCGGGTACCGGTCGCGCACGACCAGGTAGTCGAGACACGCCCAGGCGAGCAGGCCGTGCCGCTTGCTCCACCGTCGCTGGTTGAACAGGCGACAAGCGGCCAGCGCGTGATCGATGAGCGGGTAATGGCCGGCCACCAGCACGCCGACCTCGAAGCCGAGGCTTTCGGCCTCCGCCAGAACGTGCAGGAGCAGCCGCTCGTAGGCCAGAACCTGCTCGGTGGCGCCGAACGGGTGACGCTCGGGCAGGAAGTTGTCCGGGGAGAGGTGGTATCCGGCGGCGATCTGATCGCGGTCCTCGGCCCCCGACTCCATCAGCGATTCGACGCGGCTCTCGCCGTAGTACAGGGGCGGGAAGACGAGGCCCCCGCCCTTCTGCGCGCACAGGACGGCCAGCCCCTCCGCCTGAAGCGTGTCGGCCCCCACCGGATTGTGGACGCCGTGCCACTCCAGCGTCCCGATGGGGATGTACACGGCGGGACAGGCCTCGCGGCGCTGCCGAATCTGTCCCGGACGGAGCAACTGGTAGCGGACTTCGTCGGCCATAGCGAACCTTTCAACTCTCGAGCCAAGATTCGAGCCGGCATGCGAGCCGGCAAACGAGCCGCCGACCGGGCCCGCATGCGAGCCCGCCGCGGAAGCGGCGGGACATCACCACCCGGCTTGGCACATGCCACGGCAGATGGACGTACCCCGCCGCTCCCGCGGCGGGCGCGATGCCGAAGGCCTCGATGCCAACGGGCGCGATACCAACAGCCTCGATGGCAACGGGCGTGATGGCGCCCTATCGGTCGCCGTACCACGTGTCGTAGAACTCGCGATACGATCCGTCCTTGACGCGGCGCCACCACTGGTCGTGCTCGCGGTACCATCGGATGGTACGGGCCAGGCCTTCCTCGAAGGGGACCTCGGGCCGCCAGCCCAGTTCGGTCTCGATGCGACTCGGGTCGATGGCATAGCGGCGGTCGTGCCCCGGCCGGTCTTTGACGAGTTGGATAAGCGACTGGGGTTTGCCGAGTTCCCGGAGGATGACCTTCACGACGTCGATGTTGAACCGCTCGCTGCGGGCGCCGATGTTGTAGACGGCACCCGGGCGTCCGCCTTCCAGGACGGTCAGGATCGCCCGGGCATGGTCGTCGGTGTGGATCCAGTCGCGAACCTGGCGGCCGTCGCCGTAGACCGGAAGCGGTTTGTCGTCCAGGGCGTTCGAGAGCATGAGCGGGATGAGTTTCTCAGGGAACTGGCAGGGCCCGTAGTTGTTGGAGCACCGCGTCAGGAGCACCTTCTGTCCGTAGGTGTGATGGGCGGCCAGGACGAGCAGATCGGCCCCCGCTTTGCTGGCGGCGTACGCGCTCGACGGGGCGAGCGGATCCGCCTCCGTGAAGGCCGGGTCGTCGGGCCGGAGGGAACCGTACACCTCGTCGGTCGAGATCTGGAGGAACCGCTTCACGCCCTTGTCGCGGGCGACGTCGAGAAGCACCTGCGTGCCGACCACGTTGGTCCGGGCAAACGCCTCGGGCCCGAGGATGGACCGGTCGACGTGGGTCTCGGCGGCGAAGTTGACGAGGGCGTCGGCACCGTCGGGCACGGCGTCGGCCATGGCGCCCGAGTCGGTGATGTCGGCCCGGATGAAGGTATGACGGTCCTCCGGGACACCGACGAGGTTCTCGAGGTTGCCGGCGTAGGTCAGCAGGTCGATGGTGACGATTCTGAGGCCGGCATCGCGTTCCAGGGCCAGTCGGACGAAGTTGGACCCGATGAACCCGGCCCCACCGGTGACGACATAAGTGGGCATGGCGCGGTCCCCTGCCCCGCCGGGGCATGACGATACAGACACCGCGAGGTCAGGCGGCGCCCGGCCCCTTGTTAGCAGATTCTTCCGCACCAGCCGGACGGCGACCGCTCGGCGGCTTACTTGGCGGCCGGCTCCTCGGCAGCCGGTTTCTCGGCAGCCGGCTTCTCGGCGGCCGGCGTCTCGGCAGCCGGCTTCTCGGCGGCCGGTTTCTCGGCGGCAGGCTTCTCAGGCGGCGGGGCCGACGACTCGCAGCCCGCAACGAACGCCAGCACAAACGCCAGAAGCAATACCAATGACAGGTACCTCATACTCGGTCTCCTTTCAGGACGACGGTAGTGGCCCCTCTGACCGCTGAAACGGTTGCGCGTTCTCTGGACGCACCAAGAGGGAAACAACCCCAACCGCCACTTGGCCTATCAGAAATTGTACCGGCAGTGCCGGGCCATGCAAGAAAAACTCCGCGCGGGAGGCGTATCCTGAGGCCAAAAGGGTGCGGCACCCGTTTCCACCCGCGCTCGGTGCGGGTTACGAGTCGAAATGCGCACCCCCTTCCCGAAGGCTCCAAATGCCCGGATCCTTCATGTACTCATACAGGTCCGTGAGAAGCGCCAGGTGTTTGTCCTCCTCGCTCTTCAGCCGGAGAAGAAGGTCTTTGGACTCCTGATCGTCTGCCCGATCGGCCGCGTCCCGGTAGAACTGGATGGCGTTGCGTTCCATCTGCCGGGCAAACTCGATGGCCTCGATGTCGGTCGTCTCGGGCTGAATCGCCTCGGCGATCGTCTCGCGGCCGCGCTTGACGAAGTCCTTGTCCACGGTCGGGTACGTGACCTCGGCCGGGCAGAGGCCCTCGTTGGCCCAGGACTGAAGCAGTTGTTCGTGCTTGACCTCGTCGTCGGCCAGACGCAGGAGCGTCTGCTTGCTGAGCGGGTTGGCGCACCTGCGCGACGCATCGAGGTAGAAGTCCCGAGCCGCACGCTCCTTCTCAGCACCCATCACCAGAATGCCACACAACACCTCGCTCAATGCCATCGAGGATCTCCCTTTCCTGTGAGCCTCGGAGACGAAACGGATTCCACCTCAAGCCGGACGGCCACATTATAGGCAGCGCCGCGCGGCCGGGCCAAGCGAAAAGGGCCGGGCCCGTCGGCCGGCTCGTGCGCAGCGCGTGCTGTTCGCACGTCAGGGGCCGGGCTCCAGAAGCAAGGCCCCGACGAGAACGTTCTCCTGGATCAACCCGGCGGGTACGATGGGGCAGCGGCCGGCGAGCGGGGCGAAAAGACGCTGCTCGAAGCGTTTGCGGAGCCTGTCGAAGAGCACGTCGCCCATCCGGGCCACCCCGCCGCCGATGACGATCGTCTCAGGCTGCACGATTGCGGCGACGTTCGCGAGCGCGACGGCCAGCGATTCGCAGACGTTGTCGAGGAGGTCGCCGGCGTCCGGGTCGCCCTCGCGGGCGGCGGCGGCAACGGTGCGGGCATCGATGCGGTCGCCCTGCCCGCCGGCAAGGGCGAGGATGCGCCCATCCGGATGGTCGGCCGCCACCTCGCGTGCGCGGCGGGCGAGGCTCCAGCCGGAGCAGAGGTTTTCGAGTTTGTCGTAGCGCCGTGCGGCCTCATCCCAGACCCAGGTGTGGCCGATCTCGCCGCCGAGGGGTCCGCTTGCGAGGCGGCCGTCGATGACGAATCCGCCGCCGATCCCGCTCCCGATGTTCATGTAGAGGACGCGCCGCGCGTCGCGGCCGGCGCCCAGCCGCGCTTCGGCCACGGCGCCGCAGTTCGCATCGTTCTCGACGACGGTGGGAAGGCGGAACTCGTGCTCCGCCCAGCCGCGCAGGTCGAAGTCCTCCCAGCCGGGGACCTGATGGCTGCGGACGATGCGGCCGGTCTCGCGCATGACGGGGCCGCCGAAACCGATGCCGACCTGGTCGATGGGCTCGTCGCCGGCGGAACGGACTTCGCGAACGAGTTCGGCGGCGCGTTGGCACACGGCTGCGGCGCCTTGCTCGGCCGGCGATTCGGCGCGGGCAGGGCGCAGGATCCGGCCGTCGGCCGTGCCGACGGCGGCCTGGAGTTTGGTTCCGCCGATTTCGATGGCAAGGTGCATAGGGGGCCTCGCTTCCCGACGTTTCGCTGCGCTCAACGTCGGGCGTTGCCGGCTGTGCTGCGCTCAACGTCGGGCGTTGCCGGCTGTGCTGCGCTCAACGTCGGGCGTTGCTGGTTTCCCGGCGTTTCGCTTCGCTCAACGTCGGGCGTTGCCGGCTGTGCTGCGCTCAACGTCGGGCGTTTACCGGTTTCCCGGCGTTTCGCTTCGCTCAACGTCGGGCTTTGCCGGCTGTGCTGCGCTCAACGTCGGGCGTTGCTGGTTTCCCGGCGTTTCGCTGCGCTCAACGTCGGGCTTTGCCGGTTTCCCGGCGTTTCGCTTCGCTCAACGCCGGACTTTGTGCACAGTCTTACAAGCCCGGGGATGAGCCCCGCAAGGCGGGGCGAATCCCCGGGAATCACTCGGCAACCCACACCCAGGCGTTCGGGGCGTGGCCGGCGATGTACGCGAGGACGTTCTGCCAGTGGCGAGCGTCACGGACCGCAACAGGGCGGCACCCTCCCTGCCAAAGGCGTCCGGGAATGCGAGCGCGAACACCATGGGAGGACACCTTCTTGACGCGGCCGACCATCTGCTTCAGACCGTCCGGACGGCACTCGAGGGCAACATGAACGTGCCGGCCGGCCACGGATATCGCGGACACGCCGGCATTCTCCTTGGCAAACTGATCGAGGCAACGTCTGCCGACCCGTTCAAGGAGATCGCGGGGGATGGTCACCGGGGGCTTCGACAGGCTGCGCCGGGCGTGGGCGTAGAGCCCCTCGTACGTGCCCGGAGCGGGTGGATTCCGGTAGTCCCCTTCCACATGCTGCCGATGGCGACGCGTGCGGAAGCCGCGCGGGTCGCCGGGCAGCCAACTGCCGTAGGTTCCCCAGGTGATGTGGTAGCGCATTGTGTTGGTTCGCCGTGTGTTTTCCCGACGTTTCGCTTCGCTCAACGTCGGGCGTTTATCTGCTGTGCTGCGCTCAACGTCGGGCGTTTACCGGTTTCCCGGCGTTTCGCTTCGCTCAACGTCGGGCGTTTGCCGGTTTGCCGGCGTTTCGCTGCGCTCAACGCCGGGCTTTGGGCAATTCACACTTTGGCCTTACGCCACCGGCGCAGGGCGGTGAGCAGGCGCGCGAGGTCGTCGGGCAGCGGAGCCTCCAGGTGCAGGGCGGTGCGCGTGCGGGGGTGCGTGAGTTTCAGGCTCGCGGCGTGCAACGCCTGCCGCGCAATCAACACCTCGTCGTGGTCGGCCCGGCCGCGCGCCAGTTCCTGCAGGGTGACCTTGTCACGGCTGCCGTACTGCCGGTCGGCGACGACGCGGTGCCCGATGTGGGCCATGTGGATGCGGATCTGGTGCGTGCGTCCGGTGTGAATGCGGACACGGAGGCAGCTGAAGCCGTCGAAGGTCTCGGTGACCTGGTACTGGCTGAGGGCGTCGCGTCCGGTGCCGTCGTGTCGGACGGCGAATCGCTCGCGGCTGCGCCGGTCGCGGCCGAGGGGCTGGTCGATGACGTCGGCGTCGAGTTCCGGCACGCCTTCGACGACGGCGGTGTATTCCTTCTGGACGGTGCGGTTCTCCCACTGCTTCGCCAGCCGCCCGTGAACGGCATCGTTCTTGGCAAAAACAATGACGCCGGAGGTGTCGCGGTCGAGGCGATGGACGACGCCCGGCCGCCACGGATGGCCCCCGCTCGAGAGCGTATCGGCGTGATGGGCCACGGCGTTGACGAGCGTTCCGTGCGGGTTGCCGCGCGCCGGATGGACGAGGATGCCGGGCTCCTTGTTGACGGCGAGAAGATCGTCGTCCTCGTAAAGAATCGCAATGGGGATCGGTTCGGGAACGATGCCGAGGGGGCGGCGTTTGTAGAGTGTAACGCGGATGCGGTCGCCGCGGCGGATCTCGGCCGACGGTTTCGTGACGGGTTGGTCGTTGACGAGGACGCGTCCGTCGCGGATGAGTTTCTGGAACGTCGATCGGCTGTGGGCAGCCCATCGCTGGGCGAGGAAGCGGTCGAGGCGCGGCTCGTTCGGTTCGCTCCGGAGTTCGATCTCGAGGGTCTCCAGGTCGCGCTCGGGCAGCGCGTCGGACGGGAGTGCTCCTTCGGGCAGGTCGTTGGTCGGCATCGGCTCCGGGGCTCGCGGCTACGCTGTTAGTGCTACAACGCTACGAAGGTCTTTTGCGCGGCGGCCCGGAGACCCGCCGCGCGGAAGTGCCTGCCGAGCCTCGCCGTGCCTCCGGCTACTGGATGAGTTCGGTCACCAAGTCCACAGCGCTGCCTGCGTCGGGGGCGTAGCCGTCGGCGCCGATCTCATCGGCAAACGCCTGGGTGACCGGCGCGCCGCCGATCATGACTTTGACGTCGGTGACGGCAGCACGCTTGAGGGCATCGACGACGGCCTTCATGTTGGGCATGGTTGTGGTAAGGAGGGCCGAGAGGGCGACGACCTGGACCCCCTCCGCCTTGGCCGCCTCGACGAACGCCTCGGGGGCGACGTCAACGCCGAGGTCGACGACCTTGAAGCCGCCGCCCTTGAGCATCATGGCGACAAGGTTCTTGCCGATGTCGTGCAGGTCCTGCTTGACGGTACCGATGACGACCTTGCCTCGCGGTTCGACGCCGGACTCAACGAGTTTCGGTTCGAGGACGTCCATGGCGCCGGCCATGGCGCGGGCGGCGATGAGGACCTCGGGGATAAAGACCTCGTTGTTCTTGAACTTCACGCCAATCGAGGTCATGCCCGCGATGAGACCCTCGTCGAGAATCTGTGCGGGCGTCATGCCCTCGGCAAGGGCGTCGCTGACCGTCTGGACGGCCAAGTCGCGGTCACCACGTTCCACTGCGTCTGCCATAACTTGCAAGTCTGCCATCCGTTGCTCCTTGGACTGTGATCCGGCTTCAGGGTGACGATGCGATTTTCGAACAGGCCCATACCCTACTGCGGCGGCTGCGCCAAGCGTTGTCTGTGGCTGGCGAGCCGTGCAAGACGAGTATTCCAACTGGGGCGCCGAAACCGCGGAAGATTCGTTTTGCAGGCGTCAATCGCCCGCGGGTTCGGGTTTGGTTTTCTTCTCCTGTTTGTTCTCGGCGTCGGTGGCCTTGGGCGCCGGTTTGGCCTCGGGATCGGGCGTCTTGGTTTCGGCTTCGGGAGCGGAGACCTTGTTGCCTTGGGCCTGTTTCGGTTCAGGGGCGGCAGTCGCGCCTTCCTTGGGAACGGGCTTCGGGGCTTCGCCCTCGTCGGGGGTCTTCGGCTCTTCAAGCGGCTCGTTCGAGAACACGAGGGGCTTGTATCCGGCCAGGGCCTCGATGTGCGAGCGGGCCTTCTCGGCGCCGACGGACTGCGGCCACGTCGAGACGACCTCCTGAAGGCCCGCCCGGCCCTTGTCCAGATCGCCTTCCTGGACGGTCACGAGGGCGAGGCCGACCTTGGCGAGCGGCCGCAGGAGTTCGGAGGAGGCGTCGACCTCGGCGTACCGTTTTCTGGCCTCGACGAGGAGATCGCCGTCGGGCTTGGTCTTGCTGACGGCCTCGCGGAGAAGCCGGTCGGCCAGGAGCAGTCTGGCGGTGGGCGCCTGGGGTGCGTTGGGGTAGTCGTCGAGAAAGTCCCGGAGCGTTTGTGGGTCGCCGGCATTCCGGGCCACCGCGAACTCGGCGGACGCCCCATAGCCGGCGCCGCCGCGCAGAACCGGAAGAACCACGAGGACGAACACGACGACGATCACCCCGGCCGCCACCATCGCGATGGTGCCGCCGTGAGGCTTGGCCCAGATGATGGCCCGTCCGAGGGCATCGGCGAGTTCATTGGTCTGAAGTTCGTGCTTATGGCTGCTTTTCATCGCGTCGTCCCAACGGAAGGAGCGGGCGCCGCCGGCCTGGTGCGTCTGGCGCCGCGTGGAAGCACCTGGATGAGAACCTTCGTGCCCCAGTCATCCCAGACGCTGATGTGACAGGTATCGTTGCCCTTCTCGAAGAGGAGCCGCCGGCGGCCGGAGACGAAATTCTCTTCGAGCATGCCCCATCCGAGCACGGGCATAGTGCGGCGGTAGAACTCCGAGACCTGGCGGACGGTCGCGCCGCCTTCGTACAGATGCCGGACGAAGCGGAAGCCTCCCACGGACCGATCGCTCGACCGGTCGGCCTTGAACTTGAATCCGGCGGGAACCGGCACGTCCTGAAGGCGCGGGTTGACCGCCGGCGCCGTGGTGGCTGGCACTTCGCGTTTCTGGCCGCAGCCCAGCGCCATGACCAAGAGTCCGAGGATCGCCAAGGCCGCCAGCACCGGCAGCCCGATCGCCGGCCGGATCAGCCGCGAGATACGCTGAAACGTTCTCATGGGGTTCCCCCTGCTTCGACGGCCCGGTCCACGAGCCTTTCGGCGGCGTCGAAGGCGGCGGCCACCTCGTCGGGAGTCAGGCCCGCGCAGGCCATCACGTATTCGGCGTCGCTTCGCGGTCGGAGGTTCTCCGATTCGTGGGCATCGGAGCCGAAGATGACCTGGGCTCCGGTCTCCCTCGCCACCCGGGCCACTCGCCCGTTTCCGAGACAGTGACCCCGGCGGCCGGATATCTCGAGCAGCACGCCGCGCTCGGCCGCCAGGCGGGCGTCGTCTTCGGTGATGAGCCCCGGATGGGCGAGGATATCGCACCCGGCCTCGATGGCCGCCCGGTTGGTGCCCTCGATAACCGGCTCGGACGGCGTCTCGCCGTGGACAACAATCACCCGTGCGCCCAGTTCACGGCACCGCTCGACGACGCGGGCGATGTGCAGCGGGCGGCAGTGGGTGACCTCGGCGCCGGGAATCACCTTCATCTCCATAACAGGCGTCAGGTCGGCGGCGACGCGGACCAGCAGCGGCACAACCGTCTCGACCAGGACCGTGTCCACATGGTCGGCGAAGCCGAGCGCGCGGTAGCCGATGACCTCGGCCCGGCGTGCCAGTTCCGTCGGGATCAGGTCGCCGTCGCTCAGCAGCGTATGGGTATGCAGGTCGATCATAAGGGCGTCTGCGTTGGTCCTCTCCCCGCTCGCGGCGCGGCCCAATCGCACGCCGATTCGGCCCGGTCAGGCTCAAACCACGGACGCAACACGACAACTGTAGTGGGATGACGCGCGTAGGTCAAGCCGATTCGCCGGCCCGGGCGCATCGGTGTGCCGCCACGATTTCTGGTATGGGACGATTTCCTGCGGCTTGGCCGTAGTGCCGGGGTTTATCCCCGGCGTATCCTGTCCAGCGCCGCCGCCAACGGCCGCCGGTCATAAGTACGTGTTTAGCGTTGTGATTCTGAGGCCCGCTTGCGGGCCGAAGCATCTCGCCGTGGTCTTTGCTGTTTCGTCGTTTCCACGGCGAGACCCTTCGCTTCGCTCAGGGCGACAGCCACAACCGACACGCTAAACGCGCACCCGGGATGACCCTGCCACCCGGCGAGCCGTAAGTACTTGTGCATAAAGGGGTTAGCCGTTTTTCGCGTCCTGGCGGTTTGGCGCGAGGGGCTGTGGGCGTTTGCCGTCAGGGCGTTTGTCGGCCCTTTTCGCATTTTCGCCGTTTTTGATAGCGCCAGGGCCGATTTTGGGCTCCGGAGATTGTTAGAGTTCTAACAACTTTCGGCGTGTGCGTAAGTCCTTGCCGGGAAAGAGGTTACGCCATTTTCGGAGGCCCTCGATTCGGGCAGCTGGTTTGTATACTCCAGTATCGAAATCGATGCTGGAGTGTCGGTTCTGGGAGGCCGTTTTGTATACTTCAGTATTGATTGAGGCCGCTCCATGCGGGTGAAAACGGGGGTAAAAATCGGTAAATTCGTGCAAATTCGCGCCCAAAAAACGTAAAAAGGCGAAAAAAGGCGGCGCTTTTTGCCTTACCTATCTTAACATTTCGGGCCTGAATCGCCCATGACGGCCTAAAAACGCAGATTCGGTCTCCAAAAAGGGCCATTTTCGGGGTACCGCCAAAAGGCCGTTTTACTAAAGTATATAATCGGCGCGGGGCCCCATCGAGCCCGCAGCGGAAGCGGCGCGTCATCCGGTGCCTGCCCTGCGGCGCCCCCACGCCGCGGCGAGAAGCGCCCTGACCCACGGCAGGACGCGCTACTTGCCAACCTTCAGCAGGACCACCTCGCCTTTCGCGCCGGCCAGAAGTACCCCGACACCGACAGTGGCATCCTCGAAAGAAGCGATGCACGTGGGCGCACCGTTGATCCGGCCGGTTCGGATGGCGCTGCCGCGCCCGTCGAGCACCACCACGTCGCCGCTCTCGCAGCCCAGCACAACCCACGGGAACTTGGCGCCGGCCGGCGTCAGGCACTTCATCACGGTCGGTGGGCTCGGGAGGCGCGTCGCCCACACCTTGCGGCACCGGCAATCGAGTGCCACGACAAGGCCGCTGGAAGTCGCCGCCAGGATCTCTTTCCTGCCGTCGCCGTCGAGGTCGGCGATGTCGAGGTCGCGCACGTTCCTGGCGGGGATGCGTCGGCCCGGTCCGAAGTGCGCGCAATGCAGCGCCTTGCCCGTGCCGGTCCACACGGTCACGCGGTTCCACGTCCCGTTCGTCTCGCTGACGACCTCCCTGCCCCCGTCGCCGTCCAGGTCCTGGTAGAAGAGGTGGTGCCGGTTCATGCTCTGCCATCCGCCGACGTACGTGTGCCCCGGGGGCACGGTCTGGAAACCGCGCGGCTTCGGGTCGAGAGTCGCGTTGTTGATGATGGCGACCCGGTCAACCCCGTTGCGCTTCCGGGCAGCAAGCAGGTTCAGTGTCGCGTTCGGACCATCGACGATGGCAAACGTCGAGACCGTTCCCCAGAATTGCGGCATGCGCCTGACGAGCATGCCGCTGGCATCGAGGATCTCCAGCGTGCAGGCGCTGCCGACGAAAGCCTGGCTCTTGCCGCCAAGGAACACGCCCGTCGTGAGCCCGTGGATACCCTCGTGGCCCGGGGCCGACTTGAACCAGTACGTCTTCGCGGCCCGGTAAACGGCGGGGTCCATCTCGGACGTGAAGACCCACTTTCGGTCTCCCGTCCGGTCGAACGCGACGACCTTTTCGTCGGCACAACCGGCCAGAAGGAGCCCCGCCTCAGGCCACCAGCGCAGCAGGCGGATGGGTCCGTCGGTCTGGAGGGTTCGACGCTGCTTGCCGTCGCTCGACAGAACGTGGACGGTCTTGCCTTCGGCTGCGCAGATGACCGTCTCGGGGCCGGATGGCATTGTGACAAGATCCACGACGCGTCCACCGACCTCGGCCGTAAAGGCGACGGGAATGGGCGGCGCCCCGGCACTCGCAGCCCGAACCGGGCGGGCCGCCGACTTCGCCCGGGCTTCTCTACCCGTCCGGAGGAGCATCGAGAGCCGGGCACGCGCTGTCTCCATCGCCCCTGCCCCGGGCCTGACGCCGGCGACAACGTGGCGCCCCGCCGGAAGCAGGAGAGCGAGTGCGCCCGACTGCTCGCGCTTTGGTTCGACGGGTTTGCCGTCAAGGCGGAGCCGCGCGCCCGGGGCCGGCACGAGCGAGATCGTGGCGGCTTTCTCGGCAACCACCTCCAGGCGCCCCGTCGCGAAGTCCCAATCGATGTTTACGGGCAACGTCGAAGAGACCAGGGCGCCGCCCAGTCCCGCCTTCCGCAGGCCCTTGCCGAACAGATGATCCTGGGCCAGGACCACCACCTCGCCCGTCACCCCGTCGTACTCGCCCACGACGGCGAGCGCCGGCTCGGGGAGTGCGAGCGCGGCCGCACGGTCGGCGACACGGACGCATGCGGGGGCGCGATCCGGATCGCCCGCACTCGGGGCAAGGACGGAGAAGAAGGTCCGGTGCCGCCCCTTCCTCGCTTTCCCGCACCACTCCATGGCGGCGACCCTGCCCCTGAGTGTCGTCCCGGCGTGGTCGCAGAGGCACACGTCGAACGCCTTGCCCTGCGCCGTCCCGCGCCCTGCCAGCCGCAAGGCGCCGGACGCGGAGATCGTCCGACGGACAGCCGAGGCCGTCTCCCACTGGACCTGCACCTCGAGGTTCTCGCTGTCCGTGCGGAACGCCAAGTCATCGATGATGAGGGCGTACTTGCCCGTGCGCTGGACGAGCGTGCGACGCCAGTTGCACCAGGCGGCATCGGGCACCTCGGCCACCGCGACGGCCGTCGGGCCGATGACGTCGCGATATCGCAGCGCCCCGTTCATGGCGACCCTGGGCTCAACCAGGCCGTCGGCTCGCGTGACAACCTGGTTGCGGTAGCCCTCCAGGAGCGTCAGACCGTCGATGCGCAGTTGGAGAATCGCAAACGTATGGTACGGGTTGCGCGACGCGCCGTTGAGGCCGTCGATGAGGACGAAGTCGCCGGAAGCATCCGTAGCGCTTCGGTAACTGCCGAACTGGAACGACTCCTCAAGCGGAAACCCGTTTTGCCGACGGTGCCATGCCGGTTCCGACAGGCCGTGAACGCTCCACCGGCCGACCAGATCATCCGGGGGCGCGGGCACGAGGTGCTCCTCCGGCCAGAATGACTGGCCAAGACGAAAGACGTCCGTGTCCACGCCGCACCGCGTTCGGTAGTAAACGTAGCGGCCGTCTTGCATCAGGTGGGCGGCCTTGTGCAGAAACCCGACGGACGCTGACCTCAGTGCCCAGTCTGCGTCCCGCCCGGAGACCAGGATTTCCTGTCCCCTGAGCAGTGTCCTCAGCGCTGCGTTGGTCACCGGTTTCCGATCGCCCGAGAGGATCAGATACGTGAAGATGGGGGCGATGCCCGTGTTGTACCAGAACAGGTTGTCGTTCTCCCCGCCGACCCAGGCGTAGTCGTCGAGCGACGCGAAGTGCATGCCGGCGCTGTGCATCGCGTGACGCCAGACGGGATGGGGATAGTCCTTCTGGAAGTAGCGCGCGAGGCAGTAGAGCGAGACGGCCGACCACTGGCCGTGGCGCGATCCCACGGCCTGCGGCGGCGTCGTCCGCCCGTAGACACCCTCATCCCGCCGGTGCAGGAGTTGCCTGGCAAAGGCGTTCGCGACGCGCAGCCGCTCGGCGTCGGTGAAGAGGGGGCTCTCCTCGATGAGGTCCCAGAACAGGATCATCAGGTGGGCGTTGTAGTGGTACGGCCCGCTGAGTGGCTCGTCCTTATTCTCGATGCGTTCGCCGTCGATCTCGGCAATCTCTTGTCGGGCCTTGGCGTCGGGCAGCGCCAGACGAAGGAATTGGCGAGCATTTCGCTCGTTGCCGGTCATGTAGTACATGGCCATGTGCTTGCTGATGCTATTCCAGCCGAAGTAGCCGACGGAACCGTAGCCGCGCGACGCGTCCCAGGTCTTGAACTCCCGAACGTCGGTCGGCACGGCCGTGCCCTTGCCGAGCCGGATGTCCGCAAGGCGGCCAATCGCCAGCGTCCCGGGCCCGGCCTTCACCCGGCCAAGCCGCTCGAGAAACAGATCGGTCGCCGCCCTGACTCCCGCCGGATCGCTGCCCCCGAGGAAGATGACGTTGCGGCCATCTCCAAACGGGTTGTGCAGCGTCCGGACCACGTAGCCTTCGCGACCGGGGTATCGCAGGTCGAGCAGCGTGTAGTAGCGGTTGTACAGTTCGCCGATGGTCCGGTTTGTCGAACGGTTGCCCAGGGCGATGAGGTTCGACCTGATGGGCACCGCCGCTTCGGGCGACGTGTCGCGGGCGATTGGCACACGCACGCCCGTCCCCGTCTCGATAGCCTGCTGAATGCGCCGGGCCTCGGCTGCATACAGACCCGAGGCCGGCGCGCTGATCGTAACGCCGGGCTTGCCGCTGCCGACGAGGACGGTCTCGATGTGCAAGTCCTTCAGTTCCGTATAGGTTGGAGGCACGGCCTTCGGCGGCGGAGGGGGTGGCGGCCGTGGCGGCTGAACACCGGACAGAAGTCGGATGCCGTCAACAATCAGTTTCGGCGTGGGTGTGCGGTGCGTGTAAAGGTACAACGTGATGCGTTCGGTACCCGGAGGGGCCGTCCCGCGCACACCCACACCCGAGAACTCCCTGCTTCCGTGGGGCATGAGTGCCGTCTGGACGTGCCGGTTCGACGGCAGGAACCGCATCTGGAGATAGGCGCCCGCGCTCGCGGCGCCTGCAATGCCTCTCACTCGGGCGCCGGCCTCGTAAGTCACGCCCCCCTTGGCCGGCACCGTCTGCAGGATGCCGATCTCTCGGGCGGGGTCGCCGTCCTCGATGAGCACGGCCTTGCGGCCCGTGTCGGCCGTCTCGACAAGGCTCAGGCGAAGATCCTTCCCGCCGGCGTAGAGCGACCAACCTCCAGGCAGGCCATTCGGTCCCACAGCGTCTTCGAAGGAGGGGTTCTTCAGTGGCACCTCGGAAACCGCCGCCGCGCACCACCTCTGGGCAGATCCCGCAAGCAGCGCCGCCGCAAGGAGCGCCGTCAGCGTTGCCCTCGTCGACTGCGAGCCCATGCTCTACCCCCTCCCCTCATCCTCGACCGACACTCAGACGTGCGAGAACGAGGCGAGCCAAGAGCGCCATCAGTTCGCCTTCGGCTTCCACCAAAGCGACTGCCAATAGTCACGGTCAACGGCGTAGGGATCGATGGGGTCGGTAGCATCGCCGAGAATGACGGTTCGCTTTCCGGTCCGGAGGTTCAGCCGGTGCAAGAAGCCGCCCTGCCCACCGTAGAGGTAACGACTGGCCGTTGCCGCGTACCCGAAGTTCGCGTACCAGTGGCCGTCCTTCCCCGGTGCCCGCTCCGCGAAGACAATCTCCTCGCAGCCGAGTGCGAGCGCCTTGGCCACGAGATCAGGCTCCTTGCCCGCCGCGCCCGGTACGGGCCCGTATAGGGATCCGGCGGCGCCGGCGCCCATAAGGATGACGACGACCAGGCGGAAGGGGATGCGCCGTCTCACTTGCGGCTCCTCGGCCATTCTCCTCGGCGGCCCGCGGCAGCCCCGCGTCCGAATGGATAGCACGGTCGGGTGCGCGAGTCAAGCGTGTGAGAGCCGGGGCGGCATTGGCAAAGGCGGACATCGGGCGCATCATGCACCCTGCGTGAGTCGGCCCTACGGAGAAACGGGGAACTTCACACGGTCATGATCCGCCCGGCCTTGTATGAGGCGTAGGCCTTCTGCGTGAGCGTGAGGATGTGGAGGGCGTGCCCGGCGTCGTTGATGGCCGGCGGGCGGCCGCGAAGGATGCAGTCTGCAAAGTACTCGCACTCCGCGCGATACGGGTCGACGGCGCGGAAGGGCACCCTTCTGAACCGGCGCGCGGCGTCTTTGTCCTGGGCAGCGTCATAGGAGGCTTCGCCGAGGCCGAAGAGTCCCTCGACCTTTCCCCGCGTGCTCTGGCCAATCGTGCCCTCGGTCAGAATGGCTCCGCGCGAACCGTAGATCTCCAATCGCGTTCGACTGGCCTCATCGGGGATGCAGAAGAAGCAGTCGATGGTCCCGTGGGCGCCTGACGCGAACTCAACGAGCGTCGTGGAAGCGTCCTCGGACCTGTAATCGTGCACGAGATTACCGATCACCGCGACGATGCGCCGGATGGGGCCCGCGAAGTACTCCAGCAGGCCGTAGAGGTGAGTGGCCATGTCGATGAGCGCCCCGCCGCCGCCCTTGCGCGGATCCTGCCGCCAGGCTCCGGCACTTTCCGGGTACCAGCACGACAACTGCGCTCGCAGGTAGACGATTCGTCCGAGGCGGCCCGCGTCGATCAGTTCCTTGATCTTCACATGGGCGCCGTGGAACGTCATCATGTAGCCTTCCTGAAGGAAGACGCCGCGCCGGCGACATGCAGCCACCGCAGCCTTGGCCTCTTTCGGGTTCCGGGCCAGGGGCTTCTCGCAGAGGACGTGCTTCCCGGCCTCGGCGGCCATCCGGATTTGCCGCGCGTGGCAGAACACGGGCGACGCGATGTAAACGGCGTCCACTTCGGGATCGGCCAGGAGGTCGGCTTCTCGGCTGTACGCCCCGGGGACGTGGAAGGCGGCGGCGATCTGCTCGACGTTCGACGGGTCCATCACCGCCACCAATTGGCAGTTTCCGGCCTTGAGCATGGCAGGGATCGTCTTGCGGCTGGCGATGCCGCCGGCGCCGATGACGCCGAAACGGACCTTTCTCCTGGCCATGGGGGTGTCTCCTTTTCGCCGGTCAACTGTATGCCTCAATCACCTTGACCAGGGCGCCCGCGATTTGTCTCATGTCCTCTTCGGAATACGTCGGAAATGCGAAGCAGGTGAACGTGTGCGACTCGTGCCACCGGGCATTGGGCACGTCCACCTTGCCATAATCGACGCTGTCGGGTTCGGCGTACTCGGTGGAGGTGAAGGGGAAGCCCGAGACGCCGAAGGCATTCTTCTCGACGAAGGCCTTCTCGGTGTGGCACTGCGGCCAGAACACCTTCCAGCACGGGGCGCCTTCAGCGCAGGCGGCCGCAACGAACTGGCCGATGTCGCAGCGCATGGTCTCGATGTCGAGCGAGAAGGCGCAGACGTACCAGCCGTTGCGGCGCTCGTCTGTGTCGATGGGCATATACGTGACCTGGGGCAGTTCGCCGAGGGCGTCCGTCAGGATGTGGGCATTGCGCCGCCGCCGGGGCAGGTTCCACGTGTCGAGCCGCGCAAGTTCGGCCAGGCCGATGGCTGACTGCATCTCGGTCATGCGGTAATTCCATCCCACACGGTTGTGGATGTACGGCAGTTTCTGCTCAAGGGCCAGCAGGCTGAGGCGCTTCTTCACGTCGTAGCCGTGGTCGCGGAAACTGCGCGCCTCCCAGGCCAGGTCCTCGTCGTCGGTGGTGACCATGCCTCCCTCGCCGCCGGTCGTGAACGTCTTGTTCTGGCAGAAACTACACGCCGCGATGTGGCTGATCGACCCGGTCTTCTTGCCCTTGTACTCTCCGCCGAACGCCTCGGCGTTGTCCTCGACCACGTAGAGGCCGTGCTTCCCGGCGAAGGCCGTGACCTTGTCCATGTCGCAGACGTTGCCGTACAGGTGTACGGGCATGACAGCCCTGGTCCGCGCGTTGACGAGCCTTTCCGCCGACTCGATGCTGATGCAGTGGTCGTCGAGATTAACGTCGGCGAAGCGCGGCACCGCGCCGGCCTGGACGACCGCGAAACTCGTGGCGATGAACGTGTAGGAGGGAACGATCACCTCGTCGCCGGGACCGATCCCCAGGGCCGACAGCGCCACGTGCAGCGCCGCCGTCCCGGAGGATGTGCTGACGGCAAACTTGCTGCCCTGCCACTGTGCGAACTTCCGCTCGAACTCCATGCCCTTCGGGCCGGTCCAGTAGTTGACCTTGCCCGATCGCAGCACGTCCTCGACAGCCCGAATCGCGCGGTCATCGAACTGCGGCCAGCCGGGCAGTTCCCTCGTCACGGCCTTCGGGCCGCCCTCGACGGCAAGTCTCGGCTGGTTGGGGGCACGTGTCATGGAGGGTCTCCCTTCGCGCGGGCCGCCGGCGGAGGCCGCGCTGAGTGTATCCCCATGGCCGCCGCTCATCAAGGAACACGTCTGCTCAGTGTTGAGGCGCCTCGTAGGCGGTGGGATTTCGCAGCATCTTGCGCGTGCGCGTGCGAATCTCGGTCGCGATCTCCTTCAACTCAGGATTCGTGGCCATGGCGATTCCGCAGCGCTGACGCAGTATCTTGACGATCATTCGGCATGAGGCGACGAGCCCGTCCTGTTTGCCGCCGATTCCCGTGAAGATCTTCATGTGCGTGGTGCACTTCGCGTGTGCGTCGTCGCCGGTGCAGGTGAGCAGTTCCTTGCGGAAATCCCCGGCCGCCTGCTCGGCGTACTCGGGCGTGTAGATGCCCGGCTTGCGGCTATCGAAGAACTCGTCGAGCCTCCGCGTGGTCAGCAGCAGATCATCAAGGAACGCCGCGTGTTTCGGATGGAGGCGTCTCTGCTCTTCGAGGTACGCCCTGGTTTCATGTCCGAATGCCACGTAGTCATCGATTCGCTGCCGCACGTTGCGGATGAACGCGACAGCCGCGGACAACTGTTCTTCGATGACGGGGCCGTTCTCGAGTTGCGTGCCATCCTTGTAAATGGCGTTAATAACGTCTCGCGCGTAGCACGTGGCGACGCCCTTCGCCTGCCTCTTCTGCCCCTCCAGATCGAGGATGTATTGGCAGGGCCCCACACCCAGAGTCATGCGGACGAGGTCAACCACCGTCAACTTCTCGATGGGCGTGCTGAACGGAGCCGCCTTCACCCGGTCAAGCGGATAGAGGATCGCCGGGCCATCGAAGTTGCACACCTCGCCGCGCTCCACGTACCGGCGTTTCTCCAGCGGCTGCAGGTAGCCCCGGCGATCCTGGTTGATCCAGCACGGATACGCGAAGCCTCCGAGGACGGGATTCCATCGCTTTCGGCCGGGCTTGTTCCAGTCTCTGGGCCCGAACTCCTCGCCGAAACTCTGTCCCAATGACGCCTCTTCGCCAAACCATTCCTGCATCACATACTTGCCCTCGGGGTGCTGAAGCAGCATCTCCCAACTGTCGGTCAGCCCGTCTGCAGCGCTCCAATCGACACGCCACAGGGCCGCAAAGGGCATCCGCCAATCCAGCGGGAGGACCTTCCCGGCGTCCGTCGAGCCGACCGTGCGCTCGTGCCAGATCCCCTTGTCCGCAAGAAGCGCGATCCAGACATGCGGCTTGCCGTAGGTGATATCGGAACTTTCGATTCTTCGCGGGCCTGATCCTGACAGCGTCATCCCGATGTCGCTGTCGCGCGACTCCGACACGGTCATCACGATGGCTTCCCCTGCGTGCATCATGTGCAGCAGGAAGTTCTCGCTCGGGAGTTCAGCGCGGTCGACGGGAATCGCGGCCGCATCGACCACGATATCGTCGCCGAAGAAGTCGGGCATCACGGCAAACCGGCACGGAGCGTGCACGCGAAGCCTCGCCACACCCGCGGTGGCCTTTGTCTTGATGAACGCCCCGCCCATGGTCAGTGTATAGGTAACGCGGCCGGGCGTATTGCCCGGCGATTCAACGGCGACCTCAAGCGATACGGAGCCTGTGGTGTTCTCTATGACGGCGAGCGAGGTCCGTTTCAGATCCCTGCCGTCACGACCGACCGGCTGCAATCGTGCGCAGCGTTTCAGCCCCGGCGTCCGACGCGAATACAGGTCAACATGGGCCGTATGCTTGTGCAGCACGGCCACGATCTTGTCGTTCAGGAACACCGCGCACCCTTTGAAGCGATGGGCCGTATCACCT
>Ga0307433_1000639_pt1 | contig 24836 bp, 44 predicted proteins | sample SalMarWE160210MG_FD_202166 | JGI IMG/M metagenome (GOLD analysis project Ga0307433, IMG submission 202166) | Salt marsh sediment microbial communities from the Plum Island Ecosystem LTER, Massachusetts, United States - WE1603-210 | ecosystem: Environmental > Aquatic > Marine > Intertidal zone >... | reverse complement strand
AGAATGACATTATCTTTTTCCTCTTTGATTGTGACATTATCGTAGGTTTTCATAATTCCTCCGTGAAATAAAGAAGTGGGATTATCCCACTCTAAAATACAAACCCCGCCTTTGTAAGACGGGGTCGGTACTCCTCCCACACTTGGTGGGCGAGCTAAGGCCAGCATTACTTGGGAATACGGCTGCCGTTATATCCCAAACTTGGCTGGCTAAAATGAAACAGCCCCCATTGCCACGAATAACCACGCAACATACCTGGAGGCTGTGAGCAGACCCTATAATGCCTCTTATCTCTAGGCTAACCAACCGATGGAAGGAAACACCTAAAGCACATTATAGGACTTACCTGCTTGCAAAATAACAAAAGCCCAAGACCTTACCGCCTTGGGCAAACAGTTGGCCATCACCCAATTAAAATGTTGGCTGAACAGGCATACTCTAAGCCATCGAGGGCATAATGATTACACCCACCAATAGTATAATTCCTTCGTGATTTCTCTGTCAAGGGGTCAACCGCTTGCGTGGATTTTTGCACTTTTGTAGCTATTTAGAGGGTGTTAGACGTTTCTCTTTCCAGCCGTTTTTTACCCACTCATCATAGGGGATAGATTTCCGACTGTCACCGGCCATATATCTCAGCCCACGCCTTATCCTCATTCTAACCTCCCCTTGTGGCAAGTGGTATTTCTTAGATAAAGTCCATTCCTGCTCTTCTTTATGATACCTGTCTTTGATAATAAACCCGTCATCGCCTATCGTAGCCAGCCTCGCTTCTACTTCAGCAGCGACTAAAATTGCCGTCTCAAAATAAGCCCTTCCTTGAAAGCATTGCTGAGTATTAATATCGTCTGGGTCACAAGGCCAATATCCCGTTTTAAGAAAGTCTAAATGATTCAAAATCCACATTATATGACACTGGTTAAAGCGGATTTCGTTAGGTGCGTATGAGTCTAAACACTTTATACCATAATTCATCTTATGTACTAAACTCCATTACTGACTGCCAGTTAGCAGGGATGAGGGGAATTGAACCCCCGACCTCTTGGTTGACAGCCAAGCACTCTATCCACTGAGCTACATCCCTCATTCAAAATCCTTTGTTTTCATTTTAGTTATGAGCCGATGCCCTCGCCGAGATTTCAATTCAACCACTGGCTTCAATACCATGCCTTCAGCCATAAAATCACCAAAAGTAGATTTCAAGCCCTTTTGCACAGGCTCTATTGCTGATATAAGCTCACCGCTATACACTATGGGCACTACTTTAACCCCTAATTTGTTAGCGACATCCTCTATATCCTCACGCTTTAACCACCATTCATCTATCAGCACATCTATTAAAATAAAATCCACACCATTCGGGATATAATTACCACCGCCTTTTTGTATCCTTGCTCCATACCCTTCCCCGTATAGAGTCATAGGAGTATCAGGATATAGGGATTTGAATTTCTCAATGGTAAATAACTCTTGTAACCGCTGGAGTAGAAATGTTGGCATCTGGGCATTGTCCGTTCTACCGCCAAATTCAACCATCTCACCATCCCAATTAACCCTAACATTAGTTCCATCTACCTTCTCTGTTCCTACCCAATAATTCTCGGCTAAATACTCAAACTCTGGCAACGAATACTCGCCCATAATAAACTTGTGTGTCCGTTCATCACGCTTAAAAATAGATTGAATCTTTTGGTACTCCTTCATAAGCCCTCCATTCTAAAACCATAAATTAACAATCAGCCAGCCGATAAGAACCTGGCATACAGTAAAAGGTAGCCATAAAAACATACCTGCAATTTTCCCCTGCTCGTAATAATGCTGTTCGTCTTTCTGCTCTTCTGTAAGCGGCGGGTGCTTCTGCCAGAAAAAGAAGCCGTGAGACATACCTACTAACCAAGCATGCTGTTCCGCTGGCTCGCTGAATAACTCGTTAATTGGTATCATCGTCTGGTATGAAAACCAATTTACCCTTTGTTATTAGAGAAGCGGTACAAAGCGTAGATTCAGGCGTAATGTGCAAGATGCCGTTTTTGCTTGCAGTCATGTAAACACCCATCTTCCTTAACACCTCCAGCATCGCATCAGCACCAGCTTCAAAGAAATTACCCTCTGCTTGTGCTAGTGTGATATTACCCGACCAGGGCTTTGTATTCTCCAATACATCTTGTCTAACCTCTGCCCAATCAAGTGGTCTCCACATTATTCTATCCCCCATTCTTTGAGTTGGTACTTAGGGACTTTTTGCTTCCTTGTTCGTTCAAGCCACCCCACCACTTCCTTTATCCCTGCCTTGTGTCCTTCTTCCTTAATGGCATCCCAATATGCGGCACATAAATCTGCACTATGGGCAACTTCTGACTCCTGCCCTGCCTTGAATGAGATTTCAGCTTGCATTGTACACACTCCTTCAAGTGTTCCTATACCGTGATAAAATATATTGTCCCGTTGCACCTTACCCATTACTGTGTCTTTAGCTTCCATGTTCCTCCTTTATTTTATCAACAACGTTATATCTGCCAGCTTCGGGCTATACAGGGAAACTTGCGGGATATTCCTTTCTGAATACACCACGAAGCTAGTTTCTCGGACATTTGTCGGCAGTTTCTCGGCTTTTAATGCTCTCTTGATGAGCTTCTTCGCCCAGCCGTTATGTAACCCATTCGGCTTGTAATGATAAATATCAGTAGCCCAGTCCATTACAGTCGTCTCGCTCGGCTCGCCTAAAGCAGGGCATAGCTCCATATAGTTTCTTATGTCCTGCCGTAAGCAAGTCTCCACCCACTTGCGATGTGTCTTATTGATTAACTCCCTTGCTTCCTGTTTAGTGTATTCAGCCATTAAACTCCATTAACTGCCTTCCGATTGCCTCTATGACTGGAACACTCACGGCGTTGCCCAGGCATTTATACCTTTGGCTATCTGATATTCCCGCCGTCCAGTTGTCGGGGAATCCCTGGAGTCTTTCACACTCAATAGGGGTTAGCCGACGAATTCTGTCATACAAAACAACTCCGCTTCTTTGCTGGTGGCAATCTAGCCCCTTGTAATAGTTTGCATCTATACTATTCGCCACTTCTCCAATCAAGTTATGTGTTCCTTTGTAATCGCTGCTTCTGAGGGAACTAAATCTAATACTCTGTAATCCAGCCCCTTCTTCAAATACCAATCCATTGCCTTCTCTGAGAGGAAATACTTTTGGTCTGGGTTGGTTTCGAGAATGTCCGATAATGAACACCCGTTCCCTATTTTGTGGGACTCCGGAGTCCTTGCTGTTAAGCACTTGCCATTGCAAGTCATACCCCAGTTCATCCAGTGATTGAAGAATGGCTTGAAAGGTATTGCCCTCGTCATGGGAGAGGAGTCCTTTGACATTCTCAAGGAAAAGCACTCTAGGTCTTTTAGCCCGTAGGATGCGGCATATCTCAAAGAACAATGTCCCTCTAGTATCTTCGAATCCTCGCCGCTTCCCAGCAATAGAGAAACTCTGGCAAGGAAATCCTGCACAGAGGAGGTCGTGTTCTGGTATGGTATCAGCGTCAACTGCTCTGATATCCCCTTCGCGGACTTCTCCAAAGTGCTTTCGGTAGATTGAGCAGGCGTATTTGTCGCTATCGTTTGACCAGACACATCTATAAATTGGCTGAACCCTCCTCCTGTTTCTCTGCCCTGTAATGCTGGATGTGGCTTGTTCAACTTCGCCACTCTCTTGCTTTGCGGTATTTGCCCTTTCAAGCCCAAGCCTAAACCCTCCTATTCCGCAGAACATATCTATGAATCTCATTCAATCCCTTTAATCTCCTCTAGCTTCTGCTTTAGATACAGCTCAATAGCCTTGCGGTCTGGACTGCCCTTTTCATTTGCTCTTGCAAGAAGCATCTCAAACTTCTCCCGCCTTAAATGCTCTGCAAACCACCAGCTATGTTCTTCTGGATTAGCGGTCAGATATAAATGACAGCCTGCGCAAATTCCCGCTGCGTTATCTTCATCCCACCTGACATTGAGCTTCGCCCTCCCCCAGAAATGAGAGCATTGAAGTTCCATATATGCTGGACGGGTAGAACCATCTTCCCTTGTTGTGTCGTGCTTCTGAGCCAAGCAACGCTCACAACCACCTACTCTTTGAATAGCCCTTCGCCTGATATATTCAGAGAATAGCCTGTCAAGTTTATCTACCCGTATCTTCTTCACCTTATATCTTCTTATTAAGCCAAATTAGTAGCACTGCGATTAAGCCAATCATCATCCCTATAACAAACCATCCCCAACTCCATTCCATCCTTTCTTGTGTATCTCCCTGAATTTCACCCATTCTTCAAAGGCTGTGAGCTCATCATTAATGGCAAAGAAGATAGGGATATGCAGCTTTACGGCATCTTTAACCTCACCATCAGCACCATTTGATTCACCCGTTAACCTTAGCAAGACATTGCAATATCTAAGCCACACCCTATCAATCTCTATCCAAGTCTCCCAGGGTTTCGGTGATACCTTGTCCCAGTAGTGGCTCAAGTGAGGGACGAAAGGGATATATCCCATCTCTAATAATCTATCGGCAACCTTTAATACCCTTAGAGTGTTTTGCTCAGGATCACTTGAATAGGGTGCAGCGATATATATTTTTATTTTTGCTTCCATTTCTCAATCTCGCGACTGATATAAAACCAGCCTATCGTCGGTGCTGCTATGCTGATATACCAGAGTGGCACCTTGAGTTCAGTAAACACCTCAATACCTGCGCCAATAGCAAGGAAGATAGTATTTACTATCGCCATCCATTGCCTTACCCACGCTTTAGGGTCTCCGTTAGTTTTAACTTCTTCTTTCTGTTCAGCCATCTATCTCCTCCTTCTTTATCTCCTTTACTGGATGCCAACCAGCCTTTATTAGCCCACGATTTCCTAATAATTCTCTTTCTTCATCCTTTAGCCAGCACCTCTCAGCTATTATAGCCATTAGTGCCCTAGTTTCGTCATTATCAGCAACAATATCCCATATTGCATCCTCCAATGTATAAGGGGCAGGTGGAGCAGGATTTTTAGAATCAGGCACTCTAACCTTTATCCCTTTATCAGTTATTGCGACCTCTATTCCACCTTGCTTTTCTGCCCTTGCCCAAAATTCCTCAGTCATTTGCCCTCCTCTGGTATCTCGCTATGCTTCTCGGCAATATAATCTGCTATCATCTTTTCAAGTGATTTCAAATCTGGTGCTTCCTTCATTATCATTTCAAGGTCTTTTATTACTGCCTTGAGGGTTTCCTTGTCCTGTGCTGAAGCTACTTGTTTTACAAATTCATCATTAGTTAATCCCCTTCTCATACCAGTTACAGGGTCTAGCCTTAAAGCATTGGTAATAAACTCTCTGCGCTTTCCCTCTGTCAATAACCTTAACCTTTCCGTCATTTCTTTACCCCCCATTCTTTGAGTTGGGCTCGCCAACTATCTATATTAAAATTGCAGTAGTCCTTATCCTTACCTTCTAGGAAATAGAGGTGCACAAAGTCCACCACTTCCTTGTAGCCTTCCTTTCTACCTGCATCCTTGCCTGCTTCGTATGCCTGTTGTGATTCTATCTCTCTGTCTACTTGCCCTTCTTTATAACCTGCCCCAAATGAGATTTCAGCTTGGGTTTCTAGTGCTTCTACAATTTTAGAATCTGATACACCAGCACAATGCAAACCGTCAAGTGCAGAGTGTTCTAAGGGTATTACTGTGTCTTGCCACATTTTGCCCTCCTTTATTCATCGCTTCCTAAAATAAACTCAGCCCCTTTCACTAAACGAAACTTAAACTCAACACCGTTGGGATTCTCGCCTTCCACAGCCCAATTTTTCGCCTTGATTATTTTCAATGTTCCCGCATCCATTGATAAATATAATCTTGGCTTCTCCAAACTAAATTCAGCACCTCTCCCAAGTTCTGCCCCCTTCTTTTTCTGCAACGCCACAATCGCAACGCCTTTATTCAACTTGTCGAAGATTGCCCTTAATTCCTCAGCAATACGGTAATACTCCCCAGAGGTAATCTCTATGTAATCAATGATATTTATGTCATCAGGATAGATAACATCAGCAAAATTTATACTCCGTTCTCTAGCATCAAACTTCCACTCAATATTTCCAAACTTGGATAATCTTAGTTTCAATTCCTCTGGCCCCATCTCGCTGGAGTAATAGTGAATCTTGTATTTATCCATGTTCATCTTTATAAGGTTAAGTAGGAAAGCAGTCTTCCCAGCGTTCGGTGCACCAGCTATGACAGCTTCATTCTTCGGATACATAAGAGCATAATTCTCTAACTCAAACGGCCAACTTAAAGGGACTGTATCTGAAATATCAGCAATTTCCCATTCAATAACAGGAGATTCATTCTCTACCCGCCTATACCAACCTGCCCCTTTTTGAGGAATTCTGATTAAAACACCAGCTTCAACTAGCCTGCTTAAAGACTGATTGCAGGTTTTTTTAGCTTTGGTTGTAGATAATTGTAGATAGTTGTAGATATTTGTAGAAGATATGTAGCCGTTTGTAGATGTTAAATACTCTGCTGTTTCCTCTGCTATGTTCCTAGCTGGGTCAGCTTTGAAGGTAATCTCGGTTTGCGCTAATGCCTGGTCAATATCCTTGACATAGCCATTATTCATAGCTAAAGCCTTAATGAAGTCCCTTACCTCAGCTAGGCTATATCCTAGAGCTTTCTGCCCTTTAACAAACCTCTTTAAGTCAAACACTTAATATCCTTAATATATATAAGAAAGAAAGACCCCTCATCCCCTAAGACCCCACCCCCCTTGTGGTTGGTTTACTATTAGAGGGTGGTTTATCAAGAGACTCTTTAATATCTTTTAATAGAAAGAATATCTCTTTAAGAAGCTCCCTGATGTCCATTAACCACGCTCGTTCATCTTGTTCCATTAAAGCTCCTTACAAAAAGAAGAGCCTATAAAGATAGACCCCTCACACTCACAAGATTTAATGCTACTCACCTAACCCCCATTCTTTGAGCTTGGCTTGCCACAAATCTTCAAAATTCTCAAAAGGAAACCATTTACCTAGATAGGTAAAACCCATTGACTTTACTGCCTCCACCACTTCTTTCCTGCCCTCAGCCTTGCCAGCCTCATGGACTTCTGAGCATAAATTCCTGATACTGTCTACTATCTCCATCATTGGTCTTGCTATTGGCTCAGCCATCTTTACCCTCCGCTTTGGCGAGTGCCTCATTGAGCTTTAGGGATATACCTGACACTACCCCATTAGTGGCATCGTATTGAGTAAAGATTTCTCGGGCATCCTTCAACGCCTCATACAAGTCTGGTGCTGCTGCTATAAGGTTGGCATTGGCAATACAGTGTTCACCACTAGGAATAAAAGCAATGTTAGATACCCCTTTGCTATCTTTGATTAGTTGTATGTCACCCTCATCCCAAGAAACCCAACCTTTGTGAGATTTCCATTCCCCTTTAGTTATTCCCATTACTCCTCCTTTATTTCTTTGCCTCCTCTTCAACAGTTAATTGAGTAAGCAGAATGTCAGCGTTAAGTTTGGTCAGTTCTCTTGGGAAGCCTCGCTCTTTCATAATCTCGGCAACCCTCCCTTTATCAAACTTAGCTAAATCATCCTTTTGCTTTTGAGTGGCAAGCCCGGGTGCAGTAGGATTTACTTTATGGCTAGTCGCTGCCTCAGCATCATCATCCTCAGTAGATATGCCCACGATTGCTGCGAGACTATATCTCCTGGCGTATGTTATAGCCGAGCCTTGTCCTTGTGGGTCTTGCTTAATAGGCATTAACGGCAAGCACCCCTTAATCCATTCTCCGCTTTCGTGCATTAAGACTGTCTCTAGGTTCGTCTTACCTTCCCTATCATCTGCTATTTGGGTAATAGATAGCCCATTATCAGTTAATGGTTTACGGCATACCTGCCAAATTTCCAACAGGTTGGCATAAGAACTTTTGAAGAAAGGATTAACCTGCCCCTTTACGGCTGGTTGTAATTCAGCCTGAACCTTGACTAACGCTTTTGCTAGTTCCCCGATTGTTTCTGACTTTTCCATTAACCACCCCCACTACAAACTTCATCTCTTATCTCACCGATCCAGTCGGGGTAGTTGTTTAGCATAGCCATGTGCTCATCACCTTGGGCTAGTTGATAAACCTCATAAACAGCATCAAAGAAGTTCAGGCGTGAAAGATACCAAAAGCCCAATACTTCCTCTATGTGCTGGATTATCCGCTTCTTCTCCTCTGCTTCGTGCTTATCCTCAACCTTCCTATCAACCGCTTGGTCTGCTATTTCACCTTTCATTGCTACCTCCTCTTGTCTTACCAACTCCCGGCAGAAAACCTCTCTTCTAGTGCAGTCCGAGATTCCTCTAAGATGGATATACCCATCTCTGCTTCAAGTGCCTCAAAAAAGTAACTAACCCAAGAAGCTCGCTCATCTTCGGGGAGTCCATAAATCTCTTTCACTGTATGGTCAAGAAGTTTCGCTAATTCTCTATAAGTCATTTCACCTCCTCTTTAATCTCACAACTGGCCTTCTGGCGAAGTACTCAACAGTCTTATCGCCAGCGTGTTCTGCTAAACTACGGATTGTCTCCAACACCTGTGCCATCGTTCCTGATATTCTAACTACTAACATCGGCTCTCCTCCTTCTGATAAAGCTCCATTATCTCCATCCACTCCAGTAATCTCTTCTTGCATAGCCTCCCCTTTTGCTCAAGCTGGAACAGTCTTTCTTTCTCGGCTTTCGTCATCGCTCTCCTCTAAGATGGGGCTGAGTTCCCTTGCTGCCTTAGCGTGTGCGGTAACCTCAATAATACCCATAGCGAGGTTTACGAGTGCTTCGGGGGTCATAGAATAGAGAGAGAAGTCACCGCCCCCTCCGTAGCTGTTTGCTGTTAAACTACCCATTCCATCAAAATCAATCGTTAGGGAATACTTGTTCGGTTCGTCGCCTTCAGTAACTCTTACCTTGATTCTCTTGCCGTTCATGTCTTCTATTGTTTCCATTTGCCCTCCTTTTGGCTGGCTAGCACCCTTCATCTATTAAGGCATCACCAGAACTTAAGTATGCCACTAGCCAGCCTTTTGTTTATTCAAATATGTGCTCTCGACCTAAGCACCGGGGATTTCATTTCACCTCCAAGAGTTCCTGTTTGGTTATTTCAAAGACAATATCAGCCTTTTTACCACTATGTAGTAGCCACTTACTCCCATCAAAACTAGGAACAAGCCCTCGTTCCCATAAATCTACTACTGGCTGATAGGGATATACCCCTTTTTTGTGTTTAATATATTTCCACTCTTTGATATTAGGAAATAGCCTACCAATATACGCCCCGACGCTATCCCAGACGCTATCCCCGACGCTAGCCCCGACGCTATCCCAGACGCTATCCCCGACGCTAGCCCAGACGCTATCCCTGACGCTAACCCAGACGCTAACCCTGACGCTAGCCCTGACGCTATCCCAGACGCTAACCCCGACGCTAGCCCTGACGCTAGCCCATTCTTTAAGTAATGCTATATCGCTCTTTGTCGGTTTAACCTTTCTTGATAGGGGATTGATAGGGTTAATAGCTTTGCTATATTGCCAGCCAAACAAAGCGTCTAAATCCTTAATTTCTTCCAAGATGTATAACTCTGTAAACCCCCACTTTGTTTTATCCCCACAGGCTGGCTTCCCTTCAACCCTATAAGCTGAACAAGGAATCCTAGCCCCCACGAAACAGTCATTGGAATTTTTACTTGCGTGGATTACTCCTCTTGAGCAAACCCCTAGCTTCGGGTTAGGGTTGGGGCATTTGACAACCTTGCCTATAAAATCACGATAATTGATAGTTTTACCTGTGTAGAAATCCCAACCATCTGTGCGAGCTAATTTATAAGCCAATACTTTTCTCATTTCACCTCCACCACTTTCTTCATCCCCTTCTCTACCCCTTGCCGTTCCCCTACCTTGAATGAGATTTCAGCTTGAACAATTCTATCCCTCTGAGATTCAGGTAATCCTGCAATCTTTTCCCATTCAGGTACGGACAAGCTACCTATAGCTATTGTCATTCCTCTATCAGTTAATACTGTGTCTTTAGCTTCCATTATTGCCCTCCTTTTTATTCATCGCTTCCCTCCCTGCAATCTCGCCGACGGTATGTATTTCCTGGATACTATGACTCCGGGGATGTTGGTGATACCTGACCTCACCCGGGTTCGTATCTTGGGCATCGATGGCTCGCAAAGATCCCTGGGGACAAGGGTAGGATCAACGATCTGAATATCATAATCGTCCCGGTATGTCACACTTCCTAGATTAGTGCGTGATGTCTTGGGTAACTCCGGGGCGACTGGCTCGGCTAACGGCTGGATAATCTCGCCGGTATCCTTCGCCGCGGCGATGCGCGCCGCTTCCCGGGCTAGCACCGATAACCTGGCTGCCTCTATTACTGCTGCCTGATCTGCGTGGTAGTGGTTAAGCGCCCTATTAAGAGCATTGATGCCGTTGCTCAGTTTGTCGACATAGGGCTTGAAAAGCTCGATGATTCTCTTCTTGGACTCATCTAAAGGGCGCGTGAGATCCTTTCGTTTCTCCTCTGCTTGTTTGACAGCAAACTTGGCAGATATTAATAAGTCCTCTGCCTGTTTCTGCTCCTGTTCGTTGGTGACATGAGGATTATCAAGCCACCTTAATAGTATTTCTTGCTGGCATTCCAATTCTTTAACTGCGGTTTGTGGGTTGTCAGATGTGTCTATCATTTTAAGCCTCCTTAATTTTAGCCATTAAGCTCCATTAACTGCCTGAAATTCTGTGCTGCCAATGCTTGCTCTCTAGTTATGCGGTAACTCCTCATTATGTAATCAATACTATCGCCACATTTCAGCATACCTTTAATAGAAGTAACTGGGATTCTAGTGCCTCTAATGCAATACGCACCGAATTGGATTCGCGGGTTGCGGCTGATTAAACTTTTAGGCTTCATTCCTCTAGCCTCTAGCTTCTGCTCAATTTCTCAATCGCTCTATCTAATATCTCCGCCCTCTGTTCACAATGCTTATTCATCATAATTAACAGCGGGTTTGTCGGCTCGCTATCATCGGTATTTTCTGCCCACTTGCAATCACATTCCTGCCGGTATGCCCTTAAAATCCTCAAAGGGTAATCTTCATCGGGTGTTCCATCTATGTGTAAAATTGGTTGTTGTGTTAATTCTGGTAGTTTCATTTAGCCCTCCCTTGTTTATTTTTCAAGGCATCTTTCGATTAAATCGATTAAATCTCCAATGGGATGAACCCACTCTAAAGTCAGTCGGTTAATCGGTTCGCTGAAGATACGAGCGCCATATTGCTCACGGAACCAAAGCGACATATCTCCGTAGGTTTTGAATCCATCAAGTATTGCCTCTGAAATCATTATGCGCAGAGGGTGTGATGCTTCAGGGTGACAAAAAATACGCAGTTCCTTCTTGACTATCTTGGCAAGCCCTAGAATTTCCCGCTCCTTGCTTCTTGGCTTATAGACTATTTGAACAACCTCGCCTATATACCAATCTCTGTCTTTGCGAGGAAAACGGAATGTTGTGAATTGAGGATTGTTTAGCTTATCCCAATGATGGGAGAAGCCTAGAACACGACCCTTTTTGAAGGCACCCTGATTAAAAGTCAGGTGCTCTATCCTATCTGAGCTAACGGCCCGATTGTCTTTTAATGGGTGTTTCATTCTTCTATCAACACTAATTTTGCTGGTACACCATAGACATCCCCTATATTCGCTCTGACAGGTAGGGCAATGTGTGTAACTTTAAGTTTCTTTTCCCTGGCTTCATCAATCTTATCTTTTATAGAGGCATATGGTATTTCATAGCATAAACGATAAGGAGATTCGTTATCTTCAGGCGGATAATGAATAGGAACACCCGTTTTACTTTTTGAGGAACTCATTGATTGATTCTCCTGTAACCAATACCATGCCATATTTCCTGACTTTTCGTAGATTCCCGACTTTTATATGGTAGTAAATAGTCTTCGTATCTCTATTAAGCATCTTTGCTGTTTCGCTAACGGAATGCAAATCATTCCTTTTGAGTGTCTTGGTAAATAGTCTCTGAGGTATCCTTCTTAAAGTTTCTAGTTTCATGTTGGGATAATTATACAAACCCCTGTTTTATTTGTCAAGCCCCCTGCCGATAAACAAAGAAAATTGCCCCCATTTCTGGAGGCTAATTAAAGTTTGCTTTAACAACATTCATTCTTATTAAAGGAATCGCTTATTTAGTTTAATTACCCATCCCGGGTATTATCTTACCCATATTGAGTAACGTGGAGTATATGTTCGTCAGATGGAGTGGAAGTAGTGGCAAAGGCTAAACGCCTTGTAGCGTTGATTATTCAAGGGGAAGTTGGCTTATTCTCAGGGACTTCGCCTTTATAAGCGTCAGGGACTTCCTTTTTCTTTGGTGATGGAGATTCGGCAGTTAAAAGAGCCTTTACCAAGCAGGCATGGCACATATACTTTACTTCATTTATGTTGCCATGAGGAAAGGTTATTACTGCGAACGAGCCAACCTCGCTGCCACACCGGTGACACTTTCCTTTATTGCGTCTATACAATGGCGGGTCTTTTCTTCTCATATCACTCCTAATACATAAGCTAAAATAACAGACATTAAAATAAGAACCACCGCTAATATCCCAGCTTGGTAGGCAAATTTGTTTCCGAGCTTCCCGACTGCTTTGTCCATACGAGTTATTTTCTTGTCCATAGTAGGCAGGTGGTTGTCCATAATAGCCTTGACATCCGCCTTGAGTTCGTCCAAATCGCCTTCTCTGGGGCACTTAAATTCATTTTCCATCGCCGTCCATCCTTTTTAATACTCTTATTTCCCCCTCGATTTTGAGGGCTTCCTGGAGTAGCAATTCTCTTTGGTGGTCTAGTGCCTCTATTTGAACCATTCCCTTTTCCCCTAGAGCTTCGCGAATTATCTGTTGCTTTTGCGGACCTATGAGATTCGTTCTATCCACCACTTCCTGCTGCCTTTTCTTTGCGTCTGCTAGTTCCTGCTTTACATTCATACTTTCTCCTCTAAATTATCCACTTTGTCAGCTAATTGCCTAATTGCTCCAGCAAGTAATCCCATCATATTGCCTAAATCCATAAACTCGCCTTCCTTTACCTCATCGGGTACAGTAGCAATATCTATTAAGTCTGAATCTGCTTTGGCTTTTATTTGCCTGAGTAGCCCGATATCATCATGCTTTTGGAAGGTACTCCAGTCCTTAAAACGCAGATGATTAACATAAGCGTAAAGCCAGTACTTTGTGCTTGTTCCCAAATATTCATCACCTGTATAGGGCAATAAATCGGCCACTGCATAGATACTCCCTATATTTGGGCTAATCCAGATATCCCCACCGCTTGTATAAAATGTGAGTCCAGAGGCACTTTCATATATGTAACCTTCTTTTGTGCCAGACTTAAATCTCAATAAATTCGCACTACCCTCAAACTTTATGCCGTCTCCATCTATTTTTACATCTCCAGCACCAGCATAAATTGCCCCATCGCTCCCTACATAGCATTGTATTGTTCCCGATTTAGTGGCTCTTGTGGTCAGGGCATTATTAACCCCGTAGATATTGATGCCGTGATCAGCGTCTATCTCTACTCCACTCTCGTTGTACCATTCGCCATCTTTTTCTGTTGTTGACAAGAGAATATGCCCTGCTGATATGTCGGTTGCAGCAACTAGCCCATAAGTTCCCGTTGTAACCTGGTCGAGTAAAACTAAACCACCTGCTGTTAATGCTGCACTCTGGACCCGCTGGTAAGTTCCCCCATCATCAATATCGTCAAGGTCTCCTGAAATCTGAGCGAGAATAACTATCCCCTCAGCGGTTAATTGAGTGCTTAAAATCCTCTGGTAAGTGTCGCCGTCATCAATGTCGTCTAGTCTAATATGATTGGCATACAGCGTATCAACTGAAAGCCTCTCAAAGTAAGCACCTGTGTCGCTGTTAATCTCGATGTCGTTTAATAACTTCCTGACCGTCAGCCAGTCCCCGAAGCTGAAAGATAATTGATACTTCCCCGGGGAGTATGTTCTTGTTAATGAGCCAATGTTCCCTGTCCTACTATCATCTTCCCTCTCATCTGTCACTTTCACATAGTCAAACACTTCCGCGCCAACATTCATCGGGACATTGGCGGCACCCATCTCAGCGTTTAATTGATATTTGGAAAGGATCGCCTCTGCTATGTCCTCAGCCTCGTCATTACTTTGCAACCGCATCTGGCGGTATTCTGTTTTAGGCAAGAGTGCATAAGAAGTTGGGTCGGTTTTATTGCCAGAGTATTGAGGATCATCATCGGTTCGGCTTTCTACAACGACTTTGTTCGGTATGACCAGGGTTTTTCTGTAGGCTTTAGCGAAGAAGCTGTGATATGTGTCCGCTAAGCTATACTCATAGTCAAATACCTCTCCGCTCGTGGTTGGTTCAAGAATATGAATCTTCTCATCGCCGCCGTACCTTATAACACATTTGGTATAATCCAATAACCTTCTTATCGCGGCTAATCTGCTCCCGTTCTTGTAAATCCTGAAAGAATCTTTTGGCTGATAACTGTCAACCAGACTATCCTCAGAATCCCACTCTACGGTGTAGGCTACGCAATCGCCAAAGGCGGTCATAGAGGTATCTAATATGTCGTTGATAATATCCTTGACTGTCTTACTATCGTCTTCATCCGGTACGTAAGATTCGCTGGCTCTGTCCTCTGCTAACATATTAGGAATACCCACCATGGTTAAAGTGCAGGTCAGCTTTCCTTCGGATGAATCTAATTGCTCTGCTATCACCCAAAGAGGAGCAGCATCGGAGAACTCTTCACCGTCTTCGGTGATTAAACCCCAGGATAAAACAGCCTTGTATCCTTTCAAATCTAAATCGGTAAAATACCCATCAGAATTATCGCAGACTAATTTGCATGAAGCCCGATAAGGCTCTTCCTCATGGCTGAGACTAAGGATAACATCTTCCCTCAAGGTTACAGTCGTTGCCCCTTGTGTAAGAGTGATTTTAACAATAGGGTCGAGCGAATCCTTCTTCTGATATGCTTCTAACTTAGTGGCAGATAAGTCCCTCATAATCCCGCTTTTACCTCAAAGTTGAATGTCGCTACGCTAGACTTAGCAGTTGCACCAGTGCCGTCAACAGTCCATACTTCACCTGGCCAACTCCCTTCAGGGCTGTCAGCGTCGGTATAGTAGAAATAATCAAACTCCCCGTCTTCATCGCCATTCTTTGTCATAGTTGCACCCAGAAGAGCGGAAGTCGTGTTAGTTGTTTCCTCATCTTCAGCAGTTAGAGCCTCGCCAGACTGCCATACACCAGTCACCCGCTGGAGTTCCAAAGTCGTACCATCGGGCATAGATATAATAACGCCTGTAGCCTCTGAAGTTCCGCCCGTTACAATATCGCCAGCAGTAAAGCCTGAACTGTCCGCAACACTAATATAACCCGCCTTCTGCACACCGTCAGGGTCGGCGATAATGACCTTAATTGAGCCCGTTGGGTCTGTAAGAGTTCTAGCCAGATTATAGACATAGGCTCTTATCAATACCGTTGACTTACTTATAAATTTTACAATGACATCAATTCCCATTTTATCCTCCGGTGATTGCTTTGATTTTTCGGTACAGTGTCGTTATCGGTCTAACCTTCCTGTATTGTGTCACTATCGTCTTGACCGTCCTGTAAAGCACCGTTATTGGCTTTATTGTCCTGTATTGCGCTGTCACTACCTTCACCATTAGAACCCGCCCGATTTCAACGAGAACACCAGTAACAGAAGTAACTCCAGCCGAAACACCTGCTAATTTATGCAGAACTTTAGTTGCTCCTGTAACCGCTGCCACGCCTGCCGCTGTTCCCGCTAATTTCTTGAGGATTGATGTAGCCCCAGTAACCGAAGCGACTCCGCTGACTATTCCAGCAATGAATTGTAGATACTCTACGAGTAAATTGCCTGTGACTGTGGTAATACCAGCAATAACTCCTGCTAACTTATAAATAATTGACAATCCCCCAGCTTCCTTTAAACGAAGGTTCTCAATATCTGTAAATATGTATATCCCCGCAACGCTGGCATTATAGGTATTAGCAACAAAGACATATCTATATCTGAGGTTTGCGTGTAATGGTCGAGTTAGGGTTGCAAGTAGGTTGGTTCTAGCACTATTAGAATAAATCTCGCAAGTAAAATCTGTCCCTACTTTCTTGATTATTAGATAGTACCAAGTGCTATAGTCAATATCATAGAAATCACTATAATACCTAACCCCGTTATTACATTCTGTCAATACCAGTTGGGAATGCGCTGCTCCTGGATTGTGGTTTGCCAACAGATACAAGAAACTCTTACTAGCTTCACACAAGCCATTAAAATCATCTATATCATTTGATAGAAGCCAGAGTGCTCCAGTACCACCCATATCAGCGGCAGCCACTATCCTGACATCTATCTTATGTCTAAAGTCGCCAAAATGGTCTATACCTTTGTCCTTATAGACATAGGCATCCTCGTTCTGCCAAGCGTCAAAGTCAACGTGGTTTGTACCCACAAGAATATGGCTATTAGGGTCAACCTCGGTATAGGTAGTGAAGTCTTCTTCCCACCAATTTGCTCTTCCAGCTATCACCCCTGCCAGATGTACGCTTCCCCTTAATTTGCCAAGAACAGAAGCCACTCCTGAGATAACCCCTACCAACTTATGGATAACTTTCAAGTTCCCTGATACCTCTTGAATATAAGTATATCTATAACAACAATCCTTATTTGAATCATCGTACCAACTTTCCGTTGAAGCATAGTAGCGCGCTTCACGTTCATCAGCTTTTACATCAGCAGCTTGGAAAGTAGAAACAATGTAATTAGAACCATCGCCTCCCGCATACTCATGCGAGATACGCACTTCTTCATTTATTATAGTAGGAGTAGCAAAAGTTACTTCCTCCCACTCTGTAGAAGTCAGTAAGTCACTTGCATCACCCCAAACCTCGGAGACTATTATGGCATCGTCAGATACTTTTCTGATTGTAAAAGTTATATCGCCAGTGGGATTTCCTACTTTCTTCATTACAAAAGCCAGTTTTGCAACCTTTCGGTCGCTGATAGTCAACCTCTGACCTGAACGAACGATAAATCCAGAATATAGAACCATAAGAGAATCAGCTAAAGTTTGTTCTTCAGTAAGAAATATATTTCCCCATCCGCACTTAATCAACCCAGCCAAAAATTTAATACCTGCTATACCTAAATAGCCAACTACAGAAGCGACTCCGTTGACGACTCCCGCAAGGTATTCAAAATAACCTTTGGTTAAGTTAGCTGTAACGGAGGCTACACCAGTAACAACTCCTGCCAGCCATTCAATAGGTTTTTGCAAATCAAGGTTCTCAATCTCCATTTGAGTATTCATATAATAACTGGGGTCGAAATGTGGTGTGCAAGCAGGATAGATATACCTGAATTTGTAATCTTCTTGTAGTGTCAGACTTAATGTGTCAAGCAGATTTGTCCTATCACTATCAGAGTAAATCTTGCAAGTAAGACTAGCGCCAACTTTTTTGATTGTCAGATAATACCAAGTGCCAAGAACGCCAGTAAAGGTATCGTTCTGACCACCACTGACATTATGCCATTCGCTGAGGATAAGTAAAGTGGCTGGGGGGACCTCGTATCCCTGACCTAGTTTGATAAAATTTTGAGAGTCAAGAATTAAATCATAATAAGCATCTACACTATTTGCTAAAAGCCAGAAACTTCCAGTAGGAAAACCAGCACTTTCATATACTCCTTTTATATCTATCCTATGCTCAAAGTCGCCGAAGTAGTCAACACCAAAATCTTTATAGAGATAAGTTTTCTCATTCTCGTAGGCATCAAAATCAATATGATTTGTGCCTACAAACTGTATGCGGTCATCTTCAGTATCAACTTCCTCATAAGTAGTGAAGTCTTCTACTGCCATAATCTAATCCTTAAAGGGGCAGCCACCCGACTACCCTTTAATCTTCAGTAATTTCTAAATCTCCAACAGCAAACTTAGCCGTATCACCAGAGTCTATGGTCTTGTTTGCCGTCAGGTCAGCCCAGTACAATAGATTCCCAGCACTTTCAGCGTCAAAGATACCGAAAGCCACTACTTCTCCCCAGGATGCTGTAGCTTCCACAAAGGTTATCTCTGTGCCGTTGGACTTTGCCCCTCCCGAAGCAGCAGGCCAGTTGGTGTCATTGTTGGTGACTGATTTTCGGACATAAGACCCACCTGTGACCTCAGTTCCCCCACCAGCATCGGTTGGTGCTACCGTGTAGAGAGCTATGTAAACCGTTGCCGGTGCTGAGTAAGCAGCATTGCCTAACACATGGTCTAATAACTCTAACTCCAAGAAATCTGATTTACTTCCAGCCATTGTTTTACCTCCTGTTTATTTACCTTGTTCCTATCCTTATTTTCCTGTATAAACTTGTGACCACTTTCACCTTCAACACCCTGCCCACAACTAGCAAGGTTGCATTGCCAAACGCCTCAGCAGAGGCAATCGCAACCGCTTTTATTCTTTGGTTTATCTTGGCAGTACCGAAACTCTCCAAAGAGGATATTGCACTGGCAAGTATTCTGAGGTTCACTTTCGGGCTTCCGAAAGCCTCAAGAGAGGAGATAGCACTGGCGAATATCCTTAAACTGAGTTTCGCAGTACCAAAGGCTTCCAAGCTTATAATGGCACTTGCGAGTATTTTCAAATTCAATTTGGTATCCCCAAATGCCTCTAATGATGCAATGGCACTCGGAGTCACCTTTAGATTTAGTTTGCTTGTGCCGAAGGCTTCTAAACTTGAAATAGCGTTAGGGCTTACTCCTAGATTTACCTTGTTAGTGCCAAAAGCTTCAGTGGAGTCTATTGAGCTTGGTGATAACAGACTTTCCCTACTCCCCCAAGTTATTAAATCGTCTCTTCCACTCTCATAAGATGCTTTTATCCAAGCGTCAGTTCTGGTAACATCTGAAACACGAATTTCATCTGCACTACCAATAAGATATTGAAGGAAGTTTGACCTATGGATCACTCCCAATGCGGATATGTCTAATGTCCAAGTTCCAGCTACCCCCCCAACTGTTTGTTTGTCTCCACCATCAGTAAAGATTGCAAGGTCTGCTCCATCTCTTGTGCCAGCTAAATAGTGCCAGGCATTGTCTGTAACTATCACTGTTCCTTCTATACTATCTGGCTGTGCAGCATCATTCTTAACATAAATGATGGCGTGATTTCCAGCGCTTTTTCGTAAAAGTATTTCTTGGATTTGATTCGCAAGATTAGCTTCAGCATACAATGTCCCCCAAGCTCCTGTGTCTGAGGTTTTCAACCAGCCTTCTAATGTAAAAGTTGTGCCTTCTCCAACTCCAATATCATCTACATCTATATAATCATCACCATCAAAGTCCTGTGCATCAGCTATCTTGCCACTTGCTTCTATTGGCTCATTAGCAGCTTTCTTTGTGCCATCGTTGTTGTTAGAGGTTGAATCATAGATATGTTCGTTATCCACTCCGTCTGCCATGTGATAGACACCCTTAAAGTTACCATCCCAAACATTCTGTGCAGGAGTGGAGTTCTTTATGCCTATATAAGCGTCATTATCAGCGTGAGTGTTATCGTAATATAAATAACCTACCGTATCTTCAGAGTCCGAGATTGCCCAACCGTCTCTGCTTACCCATAATTCCGCTTCCTCATTGACTTCGTCCCACTTCTCTATCTCACCATATAACTCGGTTATTCCGTCGGATTTTGTTATCGCTATCTTCTTTGAGTTAGCACCTACTTCGTCAAAGATGCAGGAAATATCATTATAGGTATATTTATATCTAACATCATAATCATTTCCATTGCCATCTTCGTCAGTCCAAGAGCCATCATAATAGGATAAGCCCTCACTTGCTTTGACATCTGTGTTTTGAAACCGAACATATACAGCGTTGAGTGTGTTTCCAGCTCCAGAATACTCACAACAAAGTCTGACTTCCTCATTGACAAGAACAGGAGTATCAAGGGTTACTTCTTTTTCACCACCAGGAATCCCCATATCACCAGCATCACCCCATACTTTACTGGCAAGGATAGTGTCGTCTAATTGCCTGATAGTGAATGTTACATCACCGCTAGGACTACCAACATCGTAAAGATTAAAGGCGAGGGTATATACCCTCCTGTTAGATATTGTTAATCTTTGCCCAACCCGTGTTTTATAACCACTATAAAGGGGATAAGCTGTATTAGACGATGTTTGTTCTTCAGTCTCCCCTGCACTTAAATGCAACCTTACAGCAAACCAATCTAAGGGAGAGTCTATATCGTTGTGGTCTATAGCAAACGGTATTCTTTTCCTAAATCCTGGTAGCCAAGCCATTTCACAGCTTAAATATCTTATTAGCTCCCGAGTCCCATTGGATGATAATGTCGCCTCCTGAAGGAGTTACAGGCAAGCCTGTTGCTGTGTCAATATAAGCTATTAACCTTGATGTAGATTCCGTGCCTGTATGCTTGTAAATTACCAAAGCCTCGGATTGGTCTCCACTTACGGTTGAAAAGGTCACATCGCCAGCGTCAGCCACACCCGCGGCTACCGTCTTGGAACTTAAAGCCCCACTTGTAGCCACCCTAGCCCCAGCGGGTATGTCGTCAAGATTATCGTGGGTAGCTAGATTGACTGTATAATCATCGGTATCTACCAGGATACATCGTATGTCGTCAGTGTCCCAGTCTATCGAGCCGTCTAAAAACCCTTCTCTTCCGTGGTCATATAAAGCGTTTGCCATCTTACCCCCTAATCCGTTGGATACTCCTCGAATCTATCAGGTACGACCAGTTTATTAAGCTCCGTGTAATATAGACTTAATTGAGCCAACCCCCACGATTGTAGATTCCCTGCTACGCCGACAGCTTTGTTGACTTTGTTTATCTTTGTTTGTGCTTTAGCAACGGCAGCCTGACCGCAAACACCTAGAACCAAGATTCTCTCTAAGTTAGGATTCAGCGTTGACGCTGTGTCTGACAGAGAGTGATATTCCTTACAATAGAGATAAACATTCGCAACCGCCGAAGGCGCAGTATCTAATTCTATTCTGAGAATATCCCCCCACACGGAGAACTGCCTGAATCTACGAGGCTGTTTATCCACCGGGTATTCCACCTCTTTGACTTCAAGTAAATCGTCTATTGAGCTAAGGTCAATCTCTCTCGATGATGCGACGGTCGTTACAGTTTCCTTCACCTCATAAGGTGAATACTTGGACATCTCGATAAGGCAGTCGTTGGTATAAACATCAAGCTCATCGTCAGTCCATTTATAGGCAACATCAGAGCCTTTCAGTTCATCATTGAGTTTTTGCCTTGCTATTGCTCTTATTCCAGAAAGTAATCTAGCCATCTTTACTCCTTCTTTACCGGTTTTTCGCAGTAATCAATAAGCTGTTCCTCAGTCATAGAGTCAGCCATCTCTGCTGCCTGTTCGCTGTAACTTCGTGGTGTTTCTCCGCGCTTCATTGACAACGCTATGCAAGCCAGTTTCTTTTGATCCTCCGAATAAGGCATTTATTTCCTCCTAAAAAATACCAACAAGGCAAAGTAGGCTAACAACTAATAATCCAACTAGGGAAATCGGTATCAGCCAACGGATGCCATCTAAGCCAGATTCCTTTTCTAAGTCACCCATATCACTCCAAATCTCTTTCATTCAATCTCCTCCTTTACTACCATGTAATAAGACCGTCACCTGAACGAGTCAGCGTGTGCGGTATCTTTACCTCTCTATGTTCTGGGTCTAAATGGAAAAACTTATTCTCAGGCGTGCTGAACAAACACACGCCATGAACCCCTACTCTTTGAGCCTCAGCCAAAACTTGCTCTGGTTTATCCACGTGCTCTAAGACTTCGCTCATCCAGACAAAACCAAACTCTTTATCTTTGAAATTCAAATGATGCGCATCCATCACTGTTACTCCCTCACCCTCTTTAATATCTATCCCCACATATTCTCCTAATTGCTCCAATGGCTTGCGATATGCCTGAATAACACCGCATCCGATGTCGAGAACTTTCTTAGGACTACAGACTTGAGGCAATAATAAAAGTCTCCAGGGCTGCACACCCTCCATGTTTCTAGGCTTCTTTAGCCTCTCCTCAATATCCTTTAAGGTTGGCAGCCAGTATTCCTCAAACACTTTAGGCTCATCGTACTCTAAGGCTTTCTTCCTGGCCTGGCGTTGCCTCTCTTCCATCTTCCCGTTCTTCCATAAGTTATAAGCCTGCTCAAGATATTCCAGAATCTCTTTAGGGTTACAGTTATATTCAAACGAGTCCTGTAGGTCCCACTGGGCAAACTGGTCTTTTAGCAACCACCCTCCGGATTGTATCTCTGGTTGAGCGGTATTATTAGCAACGATTGTCGGGCAACCGCAAGCCTGAGCCTCTAACGCTGGAATACCAAACCCTTCACCCTTAGATGGTAGTAAGAAAACGTCCATAGCGTTATAGGCTCTAGCCATGACTTCCGGGGGTATCCCTAATCTCATCTCCTGCTGTTTAGGGAAGACTGTCTTATCTTTTATCCCGAACCCTATCCTTGCTTTTTCAAGGTTAAACCCTAAACTGTCATAAGGCGGAGTGTGCATATACCACACGATATTAGAATGTCTCTTAGCTAGTTGGCTCACAGCCCACAAAGAAGCGTTCCAGTTCTTGCGCTTGCAGTTTGTAGCTACCGTGCCAATGACAAACTTATCCTCCCACTTGAGACTTGCCCTTGCCGTTTTACGAGTCTCAGCGTTCGGAGAGTAGATACGACAATCTACCGAATGAGGAATATAATAACTATCAATGCCGTTCTTTTTAAGTTCAGCCTGCCCGAACTTCGACATTGCAATCGGCTTGATGATGTTAGGGCTTTCTTTTAACACCTCTAAGACTCTTGGCGGTATCGGGTCATGGTCAATCGGTATCCATGGCGCCCAGTTTAACTCTTGTGATGTTCCCTTGAGCACCCATACGTCGACTAAAGAAATAAGTAGATCAGCGTTCCAATCTTCATAATCATCCTTTATGTGCATAACGCCATAGCCATCATGCGGAACATTCGGGTATAAGGGGATATCGCCCCAACTGGTTCTTGACCCGCTGAATCCAAAGAAACAGAAGATAGCTACCTCATGCCCTGCTTGCTTTAATTGTTTAGTTACCGATGCAGTTTGTAGCCCATAACCTGAATTACATAATGGACTAGCACTTTGCCATAAAATTCTCATAGTTTCCTTTCTAAAAAGGGGAGAGACCGAAGCCCCTCCCCTTAAAGTCCGATTAACGAATCGGTTTATTGAGCGTCACACAGACGAGCCGCTAACACGTTGTCCAGTGTCTTTACACCACACAGCATATCGATAGACACTACATTCGTCTTGGTTGCCATTGTGTAGTCATAGACTGCACGGCAAGAAAGACCCTTGTAGTTCTCGACAGCCGCTTTAGCTCCACCAATCGGAGGGGCTAAAGGTGCAGTCACCAGAGCAAAGGCGTTCCTGTGGAAAGCCAGGTTAGCAAGGTGGGTGGACTGGAAGGTCACTACAGCGTCATCGTCCTCATCTTGATAAAGCGCAGGACTGATAACACACACCGCAGTAGACACGGTTGCGGTTACACCTGTAGTCACAACGTAGCCATGAGGGTCGCCAGCAATCTTGAGGACATCGCCAGCAGTAACGGTTGCACCACTGGCAAGGGCATCAACAGTTATACTGGTAGCTGCTTTCACGCCTGCCCCTTTCAAGGCACCTGCTAAGTCGCCGACTAATGAAGAGTCTACGGTATGCTCAGAGATGTTCTGATCCATGTAGAAGTCCATCCCCATCACGCGCCCCATAGAGCCTTCTTTCAGAGCCTTCGTGTCACCACGCTTCTCAGCATGTAGAAAAGCGTCCAGAGCAATATATCTGGCTTCAGTTGTTGGGTGAAGCACAGCATATCTTTGGCTCATCGGGACTTTCTGTAAGTTAAGTTGCTCTCGAAGTTGGGCAATGTCGCCTACAACCTGAGTCGTAGCCGTAACATCGGTATGCCCACCTATATCCACATATAAGGCTGCCAATAGCTCGTCCACTCTCTGTGCCATAGCTCTCATCGCCGGGGCAATTAACTGCTCTGAAAAACTCACAACGTCCAGGCTTAGTTCTGAGGTCGTTACTTCAAAGGACACATCCAGATGATTGTCAAGCACTACTTGCACGCTAGACTCAGTAACAGCCTGAGCAGTAGCGGTGTCAGCGAAGGTATCCACAGTAAAGGATGCTGGCTTGCGAATAGTGACTGTTGAACCAACCTTTTGGAATTCCTTTGAGTAAGCCCTATGAACCAAGCTCGCAAGGACTGTCTCATTCTCCAGAGCCATCAAAGCCTCTTTTGCGATGATGCTCGGGGTAATTAGAGTATTACTCACTTAGGGTTTCTCCTGTTAGAGATTTTGTTTAGAGACGGAGACGACCTTTATTACGCCGTCTTTTCTTGCTTTTTCCTCCAGGCGATGTACTGTTCAGGACTCATTTTGTCCCGCTCTTCCATCGTTGGAGTACCTTCACCACCAGAGGTCAGGGCAGAATCAGGCGTTAAGTCCTCATCTTCCTTTTCCCCCTCACCAGCTTTCTTCTTGCTAGGTTTCCCTATCTTCGCAGCAACTTTCTCAAGTGCCTCTTCATCGGTTATACCGAGGTCTGCTAAGTCCTCGATATTCAG
>Ga0307433_1000636_pt1 | contig 24900 bp, 26 predicted proteins | sample SalMarWE160210MG_FD_202166 | JGI IMG/M metagenome (GOLD analysis project Ga0307433, IMG submission 202166) | Salt marsh sediment microbial communities from the Plum Island Ecosystem LTER, Massachusetts, United States - WE1603-210 | ecosystem: Environmental > Aquatic > Marine > Intertidal zone >... | reverse complement strand
TTCTATGGTGACGTTCTTGAGGTGTGAATGCTTTGTTCTGCATATCTGGGCCATGTTTTCCGAGTAGTCGATTGCGTTAACTGAGCCGGATGGTCCCACCGCTCTGCTTAAGTAGGGAATTAGTATGCCCGTGCCGGTGCCCGCATCCAGAACTTTCTGTCCAGCTTCTAGACCGAACTGGGGAACAAGTTTCTCCAAAAAAGATGAAAGTTTGGGAGTGAGAAACCTCTCATCCCATGTTTCTGCTGCGTTGTCAAAGTAGTCTTTCGCGTTCATCTTGTTTTCACTGTTTTTGTTTTCTTCTGGCCAAAAGCAACACTGCCTCCACACAGGCAACGATAACTGCCAATCCTGTAGTCAACTGGAATATGGACACCTGATTCTTTAGGCTGTCTGTTTCTGTTTTAAGAGCAGACGCGGATTGCCATGTGACTGTGCTGTTGAAAAGCTGTTGTGCATTGTATCGCAGCATCGTAGCCAACGTTTCGGTGTTGGGGATTGCGCCCGGAAAGTTCGTTAACACCACATGCTCTGCGCCAGCTTCAGCGGCTATTCCAGCCCCGAACGTGGTGTCGATCTGAAGGTTATCTACTACTAACGCGACTCCCTCGTTCTGTGCGGTTTCTATCAGTGCGGTTATGTCTCCTGCTGACAACGTTTCCGGCGGATTATATGCTGCCACAACAGTGAATCCTGCAGATTCAATGAAGGTTGTGAGCCAGTTCATGCAGATGACTTTAACGTTGGATGCATCCAAACTTGTAGCTTGGCTTTCCATCAAACTGGCAACGTCGTCAACTTCGTTTAGCATCTGCGAAATCTTCGAATCCAAGTCTATGTCTAGGATTTGGCTGAGGTTTCCTCCAATTTCGGTGATGTAGTTTTTTGCTCCTGCAGGCGTGTTGTATACTCCGGGTATTGCAACAACTGTAATGTCTGGGTTGCCCGCGGATTCAATTAGTCCATCCAGCCAGAATTCGCCTTGGATGTTTTGTTTGAACAGAATGTCTGCTTTGCTTACGGCGTCAACGTATCCGGGTTTCATGTCGAAGTCTGCGGGGCACAAGCCAGGCTGAACCAGAACTAGCACCTCTGCAGAGTCTCCTAGGAGCTCTTCGACCACGCTGCCGACCGCGCTTGTTGTGCATACGATTATTGTTTTTTCTGTTGTTTGTGCCTGAGTCACTGAAACAAGTAGCATAGAAAGTGTCATCAAAGCTAAGCCAAAAGTTAACAGTTTTGTTTTTTTCATTTGTTGTTTTCCTCCTTTCTTCTTCGTTTTGGTGATAGAAGAAGTGCAACTGCGAAAACTATGGTTGAAACTATTACGATGCATGAGCCGACGGGCAAATCAAAAAACAGTGAGGCTATCAGTCCAGAGACTGTTGTTGACATCCCCACCAGCGGCGAGGCGACCACCACTTTTCTCATGTTCTCTGAAAACTGTAGAACCGTGGAGGCTGGATTGAATATAAGCGCGTATATGAGTAAGCCTCCGACGAGTTTTAGGCTGAAGGTTATGACGACTCCCGCCAAAAAGATGATTAAATAAACGAACGGTTTGGTGTTGATTCCGTCTGCCTGAGCCAGCTTCCTGTTAAACATTATCGCAAATAGTTCCTTCCACACAAAATACACAGTGGCTAAAGTCGCCGCAAACAGGGTTGCAAGATAAACCAGGTCGCTGTTGGTCATCGAAATTATGCTTCCCCACAAGATGTTGGCGACCTGACTGCTGAGCCCAACCTCAGGCACCAAAGTCAAAAACACGAAAGCCAACGCCATATTCAAAGGAAAAACAATGCTCGTTATAGTGTCCGCATGCAAACGCGCCTTATCCGCGATTGGCCCAATCAGCAGGGCTGTGGCTGACGCGAACGCTAGCCCTGTTGCCAGCGGGTTTATTGATGTGGCTACTCCTAGGGCTGCTCCTGCGAATGCGCCGTGTGACATTGAGTAGCCTATTGCCGAGAGCCGCATTCTAACCACGAAAACTCCGATTAGCCCCATTAGGAAGCCTGCCAGTACGCATGCTATCAGGGCGCGTTGCATGATGGCGTATTCGAGCCAAATCAATGGTGGTGCCCCTCCAATGTGGCGGTGTGGGGGTGGTTTTCTATTAGGGGCAGGGCGTTTTCTGGGGTTCCGTCAAACGTGATTCTGCCGTCAGTTACCACTATGACTCTGTTGCAGTCGTCTAGCATGTGGTGAATGTCATGCGTGACGATGAGGGTGGTCAAGTTTTTTTCTTCGTGTAGTTTGGTTATTAAGATGGGGATTTGTCCGCGTGAGTCAGGGTCCAAGTTGCTGAATGGTTCGTCTAGGAGAAGGATTTTTGGGTTTTTTGCTAGTGCTCGGGCTAGCATAACTTTTTGTTGTTGTCCGCCTGAGAGTTTGCCCATGGGTCTGTCTGCGAGCTCTTCGATGCCTATCAGTTTCATGGCTTCTAGGGCTTTCTTTTTGTCTTTCTTGTCAGGGCGGTTAAGAAATCCTATGTGACCGTAGCGTCCCATCAACACGACGTCGAGCGCGTTGTAGGGTTCTCCGGGCTTCACCATGAAGTCCTGAGGGACGTAGCCGATTCGGCATCTTATTTTTTGTCCATTGGATTTTATGTCTAATCCAAAAACCGAGACTTTTCCCCTGAAGGGAGGGAGCAGCCCGTTTATGGTTTCGATGAGGGTTGTTTTTCCAGAGGCGTTTGGGCCTACGATGTAAACAAGCTCGTTTCTCTTCACGGTCAGGTTTATGTCCTTGATGGCGGGTCTGCTTTCGCCTTCGTAGACTGTGGAAACATCCTCAAGCCTGATGACTGCATCCTCACTCATCGTCCCATCGCCTCTCCTGCATGGCTATCAGTTTCGAAACAACCCGCCAGTATTACCTTTTCGGTATTTCGTAATACCAGAAGCCATTATTAAACCTTTATCCGCCCACAATGTCTCAAAAAGTAGTTACGGGGATAATAAGCCCATATGTTTAGGCACAGACAAAAACCAAAATTCTAGAAGATTGGATAGCCTGTTTTCAGGGTTTTTGTTGTTTCCTGTGTTTTGAAACAAAGTTTATGACGAAACCTGCACTGGTGATTGCTGCTCCTAATGCTGTTAAGGCTAGGCTGAGGAGATACTTGTCTGCCTCTTTGTTGTCGGGGTTGTGGAAGTCGAAGATTATGTCTAGGGGCATGGTGGTTGTTACGTTTCCGTTGTTGGTGACGTGAACATTGTAGACGCCCCGTGTTTCGAAATTAACGTCAAAGCAGTATGGAGTTATTACGTCTTTTTCAGCGATTGTGTTGTTGTTGGGGTCAGTGAATTTCATGTGTACAGGTACATCAGTAAGGTCATACTGGAAGAATCCTGGAGGCAGACCTGAGACGCTTTCACGTTGTAGACCGATGCACATGTTTGCTGGACCTACTGGCGCGGTTAGTATAACGTATTTTTGTGATTCTCCTTCATCTAATTCGCCATACTTATAGCTTAAGTGTCCGGACACATGGGACGATGACGCATTCATTAGGAGGATTAATCCGACAATCAACAGGACAAAGCCTGCACGTGTTATGTTCACTCTTTCACCTCAAACCTTTTAGTGAAATAGAAGTAGGTCGGCACCAGAAACACAAACGCATAGAAGATTAACAGAATGAAGAAGCCCCACGGTGGCAAATTCATCTCTAATCCTGGTTCAGACAGCGGTCTTGTGCCAAACAAGCGTTTCAGAGCCCAGAGTGGCGCCGCGTATGGAGTGAAAACAAGGTAATCCGCTATGGGCCCAAGCACCTCTGGAGTCAAGGTTGTTATGAACGAAACAAAAAAGCCTGCAAGCACAGTAGCAAGAGTTGAAGTGATGGTTTTCTTTAATGCCAAGGCAATCAATGATGCCAGCCCAGCGTAGAACATGACGGCGAAGAATGTTACGGGCAGCGCCCAGAAGGAGACTTGAAGGACCAGAAGACCGCTTGCTGCGGTGAAGTAGTTCATGACCATGATGAAGAGGGTGATTCCCCAAGATAGGAGGGTTAGGGGGAGCACTACTGCCACAAATTTTACTGTGAAGATTGAGGTGCGGGAAACGGGTAAGGAGAGGAGGGTTTGCATTAGTCCTTGCTCGTAGTCACGGGCAAAGGATAGGGACACTAGGATTCCGGAGAGTATGACTAGTGGAAGCATTTGAGTGCTAGTTATGCGTACGAGGGATTCAGTTACTAGGTAGTTAAAGTCAGATTGAAACCCGCTTACGGTGGTAATCTCGAATAAAGTTTGAACAGTGGTAATAGAAATAAAGAAAACTAGACCCACTGCCAACTCGAAGGTGGGTCTACTCCAAACCTTACGCATGTCTGCTTTGAGCAATGTTAAATCAAAGTTTTTTATCTTCATGACACAGCCATCCTGAACAGTGACTCTAAGTCACGTCCTGCAACCTTAACTTCCTCAAGAGAGGCTTCTGCCTTTGAAACAAGCACAGGCAAACGCTTCTTGAACACTTTAGAATCCGTCACAACCACGAGCACGTAATCTCCCTCCAGCTTCACGTCTTTGACGCACTCTTCAGCCTTCAGCAACTTCATTAAGGGCGCCGCAGGCTCCACTTTGATCATGAATGCTTGTGACTCAACTTCGCTGAGCAGCTGTTCCAGAGGTCCTTCCCGTATGGCTTTGCCCCTGTGCATCAAAACAACGTGCTCACAAACCCGCTCAAGCTCAGGCAAGATGTGGCTCGAAATCAGAAACGAAAACCCTTCATCCTTTTTGAGCGTGTTAATTATCTCGATTACCCGAGCCCGTCCTAGAGGGTCAAGGTTTGATGTGGGTTCATCAAGAATCACCAGCTCAGGTCTTCCTAGCAGTGCGTGGGCGAGTCCAAGTCTTTGCCGCATACCCGCCGAGTAGCCCTTAATTTTTCGGGTGTGGGCTTCTTCTTCAAGCTCAACAAGCTTCAAAACTTTCTTGCTTTCGGCGGTGGGGTCTGGGATTCCCTTCAAGTTAGCAATCAGCTTGAGGTGTTCAAGCCCGGTCAGGTGATCGTAATATGCAACTTTTTCGTATAGAACACCAATTTTTCGTCTTATCGCTAAGGATTCTTTCCAGCAGTCAAACCCGAACACTTCTGCTTTGCCAGCGTTGGCTTTTATTAGCCCCAGACTCAGTTTGATGGTGGTTGTTTTGCCTGCGCCGTTTGGGCCTATCAAGCCGTTGATTCCCTTGTAGATTTTGAAGCTGAGACCGCTCAACGCGTGGGTAGTGTTGAATCGTTTAACCAAGTTTTCAAATTCGCCTAAAACTTCAGTGAAATCCGTCACCAACCTCGTTTGTCACAGTTTTGTGTAGAATTATCAGGTAATTCTGGAATGTTCAGCGCGCCTACCTGCCTTCGTTTCCTTCTTTTTCGGATTATGAGCAGCACAACAGCTACAACCGCTAAGGCAACAAGCAAAGACAGGTGCAAGTAAAACAGAAAGGCCTTAGTGTTAAGTCGAGCCCAAAAGAGGTCCCAATTGAAAAACTCCAGATTCAAGTCGTCTGAATACGAAACTAGCCCTAAACTACCTCCAAGAAGAAGCTCTATCCCCACTTTCTTCAAGAGTACATCGCTCAGAGAATAACCAGAGTAAACAAGCATGCCACTAATGGGGTCATAACCTAAAGTCAGACTCATAGGCCATCCCTCTTCGGTTAATGAATTATGTGCCCGAACAATTAATGCATTAACGCCGTAGGGTTCCACGGCTGTTGAAGGATTCCCTGTTCTAGTGTTCACAATTGCATTGAGGCTCCAATCAGCCGTTTCAGTTAACACAATATTTTGTTTTCTAGTCACATTAGGGTTAATCAAAAATATTGACCGCGTGGAGTCGATTACCAGATTGCCATCCACGATTCTGCCATCCACTGACGTCTCATTGGAAAAGCCATCACATTCAACGGCAAGGTATGCAGTACATTCGTTTCCGCCTCTTTCAGTAACCGAAAAAGTCATTGTCAAACTTTTGGAAGTGATATGGGTTCCGTTGGTTAAAACCATAATGAACGTATTGTTCTGCTGCAAAACTCCCTCAAATTCTACCAAAGACGAGCCTAGGGTGCTTCGGACAACTAGTGGAGTGGATAATGCGGCAATCGGCTGGCTCACCATAAAGATTGAGGAAAACAAGGAAACCACTGTTGTAGCCGCAACTAAGACTGCTATTGGTTGGAGTATCCTTTCGAGTTTGCTTTTCGGCATTTTCGGCTCTGCAGGAATCCAGCCTCGAATAAGCTGCTCAAAAAAGCTTTCAGAGCTCATGTTTTCACCTCGGGCACAAGTTTGCTGAAGATTATGTGAGCCAGTTTAGCGGGATGAACGTCTGCTGTGTCGTCTAGTGTTATGCCTTGTTCTTTTGCTATGTCGAGCAGATATTGTCGGGTTTGGCGCAGAAAGTTTTCGTTTGTTATCTCTTCGGGGTTGTCATGCCAGTACCACACTTTAATTCCGTGGCTTGTGGTGTAGGTGATTATGGCTTTGCGTTTGAGCGCTGGATGGTAACCTAAGAGTATGGCTTTTTCTGGGTAAAGCTTTGTTACCTGAATGTCGTTGGCTCCTGCGACGTCAAGAAGGGTTGTAGAAAACTTGGCTTCTGCAGTTAATTTTGTCTGGTTGATGTATTGTCTGGTGGTGCTGAGCTTGTCCGCTATTGCAGACACCGAAAAGCCTTTGTGTAGTAGCGACCAGACTGTTTTCTGTTTTTGGCTAAGAGGAGATGACAGCGGGTAGGTCGTGTTCATAGCAGGTCAAGTAAACATTTGGATATTTACAACTATTTAAGATTTGCCGCCCAACACAACACAAAAACCAGAACACAACGCCAAAACAAAGAAACAGCACGTCCAGTTTGGAGCTAAACATTTAAACCATCCCGTTTAACCAGTCTTTTCATCAATATTTAGGAAGTTGAAGGCAACGGCGAAGTGTCAATACTGCGGCGAAGAGGTTGTTCTCCCCTTCAAGTGCGCCTACTGCGGGGGCTTATTCTGCGCCGAGCATCGTCTCCCAGAGAGTCACGCATGCCCAGAAGCATGGAGGGCAAGGGCTCCAAGAGAAGCGCCGCCAATGAAAACCCAAAGATGGGCTGAACAGCCTTCATACAGCTACACAGTGTCATACACGCCTAAAACCGCCAGAATAGTCGGATTCAGCACAAAAGAACTCCAGCACCTGACCATCGGAGCGCTCCTGGTTATGGGCGTCGCCTTAAGCTACTTCCTCACCATCGAAGCAGACATGCTGAGTCTAGCAACCCTGTCAGTCGCATTCACGTTATCGTTTCTTCTTCACGAACTCGCCCACAAATTCACGGCACAACACTTCAACTTGTGGGCAGAATTTCGGCTAACCCTGCAGGGCGCCCTCATAACGCTGCTTTCCATGTTTCTTCCATTCTTCAAGATTATTGCGCCGGGGGCAGTGATGATAGCGGGGTCGGCAACAAGGGAAACTGTGGGAAAAACGTCTCTTGCCGGACCCGTAACCAACATTGCCCTCTCAATCTTTTGCATAATGGTTGCGGCTGTTGGTCCGAGCCTGTTTATGATTGTTGCCTTCATCAACGCGTTTCTGGCAGTTTTCAACCTCATCCCCTTCGGAATAATGGACGGATTGAAGGTTTTCAGGTGGAACAAGCTGTTCTGGGCTTTAGCATTCACTGCAGCAGCCGCATTAACAGTTTACACCTACACAGTTTTGTATTAAACCGCTTTCAGAAACAGAAAAGAGAGAAAACAGGTAACAGAAAATTACATTAGCTCTATGCTGACAAAAACTTCCTCGGGCACGCGAACCCTCATAATTCTCCTCATAACCCGCTCTTCAGCATCAACTATGATGAGGCGCTTGTGAATCCGCATCTCCCACCGGTCCCAAGTTGCAGTTCCCTGACCGCACGGGGTTTTGCGCACCGGAACCTTAAGTTTCTTTGTTGGAAGTGGATGCGGTCCTGTGAGTTTTACTCCCGTCTTCTCAGCGATGACTTTCAGTTCGTCGCATACGTTCTCCAGCTTTTTGTAGTCTGTGCTGGTCAGCTTGATTCTCGCCTTTCTCACCATCGCCGAGATACTCCATTCGATGTTGCCTTATCGTCTTTCCGAGTTTTAAATACTTTTTCCCTCACCCCTCAGTTTAATAGCGACAGCTCAGAAAAATATCTTTGGGTTTTAATGTTCGAGGATGCATAGAGAGGAAGCTAAAAAGGAAGTATTAAGCCAGCTAATCCTCCGGATAGCAGATAGCTGGATATCACGTAGCCCAGAATGGCGCCGCTGCATAAGTATGGTAGTCCAGCTTGCGGCTTCCCTTTAATTACAACCGACATAAGAACTGCAAACCCCACAAGGGTGCCGATCATCACGGATAGGGCTATAAGAAAACCGTTGTCTGGGATGTTGTAGAAGGAGGAGGCAACCAGTATGCCGGGCATCACTATGTCTCCTAAGCCCATGAAAAAGGCTTCCCGCTCCTCTTTTTCTTCAAGTTTTTCTTTCAGCCCCTTTGTTTCTTTGAGCAGCGAATATTCTCGTGTTTTTGGCACAACCAGCATAACGGGCAATTTGAGGTCCATAACTGCGTCTGCTAGATCAATCATGTGCTTGGTCTTGTACACTGAGATGGCGTCGTATATTGACAGTCCGATGAGCATCACAATTACCAGAAATATGTTGAGGGAGATTCCGAATATTCCAATGGCGCCTACGCCCACTATTATGCCGCACAGATTTATGATGTACCATTCGGGGTATTTGATGAGCGCCACAACCAAGATTGCTGCTGCGAGTATGGAGAGAAACGATGACAATGTAGCGTTTGGAACCATGAAAGATAGTAGTGGATAGAAGACGAAGAATGATGTGTAGGCTATTGAGCCTAGAATGATGACTTGTATAAACTGTTTCTTCCAGAATTTGGCAATCAACAGTATGGTGGCTGTGACTATTAACATGATTGCGAAGAAGACAAGCAGGTTCATTGGGTCATTCGGGTTGTCGAAAACGGGCGGGACTCTTTCTTCAAAGGGTTTCATTATCAGCATAGAGAGAAGATGGATTACCACAAATAGGCCACCCATCAGAACCATGGGAAAAACAGCTGCGCGCTTTTCTTTATTGTCGTCGGACATTTCCTTTTAAGAAAATCGTTACTCACTTATAGAGTTTTATTTGTGATAACAGGAATATGTTCATTTGACGTAATTTAGTAGAGAACTCCAACTATTAGGAGAATTGCGGGAACTGCATTGCTTATGACAAGAAATATTGTCGTTCGCTTCTTTGAAAACGTGAGAAACTCGTTTATCCTATTAACTGAAGAGCTGAACGGTCTTGTTAGAGGTAAGAAAATTAAGGCTCCCAATACATTGATTGTCAGGTGAACGAGCCAAACTCCAATTGCAGCAGGGTTACCTGTTGCTAAAGCAGCTAACATGACATCAAATACGGTGCCGATGTTTGCTCCAAGTATGTACGGCAATATGTAATTTCCCTTATCAATGACTCCGGTTGTAACCAATGGGATAAGCATCGAAATCATCACGGATGTGCTGGGAACCAAGATGGTGAAGGCTAAACCTGCCAAGAAGGCTCTTGAGATACTCCCGAAAGTTGACCGAATGAGACTGCTTGAAACTTCACCAGCAAATGTGGCTGACAAATATTTCTCACAATTCTTCAAAGACAACAATAACAGCCCACAACCCACAATGAAACCTAGCCACGCAGGAATACATTCAAGCACAAAATCTACCCATGGGCTAATCAGGCTGAATATTGAGGGGATGTCCATTATTCCGGGGATTTTAGAGAAGAATGAGCTGCCAACCTCCGCAATATTTGTGAATGTGTGGAAAATGTATTCCATGGAAAAGAAGATCGCTAAAGTGCAGAAATTATACCAGTAATGTAGCATAGCCACTGAAAATGAGGTTCTAAATCTTTTTCTGTCTTGTCTGAAGTAGCCGACTACTGCGACAAGCTGGGTTGTTACTGTTGTTCCAACTTCAGCTCCGATTATTGTAGCCACAGCTATAGATACTGGCATCACACCGACAGAAACAAAGGCGACAATTATGGAGTCAAAGGCTCCGCTGCTTTGAAGAAGTGCTGTTCCAAACCAACCTGCAAACACGCCAGTCAATGTGTTATCTACTGCATCTACTAAACTCTGAACTTGGTCTAAACCAATCAACACTATTGACTCTTTGATGAAGACTATTGAGGCAACAAAAAAGTAGAAGCTTATCAAGACGAGGATGAGATTTTTGTAGCGCATTACGGAAAGCACTTAAGTTAGCCTCATCCCCTCTATATTAAATAGATATAATTGTTTTGTTGCAACAGGTGAATCAATTGTCTTGGTTTGATTTGTTTCGAAAAGAACAAGAAACCACAACTATTTTGGCTCAAAAACAAATCACTAAGGCTATAGCAACAGTAACTGAACTAAAAGATATAATGGTGGCTTTCTCTGAAGAAAAAACTTCAGAGGCAGAAAAGCATATTGCAAAATTATTCGAGAACGAAGCAGAAATAGACGATATTCGAAGAACGATTCTCCACGAATTAACCAGACAGAAGCTGCCCTCAAAATACCGCCAAAACGTCATCCACATAATAAAATGCTTAGACGTACTGGCAGATCACGTTAAAGATTCAGCAAGAAACATCAAGATTTTGCTTGGCACAAAGATTCCGAAAGAAATTTTGGATGTTAATTTGAGAATTGTAGAGGCTTTAGTTCAGGCTGCAGTTTTCTTAAGCACTGCCATAGAGATGATTGGGGTTAACCCTCCCCAATCTCTTGAATTCTCCAAAAAGGTTGATGCGCAAGAACACATTGTAGATGAGGAGTACTTGAAAGTCAAAGCCCTGTTCTTGAAATACAGTGACGAAGTAGATATGGCTACATTGTTGGTGTTGAAAGACCTGCTGGAGTGCCTAGAAAAGATAGCTGACACCTGCGCGGACACTGCAGACTACATAAGAGTGCTCAGAATGACGTAAGGAGTTCTGTTAGTTTTTCGGCTGTTTTCGAAGGGAAAATGTGAGTTCAAGAGAAACTGACGCTTGTGCTTCCTATGTTCTGTCGAAATAGTTTCGTTTTGATTTTATGTTGAACCTATACAAAACTTAGATATTTTGATATACGGCTTCAGATGCTTATGGTTGTGGATGATTCCTATGAAGTTGGTTGAGTTACTGGAAAAACTTTCCAACGCCAATGGCGTAACGGGAAGAGAAGACGAAGTCCGAGACCTGATGAAACAGTATCTGAAGCCCTACGTTGACGAAATTAGGGAAGACAAGCTTGGAAACCTTATCACCTTCAAAAAAGGGAAAAAAGGCGCCCCCACCGTCATGCTTGCAGCCCACATGGACGAAATTGGGCTGATGATAAAGAACATAAAGAAGAAGGGGTTCCTCCAATTCACGAAGATTGGGGGAATCGACGACCGAATTCTGTTGGCACAGAAAGTGGTCGTGCACACGGATAAAGGTCCCTTAAATGGAGTTGTTGGCTCCAAACCGGTTCACATACAGACTGAGGAAGAACGGAAGAAAGTCATTGACGCGGAGAAACTCTTTATCGACGTCGGAGCCAAAGACAAAGAGGAAGCGGAAAAGATGGGCGTTCAGGTCGGTGACGTTGTTAGTTTTGACACAAAATTTGCTCGCCTAAGCAACAATGTTGTTTTGGGGAAAGCCTTCGACAACCGCGTTGGATGCGCCGTAATGGTTGAGGCAATGAAGAGGCTGGAGAAGGTTGACTGTAACGTTTACGCTGTGGGAACCATACAGGAGGAGGTTGGGCTTAGGGGAGCCGCAATAGCCGCGTTTCAGCTAGAACCGGATGTTGGCATCGCCTTGGATGCAAGCGTGGCTGGGGATACGCCTGGAGTCGGGGAGGGAGAGGCGCCGGCGAAGATGGGGGAGGGCCCTGTGTTAACGGTGGCAGATGCGGGTTTGATTGCTCATCCGAAAGTTTTGAGGTTGCTTATTGATTCGGCGAAGGAAAACAAGATTCCGTATCAGCTGGAAACTGGAATCAAAGGCTCAACGGATGCCGCTAGAATCGCCCTGACCAGAGAGGGGGTCCCAAGTGGAGTGATAGCAATTCCTGCCCGTTATATTCACAGTCCAGCGGCTATACTGAACCTTGAAGATGCGGAGAAAGCCGTTAAGCTTACTGTCGCAGCTATAAGAAAGGTTTCAAAATATTTTTGAGGTTGCAGCCAGAAAATTGGTCTTTGAGATGAATAAGGGTTTCAGGTTTCTGGAGCACACCGCCGACGCTTATGTTGAGGCTTACGGCTCTAGCTTGGAGGAGGCTTTCGAAAATGCGGCGCTGGCATCAACTGAGGTTATGACTGAGCTGGAGAAGGTTGAGGCACGAGACGAGGAGAAGTTTGTGGTGGAGGCTTCGGATGAGCCTGCGCTTCTTTACAGTTGGCTTGAGGAGCTGCTGCTGGAGTTCGAGTTGAAGGGCAAACTTTACTCCCGTTTCCAAGTTTCTGAGATTGAGGAGACTGCTGGGGGTTTCAGGTTGCGTGCGAGGGCGTGGGGAGAAAACTATGACCCTGAAAAGCATCCGTCGAAGGTTGGCGTGAAAGCGGTTACTTATCATCGGATGGAAATTGTGAAGGAGCCGGAGTCCGTGACTGTCAGGTTCATTCTGGACATCTAATAGTGGCTGTTAAAGCCTTTTTAGAAAACTTAAAATCACCTCTTACACTAGTTAACTGTAGGGAGTGTTTTTTGTGGCGTCAAAAAAGTTGCTTGAATTAATGAACAAAGGAATAGCGCGTGAACTGCAGGTGTCTATCCAGTACATGTGGCAGCACGTCACGGTTACGGGCATCAAAGGCGCAGTGGTTGAGGACACATTCAAGGAGATTGCCATCACCGAGATGAAGCATGCGGAGGAGATTGCTGAAAGACTGGCGTATCTTGGCGGAGTCCCCACAGTACAGCCGGACCCAGTTTTTGTGGGCTCAACCCTGGAGGAGATGCTTAGGCTGGACGAAAAGGCGGAGGAGGAGGCTATACGCCTCTACAATCAAACAATAAAGGTTGCAAGAGACGAAAACGACAGCACAACCCGAAGGCTATTCGAAAGAATCCTCGCCGAAGAAGAGGAGCATGTCGACACCTTCTCCAAACTGCTGGTGGGGATGGTTCCCCTCACAGACCCAGAGCTGTAACATCATCAAACAGGGCAAACACTTTATCCCCCTCCTTTTTTAGCTCCGTCACTCTTTCGAGCTGGCAGTTGTTCTGTTCATAAGCAGATTTTTCTGTGTGTAAAAGCTTATAGATGTCATCAGGAAAAGACTGTGAATGCCGGGATGGCAGAGCGGATAACGCGCAGGCCTTGAGAGTCTGTGGGCCTTTGGCCCGCGTGGGTTCGAATCCCACTCCCGGCGCCACTATTATACCCACGTCATTTATTATTTATTTTCGGGAAAATTGGGTGACTACAAGTTTTGCGAATGTAGTCACCTTTGTCTAAGCATTTTCTTAAGCGCCCTGTATTCCTTGAGCATTAACTCGAGAGTTGGACGTATGTTGTGGTCTTTTCCATACGCTTGAAGTGCGGCATAGTATTGTGATCGGTTTCTCAGTTCAATGTTCAAGGGCGGCAGATCATGCTTCAGCAAGATGTTGTTTAATAGTAGTCTCCCAACTCTGCCGTTTCCGTCTTGGAAAGGGTGAATGTTCTCAAATTGGTTGTGAACAGCAGCCGCTAAAACCAGTGGAGGATACTTTCTCTTATTTCGATTATACCATCCAATCAGTTCTTTCAGCCGTCTTTCCACCTCCACGGAAGCCGCTCCACGGTGCACAACATTTCCAAAAGCATCCGTAACTGCCACCTCTACACCCTTTTCTCGGAACTTTCCTGCAAAAGGCTTTGAGTTTCTGAAAACTATCCTGTGAAGTTTTTTGATGAGTCTTAGGGAAACATGCTCCTTTGTCGTGCGAATATAGTCAACTGCCTCGGCAACGCCGTAGGTTTCGGAGATATCCTCCTTGTTTCTATCCTCTGGCCATTTCCTCTTTCTGAGTATGTCCGCAACTTCTTTGGCTTCTACAAGCGAACCCTCGATTGCATTCGTGTCATAAGTGAAGGCTTCCTTGAACAGGTTCCAATCTAGTTCTGAAAGGTGGAGCACACGCAGTTCTCCACTTGCTCCAAGAGTTTCCAGCTCCTTCAAATCGGAAGGCGAAAGCACTGTAATGAACGGGTCGCGTATCGTTTGCCTTTCTCTTATTTTCTCTTCGAGTTCTGCTTCAGCGTGCTTTCTTTTCAGCTTCAGGTCTTGAGGGGACAGGTCTGCGCCAAGGTAAACTCTGATTTTTCTGACGCTGCCTTTGACCCTGAATGAGTGTGCCAAGTAATACTTTTTGTGTCCGTTTCTTTCGCGGATCTCCAAGTGCATAAGGAATTCGAGGTGACTACCCACATTTAAGTTTTGTCATAGGTGACTACAAAAGAGGTTGCACAGTTGATTTGAACCATGCAAAGAAATGTGAACTTCGACGATAGAGACGTTCAAACGAACTTCGCCTATTAGGCTCCTAATAGAGGTACATTGTTGAAAACAGTATTTTTTCTGAAATTCAGCAGCACAGCAGAGGGTTGCAGACCAGTGTTCACAAGTGCATTAGAATATAATGTTGGGTTTTTTCTTGGTGTGAGGTTTTCGGCGGCGTGGAAAGGAGGGCTTGTTTCCTGAGTTTGTTAGCGGGGGTTAACGCATATTATTTTGTTTTTTTGGAAGGTTTTTTCGAGGGCTTCCTCTTGTTGCTTGATAGAGTAGATTTCAAGCACGTTTCTTAGCCGTTTATAGGTGTCTTTGTCGATTATCTTGTTTTCCAGTTGAGCATCCAGTCTTTCGAATTGGCTGTTAACAAGTTGGTTTTCTTTCACTCTCTCTTTTACGTACTTACGTATCAATTTGACAGCCTTTTTTGATTTTCCGAGGGGAAAACCGAAGACCAATTGTCTCAACTCTGAAGATTCACTAAACAAAGGCTATAAAAAAGGAAGCTTCTTACAGCCGTAATATATCGAAAACCGTAATATCAACACACACGCAGACATCTAGTGACCAAAAAGTCTTAACCTGTTTGAAACCCGTCCTGGAAGTTGGTATACTTCCTATCTGGTGCCCGATATCAGATTTTGCACAAGACCGCTAATTTCCCCGTTTGCTCGCCTCACAGCTTCCAGGGCTTGCTCTCCCTTCGCAGTTAAGGTGTAGACTCGTTTCCGTTGGTCCACATCGGCGGTCACGAGACCCTTCCTTTCCAGCGAATATAGGAGGGAATAGACTGTTCCTGAACTCACCAAGACATTGAATCTTTTGTGGATGAGGGAGATAATGTCGTAGCCGCTTAGGGGTTTCTCTTGCAGCTCAGCCAACACCAGCAGGTCCATGAAAGTTTTAATGGTTCGCCTTCGCAAGTTTTCTACAATGTTTGATGGCATTTAATCAGACTCCAACTTAGAATTAGACTGTTTCAGAGGTTTTTCTATTTAACCCTTGCATACATTTCTAAGTCTGAATCTGACTAAACAGCTGACAACTTCCACCAAAGGCGAACTGATTAAATGAACATTTATTCTATAGCTCAGATGGCAAGCTAAAAGCAAACCTGCACAAAGAGGTCAATCGAAGAACCGATTTTCTCCCCCCAGCATCGCTACTTTAGCCATCAACTTTTTCGACCCCGATTTGTTAGATACACCACATGGATACTTAAGTTACCCAACATCAAACGTAAATTAACAAGTTTTTTAAGAAAAGGCAAGTAATTACATAGTACAATGAACGAGAAAGAATTATCACTGAAAATAAAAGATTATTTGAACAGAACATCACTTGATTTCAAGTTCAAATTTATAGATGACTTTTGCGATATCGTTGATGAGAAAAACAAAATCTATATAGAAGTTAAACCTGACCATTTCGCTCCTGCCCAATTGTTGCATGCAATTGCACGAGAAGGAATTGAGGATGCAAAGTATCTTGGTGTTGCTGATAATAAAGTAGTTAAGTTATTCTTACCACCAGATTTCGAGAAAATTCATGCGTTTGCTACGAGTTTTGACCCAAAACTTGTATTTGCACCAAACCAAGTTGATAAACCAGAATTAAATGAGCAAGCTGGAAAAATTTTAGGTGAACCGAACAAAATCATAAAGCTAGAGTTTTCAACCTCTCCATATCTTTTCATAAACAAAGAAAACATAAATTCAATCAGACAAGTGACCGACAAGTATAGAATAGAACTTGACCTTTTGGTTAATTGGCTTGATGGAGTAGGGGATGTAGACTCCATTAAAGTCAATAAAGACGGTTGGCTTGTAAACATTGACAAGCCAAATCTCTTCACTAATGAGAGTGCTGAAGAAAAAAGGAAAAAAGAATTAACTGAATATGGAGGTTATCGTAGACCTAAGCATATACCAATAAGGTCTCACGATATTTCTTGGTTTGAGTCTTTACGTGTTCGGCACGAAGACCTTGCTGACATTCTCCATGAAGTTGACCGTTTTCTACCTCGAAAGAAAAGGCGTGAGCGTGGCGTTTTCTGGACTGAAGAGGAAATCGGAGATAAGTTAGCTGATGAAATACTGAATTTGACTAAACCCGATTATGTTGTTGAGCCATGTGTTGGTGGGGGGTCGTTACTAAAACTCGTTGTTCCAAATGTCAAAGGTGTTATGAATGATATTAGCACTAATCACGTAGAAAACTGCAAAAGAATATTTGATGGTTATAAATGGGGCTTTACTACGCTTGATGTTGTTAATACTCAGACACCTGACCTTATTAAGAGTTGGAAAGTACCTACAGGTAAAAGATTACTACTCTATACAAATCCACCATTTGGAACAACATCAACTGGTAGAATAGTTTCAAAAAAGGGCGAAATGAATGGAAAGCTGTCAAGAAAACAGTCATCGATTAATAATGGACAAAAATATCCTGCTGTATTAGTAAAGTATGGCAAAGGTGACTTGTTTCTGCCCATAGTTGGAAGACTAATCGAAATTGCCAAGGCATATAAAAATTGTTGCGTTGCATTCTTTTCACCGTTCGGCTTGTTCTGCGGGAGAAAACGCTATGTGAAACTCCTGAATGCTCTCCTAAGAGATTTCAAGTTTCTAAAAGGGTACATCTTTGCAGGTAACTATTTTCACGACATAAACAAAACATTGCCAGTAGGGTTTAGTATTTGGGAATATGCACCGAACACCAATGCAAGGCTTCTGGATCTGAATTTTGAATTTGTTGACAAGAATGGTAACAATAAAAAGATTCGATTTAAGAAAATGCGCTTACTAAAGGATGGATGGCGATACAGGGATGGAAATAAGTACGTTAAACACAAGACAAGGGGGGCAATAGGCGTACCTCGTTGTGAAAGCTTCAATGGCCCAAGCCCGAAGATTTTTGGTGAGGACGCAAAAGAGGGGAGCGGAGCAGAACTGAACCCAGATAATCTTAAGCTTGATAAGATTGTTTTGAAAATTTCGAATGTGCCGTCAGAACTTGTTTATGCACTTTGGAGTGTATCTGTTGGGTTAGGAGCATTTAGAACATCGTTGTCAAATCCAACTCACCCGATTTATATGAGGAGTGCCTATGTTCATCTGCCTGACTTCCGTAGAAAAGAAACCCTTGAAATAATGGCATATTCAGCTTTGCATGCACTAATTTATAATTACGCTCAAGACAAAATCGGCTTTTTCGGCACAAACAAGGTTTTCAGATTTGGCAACGAACGTATCACCGATGGCGTTAAGTATCTATTCAATTTATGTAAGGATTGTCCAGTTTATGATGGTTATACAATAGAAGAAGTTTTTGAACAAATTAGGCAATCTAAAGTTGATGTCACAAAGTGCAGAAGAGGAATGAAGGATGAAGTTTCCAAACGTCTTGACAAGATTGGTTATTGGGATTATGTGCCTATTCCATAAAACGAAACAAGGCGCAATAAAAGCGTTTGATGTTGGGTAACTTAACAGTATCCCCACCATAAAGGGTTTTATAAGGCTCTACAGAGGATTTTTGCATAGAAATAACCGAAAACTTCAGAAACTTATTCCTCAAACTTATATACAACATAAAAAAAAGGAACGTGGTTGGAGAAGGAACCCTCGTGAATTATGAGGTCTTGACGGTTGCAGTTGCACTCGGGGCAGTTGTAGTAGCTTTGATAACAATCTACATTATGAGGCGCGGAAAGCAAAGCACCAGCACAGAACCGCTGGAAATTCCTGAAGCTACCGCAGTATTGCCCATGAAGGGAGAACGAACCGTTACGCCTTTTGACGCTGAGAAATCTAGAAAGGAACTCAGATTATTAGACGTGGAGAGGGAAATCCTCAGTTTCGGCATCCGACGCATCTACGAGGCTCAGGCTGAAGGCAAGATAGACGAGAAGGAGAGAGACCGCTTAGCAGAGAATTATAAGCATAGGATGCGGGAGATCAAAGAATCCATGACCGAAAAAGAGTCGGTGGTAGCCCTCCACGAACTGGAATCCATGCAAGAGGACCTAATCAAACTATTCAATGAACGTTTCGACGAGGTAAACAAAAAGATAGGGGGCTTGAGGGTGAACCTGGGCATAAAACCAAAGCCTGAGGTCCCCGCACCCTCACCAGAGTTGCCGCCTTCTCGAGCCGAAAAAGCCGAAAGGAAGCGGCGGAAGCCCTCAAAACCGAAGAAAACCGAGGCTGAAGAGAGAATTGAGCAGATCAAATCTGAGGTGGAAAAGGTTTTGGAGCGGCTGGGGCAAATGGAAACTGAGGCCTGAAACGGTTGAGTTGGAGAGAAGAAGCCAAGAAGCGAGTTGCTTTAGAAGCGGTGAAACATGTTGAAGACGGTTTTGTTGTTGGGCTGGGTAGCGGAAGCACAGCCGCTTACGTGATTGCAGAGATCGGGCGGATGATTCGTCAAGATGGCTTAAGCGTTCTTGGGGTTCCCAGTTCCAGTCAGGCATTTTTGTTAGCTGTCCAGTCTGGCGTTCCCCTCACCACGTTAGATGAGCATCCCGTTTTGGATTTGGACATTGACGGCGCCGACGAGGTTGACAGGCGGCTGAACCTGATTAAGGGCGGGGGCGGAGCGTTAACGCAAGAGAAGATTGTTGCTTCAGCAGCCAAGAAGGTAGTTATTGTTGCGGATGAAACCAAGCTGGTGGAGAAGCTGGGGTCAACGTTTAAGGTGCCTGTTGAGGTTTTGCCTTTCGGTTTGGCGACGGCTACGGCTGCTATCAAAAAGTTGGGTGGGAAGCCGTTTCTGCGCGAGTCTAAAGGGAAGGTTGGCGCGGTTGTGACGGATAACGGCAACTACATCGTGGACGTCGATTTTGGAGCCATAAGCGATGCTGGAGAACTGAATCGGTGGCTCAAGCTTATCCCCGGCGTGATAGAGACAGGGCTATTCGTTGGAATGGCAGACCTAGTTTACCTAGGTAAAGCTGACGGAATCGTCAAACTGGAAAAATAACTGTTTTTTGGAAACAAGTTAAACTGTTATTAGCCAGGTTCCCGCGAACATCAGGGCTATTGCAGAAATCTTCAGCGATATTATTCCGGTGGTCATCTCTTCTTTGAGGTGTTGGGGCACGAACAGGCTTGACAGCAGCACGTAGATGAAGACGAAGAAGTGCTGTAATCCTGCAAATGCGGATACTAGAGAGACGTAACCCATAGATGCGGCGATTAGCCAAGATATTGTACCCAAAAAGTACACTCCCTCTCCCACAAACACCACAAAAAAACCTCTTTGTCCAACAGCAGAAACGGCTTCAGCGAATTCTGTGCGTGGCATAGAAAAGGCTAGCAAGAATAGGACGCCACAGAAAGCACCCAGTATATTCCAGAAGAACACCGACCAGTAGTCTATGTAGCCTAGAAGAAACTTTTCCAAAATCGCATGTACAGCAAGAACCAAACTGAAGGGAATCATGAATTTAAGCGCAGAAGACAGCGACTTTCCGCTTGTCGAGTTTCTGTACGAAATCAGTATTGAAGCTGTTACGATTATGGCGACCCCAAAATATCGTTGCGCACTTAAAATTTCGTTCAAAAATATAACTGACAGCAAGGCAACGAATATGGGTATAAACTGGAACAGAGGCGTTATCCTCGAAATCTCCTCCACCATAAGAGCCTTAGAGTAAAACCAGAACGCCAACAGCGGCATAAGACCAACCCCCATAGCAAAAACGGCATACGGAAAAACGAAGCTGGCAGGCGTGACCAAACAGAGGACGACAGCGAAAAAGAAATCTGTGAAACCCATAAAAGCCAGCATAGAAAAGTAGCTGCGAAATTTTTTGGTCATAAGAAACTTGTAGAAGACGTTATTCAAGCCCCAGAACGCCGGGCACAGCAAAGCAAACACAAGCCAATCCATCTTAGTCAAACCCAAAAGAAGGGTAAACAGTAAACTCGCTGATAACCTTTCACAAACTCGACACACAAATAGGATGCTAATAGAGGTTCATTGTTGAAAACAGTATTTTTTCTGAAAAACCAAGCAAGATAATATTGTGTTCTTTGGTGGCTGGCTCAGAGAGTAAACATCACATTTTAATAAGCGAAAACATATTTGATTTGCCTAACTTCTAGATTTCGTTGGGACGTGACAATGTTGTATGACGTGATAATCGTTGGTTCTGGACCAGCTGGGTTGACAGCAGCCATTTACACCAGCAGAGCGGGATTAAAGACTCTTGTTGTGGCAGGAACACTGTGGGGCGGTCAGCTTATGATCACAAATGAAGTGGAGAATTTTCCTGGATTCGAAAACGGAATCCTTGGACCCGAACTTATGGAGAAGATGAGGAAGCAGGCTGAACGCTTCGGCGCGGAACTAATCTTCGAAAACGCCACCTCTGCAGACCTCAAATCCAAGCCCTTCAAAATAACTGTTGGAAACAAAGTTTACGAAGCCAAGTCCGTTATCGTAGCCACTGGAGCCTCAGCCAAATGGTTGGGCTTAGAAAGCGAAACTAGGCTTAGAGGCAGAGGAGTTTCGGTCTGCGCCACATGCGATGCTCCCTTTTTCAGAAACAAGAAAGTTGTTGTTGTTGGGGGAGGCGACACAGCCATGGAAGAGGCATTGTTCCTATCCAAAGTTGTGGGCGAAATCAAGGTTATCCACAGAAGAGACAAGCTGCGGGCCTGCAAGTTCCTTCAAGAGAAGGCTTCCGCGAACCCGAAGATAACGTTTGTCTGGAACAGCACAGTTCAAAAGATTCTGGGCAAAGACAGAGTAGAGGGGGTTAGGCTCAGAAACGTTGTTTCCGGCGAAGAATCTGTTCTCCCCTGCGACGCAGTTTTCGTGGCTGTAGGTCACAAACCTAACACAGACATCTTCAAAGACCAAATAGAGCTGGATCAAACAGGCTACATAGTAGCCAGAGACGGAACCCGAACCAACATAGAGGGAGTCTTTGTTGCAGGCGACGTTGCAGACAACCGTTACCGCCAAGCCATCGCCGCCGCCGGCTCTGGATGCAAAGCCGCCCTAGACGCAGAAAAGTATCTGATAGGAGCCTAATCAACAAAGCTTTTACACAAGATAAGCCCATAACTGAATCGGCATCTTTCTCTGTAGAATAGGGTAGCGGAGAAAAGGAGCAGTCAGCCATGAGCGTGAAATCTTACTCCAAAAAGCTGGGAATCGTCGGCAAACCAAACACAGGCAAATCCACATTTTTCTCGGCTGCAACCCTAATCCCCGTGGACATCGGAAGCTACCCCTTCACCACCATCAAACCCAACCGAGGCATAGGATACCTCAGAACCCCCTGCGTCCACCCCGAATTCAACGTTCAAGACAACCCCAAAAATTCCCTGTGCCTAGACGGAATCAGATTGGTACCAGTCGAGTTGATCGACGTGGCTGGGCTGGTTCCCGGCGCTTGGAAGGGACGGGGACTAGGAAACCAATTCTTAGACGAAATCAGAAAAGCAGACGCCCTTCTCCACGTAGTTGACATCGCAGGAGCAACAGATTTAGAGGGAAAAATCTGCAAGCCCGGACAGCATGACCCCTTAGATGACGTCAAATTTCTTGAGACTGAAATAACCATGTGGATGAGCCAGATACTGAAAAAGGACTGGGCTAAAATGGCTAGGACCGCCGAGTCTGGCAAAGAAGACCTGATCTCGCTTCTTGAATCTCAGTTGAGCGGCTTAGCTATCAACCGATTCCACATAGTTGAAAGCCTAAGAAAAACCAACCTCAACATGGACAAACCAACCCACTGGAGCGACGAGGAGGTCATAAAATTTTTGGACATTCTGAGAAGCGTCTCCAAGCCAACACTGATTGCAGCCAACAAGATAGACCTTCCAACAGCAGAAGAAAATGTTAAGCGCCTGAAAGAACGCGGATACAATGTGGTGCCTTGCAGTGCAGAAGCAGAGCTGGCTCTTAGACGTGCTGGAGAAAAAGGTTTAATCGACTACAAGCCTGGAGACTGCAAGCTGAAAATAACCGATTCTGACAAACTTAACGAAGCCCAAAAAAGAGCACTGAACGCTATTCAGGAACAGATTCTGTATAAATTCGGGTCCACCGGCGTCCAAGAGGCAATAAACACCGCCTTCTTTGAACTTCTGCAGATGGTTGCCGTCTATCCGGTGGAAGACAGTGAACACCTCAGCGACCACAAGGGCAGAGTGCTCCCCGACGTCTATCTTGTACCCTACGGGACTACTGTGCGTCAGCTTGCCTACATCATCCACACCGAACTGGGAGACAGCTTCATCTACGCAATCGACGTTCGCGGAAAAAACAGAATCGGCGAAGACTATGTGCTGAAGGACAGGGACGTAGTTTCTATAGTCAGCGCCAAAAAAAGAGGATAAACAAAAACTTTACTTGCCGAAACGGCGCTTCCGCCTCTGATACGTTCTAACCGCACGCAGAAGATCTATGAGCCTGAAGTCTGGCCAGTTTACGTCCACAAAACACAGCTCACTGTAGGCGGACTGCCACGAAAGGAAACCGCTGAGTCTCTCCTCTCCGGAGGTTCTGATGATGAGGTCGGCGTCCTGCTTTGGCATGTGAGCTGTGTACAGATATTTCTCGAAGAGCTTCTCGTTTATTTTTTCGAGTTGCAGTTCTCCTTTTTTCACTTTGTTAGCTATCTTTTTTGTTGCGTCAACGATTTCCGCTCTTCCGCCGTAAGCTATAGCCACATTCAAGAATCGGTCATTATACATTTTTGTTGCTTCTTCTACGCGCTGAATCACTTCTTGGATCGATTTAGGTAAAAGGTCGACACGTCCGATGGCTTTAACTCTGATTTTGTTTTCGTGAATTCTCTCATTCTCAAGAATCGAATGCAATTTTTCCTCAATCAGCTTCATAATCTCCTCCACTTCTTTAGTGGGGCGGAGAAAGTTTTCAGTTGAAAAAGCGTATAGAGTCATGAATTTTACATCCAGTTCCATGCACCAATCCATAAGTTCATCAATCTTGTCGGCGCCGTGCATATGCCCAATCCAGGGGATCAAGGCTTTGTTGGCAGCCCATCTTCTGTTTCCGTCGAGAATTATGGCTACATGCTCCGGTTTTTTTTCATCTTTAACTTGGAACCAGAGCCACTTCTCGTATAATTTGTAGATTCCCAGAAGAGAGAGCAAACCTTTAAGCATATTTTTTACCACAGAGATTTAACTGATTCCAGCATTAATTTCTACCATAGGGACTTTTAAGGTATCCAACTGATATGCCGTCAGCTTTCCTCAAAGTCCTCCATATCCTTCTCGGTCTTTTTGAAGTAGTCACTGTATTGTCTACGCAAAAATATCACAGTTATGACTGTTAACACGATCACTGGTATTCCCCCAACGATGGCGACAACTAAGCGTTCATAACCGAATCCCGGATCGATGAGTATCTGTGAAGCCTGAACAAACATAACTGAAGACGCGGCGACTCCAACTACTATGGCAATGGTACGCCACAACCGTAAGTCCCGCTCAAAAAACCATCGAACCGCCCTGCCCGAAAGTATAACGCATATACCGATAGCAATTAGATATGTTGATGCGCCCAGGAACTCTCCGACAAGTGTTGGAATATGTGAAAAGGCGTCATCTACACTGGTAGCTACATTTGCCGCTGCAGTTCCTCCCAGATAGCCGCCAACAATAATCACTAAGATTCCTGCAAGCGCTGAAAAGTTTGTTATCTGCACAGTGAATGGAGGGGGAGAGTAGTCTCTTACCCATTTGACAAAGTTATGAAATGTTTTGTCAACCCTGAACCCTCGCAGAACAAGGAAAGCACCGATGATTACGCCGAGGGCTGGTATGGCGTACGTTAATCCGCCAGGGATAAATGCTAGGACACCTAAAACTATTAAGAGGATTCCTGGGAGACCTAGGAGCATTCGGGAATATCTGGGGTTTTCTACAAGAAGTTTCATGTATCGAGAAAAGAGGGCGGCTGTTTCTTCTATAGATTTGCTGTGCTGTATCACGATTCTTCGAACAGAAGTAACCGGTACCCTTGATTCAATAAGCGGCAGCACCATCTCGTCCGTGTATCCGTCTGTAACGAGGATAACATCTGTTGCCGGGAACTCTTTCAGAACCTCGGTTAGTTCGGATACCAGTTGCCTGTCAGCCTCCACTCCTGTCAGGTCGGAGCCTGCTATGGTTGCAACCTCATGTTCTTCTTTTCCCTTGGCGCCCTTCTTCAGGTTGTCGTAGATGCGGACAGCTTCGAACATGGCGTTGGCGTCAGCTTCCTCAGGGTCTCGGAGGGCTAGACTCGTGGCGGCATTCACATTCTCTTGTCTTCCAAGGATAGGCGTGCCT
>Ga0307433_1000634_pt1 | contig 24939 bp, 28 predicted proteins | sample SalMarWE160210MG_FD_202166 | JGI IMG/M metagenome (GOLD analysis project Ga0307433, IMG submission 202166) | Salt marsh sediment microbial communities from the Plum Island Ecosystem LTER, Massachusetts, United States - WE1603-210 | ecosystem: Environmental > Aquatic > Marine > Intertidal zone >... | reverse complement strand
GTTTCTGGCGAGAAAAGTACTTTAAAGCCTAAATTTTCGAAGAAAGTTTCCCAAAAATGGGGCTGTTTCCAATAAAGTAAAGCTTTAGGAATACCAATAGTCATGTTTAAAAAAGGGTGCCTTGCTTGGACAAAGTTTTTTGTTCTCCTTTGGAAAAAATTCTTATTTTTCCGTAAACTCCATCATAACCTGGCTCAATATTTACTCTCCCCTCCCTAACCCGGATTATCCCCTCAGCAATTTCTGGCAAAGTGACTGCTTCTAAATCTTGGCGAGGGACATCAAGCAAAACCTTAAATTCATTTTCAAATTTTTTAATTAGATTTTGATATTCTTCATCCACCTGCTTGGCACCAGGCATTACTCCTAAAGCATCAGCGATTACTTCTGCCAAAGGAACTAAACTTTTGAAAGGAATTGCTCCTTCCGGGTGAAAACCTTCTTCTCTATCTGCTAGAGAATCAACTCTATTTAAAACTCCAATAGTTAAAGGCCGACCACAATTTGGACAAATGTTATTATATTTTTTAGATTCTTGGGGAGATAAACTAATTCCGCAAATTCGATGACCATCATAATGATATTTTCCTTCTTGAGGGAAAAATTCAATAGTATATAAAAGTTTTTGAGGATTTTTTTCTTTAATTGCTTTAATTATTGCTGGATAACTAATCTCTGTATCAAAAACATTGGCTTCCCGTCCAATATGAGGAAGCGAATGAGCATCTGAATTGCTGATTAAAGTAATTTTATCTAAAGCTGACAGCCGCCAATTCATTGCAGGGTCGCTGGAAAGTCCTGTTTCGCCGGCAAAAATGTATTTTGAATAATCTTCGAAACATTCCTCAATTGAATCGAAGCCTGATTTTGAACCTAAGAGACCGAAGTAAGGAGTCCATAAATGGGCTGGCATAATCAAACAATCCTCTGAAATTCCCAAAACAATTTTGGCTAATTCTTTTGAATCTAATCCCAGAATTGGTCTCCCGTCAGCTTTTAGATTTCCAATCCAACTCAAGTGGGTGTTAATTTTTTCCGCAATTTCAAAGGAGGGAGCAAAAACCACAATATGAATTTTTCTAACCCTTCCTTTTTTAGAATAAATGCAACTTATTTCAACCGTTAAAATAAAGCGGGTCTCAGAATCAGAGTTTTTTAATTTAAAAAGTCCGGGTTCAGCTGACTCTAATTTATCTCTCAAAGTTTTAAACCATTCTGGATGAGTAAAATCTCCAGTGCCTAAAATTTTAATCCCCTTAGTTTTGGCCCATTTATCAAGGTTCTCCAAATTCATTTGAGGAGAAGTCGCCCGAGAATATTTTGAATGTAAATGAAAATCAGCAATAAATTTCATAATCTTAAAAGTTAAAAAACTTGGGAAGCGGCCCCCAAGATAAAGATTGCTATTAAAAAGTATAACAAAATGGAAGGAATTTTCAAGCTGTATTCTGGACACCTATTTCCTAAAAGCTTTGCCTTTTTGAAAATTAAAACAATCGCCCCTCCCTCTATTACTCCAATTATTGTCCCCACAAAACCGCTTACTTCAATAAATTCACGAAAACCAATTAAAAATAAAATGAGGGGCAGGCCGCAAGCGATTGAAGCAGATATCCATCTAGGAATCTTGTAATCATAGAATAGAGTATTTTTAAAATAATTCCCTAAAATCAAAAAGGAAGTAACAATGGCGAATATCCCAAACAAGGCTCCAAAGATAATAATTTTTTGACCTAAATAAGGTAAAAGTCCTTGAAAAACTTCCGGGGTAGTATTTTTACCTGATACTCCAATTACGGCTAAAGCGAAAAGAAAATATAAAAAGATAACAATCAAAATGGCTGAAATTATTACTTTTTTAAGATTTTTTCTTTCCTCGGGGTTCTTAAAAGTTTCACTAATTACTGGGACCGCTATCCAACCGACTAAAGAGAATAAAATTACTCCGTAAGGTAAAAAAATATGCTCAAAATTTATTAAGGTGAAATTCTGAAGATTTAATTTCGGTAAGGCGAAACAAAAAATTAGAAAAATTATGAAAAAGAAGGCTATATTCATAAAAAGCTCTGCTGGAGCAATTAGCTTTATTCCTCGAAAAATAAAATATGATAAAATTGCCCAAAACATTAAACTAAAATAGAAAGAGGGCAAATTTAAAAAAGAGAAGATGATTTTTAGAAAATCCCCACTTAAAATTATATAAGCTAAAAGAGCTCCAGTTAATCCTAAAATTGTGGAAATAGTAATTAGAATTCTACCCCAATTACCTAAATATTTTTGAGCATAACCCACCAATCGATGTTTTTCTTTTGTTCTTAAAACAATCTCTCCAAAAAATAAATGAATTAGTAAAACTGCCCCACCTAAAATTAAGAAATAAAAAAAGCCGGGAATTATCCCGCTTTTGGCGATTACATAGGGAATCCCAAAAATTCCTGCCCCAACTATTGTTCCCAATAAAATGGATATGGCAAAAAAGAATTTCTTATCTTTCATTAAACTACCTACCTTTTCTTAAAGAGTTTTTCTTCTAATAACCCTAAACCAGCTAAAATTAAAATCGCTAAAAGAGCAGTAAAAGCGGCTAAGAAATAAAACCCGGCTCCAACCGCTATTCCAATGGCAGCGGTTGCCCATAAACCGGCAGCGGTAGTTAGGCCAAAAATTCCGGACGGCTGACGGAAAATTACTCCCGCTCCAATAAAACCAATTCCGATGGCTATAGCCTGAATTACCCGTAAGGGATCAAGGCTAATTCCCGATTCTCCGGGGAAAAAATTAACTAAGTTAAAAGAAATTATGGTAAAAAGGCAACTACCTAAAGCCACCAAACTATAGGTCTGAAGTCCAGCTTCCTTTCTTTTGTATTCTCTTTCTAAACCAATTAAAGCACCTAAAAAGGTGGCCAAAAACAGCTGGCAAATAATTTGAAACTCCATATTTGAAGAGATTTACAATTTGTAGACTTTATAACCTTCCCTAACTTTTTGACCAACTTTTAAACCGACTGAATCTCCTTTTTTAGCTTCTTCAACTTTTTTATGCTCAACCTCCATTGAGTCAACAATCTGAGTAAAATCAGTTTCACCTCCAACAATTCGAATGTTATCGCCTACTTTAAGGGTATCAGAAAGTTCGATAACTGCTACCTCGATATTTCCGAAATAATGAGTAATTTTTCCTATTAATTTCCCTTCTTCAGGAAGAGGCTCTTCGTTTGGCATAAATTTAATTATTAGGTATTACTTATTGCCGACCTTTAGTTTTATTATATTTTTTCTCCTTTTTGATTAATTTGATAAGTCTCTCGGTTAATCTTTTAGGGTCTTTATCATAAATAGTTTTTTTAGTCCCTCGGTAACCTTTCTTAAGAATCTCTCTTACCATATCTGCTGTTCCTCCAAACCCTTCCAAAACCCCAATCGGCTTTTCATCTTCAAAGGCAATGGTAAATTCATTTAGGGTACCCATCCGACCACAGATAATAATTACGGCATCAGCTGCTCTGGTCATTAAAAGGTTCCTTCCTGAATAACCAAAACCAGTATAAACTATAACATCAAAACAATCTATTGGTAGCTGATATTTTTTTAAATGAGCCAGTTCCGAAGCAGCTGGTGAAAAACCAATTGAAACCCCTTTTGCTTCTTTAGCTCCCACTGCTACCCAATAGGGAATACCAGTTGTAGCTCCAGTAATTAGAATAGCTCCTTGTCGAACAATTTCTCGGCCAACTTTTTTAGATATTTCTTGAGCGCCCGCAATACATTTATTAATTTGAGCAGCACCAGAAACAGCAATTTTATATTTCATGAGTATATCTTAACATATTTTCCCAAACCAAAAAACCCATTAGGGAATTAAAAGTGTATATTATTCTAAACTAAAAACCGCTAGAAAATTTCTCTAACGGGGTTTAGTGAGAGGGTACAGTTCTTGCTATTCTTGGCCTAAGTTCAAACCTAGTTGGACATTGACTGGGGATATCCTTCGGCCTCCTTCATCAAAAACTGCTTGTCCTACGAGAAAAATCTCGTACCCCCTCAATTTAAAGTTTATCTAAACCAGAAATTTCTGTCAAGTTTTTGTGCCCTCAGTAGGAATCGAACCTACATTCCAGGCTCCGGAGGCCTGTACTTTATCCGTTAAGTTATGAGGGCATCATTTTTCGGTAATTAAATAAATATTGTAATTTTTTGTCTCCCCTCGCCTAAAAATTCCCATCTCTTTTATTTTAAAACCTGCTCTTTTTGTAATATTTTTTAATTCTTTTTTGGTAAAACAATGCAGATAACGATCTATAGTTTTTTGCCAGGGTATAAAAATATCCTTAAAGTCTAGCCCCGATTTACCAAAAATTTTAAATATGGTAAACTTTGTTAGTAATTTTAAAGAAGTAGCCCTTCGCCAAAGACCCCAAATAGTTAGAATTAAAAATCCTTCTTGTTTTAAAACTCTTCTTACTTCTTTTAGAAACTGAAGCCGGAATTCCCCTGAGGGGATGTGATGAAAAACTGCTATGCTAAAAACTTTGTCAAAATAATTATCTGGGAACGGTAAATTCAAGGCATCACCAACTAAAAATTTAGCTTCTGGATATTTTTTTCTGGCAATCTCAATTAGTTTCTCTACATTGTCTACTCCAAAATATTCTACATTTCTATTCTTAAATAATTCAAATAGCCGACCATTGCCGCACCCTAAATCTAAAATTCTTTCTCTCTCCTTAACATATTTTCTAAAAAAAGTGAGCTCTGGCCAAATAGAGTATCGGGTTTGAGAAAAAGTCTCAGCAATTAGGTTATAATCTTCTTTAGTCTTTTTAAGTAGATACTCGGCGTATTCTTTTTGCATTTATGAAAATAGAAAAATTAATAGTTCAGGAATTAATTAAAAACCGTGTAAAAACTCCGGCTGATTTGGCTATGATAAAGAGAGAAATGGCAAAAAGGTATAAAATTCCCTGTCCTTCAAATATTAATCTCTTAAAAGCATACCATGAAATGGTAAGAAATAAAAGGACGGAATTATCAAAAAATTTGGAAAATTTACTTCGAACCAGACCAATTCGTTCCCTTTCGGGAATTGTTAATGTTTCGGTTTTAACCAAACCCTATCCTTGTCCAGGAAAATGCATTTATTGCCCAATAGAAAAGGGCATTCCAAAAAGTTACTTATCTGGAGAGCCGGCGGTAGAAAGAGCTAAAAGATTAAATTACAATCCTTATTTACAAGTTAAAAAAAGAGTTGAAATGTTAGAAAATGAAGGCCACCCTACCGATAAGATTGAGTTAAGAACGGTCGGTGGAACTTGGTCTTTTTATCCAAAAAAATATCAGACCTGGTTTGCTAAAAGGTGTTTTGATGCTTGCAATCAAAAAATGAGTAAGAATCTAAAAGAGGCTCAAGGATTAAATGAAAAAGTGAAACACCGGATAGTTGGATTATCTGTCGAAACCAGGCCAGATTTTATTACTCTACCAGAAATAAAATGGCTGAGAAAATTAGGCGTTACAATGGTTGAACTGGGAGTCCAAAGTATCTATGATAATGTTTTAAAACTAAATTTACGGGGGCACGGGATTAAAGAAACGATTTTGGCCACAAAATTATTAAAAGACGCGGGGTTTAAGGTTTTATACCAAATGATGCCCAATTTACCCGGGTCTGACTTAGAGGGGGATGAAAAAATGTTTGAAGAACTTTTCTCAAATCCAAATTTTCAACCTGACCTTTTAAAAATCTATCCTACCGCCCTTTTAAAAGAAGCTCCTCTTTACCAATGGTGGAAAACAGGAAAATACAAACCCTATACTAATAGCCAACTGATAAATCTGATTAAATCAATCAAAAAGAAAATCCCTTACTATGTCAGAATTCAGAGAATAACTAGAGATATCCCTTCTCAAAGGATTGTTGCCGGTCCTGCTAAAATTTCTAATTTGCGGCAGGTCATTGCTAGGGAATCAAAAAAGGAGGGTTGGCAATGTCGCTGTATAAGATGTCGCGAAGTTAGAAAAAATTATGACCCAAAGGAGAAACTTTATCTTTTTAGAGAAGATTATGATGCTTCAGACGGAAAAGAGATATTTTTGAGTTTTGAAGATAAAAATAGGGAGAAATTATATAGTTTGCTCCGTCTCCGTATCACTTCTCAAAACAAGGTCATAATTCGAGAGGTTCACACTTATGGTCAACAATTCCCCCTTAATCGGGCTAACCTCCCGGTTATTTCGCCCCAGCATAAAGGTTCGGGTAAAAAATTAATTAAAGCAGCAGAAAAAATAGCCAAAAAAGAATTTGGCTTAAATAAAATCGCCGTCATTTCAGGGGTAGGAGTTCGGGGTTACTTTTCTAAATTAAAGTATAAATTAAAAGATACTTATATGGTTAAAAAGATATAGTTTCCTTAATCTTTTTGAAATCCTTTTCTAAAATCTTTTTTATTCTGGGGAATCTTAGACCGGCAGCTGGATGGTAGCTGATAAAATATTCCTTGTCATTTTTTTTTATCCATCTCCCTCGAAAATCACTTAGTTTTTTATTTGGAAAAAATACTGAAAAAGCAATTTCTCCAAGTAAAATAAATTTTTGAGGGTTGATAATTTCAACTTGCTTTTTAAGCCAGGGCAGACAGGCTTCAATTTCTTTTTTAGTTGGCTTACGATTTTTGGGTGGGAAACATTTAATGGATGAGGTTATAAAAATTTTTTCTCGATTGATTCTTGCTATTTTTAATAATTGATTTAAAAATTGGCCAGCTCTTCCAATAAAAGGTTTTCCAACATTGTCTTCTTTTGAACCTGGCGCCTGGCCCAAAAAAATAATTTTTGCATTAGCTGGTCCTTCTCCAGGAACAGTATTTTTTCTGGTCTTCCATAGGGGACATTTTTTACAATTTTTTATTTCTTTATTTATTTTTTTAAAAGTTTCTCTTTTGTTCATTAAATTAATCTAGTAATTAAGTAGCCTAAAATACCAAACAAAGCAATTGGCGGTAGAGCGGGAATCGGTTGGCGAACTTTTTGGGAAAGAAAAAACAAAAAACCAACCAAAAGGCCTATTAGAGCAAAAACAGCAATAATTAAAGAATTTAAAATCCCAAAGGGAATTAATGAAGTGCAAAGAAGCAAAGGAAAAACAATATCTCCTCCTCCTAGAATTAAGAATTTTCCGCCCGGTTTAATTCTTTCCAGGCTTTCTCTCAAACCTAAAATATTTGGGGGAACAACTAAAGCTAAAATAGCTTTGCTTTCAATCATTTCTTTTGCTATTTTGACCATATGTTTTGTTTTGTAAACGGCAATAAAATCATAAATTGAAAAAATTGCTAAAAGCAGTATCACAATTAAAGGGGTAAGGCTTAATCCTAAAATACTACCCATTCCAGCTATCCCCAAAATTATGCAAATATCTTGGTTTAAAATCGAGGGTTTCTTTAGCCACCAGGAAACTAAAATTATCATTAAAATTAAACCTAGGAGGTCTGGCATCCACCAGGTAAGTAATAATGTTCCTCCCCAAAAAGTTGCCAAAATGAAAATGCCTTTAAAGAATATCCCTTTTCCTTTTTTAAATTTTAGAAAATAGGAGATTAAAAATATTAATAAAGTAGCTAAAAGAAAACAAACAATAAATTTCCAAAAAGAAATTTGAGGTATTATAAATTTTTGAAATTTTAAAATTTCATTTATTCTAAAGGCAGTGGCAATTCCTAATAGCAAAGTCAAAGAAAATAAAAAAGCCTCAATGGCAAAAATTCTCCAGGGATTTTGAATAGGAATGGGAGTTACTTCTGTTTGCCCTTGCTTTTCGTTATCTGCTGACATTTTTGATAAATAAACCTGCTTGGTGTTCGGTAAGCCAATTTTCCTTTTTTCGCTCGCTTTGATGAGTATTTTTTCATAATGAATTTTTCAACCTTTTTCGGGCTTCGATTTTTTCTCGGTTTGAAATTTTACTTCTTTTAATTCCTTTTTCAATGACCTTGAGAGTCAAGTCATAAGTTTTGCGATCAATCGGATAAGGAGTGCCATCTTTACCACCAACCGAAAAAGAATATCTAGCTGGGTCTTCATAGGAGGGTTTAGCTCCGTAAATTATTTCCGAAACTAAAGACAAAGCTCTTATTGTTTTTGGACCAATGCCTTTTAATGAAAGAAGGTTTTCAAAATTTTCTGGATCTTTTGAGTGAGCGGCGAAAATGGTTTTTTCTAATCTCTTTAAATCAAACTTTTCTTCAGCGACCGGATGCCAGTGGAATTCAACATCGTTTAATTCCATTTCAGCAAAGTTTCCCCTCCTTTTTTGTTTGCTTAAAGCATCTGATTTGTTGATAATTTTCGAAAAATCCTTTAAAAATTTTTTCGGCTCTTCTTTTACTAATCCAGCAGAAATTTCCCGGTTCTCATCGCTTTCTTTAGCGGTTAAATTTAAAGGTTTCACTTTAGCATCAGAAATAATCCCTGAATGAGGTTCTTCAATAAAATTCTGAATATTAGAAGACAACCAGTGATATCTTCTGGCTTTTTGTAATTCTGGAGCCATTCCCTGTTGGACAATTACCCACTGCCCATTTTTAGTAAAAATTAGATTATGTTGATAAAGAGTAAATCCATCTTGTAAACATGAGCTGTCTACTTTGGCTGCCATTTTTGAGGCATAAATCAGACCGGGAGAAAATGAAAAACCTCGCGATATTCCATAAGCTTCAATTTCTTCTGGTGTTTTTCTTGAGGTTCTCTTCCCTCCACAAATATAAATACCTAATTGGTCTTGAATATCAAAAAGCCCAGATTTTAAAGCACCAAGAGTAATGGTGGTAGTCCCACTACTGTTCCAGTCCATTCCAATCAGAGTAGATAAACTTTGGAACCAAACTGGATCGCTTAGCCGTTTTAAAAATTCTTCTGGTCCAAATTCTTCGATAATAGCGGAAGTTATCTCCCGGATTAACCTTCGCATTCTTTCAAAAAGCCAAGCCGGACATCTCCCGTAATCTAAAGGAATTGTGGCAATTCCTGTTCTCATATCTAGTTCATTTTATCAAAAAACTGGCCCTTTAGCCAGTTTTTTTTGAAAGAAATGTTTTCTAATATAAGAAAATTATTTCTCAACCCTAGAAACTCTAATCAACCCTGAACAAGGAATAATTTCTATTCCTTTTTTTTCTAACTCATCTAAGAACAAATTCACTCCTAACGAATCAGAAGACATATGACCGGCGATAACAATATTGAGATTTGAAGCCTCGGCCTCCTTTCGAGATTCTTCTCCCATATGCATTCCAACAATAGTACCAATTCCAGCCTGGGCAATCTTTTCATAAATTTTTGGCGAAGGCTCAGTCCCACCGGTAATTTCAGCAAGAGAAATCTTACCGCACCGATTTTCTTCAGTTCCAACAAAGATTTTCGGACCAGCCCCGATTTTCACCGCCTCTCTATGTTCTGGAATCTTTTTTAATAAATCTATTAAATCACTAATTCTTTCTGGATTTTCTTTCTTAATTAAATCCTTTAAAAATTTAGCTGCTAAATTATCGCAAGGGGTATGAGAATTCATTAAATTGATTTTAAGAAGCCGGGCAGCGTCAACTGTTCTTTGGTGATTTAATCTATTTACTCCCCTGGCCACTTCATCAATTCTTTCTTTCATTAATCCCTCAGCAATATTGATTGGCACTCCATAAAAATTTAAAACATCACATTGCAAATCCATCACATCTGCTAAGTGAGCTAATCCCTTGCCAATGGGGTGATGGGCAATGACTAAATCGATTCCACCAATTTCTTTTGCCATTAAAATTTCGGCTGGCTCAATATCAATTCCTACTAAAACTTTTTTTATTTCTTTGTCCTCGGCAATGTGATAAATCCTGGAATCTAAATAAGGATTTTTAAAAGATTCTAAATCAAACTCTTCTTTCTCTTTTTCCGAAAGTTTTTCATATTTTTCTTTTCTCCTTTCCAAAAGCTTTTCTACTCCTTCCCTTCCTCTAAAATCAGCTTCAATTCCTTTATTTATTGCTAGGTTGTAAATCTCTTGAATTTTCATGTTGTTTTAAAAATTTTTGATAAAGCTCTTGAATTAATTTTTCTTGTTCTTTGATATCTAAAACTTCTCGGCGAATCCGAGCCTTCTCCTGGCGAATATGTTTGCGTAAGCTCTTTGGAAGTCTTCGTTTCATATTTTTCCAGTATATTATTTTTTCTCAATTCGTAATTCATAATTTGAATTACTCCCCTTTTATTACCGCCAAGGGAATTAATCTGGCTACCTTTTTTGATAAGCCAGCATTATGGACTACTTCTACTACATTGTCAACGTCTTTATAAGCCATTGGGGCCTCTTCAGCAATTCCTCTTAACGACCAACATTTAATAATAATTCCTTTTGATTCTAATCTTTTTACTACCTCTTGTCCAGAGATCCGCCTCATTGCTTCGTGGCGGGACATAGTCCTACCAGCACCATGGCAGGTGCTAAACCAGGCCTCTTCTCCTTCTTTAGTTCCAACCAAAACATATGAGGCAGTCCCCATTGAACCGGGGATTAAAACCGGCTGGCCAACTTCTCTATATTTTCCCGGGACCTCAGGATGGCCTGGAGGAAAAGCTCTGGTTGCCCCTTTGCGGTGAACAATGACTTCGGTTTCTTTCTCATTAATTTTATATTTTTCTTTTTTAATAATATTATGGGCTACATCGTATAATAATTCGAGCCTTTCTTTTTCTCCCAGCACCTGTTTCCAGGCCTTTCTAGTATAATGAGCAATCATATAGCGATTCGCCCAAGCATAATTGGCAGCAGCAGCCATAGCCGAAAAATACCTTTGCCCTTCTGGAGAACTAAACGGAACACAAGCAAATTCTCTGTCTGGAACTTTTATTCTATATCTTTGCATGGCCGGGATCATTGTTCTTAAATAATCAGTACAAACCTGATGACCGAGACCACGAGAACCAGTATGGATCATAATTACAACTTGATCTTTAAATAAACCAAAAGCTTCGGCAACCTCTTTATCAAAAATTTCCTCTACTTTTTGAACTTCCAAGAAGTGGTTGCCGGATCCGAGAGTCCCAACCTGGTCTCTTCCTCGATTTTTGGCATGGTCGGAAACTACTGAAGCATCGGCCCAATCTAATTTTCCACTGGCCTCACAATTCTCAACATCGTCTTTTTCTCCATAACCCTGTTTTAATAAAATGTGAGTTCCTTCTTCTAAAATTTTATTGATTTGTTCAATGCTTAGTTTTATCTTTCTTCCCCGACCCAGTCCCGAAGGAACTTGACTTTGAATCTCAGTCGCTAATTTATCTAAATGAGGTTTAATTTCCTTTTCTGTATGTTCAGATTTTAATAACCGCATGCCGCAATTGATATCGTATCCACAAACGCCGGGCGAAATGACCCCTTCCGGTGTTTTTATCGCTGCTACTCCACCTATGGGACTGGCGTAGCCTTCGTGCATATCTGGCATCGCCAAAGCATATTTTTGAATACCAGGCAGAGTCGAAATGTTTACCAACTGTTCAAATGATCTATCTTTAAAACTTTCCTCTAGCATTTTCTCTGAAACATAAGCTCGGGCTGAAACTTGCATATCTGACCTGAAACTTTTGGGAATCTCCCAAAGCCAATCTGATATTTTTTTGAAATCCTTTTTCGAAATCATAATACTTTATTTTAGCTTAAATTTTCGAAAAATAAAAGGCCGTATTTTAAAGCGGCTTAATGTTGTATTTAGAAACTTTAAAGTAGTTTTATATATCAAAAAGTACGGTGGTTTCCCAGGTTTTGTCTTTTTTTTGGTGAACGTCTAAACTGTGGTAAGTCACTGCCTTAATGTCTTCGCCAAATCTTGCTACTTTTTGACCAATTAGCTTTCCTTCAATCTCGGTATTAGAGAATTTTTTAAAATTTATATCAAAATAAATCTCCTTATTTACTTGGCTTAAATAAAGAGCCTCGCTTAAAAAATCAACTAAAAGGACTGCTAAATCAAGAGCTTTTATTTTAATTTGTCTTTTATTTTTTTGTTTACCCTTAATTTCTGGCTTTTGGGACTCCGCCATTGCCAAAAGCATATTTGAAAAAAGTTCTTTTTTATCTTTCCCAAAAGCTCTAATTTTTAAATCAGCTTTATGCTCTAAAATTTCGTACTTTTTCATAAATTTAATGCTTCGGCTATGCTCAGCATTAACCCTAAGCTTATCGCAGGGTTAATTTTTTAAACTCTTCCTTTACTATTTCTCTATCGTCCCAGGGGATTTTTTTGCCACCAGCAACACAAATCCAGGGCTCACAACCCTTACCAGTGATAACTATAGTATCTCCTGTTTGGGTAAGCTTTAAAGCTTCTCTAATTGCTTCTCTCCTATCCAATATTTTTTTGGCTTTACCGTTTGTTCCTGCAACCACTTGCTCAATAATTTCCATCGGATTCTCATCATATGGGTCTTCATTGGTAACAATTATTTCATCGCAATATTTCGCGGCTAACTTCCCTAATTCAGGTCTTTTCCACTTATCTCTTCCACCGCCGCAGGAGCCTAAAACACATATCATTTTTCTGTTTTCTGGTTTTAGGGTTCGGTAAACTTTTTCTAAAGCATTAGAAGTAAAAGCATAATCAACAAACACTTTAAAGGGTTCAGAAATTACTTCTTCCATTCTGCCGGGGATTCCTTCTGTTTTCTCTACCGCTCTCTTACCAGCCTTTAAATCAACTCCTTGAGAAACCCCAACGCAAATTGCCGCCAGGGCGTTGTAAATATTAAAATCACCAATAAGTTTGAGATCGAGCTTGAGATTTTTATTGTTAATATTTCCTTGATTTAATCCATAGGTGTATTTTTTCTTTGCCGAGAACTCTAAAAAGTATTCAGCATTTTCATCATCTAAATTAATAATATGAATTCCTTTTGTGGCCCGGAATAGTTTTCCTTTAGCTGCTCTGTAATTTTCAAAGTTCCCATGAGCTTCAATATGCTCTGGAGTTAAATTAGTAAAAACAGCTATATCAAAATCAATAAATTTATGACGATGCTGCAAAATTCCTTCGGAAGTTGCTTCTAAAACTACGCAGCGGCATCCAGCATTTAAGGCTTGCCTTAAAAATCTTTGCAATTTAAAGCGGCCAGGCATAGTCATTTTCAAAGTATTTGGCCATTCTTTATTTCCAATTTTAAATTTTATTGAAGATAAAGAAGCAATCTTATATCCAGCCTCCTCCAAAATTTTAGTTGCTAAAATGACCACGGTTGATTTTCCATTAGTACCAGTTACTCCAATTATCTTCATTTTTCTTGAAGGAAATCTATACAAAGCGGCCCCGATGGCGGGCAAAACCCAATGGTACCAATCGATTAAAAAAGCAGGAATAAATTTTTTAATTAAATCTTTCATTTCAATTTAATTTTAAGTGAATTTTATCCAAAATAAAAGAGGGCAACAGTTACCCGCTACCCCCACAGAAAACTTATACCTTACTTTGACTGTTTAGTTAGTCGCCGCGCATCTCGGAGCATAGCTGAAATTGTAGGGCCGACTCCTGCTCCATCACCCATTATAGCAACTCTCCCGGATACCTTATCTCCCAGTAACGCCAAAGCATTATCGCCTCTTTTTGGTGTCAGCCACTGAAACAGCTCTACTTTTTCTCGCCCCATAAATCCTCCGTAGATATTCCAATCATTGCCTGGTTTGTAGCTAAAACCTCCCATTACGTCACTTATATCTTTTTCCCTCCTACTTACAATCACTACGCACCTTCGTGTCACTGCTTCACTAATTAATTTATCTAAGCTCGGACGGTCAAAGGGTAAAGGAGTAATGTCTCTTCCTCTGATAAAGAATTCGGGGTATTCAACAATTCCCACATTAAAGAGAGTCGCCAATTTCAACGGCAAATCCTTAGTATACGCTTGATTAAAAAAACGAAATGGTTTAAAGTAGAATCACTATGCCAATTACGAAATCGGCTAAAAAAGCTCTCAGGAAAAGTTTAAAAAGAAGAGCTCGAAACTTTCAACATAAGAATAAAATAAAAAAACTCTTAAAAGAGATGAAAAGTTTGGTTACTGAGAAAAAAATTGAAGGGGCAAAAAAACTTTTACCTCAAGTTTACAAATTATTAGATAAAGCAGCTAAAACCGGGTTAGTTAAGAAAAATACAGTCGCTAGAAAAAAATCAAGAATCACCAGATTAATTAACAAATCTCAGTAATAAGGATATCTAAAGCAGTTTCTGGTTCAACTTTGCCGGTTTTTATAGCTAAATCTATCTGAAATATTTTTTGGTAGATTTTTTTTAATTCATCAATCTTAAATTTTTGGGCCTGGGAATAGCTTTTTTTAATAACATAGGGATGAAGTCTAGCTTCTTTTAAAAGGGCGTACGGGGATTCATTCTTCTCAATCAAGTCTCGAATTGTTAAGAGATTACGAAATTGAAAATTAATCATTGAAAGAAGATACAAAGGATTGTCACCCTTTTCTAAATGTTTATGGATTAACTCCAAGGCCTGCTTTTTGCTCCTTGAAGCTATAGCGTCAATGGTTTTAAAAATTTCCGGTTCAATTTTCGGCTTAACTAAAAGCTCAATATCCTTTGTTTCGATTTTTTTGTTTTTTTTGTAACTGACCAGCTTCCCAATTTCATTTACCATCTGCCAGAGATTATTGCCGACATAATCTGTAAGTTTTTCTAATGCCAATGGATTAATTTTCACCTTGTAATTTTCAATTTCCTTTTTTGTCCAATTTTTAAGGCTCTCACTTTCTAAAAGTTTGAACTCTTGAGATTTCGCAAATTTTTTCAAAAATTTGAATAAAGGGTCGCTCCTGGAAGTTTCCTTTGTCTCATAGAATAAAATAATATCTCTTGAATTAACAAACCTTTTTGAATTTTTTAAAAAATTTTCTTTAAAATTTTGATTGGTAAATGCTTCCTCCAAAACCATTAGTTTTTTCTCAGCAAACATCGAAATGGATTGAAATTCATCTTTAAAATCTTCGAAACCTTTTTCGCTTAAATTAAAATATTTTAAATTTAATCCACTTCTATGGATTTTTTTGTAATGCTCAATTATTTCATTTAATTTCCTTCTCGACCTATATGAATCTGGACCGTAGAGAAAAATCATCATAAGATAAATAAAAAAACCTCTTTCTTCTGTCCCGTTTTGTTAAGAATACTTTAAACTACACTTTCATTCCAAATGCCTTGAGCAGTAAAATGGCTCCTATTAGATATCCCCATCTGGCATAAATCGGAGAAATGAATAGGCAGATAAGCGAAGGAAGGAATAAAAACAGGAAACCCATTCCGTAAAGCAGTCCCTTGGCTCTTAATTTTTTTTCTTTTAACTTAAATGTATTATATAAAACTATGCTGGTTAATAAAGCGGGGCCAAATATAAAGATAAATATTGTGATATTACTCGGTGTTCCCGCGGGAGCATGTCTTATTACCTTATAAGGAAATGGTTCAAAAGGAGCTTGAGACACCTCGCTGACCAGAGGGAAACTCATTAAACCAATCAGGACAACGGCAATGGATAATAGACATATCGAAAAGAAAACCTTTCTAAAACGTTCTGGGGCAAATTCTTGAGTTAAAAATTGAAGTATTAAAACGCCCCCTAAAGTATGAAAAAATATACCAGCCTTACCGATTGTAAGTTGGAATTTATATAATTCAAACTGGGTAAGAATATCTCTGACCGTATAAGTAAAAATTCCAAAGGCGACAAAAAACAAACCTAGCGATAGCATTTTCCCGGGGAAATAACTTATTCGCTGGCTTGTTTTAAGAGCTTTACTTCCAACTAAGGAAAGTAAAATAATTGTTGAAAGCATTACCAATTGGGCGAACATATTGTTTTTTAAATTAAATTTTCTGTCCCTGTTAGAGATTTCCGACGTGACCTATAAAAATCCGGGCCGTAAAGAAAAATAATCATAGACGAGCTCCGCACGCAGCGGAGCGAAGGTGGAAAAGAGAACTTCGTTCTCTTTGACTACCTCACTTTTGGCATTCAGGGCAAAAATATGTTCCGCGTCCGCCTAAATCTATTTTTTTTATAAGGGTTCCACACCTAAAACAAGGTCGTCCTGCCCGATTATAAACCTGGAGTCTTTGCGCAAAATTCCCCTTTTTACCATAGGCATCGCGATAGGTATCCACTGATGAACCCCGATATTTAATCCCTTCTCGTAAAATCTCTTTAATTGCTTGATAAATTTTTTTAAGTTCTGCCGGGTTTAAGCTATTGGTGAGACGAAGAGGGCTTACCTTTGCCCTAAATAATATCTCTGCAGCGTAGAGATTACCAATACCGGCAATGAAGCTTTGGTCCATTAAAAGAGGCTTTATCTGTGCCTTCTTCCCTTTGAGTATTTCCTGAAATTTCTCCAAGCTAAATTCTTTCTCTAAGGGTTCGGGCCCTATCTTCTGGATGAATGGTAATTCTCGCCAATTATTAATTAACCTTATCTCTCCCATTACCCGTCGGTCAAGAAAATTTAAATACTTCCCATCGGAAAGACGAAAAGCGACTTTACTTTCTTGTTGCTTATCGCCATAAATAATCTGACCAGTCATCCGTAAATGAACAACTAAATACTGATTAGAAAATTTTAAAATAAGCATCTTACCTCGGCGAGAAATCCCTTTAATCTCTTGATTTTGCGCCCTTTTAATAAAGTTCTCTACACTTGGCTCTTTAATGGTTTTAGCTCTCTTTACCTCTACGTCTTTAATCTTCTTACCTACAATTATACTTTCCAAGTCTCTTTTAATTGTTTCGACTTCCGGTAACTCAGGCATACATTAATAAACCAAGCACATAAATTTTATGTGCTCGGTTCTTTTTTAAATCTCGAACTGTTGTTTCTACTTCTGGTAACTCAGGCATGCTTCATTTTAGGGCTGCTTTGATTTTATCGATAATTTCTCTGGGAGTAAAGTGGGCCTTAATTAGGTAATCAATCGCTCCCATTTTCAATCCTTTTTCTACATCGTCTTTTTGGCCAAGATTGGAAAGAATAATTACTGGGATTGAAGCTAAAGTTAATTCTTTTTTCATTCGGGATAAAACTTCAAATCCATCAATACCAGGTAAAATTAAATCAAGTAAAATTAAATCTGGTTTTTCCTCTTTTATTTTTTTTATTCCTTCTTCACCATCAATCGCCTCAGAAACTTCAAAATCTTCTTTAATAAGTTTCTGGGTGATTAACTCCCTTAAAAATTTATCATCTTCGATTATCAAAATTTTTTTCATAATAAGTAGTCAAAGAGAACTTCATTCTCTTTTCCACCTTCGCTTCTTTCGGAAGCTCGGTTTTTGATTAAAAGAATCTTGAACGAAACGAAAGATCCTTGCTATAAGAATTGTCTTTGCCATATTATTATTTTATTTACCTATTTGTTTTACTACTTTGTCAATTACTTCTTGGGGATCAAATTCAGTTTTAATCAGCCAATCCTTTGCTCCTAATTTTTGGGCTTTGTCAATTTCTACCGGTTGACCGGAATTCGAGATAACAATTACAGGAATGTCTTTCAAATTTTTATCTTTCCCCATCTCCTCCATTACCTCAAAACCTCCCATTTTTGGCATAATAATATCCAGCAAAATAAGATCGGGCTTTACTTCTCTCATTGCTTTTAATCCCTCTTCTCCATTTCTGGCAACCGAAATTTCATACCCCTCTCGGATTAATTTTTTTTGAAGGAGATTAATCATAATCTCTTCGTCTTCGACTAATAAAATTTTTTTTGCCATAGATTTATTATAACTAAAATTTTATTAAAAATCCACAAAAATCATCTCCTAGTAATATTTTACCTTTTTATTGTCAAGTGGGCAATAGTCAACCGTTTAGAATTCTTTTAAAAATTCACCGAATTCTTCCTTTACAGATAGAGTGAAATAAAAAGTGGTACCCTTGCCCTCTTCTGATTCAAACCAGATTTTGCCACCATGAGCCTCAATAATGTTTTTAGTGATGAAAAGGCCCAAGCCGAATCCTTCAGTTGCCATTCTCATTACATTGGCCGCTCGAAAAAACTTGGTAAATACCCTCCCTTGTTGGTCTTTGGGGATTCCAACTCCGGTATCTTTTATTGAAAATTCTATTACCCCTTTTCTATATTCTAATGAGACCGTTACTTTCCCATAAGCTGGAGTATATCTAATAGCATTGTCGATAAGGTTATCAATCGCTAACCTTATCTTTTCCACATCTAATTTAATCTTTGGCAGTTCCTCTTCTGGTTTTTTAAATTCGAATTTTATTTTTTTCTTTTTAATCTCCTCCTTATGGGAATTTATGGCAAATTGAACAATTGGCTCGGTATCGGTCAGAACTGGTTTGTAGAGATATCTCCCCTCTTCAATTCTGGTTACATCCAAAAGGTCATTAATTAAAGTAATCATCCTTTCATTGGATTTGTAGGTTTTTTCAAGAAAATCCTTTTGCTCCTCAGTTATTCTGCCGAGATCGCCATCCAAAAGCATTCGCAGCGTCCACTTAATTGCTGAAAGAGGCGTCCTCAACTGGTGAGCAGTCAGGGAAACAAATTCAGTTTTCATTCTTTCAATCGTCTTTTCCCTGGTGACATCATGTAAGATAATTAAAGTCCCCAATTTCTCCTCTTCTCTCGTTACCGGAATGGTGCTCACTTCTAAAACTAAATCTTCTCTAATCCGGACTTCTTTTCTAAAAACTCCCTTTATTTCTTTTCCTACTAATTTCACCACGGGTTCAATAGTCGGGAAGGTGCTTAATTCCAAAATTGGTCTATCGATTATATCTCTGCTTTTCACATCAAAAAAAACCTCGGCCTGGGGATTAATTAAAGAGAGTTTGTTTTCTTTATCAAGAGCTAAAAGCCCATCGGCAAAATTTGTAATAACGGCCAAGGTTTTATTTTTCTCTTCCTCTGCTTTCCCTCGAGCCTCCTCCACATCCTCTAACATATTAATCAAAGCTTTTCTCGATTCTTCTACGTCTTCAAGCATATTCATCAAGGCAGTCCTTGATTCTTCCAATTCTTTTGTTCTTTTCTCCGATTCTTTTGTTCTTTCTTTTACTTTTTCTTCAAGGCTTTCGGCCAATTCTTTTAACTCTCTGGTTCTGGTTTTAACTTTTATCTCTAAGGTAGCTCTGGCTTTTTCTAATTCTTTGGTTCTTTCCTCGAGTTTCTTTTGATATTTTTTAGTTTCGGTGATGTCGGCGATGCTTAGAAAATAACCAATTAGATTCCCCTCGCGATCCTTTCTACCAACTATAGAAATACTTACCAGTATCTCTTTTTTATTTTTTGGCGTTAAAAGTGTTTCCTCGGTAATAACCCTTTTCCCCCTCTCTGCTTTTTCTTTTATTTTCTCTAGCTCCTGTTTCTTCTGAAAAATAAAATCAATAGATTGACCAATTATCTCTAGGGGTTTATATCCAATAAGAGTTCCAGCAGTTCTATTAATATCAACTATAACCCAGAAAGAACTTAAGGTACAAACTGAGATAGGCAAAATATTTCTTATTTCATCTAAATATACCTTTAAATCATCAAAGTCTTCTTTTAATATTTTTAATTCTTCTTTGTAAAATTTTTTTTCAGCCATAGATAAATTTTTTTACCAATAGGTCCACTTCATTAAATACTCATGATAATCATCTCCTCTAAACATACATTTGGTTTCTTCAACAGTTATTTCCTTAAATTTTGGTTCTGCTAATTTAAATACCCCTATAAAAAAAATAGCCAAGACAGAAACAATAAGAGGGGTGTAATTTAAAATTCTTTAATCGCATAACAGCATATCCATCTTTTTTAGTTCTCTTGAAATCAATCGCTTCAAGTGAGCCAACGTTATAATATCTCTCCCACATTCTAGAGACGCCTATTTTAAACATTTTTTCAGGAGCAGCAAAATATCTCATAAAAAACCTAAGAATAAAAGAAACTTTTGGTGACACTTGGACCATATTGATTAATTCTTTCTTTCCCCAATTAAAGGTAGTGACGACAGCGTAGGAAGAAACCGCTGCTAGACCTGCTGGATACCATTCAGTCTCTCTTATTTTTTTATATTCTATATGATAACCCAAACGCTCTATTTCTTTTTCTACCTTCCTTAGCCCCTCTTCCCCTTTTTTCTCTAAAATATATTCCACATGCCCCTTAAAAGCAGCACCTCTCACCTTCCCTGGAAATTCCACTATTTTTTTAATTCCTCAATTGAAGGAATGTTAATTTCTGTAGATTTTTTCTCCATAGGTTTCTAATGTTTCCATTTTATTAAATATTCTTGATATTTATCACCCCTAAAAGGAGATTTAGTTTCTTTGACTGTAGCTTCTTTAAATTTTTTCACCAACTTGGTCATCCCTAAGAAAAAATGGCCCAAATACAAAAAATGCAAAGGATGCAATTTAAAATCTTTTATTCTAACAATTAAAAAACCTTCCACTTTAGAGTCCTTAAATTCGCAGACTTCGGCTTCGCCAACATCAAAAAACCTTCGCCACAATCTGGGAGCAGCAATTTTGGCTATTTTTTCAGGGATAGCAAGGTATTTCATTAATAATCTGATTGCGGGAGAAAATTTTGCCACCTTTTCTCCAAGTTCAGCGAAATCTTTTTTTTTGAAATTAAATTTTTCCTGTAAAATATAATAAATTTCGATGAATATACCGGCGGGATACCACTCTGATTCCTGTATTTTTTCTGAAACAAAGGGCAGTCCTAGAATTTTAGATTCTTTTTCAATTACCCTTAATCCCTTTTCTCCAAACATCTCTTCAATTACTTTAATAATCCCTCCCTTTAAGGACATCCCTTTTATTCTAATCGGGCTTGAAAATACTTTTTTAAGGTCTTCTTTTGTGACTTTATAATTGTTTTTCACCCTTTTGTTTTAATCTTTTAATTTCTTCTTTTAAGGCAATCATTTTTAGTTCTCGGCCAACTGCTAATCGATGGAATTTTTCTAATTCCTCCACTTTCCCCTGAAGTTCTTTCGTCCTTTCTTTAACCTGCTCATCGAGGCTTTCGGTAAGCTCCTTTAATTCTTTTGTTCTGGCTTCAACTTTTATTTCCAGAGAAGCCCTTGCTTCTTCTAATTCTTTAGTTCTTTCTTTAACTTTCTCTTCCAAACGTTCATAAGATGCTTGTAATTTATCGGTCATTTCATTAAAGGCTGCAGAGAGCTGTCCAATTTCATCTCTTGATACTATTTCCGCCCGCTTGGTCAAATCTCCTTTACCAATTTCAATTGCTACATCTCTTAGACTTATTATTGGTTTTGTAATTCTTTTTGAAAGATAGATACCGAGTATGATGGCCAAGGCAAGACTTAGGAGCATGACCAATAACGATATCTCAAGGCCCTGAATTACAGTTCTGTATGCCTCCATAACCGGCAATTCAATTACAACCGCCCAATTGGGTACGCCGAGCGCTACATGAGTAGTCGCGACATAGGTACCTTGAATACCCTTTGACACAATAGCCTCTCTTCCAATGACACCCTGCACAAATTCATTTACCTCCTCGAGATTGATTAAATTTTCTCCTCTTAAAGCCCGGCTAATATCACCAAAGGCTATTAGGTTACCATTCTCATCAACCACATAGGCCAGGCCTTCCTTACCAATCTTTATCCCTGTTACTAAATCCCACATGAATTTCAAGTTCATTTCAGCCATCAATATTTTTTTAAAATCGCCGAAAGTATCGGTGACCGGAACAGCTATTGTCATCATTGGTTCGCTGGTTATTTTATCAATATATACAGGGCTGATATATGTTTCTTTCCGGCTCACTTTAGAAAACAGTTCTTTTTTGTTATACTCCATTATTTGTTCTGATAATAATTTTGATAGACGAGAGACTCTTATTAACTCCTGCTCTTGGGCATCTAATAGAACTAGCTGGCGAAATGAAGACTCTTTGCCCAGCAACCTCTCTAAGGTCAATTTCTCTTCTTCCAGGCTGGCAGCGGCCAGGTTACCAAGAGTGCCCGCCTTTTCTAAAATACTAAATTTCTCTAGAATAAAACCCCTAACCGTATTGGCTGCGTTTTGAGCTGTGAGTTGCTGCCAATTGACAATGACTTTTTGTTGGGCTTGGAAACTGAAATACATCTGCAGGCTGCTGGCAATCAGTAGGACTACTACGCTCAAGGTTAAAAAAGCAATAATTAAAGTTGCTGTCAAACTTCGGAATTTCCTTGTCTTTTTTGCCGCACTAGAAATTGCCATAATAATTTACTTTATGCTTTATAAAAGACTGTTTTAATTTTGCAATTACTTTAGTTAATGTATACCAGAAAAATTTTACCAAAATTTTTCTGAGTAGGGTTTCTAACGGGGCTTACTTTAAGATTTGGCATCTTAATGAATTACCTCAATTGCCCCCTCCAGCAAACCTTCGGACACCTCCAGTCCCAACTCTTGAGCCAATTTGTAGTTGAATTTCAGGAAGCTCTCGGATGAGACAACCATGATTGTGCCAGCCGGAGTACCTTTGAGAACCTTATCAGCTAATGGTGCTGCTTGTTCGCCTGTTTTGAAGTGGTCAATGCCAATGTCAAAAAGAGACCCATAGCCCCCCACCTCCATCAAAGCCCCACCGATCGGAATCCCATGTTCAGCCGCAAAGCGGGCCATTTCGAAAAAGGGTTCAGCCGTCACGCCAAGAGGTTCGGGTATAATCAGAATTGCGTCTATGCTAATATCGCCTGATGCAGCGAGCGCCTCTAGACCGGCCTTAATCTCTGCCGCATTGTCGGCGGGAAGCTCGGTCAATGTCACACCCGCGGCTGCCGCCACCGGACCCAACGCCTCTAATTGGCTATTTACAATTGGGTAACCACGCTGATAGGGTATTAACATGTGCTTTGCTTCTGGTACCAGCTCGCGCATAACCTCGAAACGCTTGAGAGCGATGTCTGGGCCAGGGTAGCGAACGCCAGTGATGTTTCCGCCCGGTTCAGGTATACTTTCTATCAAGCCGGTATCTTCTATATTGGCAACGGAGAAAACTACAGGAATATTTGTCCCTTGGGTGGCCGCCTTGGCCTCTAAGGATGCCTCAGTAGGAAACACAAAAATTAAATCAACCTCGTTAGCCACAAATTGCTGGAGGATACTCTGATACGCTGCTATGTCAAAGTCTGTTTCCTGAAGGTCATAGATAATGTTTTTACCCTCGATATAACCCAACCTTTCCATTCCGGTCTTGAAACCGTCTACTGCATCGGCGGCAAAAACCAGGCCAGAGAGAATACCCACCCGATAGACCTTCTCTTCTTTTTCGGGGAGCAAAAGAAAGTAAACTCCAATTCCTACCAATAAAACAACTATTAGAATAATAATGGCTAATTTAGATTTGAGCATAAGTTTTTTGGTTTTTTATTAGCTTTTAATTACGACCTTTGGTTAGATTTAACGGATTATCTCGTCCGCCCTCTCTAATAAGCCTTCGGGTACCTCTATCCCCAGGTCCTGAGCCGCTTTGTAATTAAACTGAAAATAGGGCTCGGCTGAGACAACCGGGAGAGTGCCAGCTGAAATACCTCTTAATATTTTGTCGGCCATGGGGGCTACCTGTTTTCCTGTGTTGAAGTTGTGAATATGCACGCCAAAAAGAGACGCGCAGCCTTCTACATCCATTAAGGCGCCGGCATTCGGGATTTTGTGTTCAGTCGCAAACTTACACGTCACTAAAAAGGCATCCGGTGTCACATAAAGAGGCTCAGCTAAAGCCAAGATGGCATCTATGCCAATATCAGTTGCGATAGCTCGCTCATTAAGAAGAGCCTGGATTTCTGCCGCATTGTCAGCCGGAGCTTCTATTAAGGTTATACCCGCAGCTTCTGCCGCCGAATACAATGCCTCTAACTGGCTGGTAACAATAGGATAACCTCGCTGATAAGGTATCCACATTCGTTTGGCCTCTGGTGCCAGCTCGCGCATAATCTCAAAGCGCTGAAGAGCGATGTCTGGACCAGGGTAGCGAACGCCAGTGATGTTTCCGCCCGGTTTAGACACACTCTCAACCAAACCTGTGCCTTCTATATTGGCGACGGTAAAAACCACCGGGATGTCGGTCCCCTGAGTGGCCGCCTTGGCTTCCTGACTTGCTTCGGTGGGAAAGACGAAAATCAAGTCAACTTCATCTTCCACAAATTTCTCAAGTATTCTTCTGTACTCAACCATGTCAAAGTCTGTTCTCTGAAGGGAATAGATAATGTTCTCGCCCTTAATGTAGCCCAACTCTGCCATCCCGGCTTTGAAGCCGTCGGCTGCCTCGGCAATATATTCTAAGCCAGAGAGAATACCTACCCGATAAACCTTCTCTTCTTTTTCGGGAAGCAAAAGAAAGTAGACTCCAACTCCTACCAACAAAACAACTATTAAAAAACCGATAATAAATTTTGGTTTAAACATAAGTTTTTATTAATTTTTATTTTTCGACCTTTTTTCTAATTCTTTTTTGAGTTTTTCTATCTCTTCTTTTAATTCTATCATCTTTAATTCTCGGCCAACCGCCAATCCTTGAAATCTTTCCAAGTCAGTCATTTTTTCTTGAAGTTCTTTTGTTCTTTCTTTTACTTGTTTATTTAAACTCAAAGTAAGTTCTTTTAATTCTTTTGTTCTTGCTTCAACTCTTATTTCCAAAGTAATTTTTGCTTCCTCTAAGGCTTCTTTTGATTTCCTTAAGTCGGCAATAGTTTTGTTAAAGGTAACAGCTAACTCTCCAATTTCAGTTCTTGATTCGACTTTAATCTTGATATCTAAATTTCCCCTTCTTACTTCTTCACAGGCTAAGGTTATTTCCCGGATGGGATTTATGATTCTCCTTAAAATCACAAATAAAACCAGGAGGAAAAACAGTAATGCTCCTAAGGTGACAAT
>Ga0307433_1000626_pt1 | contig 25382 bp, 16 predicted proteins | sample SalMarWE160210MG_FD_202166 | JGI IMG/M metagenome (GOLD analysis project Ga0307433, IMG submission 202166) | Salt marsh sediment microbial communities from the Plum Island Ecosystem LTER, Massachusetts, United States - WE1603-210 | ecosystem: Environmental > Aquatic > Marine > Intertidal zone >... | reverse complement strand
TCCTTTCCAAATCTTAAGATATTAACATCTCCTGAAGTGGTGGATAGGTCATACTCATACGTGCTTCTCAGAAACAATCCCTCAAGCCCGGTTCAGTATTCCACGCATTGTTCAGTCCAGGTTGGGCCATTGATATAAAACATTCCATCTTTATAATAGACTGGTTCTATCCCCAATTGAGGCGTTTTTTCCCCCAAGGTTCGAGATCGGGACAGTAGGGATAGGGACGTTTATCATACATCAGGTAATGGCAGGAGCTCCATATCTTGCCGTCCGGGCCATGGGGCCATCGAGCTCGATCATGTTGGCTTTAAGTTTTACATATCTGCAGCTTTTATTGCCCCAGTAAAGATACGCCTGGCCGTCATCATCTACAAACACGGTTGGATCGATATCATCCCATGAATGTTTTTGATCGGTTGTCATCTCGTTGGTAATTAGTGCTTTACCAATTGCATCGGTAAAGGGACCGGTCGGGGAGGAGGACACCGCTACGCCTATGGCAAAGCCGCCGTTGCTTAAACTATCTTTTTTGTGTGCCATTGGCACATACCAATAAAATTTACCATCATGATAAACGCACTGCCCGGCATAGGCATGACCGTCGGTCCACGAAAAATCCTTAGCAGAGAGACATGCGCCTCTGTCGGTCCAATGAACCATATCCGTGGAAGAAAATACATGCCAATCATGCATCACATACTCCGCTGTTCCTACGGGAGCCTCGTCGTGTCCGGTATATAGAAATACCGTATCCTGGTAGACCAATACTGCCGGATCAGCTGTGAATATATCTGTGATAATCGGATTCCGGGCAGAAGAACTGCATTTTATGAAAAATATAATAAGTGTACACATAATAAGAATTCTTTTAAAGTTCATTTTTACCCCCCTTAGATAATTATTTAAACAATAGTTGAGTAAACATATATAAATCGTTTTTCCAAACTTTAAAGTCGTGTGCACCAGGTTCTATATAATAAATATGGGGGACATTGTTTGTCTTTAAATAATCGTGAGTGCGCTCGCTGATTGTGATCAGGTCGTCGGTATCACCACACGAAATCCAAAGCAACTTTAGTTTCTTTCTTGCATCACTAGGGTTGGGAACCAATAATTCCGGACTTTTAGTGTTGGGTGCCGACGAAAATCCTCCCACCCATGCAAATTTGTCGAGATTGCCTAATCCGAAATTCAATGATTGTCCGCCACCCATTGATAAACCTGCAATTGCCCGATTTTCTCGGTTCGGATAAACCGGGTAAGTTTTTTCTATAAAAGGAATTAAATCGTTGAGTAAATCGCGCTCAAAAGTTGCAAATGCCTGCACTTTAACACTGTCAAAAATATCTCCAACCGCACGGTCGTCCTTCATAGCCCTGCCATTAGGCATGACAATAATCATCGGCTCAATTTTCTTTTTATCATAAAGATTATTCAAAATCGCCAGAGGTTGTCCTCCTTTAAGCCATTCCGTTTCATCGCCTCCTATGCCATGTAAAAGATACAGCACAGGGTATTTCTTATTTTTTGAAAATCCAGGAGGAGTGTAAATAATGGTTCTACGCTTAGTTCCAACTGTTCTTGACGAGTAAACAACAGTATCTATCTTCCCCTGTGGTATACCAATACGTAAAGTGTCAAAGCCCTTCGGGACACGTTTAACAATGTTCCCGGAACTAGCAATTAGATTAAACGCAAATAAAGTAGAAATTAATAAAAATAGTTGTTTCATATTTTTCTCCTTAAATTAGATTATAACAAGGACGATTAATTTTATCAAGTATATTTTTGGGATATTTGGGAGAGTTCATGCACATGGTGGCACAAATCCTACGGATTGGGATAATAGGTTTCGTCGAACTGCGGGACGCCCCAGCCATTTTTGCCCCAGTATTGCCAGTCCTGCACGATCACATCCATCGGGAGATTTCTTCTCCGAAATTCCCTGACGGTTTCCACCAGATGCGTTCCCGACGTGTAACGTTCACGGCATTGCCAGAAGCCATATGCCCAGGCAGCATAGGAACATTACCAGAAAGATTCCGATAAGCGGCTATGACGTTGTCAGTCGAAGGTCCGTAAAATACGACATAATCAAGCAGCTTGGCATTGGGAGAACGAAACGTGGTAAAATCATCCGTAAGTTTCCACGATACTTTTGGGGTATTGCTTGATTTGCAGACCAACTGTACCTGGTGTTCTCCGGCTTCTAAATCCACCAGCGCACATGCAGTGGGCGGAAGCCAAAAATTACTCATGTCGATGCATGGTTCTCCGTCAATGACAACATATTGGCGGTTATCCATATCGCCAAGATCTAGAAAAATAGAATATTCCCCGTCCACCGGTACTTTAAATGTGCCGAAATAAAGCGACTGGTCTTGCGAAACTTTTTGTGTCCCGGTTGTGGTTGTAACTTCAGCCATCTTGTTTTTGCCGGCGGATGAATCTTGTTTTTCGAGTGCTACAAAATTGTCTGCCGGATTAAAATCAGTTAGCCCATATTGATGCCAGAGTAAACCATATCCTTTGCTTGAGTAGATAAATGGTAACGAAATTTGGGAATTGACCTGTGTTAAACGTCGGCTGACCCCCTTCAGATTATAATGTCCATCCTGGAACTGCCCTAAGCCCAAAATAAATTCGTCATTTGGTGATTCAAAACTCTGTTCTGCCAGGAAGCAAGGTTCGCCCATAACAGAATCGGGCACCAGTTTCCGGCTGCCCGCTTTTTCGCTCAGGAATATTTTTCCTGATTTATCCGCAAAGGACAATTTCCCGGATTGTTTATCCATCTCAACAATCATGTTCTTTACTTCTATCCTAAGATTATTATGAGTTTCGGAAACCTGAAACTCCGGCGATGTAGCTTCCGAATTAAAAATAAGCTCAGGCACCTGTTCTCCAGCATCTTTATAAAATTTGATTCTGACAACACTTTCTGTCAATGGATATATGCTTAGTATTCCATTGGATAGATTAATCTCTATTTTATCATGTTGCTGTTTAAAACCTTCGACAACCTGTCCCTGACAAAAGATAGGGAACAGATTCATGAACAAAAACAATGTTGTGTTTATTTTAATTTTAAATCCAACTTCACTAATTTTACATAACACAATGATAATTCCTTATTTTACCTGGATTAAAAGATCTGCTGCCTGGAGTCCTTCAGATTCTGCGGAAAGACGGATTGCACCTGGCTCAGGTTTCGATTGTATCACAACAAGACACAGACCGTGAAATGCCTTTCGCTCACTGGCTTTGAAAAACTCATGGCTAATGGGATTGCCGTTGTCCACTCCGGTAATAATGCCCCCGCCTTTAATTTTAAATTTTACAAGGTTGTCGGCATTGGGACAGATACGGCCTTCCTGGTCTACGATTTCGACTTTGACATACGAGAGATCCTCACCATCGGCACTGATTTCGGCACGATCTGGTGTCAGCATTATTTTTGCCGGAATACCTGCGGTTTGTACTTCCTCTGTACACACTGTTTCTCCGTTGTTTTTTGCAACTGCTTTTAAAATTCCCGGAGAGTAAGGAACTTTCCATAGCAAATGCAAAGCCTCTGTTTCGCATAATTCCTTTTCGCCGAGGGACTTTCCATTTAAAAACAATTCCACCGACTCACAATTGCTGTAACACCAGACCGGTATCTCTTGCCCTTCGAAATCTTGCCAGTTCCAGTGTGGAAGAATGTGAACCATTGGTCTGTCCGTCCACTGGCTCTGGTACAGGTAGTAGCGGTCTTTTGGAAAACCGCATAAATCCACAATACCGAAATAAGAACTCACTGATGGCCAGCTAAAAGGTGATGGTTCGCCGATGTAATCAAAACCCGTCCACACGAATTCACCTGCGAGCCAGGGTGCGCTTTTGACTGCCTTGAGGGTTGATTCCGCCGTATTGCCCCAACTGGGAGCGGCTATGTCGTAAGAAGTGCACTGGTTGTTTAACTCCTTTTCGATTTTAAGCGTGTCCCCATCTTGAACCAGGTTATATTCCCCACGGGTACTGACAGCCGAAGCAGTTTCAGAGGCTGCTAGTTTCGCCTTTCCTCGAAAAGTCCGGTAAAATGGCATGGAATAATTAAGGGCGAATACGTCGAGCGGTTTTGAAAAGCCGCTTTTAACAGCTGCTTCCGGTGTATTGCATCCCGAAGTAACCGGTCGTGTCGGGTCTTCCGTATGACAAATGTCAACAAGTCGCTTCGACATCCCGTACGCATTGGCACCGTTTTGTTCAGGGATTTCGTTACCGATACTCCACAGTATAATACTGGGATGGTTCCTGTCGCGACGAATCATGTCCGTTAAGTCCCTCTTACTCCATTCGTCAAAAAACTGACCATACCCATACATCGTTTTGTTCCTTATCCATTCATCGAATGCCTCATCCATGACCAGGAAACCCATACGGTCACATAAATCCAGCAGTTCGGGTGCAGGGGGATTGTGGCTTGTGCGTATGGCGTTACAACCCATGCTCTTCATGATTTCTAACTGACGCTCGATTGCCCGCTTGTTTACGGCAGCGCCCAGGCATCCTAAATCATGATGAAGGCACACGCCCTTGATATCGACATGTTTGCCGTTTAAAAAAAATCCCTTGTCTATGGTAAATTCAAAATTACGTATTCCGAAAGGCGTTTCACCAGTATCAGTAATATTGCCGTTCACATGAACTTTGGATTTAACGCGGTAAAGGGTTGGATTTTCCAGCGACCACAATTTGGGCTTTGAAAGTTTGATAAACTGTTCGAAAATGTTAATGCTTTCTGCTTCCACTTTTTGAAGGGAACTGCTACTGGCAGATTCGTGTCCGAACTCATCCGCAATGATGGTTACAAGCTTTACTTTCCGGGCAGAGGCGGATTGATTCTGTATTTTCGTTTCGACCAGGACTGTTGCCTCTTTTTCAGACACATCAGGGGTGGTAACATAAGTTCCCCAGTGCGCAATATGAACCGGATCTGTTACAGTTAATCGTACATTCCTATAAATGCCTGCGCCGGAATACCAGCGCGAACACGGCTGCTTTACATTGACCCTGACTGCCAAAACATTTTTCTCATCGCCAAATTTCAGGTGTTGAGTCAATTCATACTGAAAGCTGGAATAGCCGTATGGTCGGTTGCCGAGATGAACGCCGTTGATCCAGACGTCGCTGTTCATATACACACCGTCAAATTCGATGAATACGCGCTTGTCGTGAATGTTTTGAGGCAGGTTAAACGTTTTTCTGTACCAGCCAGCGCCCGCGTTTAGGTAGCCCGCGCCGCTTCCGCCAGGGCAGGTTGATTCAAAAGGACCCTCGATTATTTTTTCTCCTTCATTATAAATGCCGCCACCCATGATGCCATCAAATACCCGAACGGCAATGCTGTTTTTGCCGCCGTAGTGAATGATTTCGTGGGGTACTTTATAATGCCGGAAGATATCCCAGGCGGACGCATAGTTAGGCGGGAAAGAACCCATACCGCCCACTTTCACACCGTTGAAGTAGGTCTCGTCAACATCGTCAATTTTACCGAGGTTTATAAAAATGTCTTTCCCCTTTAATTCCGCAGGGATAGTTATTTCACGGCAATACCAACCATACACATTATCCTGCGTGTAGTTTGAATGCTCTTCCCAGGTCGAAGGAAGCTTTACAATCTGCCAGGAACCCTCGTCTATATCGGGATCCTTCCAAAGCGGGTTGTCGCCTTTATTGAACTTCCATTCTCCTTTCACAATCTGGAACTCCGGCGCATCCTCCTCTTTGGTTTCGACTTGGGAATACCCTTCAATGCTCCAGTCATGGGGCAGGTCGAGTAGTCTCCAATGGGAATCGTCCAACGATAGATTTTGCCCATCCTGGACGTCACCGAGGTTGAAGTGCCAGGCTTTATTGAACAGCTCCGTTGTCCGTGGCTGAGGATAAACAACAGACATAGCCGATAGACCTGCAAGTAAAATCAAAGAATTGAAAAATAATGAATTAAATTTGATTTTCATTTCGACCCCCTCCTAATGATTTATGAGTTAAACCGTTATCGGAATGTTACTTTCTTTTCTGTTTCATTGTATTTTACAACCTTTTTAATCTCATCCGTCGCGTCGATTCCTGTTCCATGTTTTGGAGACACGATTACAACCTGGAAAGTTCTTGTCTTTAATATTCCGGGAAAATTTCCTTCTCTCTTACCAATGTTAAGAGTGTTTGTCGCGTTATCCCATTTGAATTCAATGGTTGAATAAAGTCCTTTTTCATAATTGTAATTGTCATTTTCGTCTTCATACAAAGTGAACTCGCCATCGGCGCCGGGATAGATTCGTATTTCAAGATCATCCCATTTTTTCTCTGTGGCATATTGAACTTTAGGACCGATGGGAAGTATGGAACCTGCTTTCACATACAATGGAATGATGTCAATCGGTGTTCCTTTATTTAAAGTTTGTCCACCGCTATGCTTTTCTCCGCTCCAGAAATCATACCAATCGGTTCCTTCGGGCAGATAAACTTCTTCATCTTTTATCTTGCTGAAATCTTCAACATTGATGGTATCATTATCATGAATACTAATCTTTGAATACATCGGCTTGGTTACCGGGCAAACCAGCAACGACTTACCGAACATATACTGGTTGTTGATATCCAACGCCTGTTTATCATTTGCAAAATCCATCACCAGAGCGCGCATCATTGTCGATTGATTGGCAGTAACATCCCACGAGGTAGAATAAATATAGGGTAACAAATTGTAGCGCAGGTTTATATATTTTTCAATGGTATCATAAATCTTATCACCTTTTTTACCGAATTGATAAATTTCACGAGGGGAATCGGTTCCGTGCGAACGCATCATCGGGCAGAATGCGCCGAACTGGATCCAGCGCGCATAGAGTTCGCGGTAATCGGCATCCTTAAGTTTTTTAGGGTATTCCCAGAGAAAGAATCCGCCTATATCGCTGTTCCAGTAAGGAATGCCGCAGAGTGAAAAGTTGAGTCCCGCTGAAATTTGATTTCTTAGGGCATCCCAGGAAGCTACCACGTCGCCCGACCAGGTATTGGCGCCGTAGCGCTGCTGACCCGCAAATGCCGAACGGGTAAGGATAAACACCCTCTTGTCGGAAGTGACGGAACGCTGGTGTTGGTATACACCGCCCACTGTCATTAAGGGAAAAGCATTTCGCACTTTTCGGAATGAACCAAGATATGTTTTATTGTCGAAATCGGAAGGCCTGAATTGCATGTGGTCAGGTTCTGATGAATCTATCCACCATCCGTCCATTCCAAGTGCGAAGATACCTCTATTCAGATACTTCCAGTAAATATAACGAGCTTCAGGATTATAAGGATCGTAAACTCTAACACCTGAAGGGTAATCGAGATTTGGCGGCCATTTTTGGGAACCAGATTCCGGCCATGTTTTAAAATCTAAAAGCGCGTTTATTTTATCTAACTCTTTATATTGTTTTGTATGAGGACCGAACGAATTCCAGATGGAAATGATCATGTGCGCGTTCAGGTTATGCACGTCATCAACCATCTTTTGCGGATTATAAAATTCGGGATTGAGGAATTCCATGGCATTCCACAGATAATTGTTGCCCCAGTACTGCCAGTCCTGAATGATACCGTCTAAAGGAACCCCCAGTTCGCGGTATTTTTTAACCACTCCTATTGTTTCATCCTGGCTTTTATAACGCTCTTTGCTTTGCCAATAACCGTAAGTCCACAACGGGAACATCGGCGCCTGGCCTGTCAGGTCGCGCATACGGGCAATCACGCCATCGGCATTGCCGCCGTACATAAAATAATAATCGACACAATCGCCCACATCTGATTTGAACGACGTTCTTTCCGGGCTGTCTTCAAAGAGAGTCGGCGAATAATTGTCCCAAAATAATCCGTAACCTTTTACCGACACGAAAAAAGGAATATAATCATCCGTATTTCCCTGTACCATTCGCAGCTTCAGGTTACGCTGCACCATTTTACCCTGCTGTTGCTGGCCCAAACCATAAATGGATTCTTCTTTGTCCAGAACAAACGACTGATATACAGTGTAGGTTTTTACACCGGTATCGTCGAAATAGGTAAAAGCAACGCCCGTTTCTTTCTCGTTTAAAAGCGGAACGGCGGATGTATTTGTAAATGTAACCTTGCCGTTTTTCAGGTTTAGGACAACCATGAGACTTTCACTTTTCAGGGAAAGTTCGTCTCCCCGCTGCTTAATGCTGTAAGCCGTTTTTTGCGGAGTTTTAATAACCGACAGGCTTTCTTTTGTAAAGGTTTTGCCCTCAGGCCATTTCAGTACTCTTACCGTGGACGGGCCGTAGAACTGAATTTCCACATCGATAGAGTTGATGTTTGATTTTATACCCAAATCGGTTTTCTGATAAATTTGAGCCTCAATGCTATTAACCAGGACAAACGCAAATAATACGATAATCAAAAGCTTTTTATTCATATTAACATTCTCCTGTAGTTTCCCATAAAAAATTTATTGAATCGTGATCTTTGTCATTTTTAAATCTTTTGTATCGGAGCTGTTTCCATACCATACCTCATACTCTCCATCAGTCACAGCCATTTTACCGCTGGCCCTGTCGAAAAACTCAAACGCGGAATAAGACAGTTCGATAACTGCCCGGCCGGTCCGACCTGCGGCCACGTCTACCCTTTGAAAACCTCTGAGTGTTTTTAACGGTCCATCCGTGTCGTTTACCTTGTGCACGTACACCTGAACAATTTCAGTTCCGTCGCGGTTGCCTTTATTGACAACCGGGATAGTAAGCTCGATCGATTCGTCCGTTTTTATTACAGTTTTACTGAGATTTGCGTTACCGATTGCAAAGGTAGTATAACTCAATCCAAATCCAAACGGGAAAAGCGGATCGGACATATAGCGATAAGTTCGTCCTTTCATCGAATAATCTTCAAAATCCGGCAATTGCTGCAGGTTTTTGTAAAAAGTGATCGGCAGTTTACCCGCAGGATTATAATCACCGAACAATACGTCAGCAACTGCCTGCCCGCCGGATTCACCAGCATACCAGGCCTGGAGGATTGCATCGCAGCTTTCGGTTTCAGACATCAATCCAATAGCCGAACCTGAACAATTCACAAAAACAATCTTTTTTCCGGCTTGTTTCAGAACCTTCAGGCAATTACGCTGTACCGAAGGAAGTTCAATATCGGTACGGTCTCCGTTCTTGAAACCCGGGTATGACACCGGCATTTCTTCGCCTTCAAGCAGCGTAGAAAGACCGCCGACAAATATGACCACATCGATGTCCTGAAGTTTCTTTAAAAGCCCGGTATAATCCACATCTACTTCTTTACCAAAATTAAATTCGATGTTTGCCTGCCAATTATACAACTGGGCATATCGTATTTCTATTTTATATTTTTTACCACTTTCAACTTTGTAAGGAAATTTTGACGGAAGTGTTCTCCAATTATCATACTTTGTAATAGATTCTCCGTTTACCAACAATTCAAAGCGTCCCGTTGCTCCACATTTAAATACGATTTCTTCACTTTGAGACGGCACAAACTCGGTTTTATATTTAGTCGAAAAGCCTTCGAGTCGAACCCCGGGCGCGAATTCATGTTGCCCGGCAGTCGTTAATTTCAGGGGATTAACTATCTGCTGAGTCGTTACAATATCTCCCTTAAGTTCCGCATTGTTCCAATACGTGGCTTTAAAACCCTTTTTGCCGTCAAACGAACATTTCGAAAAATAGCTTTCTGTGACTTTATCTTCAACCAGATCGCATCCTTTGGCATAAAGAATCTTATCAGCCGAAAGTTTTGATGTAATCCCGTCCAGAATTGTGATTGTTCGAACTGGTTTTCCGTTATAATTGCCCCATAACACCGGTTCGTCATCCGCATTGGGGCCAATGACAGCAATCTTGTGAATGGATTTTTTTAAAGGGAGAATATTGTTTTTATTCTGAAGCAGTGTCATGGAACGACGTGCCATTTCCAAAGCAAGTTTTCTATGCTCTTCATTATTGACAACTGACAGGGGGATTTTTGCCCAGGGGACAAGAGTATCATCATCCATTTCACCCAGGTCGAAACGTCCAATCAGTACACGCATTAAGCGTGTATCTATGTCTTCTTCGGTGAGCAGCCCTTTTTCAAGTGCTTCAGGCAATTTTTTATAAGTGTGATTATTCCATTGGCATTCAAGATCGGTTCCTGCCAGAACACCTTTCGCTGCCGCATGAATTGCATCGAATGAAACTTTATGGCTTGTGTAAAAATCAGCAATAGCACCACAGTCAGCAACCACAAGATATTGATAACCCCATTCATCACGAAGGATTCTTTGCAAAAGTTCCGTACTACCACAGCAGGGTTCATCATTTAAACGCTGATATGCGCACATCACCTGACGGACATCGGCTTCCTGCACCAATGCTTTAAATGCAGGAAGATAGGTTTCCCGCAGGTCACGCGGGTCGACATCATTCAGGTTGATTTTATGCCGGCTCCATTCCGGCCCGGAATGCACGGCATAATGTTTGGCACAGGCCAGTAGCTTGCTGTATTTTGCATCAGCAGATCCCTGCAGTCCTTTTACAACCGAAACCCCCATACGCGACATCAGGTAAGGATCTTCACCATAAGTTTCCTGCCCACGTCCCCATCGCGGGTCACGGAATATGTTGACATTGGGCGTCCATACCGAAAGACTCAGGAATCGTTTATTTCCCTCTCCGTTTCGGATAGCTTCATGATACTTGGCTCGTGTTTCGTCCGAAGTCGCGCTGAATATCCGATAAACCAGTTCATCGTCGAACGAGGCAGCCATACCGATTGGTTCGGGGAAAACGGTGACATCATCATTATTAGCCAGGCCATGCAAGGCTTCGCTCCACCAGTTGAAATTTTTAATTCCCAGACGAGGAATCGCGTCCGACGCATCACACATCAGAGCCGCCTTTTCTTCCAATGTGAGACGGGAAATCAAATCTTTCGCTCTCTCTTCAGAACTTAAATTTGGATTCTGATAGGGTATTGTTTGCGCCCATAAATTCAATGAGAATAAAAAGCATACGATAAACAATAACTCTTTTTTCATTTTGTCTCCTATTTTTGAATATCGAATTTCTCTCCCTTTGACAAAGTTTTAATGACAAATCCGCCATATGGTTGCATTATTATACGTACAGGCGATGTAAGATCGATTTCTTTTTTTATAAGATCTTTTGCATGATCCGAATCGGTAATAATCATACCTTTAGGTGTATCACTGATGAAAGTGAGATGCAGTGTTATTGTGCGTTCTTTCTTTTCCCCATTGATGCCTGCAATGTACCATCTTTCATCCTTTTTTCTTGCTAATACAACAAATTTCCCGGGGAAACCATCGATATATTTCACATCATCCCAGGTTTCAGGTAAAGTACTCATGTATCCTTTAACAAAATCTTTTTGAGCAGCCATACCGGTTGGTGTTTCGGCAATATGTTGAATACCCGAAGTAAAAATAACCGATAAAGCTATTTCAAAACCACCGGTAGTTCTACGTTTTATATTTGGTATGCCTGAAAAGTTTACGGGTGTGAAATCCATCGGATCAAAAAGGTTCCTTGTGAAGGGGATGATTGTACAATGTGAAGGTTGGTTATCCGCAAAGTACTGTCCAAAAGTTACGTATTCTTCTCCTCTAATAGCCTCCATACTTACTAAATTGGGATAAGTTCTGTACCATCCCCTGGGAAAAGTACAGCCGTGAAAGTTTACTGCAAGATTGTATTTCGCAGCATCTTTCAAGATATCGATGTAATATTTCATCATAGATTGTCCGTCACCACCAAAAAAATCTACTTTAATACCGCCAATTCCCATATCTTTCAACTTCTGGAACTCGGCGCGTCTCGATTCCTTTGTAAGCATTTTATCGCGAGGTGTGAGTGTCGTTGTATTCCAATCACCTGCTGAATTGTACCATAATAAAATTTTTACGTTTTTGCTTTTGGAATAATCTGCAAGTAGTTTAATCTTTTCGTATCCAATTTGGGTATCCCAAAAAGCATCTATGAGACAGTACTTCCAATTCATAGTTGCTGCAAAATCTATAAATCGCCGTTGTGCATCATACACTGTTGAATCATCTTTTAGAATAACCCAGCTCCAGGATGCAATCCCGGGCTGAAGCCAAGACGAAACATCATATTTGGCCGGGGCAGCTAAATCGGTTTCTAAAGTAGATTCAACAAGATCTGCCAAATTATCAGTAAGTGCAATGATCCGCCAGGGAGTATACCACGGTAAAACAGATTCCGGCAAAACAGGTTCGCCTGATCTTCCTTCCTGCGGCTGGGGAAATTGTACTGAATATTCGCCATCGTGAGAAAACTGGCTTAAACGCGATCCGCAATAGTTAGTATCAACGGCGGTTTCTGTAATACTGACCCAGTATTTTCCGAAATGAAAAAGTGCCGGCATAACCCATCCTGCTTGATTTGGCGCATTTGTCCCGACAGGTATATTTATATGATAATATTCCTCATAAGAAGGAGAAGAGAAACACCATCCCATTCGTGCATCCGGACAGGGTTGCAGAAAGGCTTTTGTAGAAAGGTCAAAGTGATAGGAGGTTACTTCTTTGAAAATTTTTACAGTTGTATCTGTTTTGCCCGGGAAATGATACCTGAATGCAATCCCATCGTTCGATACCTGGAAAATGATCTCCATTCTTTCTGAATTTGTATTCTTAAGATAAAAGATGCGTTTGTTACCCGTGTAATTACAATTCAATCGTTTACCATGCAACAGCGTATAATTGTCAGATACAACCTTCACATTTGAAACCGAATCAAGAGTTAAATTAGTTGAAAAGTCTTGATCGCTTCTTACTATTCCTAATTTTGACTGCCTTAGGATTATCGAATCAGAATGGGAAACCGAGTAAACAGATTCGCCTGCAGGAGTAAGCGAGAAAGTTACAGAAACCTTAGCATTCGGACTTCCCAAAGTATAATCCCCAAAGCAGCATAAAGGATAATTAATAAAAGCTATTATTAAAGAAACAACCATTAGAAATTTGAATTTTTTCATTTTATATACTCCTTTCATTTATTAAACTATATTATAACGTTGTTACAGCTACCTTGGTTTGTACGTACCAATATTTAAATTATAAAACAAATGCCGATTCAGTCAATACAGGAATTTTAGTGCTAGCATTAATTATGTGGTAGTTGGTGTTCGAAAAATCGTAAAGATTGACAGCCAATCCAAACAAATTTTGGAATTTTCAGAAAAAAGGTTGTCAAAAGACCCCACACAACTACCCAAAAAGGGGCTCTCTTTTTTAAAATAATCATTTGAAATACAATTATTTAAAGAAATAAAATCAAAAGGACTTCTATGCGAAAAAGTTAATTGCCTATTTTTTAAAACAAAGTCGCCGCTTTCAGCGGCGTTTTTCTAAAGAAAAATCGAACCGGTTTTTTGTTTTTTGATATTTAAGTTTTAAATCTTTTATCTCACCACGATTATCTTATTGCTCTCTTGTTTTTCATCGACTCTCAGTCTATAAAAATAAATACCCGAAGGGACAAAATTTCCACTGTTGTCTCTTAAATCCCAATTGAAAAGATATTGGCTTGTATTTATTTCGCCATCGAATAGTTCTTTTATCCTTCTCCCGGCAATATTGTAAATATCTAGTTGTACAGAATGCGTAGAAGTACCTCCTGCTGATTCTACGCTCTGAGTCACCGCGCTTAATTTCGGCTGAGTTTCCATATATATTTTCACTTCTTTACTGCAGGGATTGGGATAAACGCAGGAGATGGAATTCTTACTCGAAAGAAGAGTTTCAAACATTTTATATCTGCGTGCCCCGGGTAAAGAAAACCATCCTCTGAATTTTAAAATTCTGTTATTATGAGTGTCTGAGACATAAAGAGCATCGCTTACCTCACATCCCATGGGTAGTTTTAATGAATCGCCATAGATGGTAAGTAAATGATTGCCAAAACGATCAAATTTTTGAACTCTGTTTTTGTTGCAATCAACAACATATAAGGAAGAATCCGAATCAAATCCCACGTCATAAGGACGATTAAACTCACTTTTAATAATTCTTTTTACTTCACCTGATAGTGATAAAATCTGAACACGGTCATTTTCTCTATCGGAAACAGCTATCTGGTTGCCTATTATATCTATTCCACAGGGAATATTAAACTCACCCGTACTATCGCCAAAGCTTCCGAAAGACGAGATATACTCTCCTTCTTCTGTAAATCTTTGAATTCTGTGATTATTTCTATCTGAAACAAAAATATCGCCCTCTTCATACAGAGCGACGTCAAATGGATGATTGAACGTGCAACGTACTTTTCCATGGCTACCGAATTCATAGAGATAGGAACCGCTGGTATCAAACACCTGAATCCGATGGTTGTTTAAATCGGCTATATAGATTTTATGACTGCGTGTCGCTATTCCCGCAGGTTTTATAAAATTGCAATGTCCTTTTCCATGACTACCGAAGGAAAAAAGGAAAGAACCCTCACTGTCAAATTTCTGAATTCTATCATTATGTGTATCCGATACATAGATATTAAATGTGTTATCAACCGCTACATCAGTGGGAAGTTTAAATTCTCCACTTTTACAGCGCTTTTTATCACCTATTGATAGATCAATTGGAGGTTCGCCAACCCATACTCTCACTGTATCCGTTGAAATATTTCCACCTTCATCTCGAGCAAGAAGAAGAATACTAATTATTTCGGATTCGCCGGAGGTATTCCACCCGGTTAAGACCTCCACTTCTTTCTCATCTGTTCCCCAGTCGATTAAATTGAATTTATCGGGAGAAACCCCATCTCCATAATAAACCTGCCAGTATTTCAGATAATCATCCTTCACTGTACCAACTATCTTTATCTCTCCATTCACGTAGGTTGTATCTGGTGGAGAAAGTATTTCTACCAGAGGAGGTACTGTATCTTTAACACTCTCTATCCAGTAGTAAGATATACCCGAGGAATCTGTCCATCTCTCAGTCGCAAGGAGCTCATCCTGGTAGATGTAAATGTCGTGGATGTGATTAAAATGACCTTTCCCAAAACCAAGGGAGCCATAACTCCAGAGAGTGTCTGATAGATCTTTTTTGTATTTTACGATTCTACTTTTCGAGTCTCCAACATAAGGGTAACCGAAGTAATCGACATCGATTGTGTAAAGAGAAAATTCACTCGTTTCGGGATATTTATAGGTATTCCAGTAAAATTCAGGAGACTTTATATCTACTCCATCCGGATAGTTTACGATACAATTATTAGCGCAATCTAATACATAAATTTCCTTTGTATTTATTCCATTTTCTTTTCCTACTACAATATCTCCTGGACCACCAAAGTATCCTTTACCATTACGTCTACGGCCTTGTTCTCCGAAACTGCCCATAAATGTTCCGTCTGTTTTAAATTTCACAATGAGAGATTTCATATCTGCCACATATATAAGATCATCACTAGCATCTTCCGGAGTGCCGTTATCACTATAATCCAAACCTTGAGGAATAGAAAGATTACCTTCTCCAAAGGATTTAACAAATTTGATTTCTCTTATGAACTTTATCCACTTCCCTTGAAGAGATACATAAATACTGTCAATTTCTACGCTCCAGTGCTGAATACGATGGTTCCACGTATCTGTAATAAATAAATTAGGATATTTACCATCTATGTCTCCCATCCCTTTAAATTCACCATTTACGGAACCAAATGAACCGAACGAATGAAAATTGGCGCTTGCTTCCCAACCCCACACTATTCTAACCCATACTGGGTCCCCCATAAAAGAAACCTTTCCAATTGGAGTGTTCATAACCATTATAGGATACACATCGGCAAATCCATCTTTGTCATCTCCATAATACTCATGTACTACACTTTTCGTAAACCTTTCTATGGTCACCGGATCCTCGAGTAAATTCATCTGGATAAGATGCCGTTCTTTTCCAAGGTCGTTTTGTCTCTTTTCGACTGGATTACCCTGTAACAAAGGACTTTTTATATTGTATTTCTTTATTAAATCATCCCTGTTTTCAATTATGTTAGAGGTTGCGAAAATTAAAAGTAAAAACAAATTCATTTTATTTTCCTCCTGTAAGTTGAAGATGGTTCTCTCCACAATTTTACATTGCCTTCTTCAACATCGTCAACCCATAGAAGAATCGCGTCTTCGAGTAAAGTTCCTTTATACTCTGTATTTTCAAAAAAAGAATTAAAATAATCAAGGCATTTTTCCTTATCAAAATCACCAAAACTTTCCTGATAATCTTGTTTATAATCAGATCTATTTTTAACCCAGTTAGGTGTATCCAATCCCTGGATGCCGATTCTTGCAACTTCTTTTATTATTTCATATACAAAAGGCGAGTTTGGGTAGGTTTCTAAAAATTTTCTTTTTTCAAGGAAACTCATCGCAATTGGTATATATGGACTATTTGAATATTCTTTTTTTAGCCTATTGTATGCTTCCGTTTTTTCTTCCCAGCTTTTTTGAGGAACAAAAGGCCATTTAGGATTTCTTATCGTTGTTATTAACTCAAGTTCTCTAGTATCTTCAGGTGGCCCTATGTTAAATTCAATATTGAGGTCTTTTTCTATACGCCCTCCCAGTGGTGATAATGGACAGTTTTCAATCTCGGGAAAAGATCTAAGATTTAACCCATGTTTAACTCTTTCTATTTTATAATGATGAGTAGTAGAAGGGATATCATATACCCAGGGTTCATTTATAAATATATATTTATAAATCGAGTCGCCTTTTGCCAGAGGGTAGAACCCTTCAGCCCATATCTTTGGATCGGATTTTCTAGGATAGCTCCAAGTGAATTCTATACCCATCTTCAACTTCTCACTTTTTCTCCCATCCACTGACATATATACTCCTGTTATACCTAAGGGTAGAGAAATTTGATCTACCCAAATTCTTTCCGAAGAATTATTCACAACGCTAATTCGCAAAAAGATAGGTTCACCTGTACTATACGCATCTTTTTGTCCCCACAATGAACAATGAAGATCGAGCCCTTCGGTTTTTATTTCTGGGAAGGAAAGTATTATAAAAATAAAACAACTAATCATTTTTCACCTCTCTTTGCCAATGCTTGAGGACCTCCTATATACATGTTTCCCCTAAACCTGAAAATGCAGGCAGGACAGAAAAACATATTTTCTTCATCTCGCAGATTTTGTGACATTTGTGTTGCGCTGCACATAATACAATGAAGAGAATCTACATGTTCATAGCCAGTACCATCATAAGCCTCTTCTAATTTCGCAATAAAGTGTCCCAATTCGTGAGAACTAACAAGACCTATTATAGTTTTCAATTGCCACGAATTTAACTCACTGCTGAAATAATTCATGATTTTGGATACAAAAACACTTGAAAACCAATAGTCATAGCTAGTGTCTGTAACAGAACAAATAGCTATGCCGAAGATTTCTTTTGTTCTTGGAACATTTTCCAAACTACACGCACCCACATGATATAAAGGGTAATTATCAGAATTGCTTCGATTTAAAGCCCAAAAACTACCAACATCATATTGAATATTATTAAAGTCCCAAGTCTCTCGATTAAGATTTGTATCACTCCTGAAAAAATAAGTTGATTCATCCTTGAATTCAAGATATGTACGGTGATTGAAATCAATACTGCCTCCGGTGTAAATATTTTCCCCATTGTAAACTCTCTTTAAAGCAGTTAAGCCAACTGCCGAAAGAGTGCATCCTTCCATATAATCATATTCAATTCGCATCTTCTTCCAGGAATAAACAATATCTGAATAGTAAGCAGTGTCTCCTATAACACAACGGATGATAAAGTTATCTCCAGGATGGTATCTATGCCAAGGATGGTCATCCGGATATACACGCATAAAAAGACTAACCCTCCCATCCTCATCAGTCAAGAAATCCGTCATAGAGATTATTCCATCATAGGCATCAGATTTACTACTATGAAAAGTCGGTAAATCGACCGGCAAATAATTTTCACCATAACCAATATAACCGTTATCACCACCCTCTCCCTCCCATAACGCATCATTAGGGTCAACCCACATTGTGTCAGTTGCAGGATCATCAGGGTCCAATGCTCCCCACTCTGTAAATTTATTTGCGTGGGCTTCTGAAAGTGGAAGATAAATTCTTGTTACATTTAGCGACTCCTCGACCGAAACTTTATCCGCGTAAATCTTTTCTATATAACTTATTTGTCCTCCATATTCGTAATTATCCAAATTATCAACAAATTCCGGGTCTTCGCAACCCCATATGATAGCTAACAAACAATATAAAAAAAGTAATTTATTCCACCTCATAGTCTGTTAACACCTCCTCTCTGCCGGTAGCATACTCAAATTTTACAGGACCAATATCCGGAGCGAAATAAATTCGTATTGGCTCTTCTAACGATTGATTCTCATAATAAATTGGATAACAATCTTCGAACTCACCTGCGGGAACAGATATACTTTGCTTCCCTTCTACGTTGGCAGTTACAGTTATTGTATCAACTCCAGTAATTATAATCCGAAACGCTTGCCAGGAATTACCCTCTTCTAAAGGAAATCTTGCAAGAATAAAGGCAGACCAGGAAGCAAGCTGAGTATAAAGAATGATTTCCGTTTCCTTCTTTAATATATAATCGGTATCTGTTTCCGCTTCATAATTCCAGATTAATTTTTGAACCTCTGTACTTTCAATGGTTTCTGTTCCTGAAAGTTCCAATCGCATTGTTAAGGAATCAGAATATTGATATTCCCACCAGTTACCATCTGCGTTTGGGAAATAATCAGCCTCCTCTCCAATATCAGAACTAGTACAGGAAAAAAGTAATAAAAATAATCCTAAATATAAGTAATAATTCCTCTTTTTCATACAAACCTCCTTAATATATAACTATAAAAATATATATAATTATAGTGAATAAAAAATTTTTTGTCAAGGGTATTTTTTGGAATTTACGGCATAGTTCATGTAGATGGTTTCGGACTGGAAAAGAATGGAATAATGAAGTAAGCCTAATTTGTATTTCTTTTCTTGACATTCTTTGTATTTATTATATGATTTAATTAATGACCAAATATTTCATATACGCACGTAAATCAACAGATGAGGAAGATAGGCAAATTCTTTCAATCGATTCTCAACTTCGAGAACTTCGGAATCTCGCGGAAAAAGAAAATCTTAACGTAATCAAAGAATTCATCGAGTCGTTATTTTAGGATTTTGGATTTGGGATATAGGATTTAGGAAAAAAACAAAAGAAAAAACTTTGTGTCTTAGCGCCTTGTGTGAGATTAATTTGGGTTGTAGTTTGGGATTTTAAACCAATTAACGAATCTACTATTTCACTATTAACTAAAAACGAAGTTTTTGCTAGTATTGCCTATTTTTTCTGGGCGAAGTCGCCGCCAAAGCGTGCGTTTTTCTAAAGAAAAATCGAACCGGTTTTTAATCGAACGACCACTCATAAATTATTATTTCGTTTTGCTTTATCGCCTCTTCATACAATTTTTCTGCATCATTTAAAAGCAGCCAATTGTGTAGAATCCAGAAGAATTTTCTAATGTTGTATGCTATTTCTGTATCATTGTCAAAATTTCCGAATTTTTTTTCTGGTATATTTTCTTTTTCATCTTTTCTGTATAACTCTTCACGGAGTGGACTTTTTAACGAATCTTCTTTAAGCTCTTTATTTACGAAGTAAACTAGTATATTTCTGTCTTTATTTTCCAGGTAATATATAATATACGTGTAAAAAAGAATTCTTCTATTATATACTTCTGTTAAGTAATCAAAATATTGAGCAAGATATTTGTTTTTAGGAGGTGAGTTAAAAGATTTCAGATATCTTTCTATTTGTTTTTTATCATCCTTCACTACTTTTAATAATTTGTACGTATTTAGAGGTTCTTCCGGTTTTATTTTTTCTTTATTTTTGTATATAACTTTACGAAAAATAACAGGGAATTCATTCCTTCTGCCCTGTAAAAGTAAATTAAAATCTTTTTCTGATATTTCCGGATTCTGGTTTATATAAAAAACATCACAAACACTTCCTCTTGAAACTTTAATATTTAAAATTTCCTTATTTTTTAAATTTAAAATATCCTTTCTGGGAAGATTGCTTATTTCTCCCGCACCACCAACTCTTTCCCAGGATTGGAAGATAATCTTATCGATTTCGCTCACAGTAAAATTCTGAATTTCTTCTTTGCAGGCTACCATTCTTATTTCTGGCAGTTCATATAATTCAGGCACAAAAGTTATTTCTTTTACATCTTTGGATAGATTTTTCTTTATTTCATCACCTGCAGTTATATTGTCTCTTACCCTCCAATCAAGATAACCCCCGAATATTTGAATATATCCTTCTTTGGTTTCTTCATTTTTAAATAAAAGTTTGACTTTTGCAATACTGTAACAGTGCTCGCAATCCGCATATAGAGAGATAGAAAGGGCACATAATGTAGTTATTGTAAGAATAAATGCTTTTGAAATATTAATCATCCTATACTACCTCTTAAAATATTTCATACTTTAATAAATTATAATATCTCATCGTTCAGTTACCTGCTACATTCGGTCAAATTGATGCCATTGTTACCTTACGACTCTCTTTACTAAAGCTTTTATATCTGATAAACCATTTTCTAGTTGTTTTTTCCATTCATCGTTCGCAACTGATACAATATATGCAGTTTTACATATTTCATAATATTCTTCGTCAGGTAAGGTATTGTAAAGAAAATACCAGAGAGTCTCATCAATCGATTCATCATTATGCCAAGTTGTCATTATAGTTAATTCTTTCTTCGATTCTGTTTCCTTCTGAATCGCAGCCTTATCAAAAATATCATGAATTCGCGCACAATCTTTACCCCAGGTACAGAGATAAACCAAACCTTCTTCAATCAGTCTTTTTGGGATGTTATCAAGATCGCCAACAGTTTCTTCTCTTCCATCCATGACTAGTAAAAGAGCAAAATTTGTGTTTTCTCTTTTGGGTAGTGGGAATATTTCTGATAAATCATCAACAGAAATCTGAATTAGTTCTCTTTCTAAAATATCTCTATGATCGAATTTTTTAATTTCCTTCATAATATTTTTATTAATAAATTAAGGAATTTCTTTAATTAAGTCAAGGCGGTATTTTTTCTCTTGACAATATTTTCGTTATCCTTAAGATAAAATGGATGATCAAATTTTTCATATACGCTCGGAAATCGACAGACGAAGAAGACAGACAGGTTCTTTCAATCGATTCGTAACCTCTGGGGGCAGTTTCGCCAATCTTTTCTGAAAAATCTTTTAAGTTTTCTAAAACTATTTTTGTTTCAAACTTTTCTTTTTCTTCTTTTTGAATTGAAAGTTTAATCCCCTCGTTTTTTATGTTTGGGGTGGTAGGGGAAACCAATACCAAGTACCTGAGACCTAAGACCTGAAAGTCGCCTTTTTCTTGTTTTTGAGATTTCTAATCAAATCACCCATTTCACATTTCAATGCCTGACCCCGTTATTCCGCCATAGTGTATAGAGCGTGTTAAGTGCTGCTGAATATTCAATATTGTTTTTATTTGAGTACCTTTTATTCAGATTTCACTAATCGAAAACTAATACCTGTACCTCTGTTTTCCGGAGGATCACCACCTGCACGGTAGGCTGATCGACATCTCCATGCCGGATCATAAAAACCTCCACCACGATCAACTTTTTTCGTACCTGTATCTGGTCCCTGTGGATTCACTTTATCATTTTTGTCATATTCACCATACCAATCGCTGCACCATTCCCAAATATTACCATGCATATCGTATAAACCAAAGGTATTTGGTGCAAAACTACCTACAGGTATTGGTTTCTTTCTATTTATGCCTTTTTCACAATTTGCATAAGGTTCTTTGCCATTAAAATTTGCCTGATCAGTTGTGAGGCAAACACCTGTAAAAAAGGGTGTGGTTGTATTTGCACGAGCTGCATATTCCCACTCAGCCTCTGTTGGCAATCGACACCCCATCCATTCTGCAAATGCATTGGCATCGTACCAACTTACACCTGATACAGGCATATTCCCACGTCCATATCTTCCATCGAATGGCTTTTCTTTTCCGGTTGCCTCACAGAATAAATCGTATTGCTCAAAGGTTACAGTATATTTACTCATTTTAAAGGCACTCAATGTAACTTTGTGTTGTATTTCATCATCGACTCTTCCTTCCTCATCATCAGGACTCCCCATCGTGAATGTTCCTGCTGGTATATCAACAAATTCAATATTGGGTTTATTAATTGAAGGCTCTCTAATTCGATTGTTATTTTCAGCATAAGGAGTTACCGATATAATTGAGTCTGTATATTGAATTTGTGGATTATTATCGTAAATTTCTTGTAATTTCGAAATATTATCAGCATTAATTGACTTCATTAATTCACTTATTCTGTTTAGCGTTTCTATTTGTTCTGCCGGCAATTGATTATTGTTTTTAAAAGCATAATCCAATATTGGTGAATATTGATGATAGTTATATTCGGTTCCCAATATAGATGCCAAATCAAGGCATAAAGTTGCTGTAATCATACCCAATCCGGTAAATTTGCCAGGTATCCCAAATAAGTTGGGATCTATTTCCTTCTTTTGCATTTTCAACCATACATCGTTACTAAAGTCAAAATTATCATAACTAAAATCAATCATATTAAGACTTGGATCCACAAGCATCCAACGTTTGTCTTTTTCATTCCATACTTCACAGATTACGTGACTCGTATGAAATCCAGGTGTTAAATATGTAGCATGTCCATAACGAACCCTGGCTGGAATTCCGCGATATTTTAGTATTGATGCAAGCAAAATCGAATTATGTCGACAACTTATGAGTAATCGATCTTCAGGTTTTCGTTCTTTTATCAGACCTGAGGAGTCATAAGATAGTAGTCCTTCAAGAATAGACTTTACTGTTGGGTACTTTAATTCCTCATTTGATCTTTCTTTAGGAATTTGTTCCCGGTACATTGGTAATTCAGCCCATGGATGTATTGTTTGAGACTTTATCAACTGACAAAGCTCTGTTAGAGAATCCGGGAGGTTTTCATACAAATATTCATAATCTCCCGGATCGGTAAATGAACTATATTGGCGATAGAAATCTAAAATAGAGCTATCAGTTTGATTGGATTTAGCAGAATCAGTTTGACAACAATTTGTCACTAAAATTATAATTATTAATATGAATAGCCTAAATACTTGTTTTTTCATAACTTAAAATTCCTCCTTTTTTAATTAAGTTTATACTCCATAAATCAGCCGCATAAATTCCCCAAGCTATAAACTTATTCTATCAGGGGGACTGTCAAGATTCAACTTTATTCCCCACTTTTTCTGAGTTAATTTATAAATATTGAGCTGCAATTTGTCAACCTTAAAAAGGGTTTTCTTATTGACTTTTTCACATTTTGAGCGGCAAAGGATATTCATGATTCTTTCTTAGCTATTTCTTTCTATCTTTTTTATTTCTATATCAACAGGGTCTATCAACAGGGTCTGAGCCCGTTTATACAAATATATGCAGTAAGGGATTTTGAAATACGTTCGTTCAATAAATGAATAGATACCCTTATTGACATATATTTGTCGTTATAGCCAGTGCTTTTTATCAATTTAAACAATCTTTAAAATACTTCTCTTAAACATCTGAAAAGCAATGAAATTTAACGAAGTTCCAATGCCAATTAAAACAAAAACTTTTGACAAGAATGTGATATCTGTAATTGGAAGTAACTTCAGAAAGATGTCATAAAATCCCTGGATTCCCCAATAATTAACCGAGACGACAGCAATCTTTTGCATAATTTCCGGCATTATAAATATGGGGATCATACTACCTCCGATAGCACTCATTACAAGCACAATTATAGTTGAAAACCCCTGCACCTGTTGGCGTGATTTGGCAAATGAAGCAAGAAGTACACCAAAACCGGAACAAGCATAGGCTGTTGCAAAAATCATTAGGACAAGAGAAGGAAGATGATGCATAATGTCCAAGCCAAAAACCAGCCAGGCGTAAACAAACATGATTATCAACTGAACAATGGAAATGATATTCGCAAATACCAATTTCCCATAGAGTATATGGTTAGGATGCATGGGCGAGCACAGTAATTTCTTTAATATGCCTTCCTGCTTTTCATCCAAAAGACTTCCGCCTATCCCCGCAACTGAAAATAAAAGCATCATAACCGACATACCTGCCACAACGTGAACAAGCCCCCCTACATTATCTTCATCCCCCATATTGCCGAAAACAAAAGCAAAAAGGGTAATAAAGATAATGGGCAATGCAAAGGTCAGCAACATGTCCTGCTTATTACCAAAGAATAATTTCAGATCTTTCTTTACCAGTTTTATCATTTGTCTCTTAGTTGTTTACCTGTTAAACTTAAAAATATGGTTTCAAGGTTTATCTTTTGGATATCAATATTCATGATGTCAAGTCCGACCTCATTGCACTTTAATATTATTTTCGATAAATCACCCTGAATATTCATGGAATAAAAATGTATTGTGTCGTCGAAACGTTGGAGATCGTTCCAGTCATTTGCGATTGTAGTGTAGTGCTCATCCGTAAGATTAGTAAAAGAAATCATAACGGTTTCTTTCATCGAACCCGATTTCTTTAATTCCTCCAATGTTCCCTGAGCAATGATTTCTCCATTGTCAATAATTCCGATACGATCGCACAAACGCTCTGCCTCTTCCATATAATGCGTGGTATAAACAATTGTCATTCCCTCTTTATGCAGCTTTTCCACCACTTCAAAAATCAAATTCCGGCTCTGAGGGTCAATTCCAACGGTGGGTTCATCCATAAACAGAACATTAGGCCTATGAAGCAATGCAGAAGCGAAATTAATTCTGCGTTTCATTCCACCGGAATGGGTTTTCACCTTATCATTCTTCCTGTCGGTCAGTCCAAGCAGGTTAACTGTTTCATCAATACGCGCTATTAATTCCGGTTTCGGAACATTGTACAAGCCTCCCCAAAATAGTAAGTTATCATAAGCCGAGAGCTCATTATAGAGTGCTATTTCCTGTGTAACAACGCCAATGTTCTTTTTACATTCCAGGGGATTCTTCTTTAGATCATATCCGGCAATGCTTACTTCTCCCTCATTTGGCTCTATTAGTGTGCTCATGATGGAGATCGTCGTTGTTTTACCGGCACCATTCGGTCCCAACAGTCCATAACACTCACCTTGCGGAATGTTAAATGAAATACCCTTCAAGGCATCAATGGTATCGAATGACTTTTTAAGGTTTGAAACA
>Ga0307433_1000625_pt1 | contig 25388 bp, 9 predicted proteins | sample SalMarWE160210MG_FD_202166 | JGI IMG/M metagenome (GOLD analysis project Ga0307433, IMG submission 202166) | Salt marsh sediment microbial communities from the Plum Island Ecosystem LTER, Massachusetts, United States - WE1603-210 | ecosystem: Environmental > Aquatic > Marine > Intertidal zone >... | reverse complement strand
TCGGCGTTCCGCGGAGATTACCACTTCCTGCCCGCCGACCACGGCGCCTACGCACGGTACGAATTCACCGGCTTGCCGTTCGACGATTACGAGGTCCTGGTCACCTGGCACGCGCACCAGGGCCAGGCCTCAGCCGTCACGTACAGGATTCCCGGCGGCGACGAGCCCACCACCGTAACGGTGAACCAGAAGTTCGATCCGTCCGGTCCGACCTACGGCGGGCGGCCGTGGCAGAGCCTCGGCGTCTTCCAACCGATCGCCGGCGAAATGTTGCCCATCACGCTCGAGACCGAGGGCACCGACGGCACCGTCGTCGCAGACGGCGTCATGCTCCTCTCGGCCGAGGGGCCGGTCACGGGCCTGAGACTGCTGAACCTGCTCGGCAACGGCCTGGGCACCGACAGCCACGAGACCTACCTGCCGCTGCTCGACACCAGAGTGACCAACCCCGATTACGAACTGCTCGTCGAGCCCAACGCCGCCTCCCCCGAGTGGGTCGATGACATCGATCCGCAGGCACTGACGTACAGCGCCGGCTCCTCGGACATCGCGACCATCGACCAGATCAGCACGTACCTGTCCGACGAGACCGGCTGGGAGATGGTCGTCGGGATGGGCGGCTCGGCCGAGGTGCTCCGCTACGCCGGGCCGTTCGATGCCACGCCGGGCCAGTACGTCGGCATCGCCGCCTCCACCAAGGAGCCCCGGGACATTGGCCTCAACTGGGTCACCGCCGCCGCTTACGACGGGTTCGGGTTCCTGCTCGTCGTCGACTACGCCCAGGACCGCCTCGTCCGGTTCGACCCGGTCAGCGGCGAAATCCACGAGATCGAAGACCTGACCGGGATGGGTGGATTCAACGGACCGACCGACATCGCCACCCACGAGTACATGGCCTACCTGCCCGACCCGCAGAGCCATAGCATCCTTGTGTACCAGACGTCGGCCACGGGGCTGGTGCCGCAGTCGTCCATCGGCGGGCTCCCGAGCGGCAACAACACGTTCCGGATTGATTACGGACCGGACAACAACCTGTGCGTGGGCGTCCAGACGACCAACAACACGGACCGCGTCCTCCTGGTCACCCCGGGCGCGCCCGCCGGTCCCACCATCCTGATCGACACGCCCGCGCTCGGCGGCCGGCGCCTGGTCGACCTGGTGGTGGCCGACGACGGCACCGTCTACGTCCTCGCGTACCGCTTCATCACCGGGCGCAATCCCGTGGAACTGAGCATCCTGCAGTTCGAGTCCGACGGCACGCCCGCCGGCACACCCGTGACGGATGTCTTCCCGTACATGGCACAGATGGCGACGATGGAACTCGGCCCCGACGGTCACGCGTACCTGACGAACCCGGCCGACGCCGAGGTCTGCGCCTACAACCTCACCACGGGTGAGCGGGTCGCCACGCTCGTCTCCGGCGCCGGGTCGCTGGTGATGCCGAGTTTCGTCACCTTCCGCCCGCCCACGTATTCGTTCGAGGTGGTCAGCGACGACCCGGGCCACGCCATCGGCGGCGTCATGCTCGACATGCTCCTGTTCCAGACGTATGGCGGGTACCAGGGCACGGCCCAGTTGACGGTCATCGCGCGCGATGCCAAGGGCGAACCCGGCGGCAACATCTTCCTGGCCACCCGCGGCCGCGACGCCGAGGTCACCTTCAACCTGCACGGCGGCACCGGCGGCATCTACGGCACCAAGTTCGACGACCTCGACGGTGACGGCGTCCGCGACAGCGGCGAGCCGGGACTTGAGAACTGGACGATCTTCCTCGATACGGACCGCGACGGCCAGTACGACCCCGGCGAGCCGTTCACCCTGACCGACGCGGGCGGCGACTACGCCTTCGTCGATCTCGACTTCGGCCACTACACCGTGGCCGAGCAACCGCACGACAACGCCAACCAGACGATGCCGCCCCCCGATAACGCCATCGGCTCGACGGTCCTGTTCGACGCCGACTTCGAGGAGGGCGAAGACGACTTCACGATCGAGAATACCGGCGGCGGCACGCCCGGCCTGTGGCACCTCTCAACCTACCGCGGCGGCGACGCCGGCCACAGCAGCGATCGGAGTTTCTACTTCGGCCGCGAGCCCGAGTATGACTACGACGTCGGCAGCCCCGCCGGCCACATCATCACCCCCGAGATCAGCCTCCGCACCGCCACCTCCGCCACGCTTTCCTTCAACTACTACCTCGACGTCGAGTTCAGCCGCAGTTACGACTGGGCCGACGTGTACGTCTCAACCGACGGCTTCGGCTGGACCAGGGTCGCCTCCCGCTACGGCGAGACCAACCCCGACTACGAGTGGATCATCGACCGCGGGGAAGTGCCGTTCTGGCACGCCCTGAGCGTCGACCTGGCCGACTTCCTCGGCGAAGACATCTTCGTCAAGTTCGAGTTGCGCACCTTCGGGTCCTCTTACAACGACCACGAGGGCTGGCTCGTGGACGACGTCAAGGTGACGGCCAACCTGACCACGACCGGCTCCTACAGCACCCTGGTCAATGACGACGAGCAGATCGCCGGCGGCCTCGACTTCGGCAACCAGCACATCATCGACGCCGGCCCGGACCAGCAGGCCGACGAAGGCGACCAAGTCAACGCCGACGCCTGGGTCGCCGACATCGAGGTCGCCTATCTCGTTGAGGACATCGTCGGCGGCAGCGGGAATTCAAGCCCCTCGTACTTCACCGAGTACGGCGGCAAGTTGTACTTCGCCGCCAACGCTGCCGGGACGGGCCGGGAACTGTTCGTCTGGGACGGCGACAGCGTGGCCCTGGCGGCCGACATCAACCTCGGCCCCGGTTCATCCAATCCGTCGAGCCTGACCGTGCACCAGGGCGCCCTCTACTTCGCCGCGGACGACGGCACCACCGGCCGCGAACTGTACCGGTACACCGACGCACACGGCGTCGAACTCGTCGAGGACATCATTGCCGGACCCGGGGGCTCCGCCCCGGCCGAACTGTTCGTGTGGGACGATGTCCTGTACTTCGCCGCGGGCCTCACAGACAGCAAACTCGGCCGCGAACTGTTCGCGTTCGACGACGGGGCGGTCGTGCTGGTGGCCGACATTCACGCGTCCGGGAGCAGCAATCCGTCCGACTTCGCCGAGTATAGCGGCGAACTCTACTTCGCCGCCACGACCGAGACCGCCGGACGCGAACTGATGAAGTACGACGGCAAGAAAGTCACCGGTGTCGCCGACGTCTCACCCGGCCAGTCCGATTCGGCGCCGGCGGATCTCGTGGAGTTTAACGGCACACTGTTCTTCTCGGCCCAGAACCCCGAATTCGGCAGGGAACTGTTCTACTGGGACGGCTCGAAGTTCGGCGTGGCGCTCGACCTGGCTCCCGGCTCCCTGCACTACCCGCCGTATACGGCGTTGAGTTCGTCGCCCCAGTACATGACCGTTCTAGGCAGCCGCCTGTTCATGGCCGCCACCAACGCCCAGGGCGACCGCGAACTCGTTGCCTGGACCGGCGGCACGAAGGTCTCGTGGATCAACGTCAACGGCAACGGCGATTCCAATCCGACGGGCCTCGCCATCTTCGACGGCGACCTCTACTTCAACGCCAGTGACGGCATCCACGGGTACGAACTGTTCCGTCTGGAGGGCCTGAAGCCCGTCCTGGCAGCCGACATCCGTCCGAGCGGGTCCTCCAGCCCGGGCGCCATGACACCGTTCGCAGGCCGACTCTACTTCCAGGCCGACGACGGCGCACACGGCGACGAACTCTTCTGCTTCAACCCCGACCCGACCTTCACCTACAGTTGGTACGTGGCCGGCGGACCCTACACGAATCCCTCCGCCTTCAACAACTCCCACTTCCACTTCACGCCCTGCGACGCCGACGTCTACACCGCCAACCTTACCGTGGAAGTCGAAGGCACCGGCGACACCTACGTGGACGCGTTCCAGGTCTTCGCCGGCAACGTCCTGCCCACGATCGAGGCCGGGCCCGACGAGGCCATCAGCGAAGGCGGAACGCTGGAGCGAACGCTCACCATCACCGATCCAGGGTGCGACACCTGGACGGTCACCGTCGATTGGGGCGACGGCTCCGACGCCGACGTCTTCGATCAGGCCCACCCCGACCGCAGCGTCGACCTGGCGCACACCTACGTCGACGACGGCGAGTTCCCCGTCACCGTCAGCGTCGAAGCCGAGGGCGAGGACGGGGCCTACACGGACACCTTCACCGTGACGGTCGGCGGCGCACCGCCGACCCTGGGGCTTACGGAGCACAACGCCGACGAGGGCAGCGAGGCCCGGGTGGACGTTGTCATCGGCGATCCCTCGGCGTCGCTCAGCCCCGGCGCACCGGGATGGTCGTTCATGGTGAACTGGGGCGACGGCTCCGACATCGAGTTCTTCGACCCGACGGTCGACAGCCCCACCGAGGCCCACGCCGCCCTCACCCACGTCTACGCCGACGACGGCAAGTATGAGGTTGACGTCAATGTGACGGACGACGACCAGGACACCGCCGCCGAGGCCGTACAACTTACGATCGACAACGTGGCCCCAACCGTCACCAGCATTCTGGGCGACGAGTCGCTCGGCGAGGGCGACATGGGCGCCTATGCCGCCACCGCCACCGACCCCGGCGACGACGAACTCACCTTCACCTGGGACTTCGACGACGGCTCCGACCCCGTCGTCGGCGATGCCGTCACCCACATCTTCGCCGGAAGCGGCACGTACCTCGTGACCGTCACGGCCGACGACGGCGATGCCGACGACACCGATACGCTGACCGTCATCGTGACCGACACCGTCCCGCCGCAGGTCACCGGCACCGATCCGGCCGCCGTCGACACAGGCGGGACCGTCGTCGGCTCGGTTGGCGAGATCGCCGTGACCTTCAGCGAGGCGCCCGACCCCGCCGACGCCGCCGACGCGGCCAACTACGAACTCCTCGGGGCCGGGCCGGGCGGCGCCTTCGACGACGGCAACGACCTGCTCTACGCACTCACGCCGCAGCACGCCGCCGGGGCGGTGACCGTCACGCTCCAGATCGTCGGCGGACCGCTTCCCGACGGTCTTTATCGCCTCACGGTCCTCGGCGACGCCAGCCTTCACGACGTGGCCGGCAACCGCCTCGACGGCGACGGCGACGGCGACGAAGGCGGCAACTACATCCGCGTCTTTGAGGCGGTCCAGAGCCTCGAATGGCAGGGCGCCTTCGGCGACGACTGGCAGAACCCGGCCAACTGGTCCGGCGGCTACGCGCCCGACGCCACCATGACCTCCGCCTTCGACGCCGATGCGCCCAACCAGCCCGCCGTCCACCAGGACACCCAGGCCGGAGGCATCGCGTTCCGGACCACCGGATGGACGCTTGCCGGCGCCGGCCATACGCTGACCGTCGGCGAAGGCGGCATCGACAGCGTCGGCACCAACCAGGTTGAGCCCGACGTCGCCCTCGCCGCACCCGGCACCTGGACCATCGAGGGCGACGACACGCTGAACCTGGCCGGTGCGCTCGACGGCGGCGGGCAGACGCTGACCAAGGACGGCGGCGGCACCTTCGCCATCGGCGGCGCCCGGGACATCGGGCGCTTCGACATCGCTGCCGGCACCGTGCGGCTGACGGGGGCGGGAACCGGCGTCGTCGTGACCGACGCCCTCGCCATCGGCGCCGGCGCCGCGCTGGACCTCGCCGACGGGTCCCTCGTCGTCGATTACACCGGCGGCGCGAGCCCCTTCGACACCGTTGCGGGCTGGGTCGCGTCAGGACGCGACGGCGGCAGTTGGGCGGGGCTCGGCATCCGATCGAGCGAGGCGGCGGCCGATGTCCAGCGCCTGACGGCCGTCGGCGTCATCGACAACAGCGATACGGAAACCGGCATCGGCGGCCTGGCCCAGTTCGCCGGGGAACCCGTCTCGCCGCAGTCCGTCCTCGTGGCGTACACCTGGTACGGCGACGCCAACCTCGACGGCGTCATCGACACCAACGACTACGACCGCATCAACACGAACTGGCTCCTGTGGACGGCGGAGGGGACCGTGCCGGACGGTGGGTTCCGCTGGGCCGTCGGCGACTTCAACTATGACGGCACGATCGACACGAACGACTACGACCTGATCAACAACGCGTGGCTGCTCTCCGGCGGCGCGCCGGCCGCGGTCGCCACGCCCGCGCCGGCGCCCCTGCCCGTCGCACCGACCGTCGAGACCGACGTTCTGCTGCGGGCAGGTGAAACCAGCCTGGGCCACGACACGCTCGACGCCGCGACAGACGGCGCCGACACCGTCGCCGACCCCGCGCCGGCACCGGCCGTCCTCGTGAACCACCGGCCCACGATACCGATGCGCAGACCGCCGGCAAGCGCCGAAGCCAAGACGCTTGCCGCCGGGCCCACGGTCGCCGCGACGCCGCCGCCCACGTTCACCAAGGACGCCGCACCCGCCGACACCAACGGCGCAGCACCGGGCCAGGACGGCCTGGTCGACCTGTTATCGGTACCGGCGCTGACCGTCCTGGACGGGCGGTAGAGCGGTCCACAACGGAACGGACCACGTTTTGGCGCGGCGGGTCAGGAGACCCGCCGCGCCCGATGCTTGCGCTGTGCCGAACGCTTGCGCCGCGCGCGTGGGATTCCCTTGACCGTCCTCCGGTGGCGGTGGGATAGTGTTCCCGAGCCCCGGGAGCCACGTCTGTGAGCGGGTGGAAGACCATTCTGGCCATTCTCGCCGTGGCGCTCGCCCTGTGGCTGCTCTACCCGTCGCGTCAGTTGGGTCCTGCGGAATCCGCCTCGCTGATTGAGATCACGTTCATGGGTCCGGGCGGCGTGATCCAGGGCGAGATGGACGACCTGCTGCGCGAGTTCGAACGCCGCAGCGAAGCCGCCCATCGGCGCGACCCTTCCCGTCCGATCTACCGCATCGTGTACGGCCAGACGGCCGCCCGGAACCAGGTGGAGGACCCGACGCGGTTTCTCGTGAGCGTGGCGGGCGGCACGCCGCCCGACGTCATCCACTTCGACCGTTACGCCATCGGCGAATGGGCGGGGCGCGGCGCCTTTGAACCGCTCGACGGCTACATCGAGCGCGACCTCGAGGCCGTCAAGGCCGGCCGCCTCCCCAACCTGACGCCTGCCGACATCCCGACCGCCGACCGCTTCTTCAAGGCCGCCTGGGACGAGGCGGTTTACAAGGGCCGGGTCTACGGCATCCCGAACGGCATCGACAACCGGGCCCTCTACTACAACGAGGACCTTCTGATCGCCGCCGGGTACAAGGAGGTCGGCCCCGACGGAACGGTCCGCGCCCGCCCGCCGACGAACTGGGAGCAGTGCAAGCAGTACGCCGCCCGACTCACCCAACGCGACGAGGACGGCACCATCCAGGTCATCGGGTTCCCCGCCTACTACGGCAACTCGTGGCTGTACATGTACGGCTGGATGAACGGCGGCAAGTTCATGAGCGACGACCGCCGGCGGTGCACGCTCAACGATCCGCGGATCGCCAAGGCCCTGGACTTCATGAAAGAGGTGTACGACCTCCAGGGCACCTACCCCAAGGTCAAGGGTTTCGAGGCGGGGTTCCAGCGGAACGAGATGGACCCGTTCATCCAGGGCAAGATTGCGATGAAGATCGACGGCGTGTGGGTGCTCCAGTGGCACGCCAAGTACGGTCGGGACCTGAAGTTCAACTGCGCCCCGCCGCCCATGCCCCAGGACCGCATCGACGGGCTGAAGGCCGCCGACAAGCCGCCGCTCATCTCCTGGTCCGGCGGATGGGCCTACGCCATCCCGACCACGGCCAGGCACAAGAAGGAGGCGTGGGAACTTATCCGCTGGCTCACCAGTGACCGGGCCTTCCACATCCGGGCCGAGAACGACCGCCTGCTGCACGAGGCCCAGGGACGCCTCTTCGTCCCCCTTCAGTGCCCCGTCAAGAAGGTGAACCAGGAACTGTACGAGACCTACGTCCTGGGCAACGACCGCCTGCCCCGGCGGTTCAAGGAGGCGTACAAGGTCTTCAACGACCTGCTGCCGTACTCGAAGTACCGCCCCGTGACGCCCGTGGGGCAACTGCTGTGGAACAAGCACCGCGACGCCGCCGAGGAGATTCTCGACGGCAGCGACCGCACGTCGCAGCAGGCGCTCGACTACCACACGGCCATCGTGCAACGGCGGTTGGACAAGGTTCTCGCGCCGCCGGCGGGTAAACCCATCTCGGACTGGACGTGGTTCTTCATCCTGTACGCGTTTCTGCTGGCGGTCTTCGGCGGTGGCGCCGTTCTGTGGGATACGAGCCGCCGCTTCCGCAGCCGCGTGGCGCGCACCTTCGGCCTGTCGAAGCAGCGTGCCGAGGGCGTGATCGAAGGGTCGGCGGGCGGGTATTTCCGGCGCCGGTGGTTTGGCGGATACGCCTGCGCCGCCCCGTGGATACTCGGGTTCATCCTGCTGGCGGGCGGGCCGATGCTCTTCTCGTTCGTCATGAGTTTCTGCGACTTCGACGTCATCAACCCCGCCCGGTTCATCGGACTGGAGAATTACCGGTCGATGGTCTCCGGCGACGAACTCTTCTGGAAGGCCCTCTACAACACCGCGTTCATGCTCATCGGCGTGCCGCTCGGCATGGCCGTCAGCCTGGCCATGGCCATGCTCTTGAACGCGAAGGTGCGCGGCATCGCCGTCTGGCGGACGTTCTTCTACCTGCCGGCGATCGTGCCGATGGTGGCGGCGAGCATCCTGTGGATCTGGATCTTCAACCCGCAGGGCGGGTTCATCAACCGGCTCCTGACGCTTGCCGGTCTGCCGGGGCCGCTCTGGCTCCAGAGCCAGACGTGGTCGAAGCCGGCTATCATCATCATGGGCCTGTGGGGCGCGGGGGCGGGGATGATCATCTGGCTCGCCGGTCTCAAGGGCATCAGCCGCCAACTCTACGAGGCCGCCGAGGTCGACGGCGCCGGCGCCTGGCAGAAGTTCCGCCACATTACCCTGCCGCAACTGACGCCCTACATCTTCTTCAACCTCGTCATGGGCACCATCTACACGTTCCAGATCTTCGGCCAGGCCTTCATCATGACGCAGGGCGGACCGGTCAACTCGACCCTCTTCTACGTCTACTACCTCTTCAACAACGCCTTCCGTTACGGCCACATGGGCTATGCGGCGGCGATGGCGTGGTTCCTGTTCGTCATCGTGTTCCTGCTGACGGTGTTCCAGTTGAAACTGTCGAAACGCTGGGTCTATTACGAATCGGAGTAGGATGAGGAATGCCACAAAACTCGCTCTGACCGGGTTCGGGCGCGGCGGGTCTCCGCACCCGCCGCGCGAGCCACGACGAAAGCGCGGTGGTTACGGAGAACCACCGCGCACGGCTTATCTCACCCAGCCACCATGAAAAAACTCGCAAAACTCGTCGTCTACGTGCTCCTGGTGACGGGCGCGGCGGTGTTCGCGTTTCCGTTCCTGTGGATGGCGGCCACGAGCGTCAAGGTGGACCGCGAGGTCCAGTCCCGCGACTTCCGCCTGATGCCGATGACCCCCCTGCCCCAGACCCGCAGCCCGTACATCGACGACCGGCAGTACGCCGAGTTGGAAGGCCCGTACCAGGCCGACCTGCTGCCGCGCCTCCGGAAGATGGCCAAGGCCACGGGCTTCAAGCCCCCGCGCCATGTCAACGCCGTGCGTGCCTGGGAGCACACGGCGCGCGGCCTGTACGATTGGCTCCGCGTCCGCCTGCCCAAGACCCTCTGGGACGGGGTGACCGAGGACGGCAAATCGCTGGGCGACACGGCTCAGGTCGTGGCCGCCATCGAAGCCGCCGCCCGGACCGAAGTCACCCGCGAGATGGTCGCCGAGGTTTTCGACAGCGTCTACCGCCGCCTCCTGATGGGTCCGATCCGCGTCCGAAGTTACGACCGCCTTGAGGCCGAACTCGGCGAGGGCGCCGACGGCGATCCGGTGCCCCTCAGCAAGCGGCTCGAGAACCGCACCGCCGACGCCCTGACCCTCCTCGACGTGACCGAAAAGGCCGAGCCGTACGCCCTCCTCCGGTACGACCTCTCGCGCGCCGACCTGCTGGTCCTCACGCAAACGTTCGCCGTGCCGCACGCGTTCGACCTCAGCCGCCTGCACCGCATCGCCGTGGACGTGCGGCCCGACGACACGTGGCACGACCTGTGGCTGACCGCCGAGTACGGCGGCGTCCGATACGAGGCCGAACGTGCCCTGCCGCTTGCGAACTTCGACGTGCTCCAGGCCCAGTGGCAGCCGCGCGGGCCCGACGATTACTCCACCAAGATCAAGACCTGGATCCGGCTCGACGAGGCGGCGCGGGGCGCACGTCTCCTCAGCGACCCGCACACGATTCGTCTGACGTTCGAGTTCCGCCGCTCGGGGACCGCCGGCGCCTGGTGGAACAAACTCAAGTTCAACTACACCAAGGTCCTGGACTACATGCCGTTCCTGCGGTACCTGCGTGTGAGCCTGTTCCTGGCAATCGCGACGATCGTGCTGACGCTCGCGGTCTCGTCGCTGGTGGCGTACGCCTTCGCTCGGCTCTCCTGGCCGGGCCGGGAGTTCTGTTTCATCCTCATGCTCGCCACGATGATGATTCCGTTCCAGGTCATCATGATTCCTCGATTCCTCATCTGGAAACACCTGGGAGCGTACAACACGCTGACGCCGCTGTGGCTGGGGCCGGCCTTCGGAGGCGCCTTCTTCATCTTCCTGCTGCGGCAGTTCATGAAAGGCATCCCGCGCGACCTGGAGGATGCCGCCCGGCTCGACGGGTGCGGGTTCCTGCGTATCTACTGGCACATCATGCTGCCGCTGATCAAGCCGAGCCTTGCGGCCATCGCCATCTTCACCTTCATGGCCACCTGGAACAACTTCATGGGTCCGCTCATTTACATCGCCGACCAGCGTCTGTACCCGCTGGCCTTCGGCCTGTACGCCTTCAGCGTCCAGGTCGAGAACGACCCCGCCCTGACGATGGCCGCCAGCCTCCTGATGACCGTTCCCGTGATCGTCATCTTCTTCTTCGCCCAAAAACACTTCATCCAGGGGATTACGCTGACGGGCATGAAAGGGTGAGGCCATTGCGGATTGTGGATTTCGGATTGCGGATTGCCTCGTGACGCGCAGGCCGTGCGCAACGGGCTGGGCGTAAACAGCGGAGCACGTTCATGCACCGGGTGTTGGCGGCTGTGATGTACACGATCCTGATCTCGGGCCCCGCCGCATTCGCCCTGCTCGTATGGCTTGACCTTAGACGTGCCAGGCGCTTCAGCCGGCGCCCGGCGCCAACATTTGAGGAGTGGTACCAGGAGCAATACCCTGGCGGGGATCTGGATCGCGAAGCCGTACGCGTGGGCCTGGAGGCTTTGGCGGAGGCGCTCGACGTGGTGCCCACGCAGTTCCGCCTCAGTGACGCTTTCAATACCGAGTTTCGATGGCTCCCCCAGTGGGTTGGGGTCCCCGACGAGGTGAGAGGCGCAGTCAGGCGACTGGTCAAACACTTCGGCGTCGCTGACTGGAAGTGGCCGCCACCTTCCGGCACGACTCTGGGGGACTTCTTGACCGAGATCAGCAGGACATTGCAGCAACAGACAGCATAGCAAAGCCGCTAGGGTATCGCCCCGCCAGCACGGCATGCCGTACCCCGCGGTAGATGTCAGCGGTACAGAAAGGGCATGGAACATGACCTCGACGCGCGGTGCGACCGTCGCCCTCCTCCTGTCGCTGTCTGCGGTCACAACAGGCGCCGCGGCGGCGGCGGAGACGGCCCAGGAGGTCCGCGACATCGGATCGCGCCTGGAACTGTTCGTGGACCGGTTCCTTATCGACCGGCTCGACACCACCGAACTTCGGATGCACCATCCCACGCCGGCGCCCCCGAGCAAGAGCCCGCGCCCGCCGGGCCATTACGCCACGGTCATCAAGGACGGCCCGCTCTACCGCTTCTACAGCCGCGGCTACAAGGTGCCCGACCTGCAAGACGGCTGGGAGACGTATCACCTGAACGAGGTCACCCTCTACGCCGAGAGCAAGGACGGCATCAACTGGACCCAGCCGAACCTGGGCCTCTACAAGATCGAGCGCTACCCCGCAGGCAACGTGGTTCTGGCCGACGAACTCCTCGTCAACCACAACTTCACCCCCTTCATCGACTCCCGGCCCGGGGTGCCGCCCGAGGAGCGGTACAAGGCCGTGGGCGGCCTGCGTTTCCATGCCCAGTTCCAGCACCTGCGCGAGAAGTACGGCGCCGGCGGGCTCAAGGCGTACGTCTCGCCCGACGGCATCCACTGGAAGCGGATACAGAAGGAGCCGGTCATCCCGGAGGCCTGGGGGGCCTTCGACTCGCAGAACGTCGCCTTCTGGTCCGACCTCGAAGGGTGCTACTGCTGCTACTTCCGCACCTTCGTCAAGGGCTACCGATCCATCAGCCGCAGCACCTCCTCCGACTTCATCCACTGGACCGAGCCGGTGCCGATGAACGCGAACCTCCCGGGCGAGCACCTGTACACGAATGGCACACACCCGTACTTCCGCTCACCCCACATCACCATCGCGCTGCCCACGCGGTTCCAGGCCAAACGTGCGAGCATCACCGACGTCATGCTCATGACGTCCCGCACGGCAGCGCGGTATGACCGGACGTTCAAGGAGGCGTTTATCCGCCCGGGCCTCGGCCCCGGGGGCTGGGGCAACCGCTCCAACTACGCCGCCTGGCACGTCGTCCCCACAGGGCCGGCCGAGATGTCGATCTACGTCACGGGCGGCCGGCGGTATGTGATGCGCTACGACGGTTTCGCCTCTGTCCACGCCGGATACGAGATCGGCGAGATGGTCACCAAGCCGCTTCGGTTCAAGGGGAAGCGGTTGACGGTCAACTCATCGACCAGCGCCGGCGGCTCCGTCCGGGTCGAGATCCAGGACTCAGGCGGCCGCCCGGTGCCCGGCTTTGCCCTCGACGACTGCCCGGAGTTCTTCGGCGACGAGATCGACCGCGTGGTGAAGTGGAAGGCCGGACCGGACGTCTCAGGCCTTGCCGGCCAACCCGTTCGCCTGAGGTTCGTCATGAGAGACGCCGACCTGTTCTCGCTTCGCTTCGAGTAGCCGCCGTCTTTTGCATCGCCGGTTGACCCACCGCCGACCGCCCCCTTACAATCGCTCTGAACCGACTCTTGCGCAGGGGGAATCCCCATGAACCCCATCAAACTCATCCGCAAACTCCTCAAGGTGCTGCGGGGCGGCGCCACGTTCCGGCAGATGTTCCTGGCGATCCTGCTCGGATTCGCCGCCGGCATGATCCCGGGCGTCAACCTCACGCTCATCCTCTGCATCATCCTGCTGCTCATCCTGAACACGAACGGCGGCCTGGCGGTGCTGGGCTACGCCGTCGGCAAGGCGCTGTGTTTGCTCCTGGCGCCGGTCACCTTCGAGATCGGTTACTTTCTGATTCACAGCATCGGTCTGATGGGGCTGATTCAGACGCTGGCCGACACGCCCGTCCTCGCGCTGCTCGACCTGCACGTCTATTGCCTCCTGGGCGCCCTGCCGCTCATCGTCGTCCTCGGCGGGGGGATGGCCTGGGCGCTGAGCACGATCATCACGAAGGCTCGGGCCGGCCTTGCCGCCGCTGCCGACCGCAGCGAGAAGGCCCGGAAGGTCGCCGGCAACCTCTTCGTGCGCATCCTGCTCCGGATCGCCTTCGGCCGCCAGAAGGAGACGATGGCCGGGATGATCGAAAAGTCCTCCCCCATCTTCCTGAAGAGCCGCCTCATCGCCGGGTTCGTGGTCATTGCGGCCATCCTCCTCGGCCAGTACCTGTTCCTCGACGTCCTGGCCCGCAAGGGACTCGAAGCCGCCATCGCCGAGGCAGGCGGCGCCGAGGTCAACGTCCGCCGCGCCGACCTCTCGCTCCTGACCGGCCGTCTGGTCGTCGAAGGCCTCGAAGTCACCGACGCCGCGCGGCCCACGCACAACCTCGTCCAGGCCGACCGTATTGTGACCGACGTCAGCATCGCGGACCTCCTGGCCCGGCGGCTCGTCGTCGATGCCGTCGCGTGCGAGAAGATGCGCACCGACACCCCGCGCGCCGCCCCCGGCGAGGTCTACCGCCAGCGCCGGCCCACCGACGAGGACAAGGACCGGTGGAACATCGACATCGGCGGGCTCGGCAAAATCACCGAGTACTACGACCAGGCAAAGAAACTCCACCAGCGCATCCAGAAACTCAAAGACTACCTCAAGAACACCGAACCGCAGGCCCAGCAAGGACCGCCCGATAAGGACCGGCTGAAGGAGGAAGCCCGCCTGCGCGGATACCTGCGCCTCTCGGCGAAGGACTACCTCGCCAAGCGGCCCACGTGGGTCATCCGCCACGCCAAGGTGGGCGGCGTCGAGGTCGCCGAGGGTCTGCCGGGCATCACCGTCGAGGGCCGCGAACTCTCCAGCCACCCGTCCCTCCACCCCCACAAGATGGAACTGAAGGCCTACCCCAACGAGGACATCGCCAAGCAACTCAAGGAAGGCCTCTTCGGCAAGGGCGGCAAGGACCTCGGCAAAAAGGTGGAAGAGGGACTCGGCGGACTCAAAAAACTGTTCGGCAAGTAGCGGCCCTGCATCCGATGGCCGCACTTCCTGCCCGACTCAGCGCACTTCCTGCGCGGCGGGTCTCCCGACCCGCCGCGCCCGACTCAGCGCACTTCCTGCGCGGCCCAGCGCACTTCCCGCGCGGCGGGTCTCCTGAGCCGCCGCGCCCGACTCGGCGCACTTCCTGCGCGGCGGGTCTCCGTACGTGTTTAGCGTTGTCATTCTGAGGCCCGCTTGCGGGCCGAAGAATCTCGCCGTGGTCTTTGCTGTTTCGTCGTTTCCACGGCGAGACCCTTCGCTTCGCTCAGGGTGACAGCCACAACCGACACGCTAAACACGTACGGGTCTCCCGACCCGCCACGATCAACTCGGCACCTGACCCCACGAGGCGCGGCGGCTCAGGAGAGCCACCGCGCGGGAACCCACATGCTGAAACGTTAACTGCTCCGGCCTTGGGGTACCGAACGCCGCACCCCTCCCCAAGAAGCGCCCGCGCCCCCGGTCCACGCACCATTTGACAACGCCCGGCCGCAACTGTATCTTAGTGCCCCCTCAAACCCGTGAACTTGAGACCGCGTGAAAGGAGTCGAACCGATGCAGCGAACCACCAGACGGGCCATGGTCCTGCTTTGTGTAGGTCTTCTGGCCGCCCTCGCTTGTCAGCACGCCGTCGCGGATGTCCGGTTGCCGGCCGTCTTCAGCGACCACATGGTCCTCCAGCAGGGCATCAAGATCCCCGTCTGGGGATGGGCCGAAGCGGGAGAGAAGGTCACCGTCTCGCTTGGCGATCAGAAGGCAACCGCCGCGGCCAACTCCGGCGGACGGTGGCAGGTTGGCCTCAAAGCCCTCAAGGCCGGCGGACCGCACACGATGACCGTCGCCGGCAAGAACACGATTACCGTCGCCGACATCCTCGTCGGCGAGGTCTGGGTCTGTTCGGGCCAGTCGAACATGCAGATGACCGTCCGCTCCTCCAACAACGCCCAGACCGAAATCGCCGCGGCCACGTATCCGAAGATCCGACTCCTGACCGTTGCCCGCGCCACCAACGACGAGCCCCAGACCGACTGCAAAGCCGCCTGGGTCGCGTGCAGCCCCGAGACGGTGCCCGGCTTCTCGGCCGTCGGCTACTTCTTCGGCCGCCACCTTCACCAGAAACGCGATGTGCCCGTCGGCCTTATCAACACCTCCTGGGGCGGCACGCGGGCAGAGGCGTGGACCAGCGGCGATACCCTCAAGGCCGACGATGACTACAAGATCCTCTACACGCGCGACGCCCAGGCCCTCGAGGGCTACGCCAAGGCCAAGGAGAACTGGGAGAAGACCAAGGACGAGAAACTCGCCAAGTGGAAAGAGGCCGCCGACAAGGCCAAGGCCGCCGGTAAACGCGCGCCACGCAAGCCGCGGGCTCCGGGCGACCCGAAGGGCTCGCCGCACCGTCCGGCCGTCCTCTACAACGCGATGATCGCCCCCATCGTGCCGTACGGCATCGCCGGGGCCATCTGGTACCAGGGCGAGTCGAACGCCGGCCGCGCCTACCAGTACCGCAAACTCTTCCCCGCCATGATCACCGACTGGCGGAAGCACTGGGGACAGGGCGACTTCACCTTCCTGTTCGTCCAACTCGCCAACTTCATGGCGCGCGGTACCGAACCGGAGCAGAGCGCCTGGGCCGAACTCCGCGAAGCCCAGTCGATGACACTCGCCCTGCCCAAGACCGGCCAGGCCGTCATCATCGACATCGGCGACGCAGGCAACATCCATCCCAAGAACAAGCAGGACGTCGGCAAGCGGCTGGCCCTGGCCGCACGGGCCGTCGCCTACGGCGAAACAATCGTCTACTCCGGACCCGTCTACGATGCGATGAAAGTCGAATCGGGCAGGGTCCGCCTCACGTTCAAGCACACGGGCGGGGGCCTCGTGGCCAAAGGCGGCGGCAAACTCACCGGGTTCGCCATCGCGGGCGCCGACAAAACCTTCGTCTGGGCCGACGCCGCCATCGACGGCGACACCGTCGTCGTCTCGAGCAAGGACGTCGCCAAACCCCTCGCCGTCCGATACGCCTGGGCCAACAACCCCGAATGCAACCTCACCAACACCGAAGGCCTGCCGGCCTCGCCGTTCCGCACCGACACGTGGCCCGGCGTAACGGCCAACGCGCAATAGACGCGCCGGTTTAGCCGCCGCCCTTGCGCGGCGCGTTCTGTTTTCGTACGCGAAAGGTAGGCACGCAGTCGATGCTCATCATCGCCGAACGCATCAACGCCACACGCAAACCCGTCGCAGAGGCCTTTGCCGCACGCGACGCCGCCTTCATCCAGCAAGAAGCCCGACGCCAGGCCGACGCCGGGGCCGACGTGCTCGACCTCAACGCCGCACTCAACCCCCGGCAGGAACGCGACCTCATGGCCTGGGCCGTCGAAACGGTCCGCGACGCCACCGACCTGCCCCTGGCCGTCGATACGGCCGATCCCGAGACGGCCAGGGCGGGCCTGGCGCTCGTGCCGAAGGGGTCGGCCTTCCTGAACTCCATCAGCGCCGAACGCGACCGCCTCGAGGCCATGCTGCCGCTGGCCGTCGAGTTCGAGACCCGCCTCGTGACCCTCGCGATGGACGATTCCGGGCTGCCCGACTCCTGCGAGGCCCGCTGGAAGGCCCTCGACGCCATCTTTGCCGCCGCCGACGACGCCGGCATCCCGCGCGACCGTATCTACGTGGACCCGCTCGTGCGGCCGGTATCGACGAACCCCGAGCAGGCGGGCCAGTGTCTGCAGATGATCCGTGAAATCGGCGAGCGTGGCGGCGGCGCCCGGACCGTCGTCGGCCTCTCGAACATCTCATTCGGCCTGCCCGCACGCCGGCATCTGAACCGCACGTTTCTGGCACTGGCAGCCGGTGCCGGCCTGTCGGCCGCCATTATCGACCCCCTTGACCCCGACATGATGGCCACCGTCCTTGCGGCCGCATGCCTCACCGGCGACGACGACTTCTGCATGAACTACATCACCGCCCAGCGCGAGGGGCGGCTGTAACATCGCCTGCCGCCGGTCGCCACCGCTGCGGCGTACGCGTTCAGCGTGTCGGTTGTGGCTGTCGCCCTGAGCGAAGCGAAGGGTCTCGCCGTGGAAACGACGAAACAGCAAAGACCACGGCGAGATTCTTCGGCCCGCAAGCGGGCCTCAGAATGACAACGCTAAACACGTACGCTGCGGCCGTCTCGGCGGTCTCTCGGTGATCGTTGACCGATACGCGCTGACGCCTGTTGCCCGGTCTGCGCCAAAGCACGATGGCCGCGGCACGCCCCGGCATACGGGCTATTCGTACTACTACGCTACGTTCCGCGCGGCGGCCTTCCGAGGCCGCCGCGAACGCAGTTTATGCCTGTTCCTGGTGGCCTGGGAAGGCCACCACGCGGACAAAAAGGCAAAGTAGCGAGTAGTATCAGGGGACCACGGGAGGATGACCGGGTGCTTCCGCTCCCGGCTCGAAGCACGATCCGCGGGGCACCGCCCGGCCTGCATGCGCGGCCCGTCTTACAGCCGCACGTCGAGGGCGGGGAGCCCGAGCGGGTCGAGCAAGTCCGCGGCAAGACCGGCGCCGGCGGCCGTGCCGGACACCGTGGGCGACCAGGCCCGCGAGGTCGCCGGCACGAGCGCCGCGTCCACGGTCAAGCCGATCTCCACGTCCTCGGCCGACGTTGCAGCCGAAGCCGCCTTCTCCACAAGCGGCGCCGCCGTCAGGCCGGTCTCCCCGGCAGGTGTCGACTCGCCGGCCGCCTGGGCGAGCAGCGCCGTTTCGGCGGGTGCTGTGGCCGCCGAACGTTCGCTGACCACGGTCTCGGCCGGGCCATCGAGGGCACGCGGCGCGGCGGCGGCCACCATCAGCGGCAGCGGCGAGGGCGCGCCGGCGGCCATGCCGCCGCCCGAGGTCGGAAGGTCGTCCAGATGGGTGCCGGCTGCGAGGGCCACCGTGTACCGCGACGTGAACCCGTTGATGTCCCACGAATCCACATTCCCGTTCGGGTCCTCGGCGGTGGGCCCGAAGCCGCGGAAATCGGCGTCGAGGTCGCCCGCCAGGTATTTCTGCGTGAAGCCGTTGATGTCCCACGAATCGACGCTGCCGTTCGGCTCTTCGGCGACGGGCCCGAAGCCGCGCAGGTCGGCACGCAGACTGCCGACGTAGAAGACGGCGTCGCCGCCGGGCGTGCCGTCGCCGCTCGCAAGATCCGCGCCGGCCTCGTAGATGTACCCCATCCCGCTCGAGTCGCCGGCCGGGTCACCGTCCAGGGCATTGGTGTCGGCATCCGTAATGGCGGAGGCGGCCAGGGTCACCTTGACCCACGTGTCCACCGCGCCGACGGGGTCGCCGAGGGCGATGCGTATGGCGTCACCCGCCGGCTGCTCGACCGTCGGGGCGAGCGTGTCAATGAGGGTTTCCACGCCGCCGGGGAACGCGACCGTCTCGACGGTAACGGCGCCGGCCGCCAAGGTCACGGCCTCGCTGAACGCGACGTCGATGGTCCGCACGCCGATGCCGCTCGGCTCGATATCGCCGACCGTGCGGCCGGGACGGTCGTTCAGTTCGACCGAGGTAACCTGCGGGCCGGTGACGGTCCAGGACCGGGACCGGGTGGCCTCGTCCTCGCTCTGCCAGAGGCCGGCCGAATCCTTGCGCCTGACGTGAACCGCGTACGTGCCCACCTGGAGGCCGGCCAGCGAGATAGGCGTTATCGGCGGGATCGGTGCGTCGGGCGGATTCGGCGCCGGGTGAGGAACCTCCGCGCTCCAGTCGCCGAGCCAGGCGCCGTCCTTCTCCACGCGGTACCTGTACCCGTAGATGTCGGGCCCGCCGACGGTCAGCGTGGCGTCGCTATCGGAGGTAACGGGCGGCGGTTCGCCCGCAACCGTGGCGCCCATCGGGATCAGGGCGCCCATGTCCACGCCGTTGGGTCCGGTGCCGATGGCGGGCGAGCCCGGCAGCAGGTGGTAGTCGCCGTTTGCGGGGTCGGCCAGCAGGGGGGCACCGGCCAGGTTGCCGACACCGAGGTCCATGATGGTGATGGGGCGGTCGCCGACCGGGTCGCCGGCGCGCTCGACCGGGACGAGGGTGCGGTGCATCTGGAGGTTGGTCACGAAGTTGGGGTCGTCGGGGTCGTAGTCGATGTTCTTGAACATCGGGACGGCCGTGTCCACGACGATGTTTCCGTCGAGGTAGGCGCCGCGTCCGGGTCCGCGGACCGACGTGCCGCCCTCCTCGAAGAACTGGATCAGCCCCAGGTCGGTCCCGATGAACAGGTTGTTGACGATGGTGGCGAAGGCGTCTTCCTTCAAGAGGATGGCATGGTCGTTGTTGATGAAGACGTTGCGGACGACGGTGACCTCGGTCCGGTTCGAGGCGCCGGACTGGGGGAGCCCGGTGGCGATGGCGTTGGAGGTGGTGGGCCGCGTCGTGGCCAGGTGGAAGTTCATGAAGAGGTTGCCTTCGATGTGGGCGTCGGTGCCGTCGAGGTCGAGGCCGTCGTCCTCTCCGCCGAGGAACACGTTGTTGAGGACCTGAAAGACGGGCCCCGGCCGGTCGGCGCCCATGAAGTCGACGACGTCGCCGCCGCTGGTGCTGACGCCGAAGACGTTGCCGTCGAAGACGAGGTACTCGCTGCCATCCAACTGCGTTCCGTGGACGACCTCGCCGCCGCTGATGCCGGGCAGGTAGGAGTTGCGGACGATGAGCGAGGGGTGGTGGAGTTCCAGGACGGTCTTCTGGGTGCCGCTCCAGGTCACGTTGTCGATGCGCAGGCGTCCGTGATCGATGTCGATGGAGTGGCCGCCCGAGTCGCCGTACTCCATGTCGAGGTAGGTCAAGGCGCTGTCCTGAAGGGTGCCGTCGAAGACGAGGCCTCCCCAACTGCCTCCGGCGCCCGGCACGCGGGTCAGGCGGATGCGCTCGTACTCAGTCCCCAGGGCGTCGAGTTGTCCGTTGACGGTGATCTTGCGGCCGGAACCAAAGAAGACGGTCGTGCCCGGCTCGATGACCAGGACGGAACCGCCGGCCACAGTCAGGTCGCCGGTGACGCGATACGGTCCGTCGGCGGCCGCCCACGTGGTGACCCCGGCCGGCAGCGTGCCGGACCAGTCGCTGGTGGACCCGGTGTCGTACCAGATATCGGCGTGGGTGCGGTCGATCTCGGCGCCGGTGCCGTCGAGGGCCTGGACGAGGACGCGGTTGATGCCGGGCTGAAGGGCCAGGCCCGCCCCCGCCATGCCGGAGGCGGCGAGGAGTTCGGCCTGCACGAGGAAGTCGGGGTCACCGGCGTCGAGGTTCAGGCCGTGAATCGCCAGGACGTTGTCGCCGACAGCCAGGTCCGCGAGGTGCGTCGAGACGTCGATCGCCTGGAAGACGACGGCCTGGCCGTCGGGATGCTCGAGGGTGGCGCCTGAGTTCCACGCGGGCGCCGGCGGCGCGTTCGCCTCGGCGATCTTCTCTCCGTTCAGGTATGCGATGAATCCGTCGTCGTACCGTATGCGGAGGGTCAGCGTATCGTAGGCCGCCATGTCGGGCGCCTCGAACGCCACCCGCGTCCACAGCGAGGCGTTCGTGTCCAGCATGTCGCCGGCCACGTCGGTGTGGACGTACTCATCGAAGTGGCCGCCGCTGAACCCCAGGCCCATCGCCACGGGCGTGATGGTCCCGAAGGGGACGGTCATGGCGGGGTTCTCGGCGCCCTTGCTTCCCTCGGTGCCGCGTGCGAAGTCGCCGGCGCCATCGTTGTCGTGGTCACCGGAGCGCATGAGAAACGAGAGCGGGCCGGTGGGGCCGGCCTCTTCGAGACGGATACCCGCCAGGCCATAGCCCTTGGTCCCATCGGCGGTGCCGGAGCCGACGCCGGGCGTCGCGCCCAGATACTGCGTCGAGACAAGCGAGAAGGCGCCGTCGATGCCGGGGTCGATGGCCGTCCACGCCGCAACGAACCCCTGGTCCGACTCGTGATTCTGGCCGGTCCAGATGGCCACTTCCGTACTGCTGACGACGACCACGCCGTCGCCGGTGCTGTGGGCGGCCGTAGAGGCGTCGGCGCCCACGAGCGTCACCAGGGTCCACCGATCCTCGTAGTCACCCTCTTCGCCGCGAACGGCGGTGCCGGTGACGTTGTACGTGACGACCGGCCCCGTATCCAGGCCCGCGAAGGCGTGGGTATAACGGTCACCGCCCGCGTCTTCGATCTCGATGCTGGCCTCCGTGCCCGTCGTGAAGTCCACGTACCCGTCGAAGACGGCGAACGCGTCGGTGCCGGCGGCGGCGGCGCCGCCATTGCCGCCGTAGTGGATGCCGCTTCCCGAGGTCTCCAGCGTCACCGGGACGGCGTCACCCGTGGCGATGTCTTGCAGGGGTCCCGAGGCCGTCCCGTTGGCGGCGTAGGTGGTGGCGTTGGCGTGCGTGCCGGCGCCGCCGACGTGGTCGTTGAACGCGACCCATCCGGGGACGGGCGGCCCGCCGCCGGTCGTGCCGGGCGCGGCCCCGTCGCCGGTCCATCCGTCGCCGACGGTGATGCCGGTGAAGGCGCCGTAGTCAACCGAGAGCGACGCGATCTCGGCCGCCGTGTAGTCCCACGCAACGAAGTCCATGACGGCCCCGCCGTCATCGAGGACCATCACCCACCCCGAACCTTCCGGGTCCCAGGGGATGGTGTCGCCCCAGTACTGGTCGCCGGCGTCGTCGGTCTGGTACAGCACCTGGCCGTCGGCGACCGATGCGGGGAGGTTCCACGCCGTGGCGAACACGCCGCTCGCGCCGCCCGACGGATCGTTCACGAGAACCGTCCAACCCGCCGTCTCGATGGCGGCGTCCGACACGTTCTGGAGTTCGACGTAACGGACGTCGCCGGTGGAGACCTCGGTGATGAGCAGACCGGCCTGGCCCTCGCCCGTTTCGCTGGTCCAGAGGCTGTCGTCGTAACCGAGCGCATTCCAGGCGAGCGGGTCTTCGCCGGCGGTCGGCACGTGGCAGGAGGCGGGGTCGTCTGCGGCGACGAGGGTGCGGCCGCCGATGCCGGCGCTCCAAGAGCCGTCCAGGAGCGAGTAATCGGCCTCGACGCCCTTGACGAGGACACTCGCCGTCGTGGCCGTGTCGGCCAGACCGTTGACGTTGGCGGTGCCGTCGGCGGTGTAGTAATACCCTTCGGACAGGGGGAGATCGACCTGGATGGTCAGATCCTGCCCGCCGTCGAGCAGAAGCCGGGCCTCCAGCGGTTCCAGGTGGGCTCTAGCGTGCGACACAGGGTTTCGTGGTTCCATCGCGTCAATGCCTCTCAGAAAGCCAGGTACGCGGCCTCGGCGTGACTGTTTAACCCTATAGTATACACCAAAAACCCGCTCTTGCCAAGGCAGGATCGGGTGATTTTGACGAGGCCCCCGTTCGGCTGCGCTCAGAGCCTGCCCTGAGCCTGTCGAAGGGGCAGGCTCTCGACTTCGCTCGGAGTGCCACACAAGAGGCGGCCTTTTTTCGGAAAGGATGGGGCGATGACACATCGGATGAGCGTCGTGCCGGTCCGTCTTGCCGCACCCGCGGTTGCGGTGTGTTTCATGCTTGCGGGGCTTGGCGCGGCCTGGGCCGCTGCCCCGTCGCGGGTGCCCGATGACCGGAAGCCGCGCATCGTCGCCATGACCGACATCGGCGGTGACCCCGACGACCAGCAGTCGATGGTGCGGTTCCTCCTCTACACCTGCGACTACCAGGTCGAGGGCCTGTGCACGGGCTTCGGTCACGGGCACTACCAGAAGACGCGGCCGGAACTCATACGAAAGGCCGTCGAGGCCTACGGCAAGGTCCTGCCGAATCTGCGCAAGCACCGCCGCGACTTCCCGTCGCACGAGCACCTGCTGAGCCTTATCAAGGACGGGTCGAACGGCGACGCTCACAGCGCCGGCCCGGGGCGCGACTCGGAGGCGTCGGACTGGATCATCCGTGTGCTCGACCGGCCCGACCCGCGGCCCGTCTGGTTCAGCATCTGGGGCGGGCCGAGAGAACTGGCCCAGGCCATCTGGAAGGTCGCCAAGACGCGGCCCAAGCAGGAGGCGGCGGCCTTCAGGAAGAAGATACGCGTCCACTCCATCGCCGACCAGGACCGGACCGCCGGATGGGTCAAGACGAACCATCCCGACGTCTTCTGGATCTTCTCGAACCGCCTGTTCCGCGGCATCTGGGCCGGCGGCGACCAGAAAATCGTCTCGCCCGAGTGGCTCGAAAAACACGTCCGCACCGGCCACGGGCCGCTCGGCCCCCTCTACCCGGCGAAGGCCGCAGGCAAGGCCGGCGTCAAGGAAGGCGACACGCCCTCGTTCCTCTACGTCCTGCCCGACGGGCTAAGCGACCCGGAGCATCCGGAGTGGGGGAACTGGGGCGGCCGGTTCCGACCGGCCGGCAAGGGACGCGAGTACGTCCCCGTCGCCGACATCGAGAACGGGCGGCCGAACTCGATGTACAGCATCCAGCGATGGCGCACCGCCTACCAGAACGCCTTCGAGGCACGGATGGACTGGTGCGTCAAGCCCTTCGACGGGGCCAACCACGAGCCTGCCGCCGCACTCAACGGCGAGGTGGGCACCGGCGTCCTTCGCATCAAGACCGACCCCGGGGCCGAGGTCAAACTGTCGGCCGCCGGCTGGTCCGACCCCGACGGCGATACGCTCGCGTGCACGTGGTGGACGTACGTCGAGCCGGGCACCTACTGGGCCGAGGTGCCCATCCGCGGGGCCGACCAGCACGACGCCGTCGTCACAGTGCCGCAGGATGCCTCCGGCCGCACGGTCCACATCATTTGCGAGGTGACCGACGACGGCCGGCCGCCGCTCGCCGCTTACCGCCGCGCCATCCTCGAGGTCAGCGGCCAGAAGGCGCCCTCCCCCGCAGGCGCCGACCGTCCCGACCTCGGCAAACCCATCACCCGCCTGAGCGGCCCGCCCGCGAAGACGGGGCCGTGGACATTCTATCGCGGCATCAACGTCGGCGGCGGGCCGGTCGAGATCGACGGCCAGAGGTGGGCGGGCGACGACGCCAAGGACTTCGTCTGCCAGGACCGGCGGCTGAACAGCCCGCAGGTCCGGCTCATGCCGCCCACCGACCCCGCCCGCGCGAAGATGATCCACGCCTTCCGCTGGAACCAGGAGCCGCGCCTCGTGCTGACGGGCGTGCCCAAGGGCCGCTATGCCGTCTACGCCTACGTCTGGGAGGAGACCTCGCCCGAGACGCTCACCATCAGCCTGAACGGCCGGGCCGTCGCGCAAGGATACAACAGCGGCGAGGCCGGCCAGTGGCAGCGTCTCGGTCCGTGGGAGATCGACGTGACCGGCGGCCGCATCGAGATCACCAGCCGCGGCGGCGCCGCCAACTTCTCAGGAATCGAGGTATGGAGGAAGGCGAAGTGACGTTCCCGGCATGCCGGACGAACGAGAGACACCGAAGCCGGGGCAGGCCCCGGCCTACGTCGCCTGGGCCAGGCGTGCGAAGAGGGTGAGGGGGCCGGCGTCGGTGATCTCAACGTCCACTTCGGTGCCGGCCAGATCGGCGGGACCGTCGAAGACAACGATGCGGTTGCCGGGGGTGCGGCCGCGCAGTTGGAGCCAGGGCGTTGCGCGGTGGGTCTCCGCACCCACCGCGCGAGATGACCCACGTTCGCGGCGGGTACGGAGACCCGCCGCGGGGGAAAAGGGGACAGGCACCTTTTCCATGCGACCGGAAAAGGAGCCAGTCCCCTTTTCGGCAGTCCCCTTTTCCTGCGTTCCCTCTCGGTTCAGGTTCGGGCGCGGGCTGGGGCCTTCGACGAAGACG
>Ga0307433_1000624_pt1 | contig 25401 bp, 29 predicted proteins | sample SalMarWE160210MG_FD_202166 | JGI IMG/M metagenome (GOLD analysis project Ga0307433, IMG submission 202166) | Salt marsh sediment microbial communities from the Plum Island Ecosystem LTER, Massachusetts, United States - WE1603-210 | ecosystem: Environmental > Aquatic > Marine > Intertidal zone >... | reverse complement strand
ATTTTCATCCCTATGATTATCAACACAAGTGAAAAAATGAAAATAAATCCAGCACCTATTCTCTTAGGAATGACAATTTGCATCAATCTTGCTTCTACACTTACCCCATTTGGTTCTGCTGAGAATATTCTAATAGCGAATCAGTTTAATCTCTCGTTTCAATGGTTTTTCCTTAATTTAGGTTTATATTTCATAATAGGCACTTTAACTACTCTATATTTTTTAGATAAATTTATTCTTCAGAAACATTTAAAAGATATTTGGATTCCGCATTGTGAAGAACCCAAAGAATCCTTAATAAAAGAAGATATTGAAGAACAAGAGTTAATAATTATGGAAAAGCCTATAAATCAAAAAATTTTTTATAAGAACTTGATATCGCTTTCAATTTTCTTCATTTTACTAGTTTTCATTCCAAATATCTTATTTATGGGAATTTTGGGAATGCTTTTGTTTGTATTAATCAACCCTCGGAAGGGTGAATCTGGAAAAAGATACCCTGATATCTCTTATTACTTTAAGAAGGTAGATTTTAAGTTAGTTTTTTTCTTCATTAGTTTGTTTGTACTCGTATTTTCTTTTGAAAAGGCAGGGATTATCCAATTGTTAGAGAATCTGGTTTTAAATATTGCTCCAGAAAATTTATTCTTATTAAGCATTATGATCTTGATTTTAACATCTGTTCTTTCAGGATTTCTTGATAATGTTCCAGTGACGGTGTTTTTTATACCTATAATACAGGTTATAGTAGATAATAGCCTTGCTTCTATTCCTATTCTGATTGCTTTTATTTTAGGTATAAATTTGGGAGGGAACTTTTTACCTCAAGGTTCTGCGGCAGATATGATGACGCTTGAATTGTCTAAAAAGTCTTGCGGAAATGATCTTAATTATAAAAGGTTGTTAAAAGTTGGTGGAATATTCGCAATTTACCATATAGCCTTAGGGATTGGATATCTTGCTTTATTGATATTCTTCTTCTTTTAAAATGAAATTACACTTTTAATTCTTAAAATGAATCTAGAGATTATGAAGCAGAACAGAGCAATCATTTTAGATAGAGACGGAGTTTTAATAGAAGATAAAGATTATTCCTATAAACTTGAAGATTTAGTGCTTTTACCGGGAGTAATAGAAGGACTAAAATTATTGCACATAAAATACAAGCTTTTTATCGTAACTAATCAATCTGGGATTGGAAAGGGCTTTTATACTGTAAATGATTTTTTTATTTATAACAATTATTTAATCTCTCTGTTAAAAAAAGAAGGTATACGAATTGAAGAAACCTTTTTTTGTCCGCATCTAAAAGAAGAGAATTGTGAGTGTCGAAAACCAAAACCTAAATATTTATTTGATATTCGGAACGGTTGGAAGATTGATTTGAAATTGTCTTGGATGATTGGTGATCATCCATCAGACATACTTTTTGGCATAAATGGAGGCTGTAAAACAGTCTATATGAGTACTGGACATGGCGAGAAACACCTAAATGAACTGATTTCTCAAAAGATTAAACCCACTGTAATAAGTTCTAACTTTCTTAATGCCGCAGAAAAAATCCTTGAATTCACACTTTAAATTGATGTAAAAATGTGGCATAAAATATTCAAATAAATTAATCATATGTAGAAATTTATCTAATCTTAAATATTAAATGAAAAAAAAATATTAAAAATAAAAAAGGAATTTTAATCTCTTTTTTTTCCAAGATAAGGCATTGCATGCTCATATCTTTTTAAAACAAATCGAGATATCACAATTCTTTGAATTTCGCTGGTTCCTTCATAGATTTGGTATAGTTTTGCATCTCTAAATAATTTTTCGACTGGGTATGTTCTCAAATATCCATAACCTCCGAAAATCTGGATAGCTTCAGTTGTTATATTCATGACAACATCTGAAGCAAATGCTTTAGCAATAGCAGAACTCAAATTATTATCCATGCCTTGATCTGCTTCCCAAGCTGCTTTATGAGTCAACAAACGTGCCGCTTCAATATCCTTATACATGTTAGCGATTTTTTCTTGTATCATTTGATAATTTTCAATTGGTCTTCCAAAAGCTTCTCTTTTTTTCGCATAGTCAATAGAATATTCCATTGCTGATCGAGCACACCCAACAGCAAAAGCACCTATAGCAGGCCGAGTATGAGCGAAAGTTTGCATTGCGAGTACGAAACCTCTTCCTGGTTTTGCTAAAACATTTTCTTTGGGTATTCTTACATCCTTTAGATTTACTGCGACCGTATTAGAAGCTCTTTGACCCAATTTGGGAATATGCTTTCCTAACCGGACACCTTCAGTTTTTGTATCTACAATAAAAGCGCCTATTCCCTTATGCTTCTTCTCTGGATCTACTGTAGCAAAAACAGTAATATAATCTGCATATCCTCCGTTTGTGATCCAAAATTTATTGCCATTAAGGATATATTCCTCACCATCTTTTTCTGCCCGACATTTCATCCCCGCAACATCAGAGCCCATGGTGGGTTCAGAAGTCGCAAAAGCAATTAATTTAAATTCACTGGTTAACCCTTTTAGAATTCTTTGTTTTTGCTCTTCATTACCTCCAATAACTATTGGTTCAGCACCAAGATTATTATCAAAAATTGATGTTGCAATACCAGGACAAGCAGAAGAAAACTCTTCCACTACAATGCAGGCATCCAATAAACCATAACCAGGACCACCATATTGCTTAGGAATTCCTAAGTTAAGTAAGCCTTCTTCCCAAGCTTTCTTAATAACTGGTAAAGGAAATTCTTCCGATTCGTCATATTTTTGTCCTACAGGTAAAACTTCCCGAATTGCGAATTCTCTTGCTTTTTTTTTAAGAGTTATTTGTTCTTCCGTTAATTTAAAATCCATGATTTTATCCTCTTTTTAACCCATTTTTTGAATTAATTTGTCTACTATTTTTTCAAAATCTAATTCTTCTGGTTTTGGTACAAATTTGATCTCTATTTTTTCATCCATAACATCTATTTTAGTCGCTTCTAATTCCTTAATTATCTCTTTAACTGCTCCACCGCCCCATCCATAGGAACCGAAAGCCATTCCTATTTTATTCATGGGTTTAAGCCCTTTCTGATAACTTAAATATTCAGCGACTAATGGATAAAGACCATTATTCAATGTTGGGCTTCCTACTAGAATTGCTTTTGCTTTCATTGCCTCTGTTATAACATCAGAATAGTCTGCATTGGTCAATCGAAATCGTTTTACACGGATACCTCTATGAGTAAGTTCTTTATACAATGCTTTAGCAATTTTTTCGGTACTTCCCCACATTGTATCGTACACAATTATAACGCTTTTTTCATCGATTTCACCTGCGGACCATTTCTTATATGCTTCAATAATTTTGCCAATATGAGTTCGCCAGCATATTCCATGAGAGGGGCATATTATCTCGATAGGTAGAGCCCCCACTTTTGGTAATGCTTTCGCTATTAACCCAGATAAGTGCAGTAGAATATTCGCATAATATTTCTCTGCCTCCCACATTATTTCAGAAAGATCATTTTCATCATCCCATCGTTTAGACGTAGCTAAATGTTGCCCAAAAGCATCATTTGAAAATAAAATATTTTTCCCATTCTTGTCTGTCATAAAAGATACCATCGAATCTGGCCAATGAATCATTGGAATTGGAACAAATGCAAATTGTTTACCATTTCCGATATCTAAAGTATCGCCTTCTTTAACGGTTCTAATCTTTTCAAAATTTTCTTTCTCGATTTCCTCATGATATTGAAGTTCAAGAATTTCCTTTCCTCGAGTAGAGGCTATAACTTCTGCATTTGGTAAGTATTTCAAAATTAAGGGAAAGGAGCCTGAATGATCGGGTTCTACATGATTGACAATAAAATAGTCAATCTCTTTTGGATCACATACATGCTTGATATTATTTAAGAAATATTCAAAATAGGGGCGCTTTACAGCATCGATTAAGACCGTTTTATCCCCTGATTTCACAATATAGGCGTTATAAGAAGAGCCTTTATGCGTAGAATATCCATGGAAGTTTCGAACCTCGAAATCTACATATCCCACATAAGATACATCTTTCATTAGTTCTAAATGTGTCATTAATTAATTCACCATCTTTTTAGGATTAATTCTGTTATTTTTTTGTAATTTCATTACAATTATAAATTTACTTTCTATGATTTATAATATTAAATAAGAATTATTTTAAATGTTGATGAGGCTTATTCTAAAGGCCACTCCAATAATGAGAGGATTAGGTTTTGGTTGGAAATTCCTCCTCGGGTTAATTGCCCTATAAAGCTCTCCTTGCCAAACATTTTTCGAGTGATATATCGTAATAAGCGTTTACCACTATATCCTTTATCTTTTGCTTCTTTATAAAATTTAAATGCATTCTTATGCAGTTTCTCAATTTCTATCATTTTTTCCTCGAAGATCTTTTGAGTATTAAATATGCCTCGACCTGAGGTAAAAATTTTTAATTTTTCCATGCTTGTGGTGATTAAATCAAGCTTTTTTAAAGAATTATATATCTGAGATATATTCTCAGGAATATCGGTATTTTTACCAAATATCATAGTGTATTTTGGCATTATTCCATCTGCAACAATAGCCCATTGCTGCTTCTTTTCTATTAGAGCAATTTCTTCTATTGCATGACCTGGAATTTCAACTACATCAAAATTATATTTATTCGAATGAGTTGAGATTGATTTACCTATAGGTTTTCCTTCAAAAGGGTGATAAGGGTAACCCCATGTAATTCGCCTATAATCAGGATAATCTTTCTCGTTTTTTAAAAGAGGTATTGCTTTCTTGCTAGCATAAATCGGAACATTAAATTCTGATTGAAGCATTGCTGCCCCACCACAATGATCTTCATGAGAATGTGTAATTATACATTTTTTTACCTTCTGTTCTTCATCAAGCGAAGAAAGAAATTTTTTTAATTCATTTTCTCCTGCTGGAGGTCCTGAGTCAATTAGCAATCCATCAATCAAATAGCACGATGTCCAAAAAGGAGCGGGAAGAAGTTTACTGTCTGAGGACCACTTCCATTCAATAATTTCATTATTGCAATGATGTAGTATTTGTACGACCATCTTGATACCAATAAAAATTAAGATTCAATAAAGCAAAGGAGAAAAAGAAATAAAAAAAGCTAGGATTGTACCCAAAAAAAAATTTGCTTATGAAATGAATTTATTTCGAAAAAATTAAAAAATTTAAAAAAAAGGATAAGATAATATTAATCATTATTAATCTGATATTTTCGTGAAGAAACTTTTATCTACTCCACACACAGGGCATACCCAATCATCAGGTAAGTCTTCAAACTTGGTGCCTTCTGCAGCTTCATCATAAATAAAACCGCAAGCCCCACACTCATATTTCGCTATGATCTTTCACCTATTTTTAGTTACTTTTAATTTTCTAATTATTTTATGGATTTGTTAATTGAGTATTTATTAAAAATATTAATTTAATAATTTATAAATAAATTTGGTTAACTTCTATTTAACGTTTAATATAAAGTCTAAATTGTATTAGGTTTTTTTATAAATAATTGTCGTGCTGCTCTGCATTTCGGACATTTATATTCCTCATTCAAGTTATCGAATGGTATTTTGTTCTCTTCATCAATGTAAAGGTAATTACATCGTTTGCATCTATATATCGCCACCAAATCACCGCTTTATTCTTTTAGTTTGAAATCTTTTTTAGTAGCACGGCACTTTGGATTAGGGCATTTAAAATCTTCTGGTAAATCTTTAAATGTTACGTCCATTTTAGCCTCATCGTAGACAGCACCACAGTTGACGCATGCATATTCATGTATATTTAACAAGTTCTTTAATTCTTTCGTATTGACATCTTGCTCCATCTTACTATAAACATAGGATAATGCATTATTATCACCAAAGAGGATTGCTCCTTTAAGTTTATTATCTTTAAGAACGACTTTTTGATAACAGCAATCTTTTTTATCTGCGCGTTTTAAGATATCCCATCCGCCACCCTTTTCGCTACTAGGATCAAAGGTTCCGATTGAAGTTAGTTCTAATCCTACTATTTTTAGGGTATTTTTCGGAGTTGTGCCAGTATACTCTTTCATTTTCTTCTCAAGTACCGAAGCGGCTATGATTTTTGATTGCTCCATGCATGCAGGGATAATTCCCCACGTTTGATTTTTATATTCGATACAATCCCCAACAGCATAAATATCTTTTTCACTTGTTTCCAAGAATTCATTTACGATAATCCCTCTATTAGTGGCAATACCTGCCTTTTGAGCTAATTCGATTTCAGGTTTGATTCCCGCTTGAATCAGGATAAGATCGGCAGTAAGGGTTCTCCCATCTTTTAATTTAATGCCCTCAACGCTTCCATTTCCCAATATTTCCTCTGTTGTTGCATTTAAGACAACTTCTATTCCACGATTTTCAATCTCTTCCTTTAACATAGTACTGCATTCGTCATCTAACTGTTTTGGTAGTAATCGAGGGAAAAATTCAACGATGGTTGTATCGAGATTTGATTTGTTAATTTGATTTGCTAATTCTAGACCTAATAATCCTCCACCAATTATTATCGCTTTCTTTTTTGAGTTGAATAGTTTGATATAATCCTTTATTTCCATAGCATCCTTTATGCTACGGAGAGTAAAAAGCCCTTTATGGTTCATTTCTAGAGCATTTTTAATCGGAGGAATACTTGGATTACTTCCGGTGGCAATAATGAGCTTATTGTATGATATTGGATTAGGAGATTTCTCAGAATAGATCAATTTGTCTTTTGGGTTTATTTTTGTTATTTTTTCCCCAAGATGGAGCTTAATATTTTTAGTTTCATACCATTTTTCTTTAAAGACAATTAAATCTGGGATTGTAACTTTATCGGAGATGAATTCTGGTAATTTAATCCGAGTATAGTAGGGATATTTTTCTTGAGTGAATATGTCGATCTCCGCGCTATCATTGAGATTACGTATATTTTGAGCGCTAAAGGTTCCGGCAACATTATTACCGATTATTAATATCTTCATAGATTTTAAACTCATTTCATTTTATTTTAAGATTATTATTATATATTTAAAATTTAAAAATAAAATGAGAAGATTTGGAGATGTTCAAATAAAACTTTAATAATTCATGATAATTCAATACAATGAAAAAAATTTTGTAAGAGGTTATATAAATGTTAGAAAAATTGAAGATTGATTTAATTGAAAAGATAATTGATACATTACCACTTGAGATGTCTTTTATTGATGCAGAGGACCGTGTTCAATATTATAGTAAAGGAAATAAAAGGATTTTTAAAAGATCTCCAGCTGTAATCGGTAAAAAAGTACAAAATTGTCATCCTCAGAAAAGTCTTGATAAAGTAAATGCAATATTAGAAGATTTTAAAAACAAGAAGCGAAATGTAGCGGAATTTTGGATTCCAGTAAATGATATGTTTTTATATATCAGATATTTCCCTGTTGAAGATGAAAACGGAAAATACTTAGGAACATTAGAAGTGACTCAAGAGATAAGTAAGATTAAGACAATAGAAGGAGAAAAAAGATTGCTTGATTGAAACCAGTAATCGAAGATGTTCGAAAGTTAGAGTTTAAGGTTTCTATAATTCAAACATCTATGATTGAATTGGTTCTTATCAATAGGATTTCTTAAAACAGATTATTCCCCCAAATTCATTAATTCGGCTTCCCGCAGCAGTCTCTTCAGAGATTATTCTTGTCATAATTCCCTTGTTTTCAGCGATTTGTTTAAGTCTGTAAATTCGGTTCTTTTTTTTATGATTTTCAAAAAAATTATCAGATATTAAAAGATAATCTACTTTTTCAGCTGGAGATTTATCATTTTTGCCACCCTTATAAATTAAATCCTCGATCTCTTTTAAACCATAAAGTACTAATATGGTTTTATCATCTAAGTTTATTGCTTTCTCAAGCTGGTTTATAATAAGATTGGTTTCATCTGATATTGTTTCGGATATAATTTTCAAAGAATGGTCCTGAGCTATGAGAGTCGTTGTTTCTTCTAAATTACGAGCAAAACCATCAATTTGTCCAATAGTTATCTGGTTATTTCTTCTTGAACTTACTAACCAATGATGATGTTTATTGATATGTTCAAGAAAGCTATTAGAATAATCTAGTTTTGAAGGATTCGCTAAGAGAATACTTTTAAGACCATTGTTTATTATTGGTCTGATCGAATCTACGAGCTCTTCAAAAAAGTGGTATTTTTCCTTATCATCTGCATATTGCCATTTCTTAGATAGTTTTATTTGTTTAATTCTATTTACTTTATAAGTATAAACGTTCCAAAGATGTATTTCTTGCTCAGCAAACCCAACCAGCAATGCAACCAAGAATCCTCTTTTTTGCTTTTTCTTCATTGCCATGAATAAAGTGGATTGAGTATTAGATGTTTTTTGTAAAAATAATTACTTAATGACCGATTTCTCTATTCTATAGGAGAAATCCTTCAAAATTTAAATTATAAATATAAAATGTTTTCAAATTAATTAAAATTTCTCCTTTAGAATTAGTTAAATGAATCCTTAGAACATGTTCGAGATAGAAATTATTTTTTAGAAAATATTGTATCTATTTATGACCGAAGCTCAAAGTAAAAGAGTAAAAAGAAAGATCATTGAAATTGATGATGAACTGTGTACTGGCTGTGGAAATTGTGTCGTCTCTTGTGCAGAAGGAGCTTTAAAAATAATTGATGGAAAAGCACGCGTCATAAATGAAGTTTTTTGTGATGGATTAGGAGCCTGTATCGGAGAATGTCCTGAAGGAGCTCTAAAAATTATAGAAAGAGAAGCTTTAGAATTTAATGAGGAGGAAGTCGAAAAATATTTGGAATCTATAAAACAAGAAACTATAAGCGAAGTTCATCAATGTGGTTGTCCTTCCGCTCAAACTATAGTATTTGAAGAAAATCTCGCTGAAGAGATGCCTTCTGGAGAGTCTTATTCAGCACTTAGGCAGTGGCCAATCCAGATGCATTTAATAAATCCTTCAGCACCCTATTTTAAAAATGCAGATGTGTTACTCACAGCAGATTGTGTTGCTTATGCACTCGGAGGATATCACAGCGAGTTTCTGAGAGGAAAATCTATAGCTATTGCATGTCCTAAACTTGACCAAGGAAGAGAACGATACATTGAGAAGATTAGAATGTGGATTGATGATGCAAAAATCAATACGCTTACAGTTATGATGATGGAAGTTCCATGTTGTACGGGATTATTAGCTCTAGCAAAAGATGCTGCAAATCAGGCACGTCGAAAAGTTCCTATTAAATATATTATAGTTGGGATAAAAGGAGAGATATTAAAAGAAGAATGGCTTTAATATTCTTCGTTTTATCGATTTTAATCATTTACGACTACTTTCTTTTTAATTATTTTTCTTAGCATTACAGATAATGCTGATTTTGATTTACCTAAATGATTCGCTAATTCTTCTAAAGAAATTAACCGTGGAATTTCAAAAAATCCTTGTTCTATTGCCGCTTCTAAAACTTTAGATTCATCTAATGTTAAGCGTTCTTTCTCTTCATCTAAAATGTAGGGAGAAGTACCGATTCTCAATAATTCATAATTGATTTTTCTTTGCTCAAAAATTGTTAATAACTTATCTATATTCTCTCTACTAGAAATGAGCCGCCAGTAAGCAAATCCATTGCGGACATGAACAGGAAATTTAACAAGCACGCCACATTTAATTAAAGCATATAATAGATAAGGATCTTTAGTTTTTATGTTAAACCTTACTTTATTCTCTTCTTGCTTCAAAAGCGTAAAATCATGAACAGAGGGATGAGTTCTTACAGAATTTATCACATCTTTAATATGATAATCTTGAATTTCAATAATGGAATTCCCGATAGATTTTTCTAAATCAAAGGGTAGAAAATACTCAATTTCCATCTTAATATTAGGAAATTTATCAAATATCTCAGAAATCCAAATTTGTTCTGGAAATTTTACTTTTATTCTTGCCAAACTTGCTTTCCGTGAGACCATCTAATTTAGTAGTGATAAGCAGTATAAATTTTTTTTCTGTAATTTAAATAATTAATAATATATAGCTCTAGAAATTTGTATTATTATGGTCGAGAACAAAAATTTATTATTAGGTATCTGTGGAAGTCCTAGGAAGCAAGGAACGGAATTTGCAGTGCAATATGCTCTAGATTATGCTCGTGAAAAATTCAATTTTGAGACTGATTTTTGGACGGTAAGGGGGAAGAAAATCAATTTTTGTATACATTGCGATTATTGTGTTAATGAGAAAAAAGGATGTATTCATAAGGACGATATGCTTGAACTATATCCTAAATTAGAGAATGCTAAATTTTTATTGTTTGGAACGCCGGTGTTCCAAGGGAATCTTTCGGGCCAATTGAAAACAATCATGGATCGGTGCAGAGCTTTAGTTGCAAAAAATCCGCAGGTATTTAAAGGAAAGTTTGCCGCTGCTCTTGCTGTAGGAGGCGACCGAAATGGAGGACAAGAAATTGCAATACGCACAATTCTCGACTTTTATCAGCAAAATCACATATTTTCTATATCAGGAGGTGCATTTGGAGCAAATTTGGGCGCAAGTTTATGGAGTAAGGATATTGGTAAAGATGGTGTTGAGAATGATGAAGAAGGTTTAAGAGCGATAAGAAAAATAATAAAACGATTAGCAGAGCTTAAAAAATAAACAAAAAAGAAAAATACGATTTTAAACTTATTTTACACCAAAAATTTTCTTCGCTTCCTTTTCGCGGAGCCCGGAGATCCCCCACAATTCCTTGAACCAATACTTTCCTTTATACATTACGACTGGTGTGTTGACAACACATCCATCCGCATCACAATAATTTTTTAAGAAATTCTCATCATGGAGTAATTGATGCACAAATTCCTCGTCATTAATATCTTTTTCAACAAATTTTACTTCGTGTTTGTCTAACCAAGTCTTTAACTCATGGCAGTGCGAGCAGCCTTCTTTTGTAATGAGTATTGGGAGATTAATTTCTGACATAATATTATTATTAAGACTGTAAGACATAAAAAATTTTTATCTTCTAAATTATAAATTTAATAATGAAACAGTGATTCTAAGTTGAATTATTTATAATTACGTTAATTCCGTATTGCGAAGGATTTTAATAGAGAAGAAGTAATTTAATTAAATAAACTGAATATGTAATTTAAATAAGTTGTTTTATTAACCACCGTAATGCATTAATTAATTTTTCGTCTTCGCTTAACACATTTATAGAAAAAAATTGTATGGGCATTCCGCATTTTTCTAATTCATTGATATCAAAGTTTTTATATATGAAATCAGAACTTATTTCTTCCTTATCATGGAACTTGTTTCCAATAATCATGATGGGCATATATTCTCCTTTATCTAAACATCTATTTAAAACAAGCTGAAACATATCTATAGTATCATTTACACTGGTTTTATCTGTTGCGTTAAAGATTAAAATAAACGCTTCTGCATTATCCATGCAATAGTCATAAAATTTTTTCTGTGTTCCTTCATACTCATCATCAATACATTCATAAGTTAAAATCTCAATGTTGTCAATTATAAAATCATAGACTTTATTAACGAGATTCCTCTTTGCTTCATTCTCTTTATAGTGAAGAAATTGTATTACTTCTAAGTTTTTTAATAATGTTGTTTTGCCTGAATTCCTCGGTCCAAAGATATAGACTTTTTTCAAGTCTCCTTTACCTAAAATAGGTGCTGCAACGTTGATTTTTGGGCTAATATTCATGTAATATTTATTAAAAATATCTAAGAATTGCTTTTTGAAACGCTTTGATGCCATCTTTAAGGGATTTTTTTTAAGAGAACCCTCTTTTTGATTATGGATTAGTTTGGTTAACTCCTTATGTGTTTTTAATTCAGCAGCAAAATCTTCTAATTCTTTTGATTTTGATAATAAATAATTGTAAATATCCGTAATTTCGTCTTTATAATAGGCGGCACGGATCATATAGGTTATCATGAGTACCTCCTTCCCTCCACGGGCTATTTCTGATTCTATGTAAAAGATATGGTTAATCGTTTGATATTTTCGATAGGCAAAAATGAAGGTGCCTTCTTCCTCTTGAAATTCAAGAATTCTTCCTAAATCTGGATGTTCATTAGCAACCAGAGGAGTAGTGCAATAAAGGATATTAGGTCCTATGATACTATCGAAATAACTTAAACAAAGAATAGATTCATTTGGCATTTTATATTTGAAAGCGTTAATTTTTCTCTATTTTATATAAAAGAAATTCATAGTTTTATATTAAACTATAAAATCAAGAAAATAATTTTATAAACAAAATTAATCTACCCTTTTGAAAGTATATTCTAATTTTTATTATTATTTTCTTTACGTTTTTCTATTTATGTAATAATTTATAAAAAACAAATTTTAATTTGCTTAACTTCTCTCAATCATATGGATTCTACTACTCAAAATGAAATCTTCAACAATGCAATTAAAAAATTATTTCATGGTGAAATTATGGAAAGAGTTTCCGCAGCGAAACAACTTGGATCTATAAAAGATGGGAGAGCCACAAATCTTTTAGTAAAAGCATTAAATTCTGAAAAAGATGATATTGTTATTAATCGAATTATTGAAGCAATGGGTGATATAAAAGATCCTAAAGCCACATTATCGATAATTGATCTCTTAAAAGTTGAGGTTCAAAAGCCTGAGGAGGAGCAAGATAAGAGCAGAATATTCTTAATTATCGAGAGTCTGATGAAGATAGGGGATAAAAGAGCCTTGACACATCTGGGCATTTTATTAAATTCATGCTATAGTGATATTCGAAAACTTACAGAAGAAGCATTTGAGTGTATTGATCCAAATTGGAAAGATAATATTAAAAAAACAATTTAATCTAAATATATTATAAATTTAATTAAGGAGAAAAAGTGAATAAAATGTTTCCAGAATTTATGAATGAATTATTTGAGGAAGTTGAGGGCAAAAAAAATAAACAAGACGTATCAATATTCACATTATCTAGTTGTATGTGGTGCAAGAAATGCAAAGCATATCTTAAAGAGAAGAATGTTAAGTATAAATATATAGACGTTGATAATATTACTGTAGACCAGAAGTCAAAGATATTAGAATATTTACGAGAAAATTACAAACCTGACAGAATTGCCTATCCTTTTTTAGTATGTGATGATAAATTTGTCGTGGGATATGACCCAAACAAATATGAAGAATTAATTAAATCGGAGGAGAAATAAAGTGGATTTGAAAACAAAAGAAGGTATGAAGAAGTATGTTGAACAAGTAAGTAAAAAGAATAACTGGATTCTGAATATGGATAGCAATACATTCAATGATTTGATTGATGGGTTAGTCGAGAATTTTCAGAAATATGGATATCAATCCTGTCCTTGCCGCTTAGCGTCAGGAAAGAGAGAGTTAGATAGAGATCTAATATGTCCCTGTGATTATGCTCCATTAGACGTGAAAGAACATGGAGCTTGTTATTGTAATTTATATATGCGCGAGAACTTTTATGAGACAATTAAAAAAGATTACATCGTTGTTCCTGAACGTAGACCTATTGAAAAAGAAAAAGCCGTATTGGCTTATTTTAATGAGCAAAATTCGCGCTAAAAGTATTAAAAAATCTCTTTTTTTATCTATATTAACAAACTTTTACTTTCAATTTTTTATAAATATAAGGCTTAAATATTTCTTTTACACTATTAATAATATGCCAGATAAGGAAATTTCTGATGATGAGTTAGAAGACGAACTAGATAAAGCATTGAAAGCAAATGAAGCTAAAAAAGATCATTGCGGTACAGCACTCCCCACTAATAGAGAAGTAGGAATACAAAGAACCGATGTAAAAATTAAGAAGAAATAATGATCTTTTTTTACTTTTAATTTTTTTCATTCTATTATAGTAAATTTTGTAATAGGCCCTATTTCATTAAATTCTGATGGTTCCATTCTTAACTCTTCTACGGTTAATTTATTAAAAATAGAAGCAGCAAATATTTGTTAATATTAGATAAATAGTGGTTAAATATATAAAAAATATATTTATGAAATTTAGAAAATATAATTTTATTAAAACCAAAAACATGTTTTATTAGGTTATTTCAATTTCATTTTTATGAGTGGTTTATATGAAGGAACGATTTAAAGGTAGAAAAAATTATCCAACAGACGAAGTGGATTCTGAGAATTTTCTTAGTGATGATGAGGTAAAAAAATTAGCTAATAAAAAAGAGAAGTTTACTTTTCATCCTAATGATTATTATAAGCTCTATAATTGCGTTCATTGCGGAGAGTGTGAATCTGAAGAAGAGAGATTTCTTTTAAAACAAAAATTTATCGAAGACGGGAACACGTTTGATGGTAAAGAAGAAATGGTGGAATATTTTAAGAAATACCGGTCACCTTATCCAACCAATGAAATGCGTATAAGAAAGCCGAATAATATCCCAGAATCCTCAGATACACTATTTTTTATGGGATGTTTATCAACAATTCGTATCCCCAGATATACCGAACATGCGCTAAAATTTCTTCTTAAGGAAAATGTAAATTTTACAATTTTGAGTAAAGAAATATGCTGTGGATGGCACTTATTAGCAAGTGGACTAAAAAATGAATTTGAAGTGTGTAAAAAAGAAAATATAGAAATCTTCCAAAAATATAAAAAAATCATTTGTCTTTGTCCCGCCTGTTATTATTTATTTAATGTAGTATATAGACCTGAACTAGATGAGCATATTAAAGTTGAATATATTGCTACTTATTTAAAACCAGCATCAGAAATGAGAAAAGGGAGCGTAGCAGTTCAGCATCTCTGTCAACTTATGAATAGAGGGAAAGAAGGTGTAGATAGATTTGTCAATAACATTCTTGAAAAAAGTGGATATAATGTTGTTGATGTCCCTCATTGGTGTTGCGGGGGAGGAACCGGATGGATGGGAAGAACGGATGTTATAGAGGCAATTGCTCGTAAAAGAATGACTGATTTTGATAATGCTCAAGTAGATTATGCTACAACCTATTGCCCATCATGCTGGTGGATTCTACAAAGATTCAGTAAGATTTGTAAAATTCAACCGCAAGCTAAGGATTTATTTGAACTACTTTTATAGGTTAGAGTAATGAAAGAAGATTACAAATGTCCTTGTCGAGATACTGACCCAGAGCACTTTGTAACGAATGAAGAGGTCTATAAACTATTAGCTAATAAAAAAAAATTTAAATTTACTCAAGATGATTATTTTAAGCTCTATAATTGCATACATTGTAATGACTGCGGCACTGCTGAAGAGAGGTTTCTATTAAAAGAGAAATTTTTAAAAGATGGAAATAAAATTGAAGGATTAGATGAAGTTTTAAAAACATTTGAAAAATATAATAGTCCTTTTATCCAAAATAAGAGTCGAGTTAGACCCATTGAGGGTATATCTTTAGAAAGTACTACATTGCTATATTTAGGCTGTTTTACTACCGTTAAGACGCCTCGATATGGTGAAAATATAATAAAATACTTATTAAGAGAAAAGATTGATTTTTGTCTATTAGAAGAAGAAATTTGTTGTGGATATCCGATTCTCTGTACGGGGGAGATAAAAACCTATGAAAAATTTGTAAAAAAAAATCTTGAGTTATTTAAATCTAAAGGGTTTAAAAAAATTATAACAGCCTGTCCAAGTTGCTATATGGTTTTCAAAAAACATTATAGTGAGCATGGAATTACGGTAGATTACTTTACAGATTATTTAAGACCCGCAAAACTTAAGAAAAAGGGAAATCTTATTATACAACATGCATGCCCATTGAAAAACGGTGAAATTCCGGGGATAGTAGATAATTTAGAAAGCTTATTTAAGAAAAGTGGGTATAATATATTGGATGCTGTTCCTAGAGATTGTTGTGGGTTTGGTGTTGGACATCAACTAAGAGTGGATATATCTGAAGCTATCGCAATGAAAAGGATGATAGACTTCAAAGAAGAAGGGGGTTATATAGAAAAAGTAAAAGATAATGAAAATTTTATTACATCCTACTGTCCAAATGCATATTGGGTATTAAAAGCGTATGGTAGAAAACAGAGAATCCCATTTAAGGTTAAAGATATGTGTAATCTCTTAATGTGATAGAAATATTATAGTTTTAAAATCGATTTTTTGAGATATTTATCTTAATATCAAGTTTTCGCTATTATTTTTATAATTTAAACGAATAAATATTTTAAGATTAAATAGTAATATACATCTTAGCTTAAACAGTAATGGTGATTTTATGCTATTTTCGGAAAATGAATTAAATAATATTAAAAGAGAAATGAGTAAATTAAAAAATAAAGTTATTCTCAAATTATTTACTGATTTTAAAACTCAAGAAGATGGTTCTAAGTTAAGAAAATGTATGTCATGTGAAGGAACTTATGAATTATTGATATCTTTAGAGGAACTATCTAATGGAAAATTATTAATTGAAGAAGTATCAATAGAAGAAAATGCTGATGAAGCAAAAAAGTATAGTGTTTCTAGAATTCCAGCAATTTTATTTGTTGATGACGACGGAAAAGAAATTCTACGTTATTCTGCCTATCCAACAGGATCTGAATTTGTACCGTTTCTTAATAGTATACAGTACTTTTCTGGTGTAAGACCCTTTTATGCGGATCAGATACTTTCTCATCTTAAAAAGATTGATCAGTCAAAGATGAAGATTTTTATAACTCCCACATGTCCATATTGTCCTGCAACCGTTCCAGTGTTAACTCTATTCGCCATTGTATCAAAAGGTAAGATTTCAGCGGAGGTTATAGATGTGAACTTAAATCCAGATATTGCAATGAAATATCAAGTTCAAGGAGTGCCCCATACGGTAATAAATGAAACAGAAAATATTTATGGCATGTTTTCTCCTCAGGATTTACTGGATAAACTTACTAAGGGGGAGAGAGATTTTGGGGGAATGTATGCTTAATTTATTGAGGTGATTTAAACAATGTCGCAAGATGATAAATATCGAGAGATAATTAAGAGAGAAATGGCTAAATTGACTAAGCCGGTGAAATTGAAAGTATTCACTTCTCTAAGCGCTAAACCAGATGGAACTAAGATAAGAGCTTGCATGGATTGCGATCAGTTTATGTCTTTATTAAGAATTTATGAAGAAAATTCTAATGGATTGCTCACAATAAATGAGCTTTCCATTGAGGAAAATCCAGAATTTGCTAAAAGATATGACATTCAGAGAGTTCCAACAATATTATTTGTAGATGATAATGGGGATGAATTAATTAGATATTTAGCAGCCCCTCAAGGTGGAGAGATCCAACCGTTTATTCAAGCACTTTTTACTTTTGCAGGATCTCCCAATTATTATGAAGCAACAATAAAGCAAAATCTAAATAGAATTTCACCATCCACGATAAAAGTTATGATCACAAATTCTTGCCCATATTGCCCTCAAGTAGTCTCAATAAGCAATCAGTTTGCATTGGCTTCGAACGGAAAAATTAGAACTATAGTCATCGATATTATGGCAAATCCTGATATAGGACAATATTATGATGCCTCTGGTGTACCATATACTATTATTAATGATAAAAAAACTTTAGTTGGAATGGTAGGTCCGAATGAAATAATTCGAGAGCTTATTGGGGGCAATATCCGGGTACAGTATTGATTTAAGTAAATCTTTATTTTAAAAATAAAAAAAGTGAGCAAAATGCCAGCTTCATACATAATTAAGAAAATGTTAAAACAAGAATTAAATAAGCTTCTAAACCCTGTTAGGCTAATGTTATTTTTTGATAATAATGATACAATAAAATCCCAAGGAGAAAAAGATAATTTATTAACACTTAAGATGTATGAAGAGTATTCTAATGGGAAGTTAATATTCGAAAAATACATTATCAATGAAAATAAAGAATTAGCAGAAAAATATCACATTGATAGAGTTCCAACTATTTTGTTTGTTGATGATAAAGGAAATGAACTAATTCGCTATCTAGCGATACCAAAAGGTAGTGAAGTAAAACCATTTATTCAAACCATAGTAATACTTTCAGGAGTGAAGAATTATTATAAAGCCGCTATTAGAGGAATTATTGGAAAGATTGATTCTACTACTTTAAAGGTCATGGTGACAGATTCTTGTGCCTATTGTCCAGAATTAGTCATTATGGCTTCCCAATTTGCACTGGCTTCGAAAGGAAAGATTAGAGCCGAAATAATAGATATTATGAAAAATCATGATATTGGTAATAAATATAATACTCAAAGTGTTCCTTATATTGTTATAAACGATAGGAATCCTATAGTAGGTTTATATCACCCTAATGATTTATTGGAGGAAATTCTTAAAGAAAATTAATTTAGATATATTATTAAGTGAAAATTATATAAAAAAATCAAGAGAGAATTATGTATAATATTAATATGGAAGAATTTGATGTAGAGAAAATATATGATCTTATTGTTTTAGGAGGAGGTCCTACGGCTATAGGATGTGCAATATATGCAAAACGATTCGCAATGGATGTGCTCATAATAGGCAAAACTTTTGGAGGATTAATTGCTACTACTCATATTGTAGAAAATTATCCTGGAATTACTACAGTTAGTGGTCAGGGCTTAATGGATATGTTCAGAGATCATATGGATTCGCTAGAGATCCCGTACATTTCTGATGAAATAAGAAGCATTGAAAAAATAGATGACCATTTTGAATTGCTTTCTTTTTTCCAGAAATTTAAAGCCCATTCAATCGTCATCGCAACAGGATCAGTAAGGAAGAAGCTGGGGATACCTGGAGAAGATGAATTTGCAGGAAGGGGAGTATCTTATTGTGCAACTTGTGATGGTCCATTTTACAAGGATAAGATAGTTTGCGTAATAGGAGGGAGTGATTCGGCAGCAAAAGAGGCTCTCTTTTTAGCACAGAATGTTAAAAAAGTCTATATCATATATCGAGGTGAAGAATTAAGAGCTGAACCAATAAATAAAAAAAGAGTAAAAGAAAATGAGAAAATTGAAATCATATATAAGAGAAATATCATAGAAATCATCGGAGAGGGAAATGTTAAATCTGTTATGTTTGATAATGGAGAGATTCTACATGTCGATGGTGTGTTTATTGAAATAGGATCCGTTCCTAACTCTGAGATTGCTCAGCGAATTGGAGTAAATTTGAATGCAAAAAATGAGATTATAATAAATCGTAAATCCGAAACAAATATTCCTGGTATATTTGCTGCAGGAGATGTGGCGGATGCTCCTTTCAAGCAAGCAATAACAGGAGTGGCAGAAGGAGTAATGGCAGCATATTCCTCATTTGACTTTTTAAAAGAAATGAATATTGAATATTAATTATTTGATGTGTTTTATCCTATTTTTAATTTAAAGTCTTTTTAAATCCATAGAATAAAAATCAATTCCATGTTATATTGGAGTTTATATTATTCTATTAAAAAAAATAACAACCAAGAAATTTTTAATAAACTGGAGAAGATATTTCGTGTCTTGGCTAAGTGTTATTTTAACGCTTACTTTAACCATTACTTGTTATTATATTATTACTATTTTTTATTTAGAGGTTTTGAAAAAGAAAGGAAAATCTTTTTGGAAGAAATTAAAGCTAAATAAAAATCATCCAAGATTAAATACTGTACTGGGGCTTAGTTTATTAATTTTATTAGGGGGATCAATAGGATTATTCTGTTTTAATATAAGTAATCGAATTGCATATTTTAAATTTGGCATATCAGGTTCATCTGAGTGGGTCTATTCGAATGGTCAAAAATATCTACACATCAACGCAGATAATAATTATGATTTAGGGTATCACACAGGGTACCAATTATCATCAGAAGTTTTCAAAATGAAATTTTTATTATCTGTTTCAGAAGCTTCCTTTGGTGTTTCCTATGCTCAATTTCTCGATTTATCAGAAAAATATCTTCCATTTATTCCTCAAAAATATATTGAGGAAATGCAAGGTTTAAGTGAAGGTGCTTCTGCGGGAAGTGGTTTTCCTATAAGCTTTTCTGATATTCTTATACAAAATGTTATTTTTGAGATTTTATATGGTCTTATCAATCCTCTTGATTTATCTGTGGAAAATACTTTAGGATGTACCACTTTTGGTTCAAAAAATCATGATGGAACAATAATTATAGGTCAAAATATGGATTTAGTAAAACCTTTTTCATGGGTACAATCATTCGTATTGCATAAAGTAAATGATGATCCCTACGTTTTTTCTTATAGGCTAGGAGGGTGTTTAGCGATGCCTATGGGAAAAAATGAATATGGATTGACATTAATAACAAATTTAGTACAAACAAAAATAGTAGCACCAATAATGACACCAACATTTGTCTTGATAAGAGAAGGTTTAGAAAAAGAAAAGAGTGTAGATGACTTATATGATTCGCTATTTCCAAGTAATAAAAGTTCGTATAGTAGAAATTTTATAATTGCAAATCAAACTACTTTATTATCAGTTCAATCTTTACCAGATAATCAAACAATTTGTCATCCTGAAACGATAGTTGTACAATCTAACACTTTTAACAATCTTTATTGGCAAAAATATCTGGTTGATGACCAATACTCAAAAGAGCGACAAATATACGCTGAAAGTTTAATAATCGATGCTTTTAATGATAATGAATTAACAAATCAAGAATTACTTTTAATTTTAAAAGATACCCCAATCATTTGTAGAGACGAAGAAGGTCTCATTGGAATGAGTACGCTAGCATTTATGACTTCTAAATCCTTTGGGTTAGGAAATCCAAATGGTAAGATCGGAATTCTCCCATTTTAGCTATAAGTCATAATTTTAATAGTTAAATAAAAAAAAGAAATATATTAATCAATTGGTACATCTACAGCACCTTCCATATGATCCTTGAAAGGTACTTCAACTTTTAATATTCCATTTTTATACATGGCTTTCGATTTATCAGCAGATACGGGACAACATATGGCATATGATCCCACATATACTGTATTTTCACTTTCCCCTTTCACAAAAAAAGAATCCTCATGCATTTTCAAAGCTATTGTATCTTTTTCTACACCGGGCATAGTTATTTCAATATGATAATTATCATGTTCATCATCTGCATAAGCACATATATCAGGGGATATTATATACTTTTCTTTCTCTTCAGATATGATTAATCACCTTTTTAATTTAATTGGATTTATTTCATTAAGAAATATCAAAATAGGCATTTTAAAACTTTGTTTTATGATTTGTAAGACTTTGGACTAAATCCTTATTTGAAAGAATATTTCAGAGCCATTTTTATTTTATTTTATAAATTTTATACATAATATCATATTTACGTTAACTTTATCGCCTATTTTTTCAAAATTCTGCTAGAGGAATTTTGCCATCCAAAAAGATGGTACTCCCATCGAAAGAAATTTGGATTGCATAGATAGGAATATTCTTTTTTCTTGCTTCACTTAATTTAATTGAGAAGATAGGATCGGTCTCCCAATTAGGTTTGAAATTATTAGATTTACGAAAAATTAAGAACATTATCATTCCATTATGATCTATTATTTCTTGCACATGACGAGCCCCTCTTTTAGTAGGAGCATCAGGAAATAGAGCGATCTCATCCTGAACTAAAGTGACTCCTTTAACTTCCAATGGAACGCCGTCTAACAGAAAGTCTATACGACTTTTACCTATTTTAACTTCTTTTTGGATAGTATTTACTTTTTCAAAATCTTCTAAAAATTTAAACACTTGTAAAGCTATTTTCGAGTGAAGTGCGGTATCAATTAAAATCCATTCGCCATTGTGTAGCACTGCTTTAACGTAATAATCTAACTTTCCCTTAGAATTAGCAAATAAAATCTTTGAATTTTTGATTAATAATTCAGTTAATCTTCCAGGATCATGAATATGAGCTGAAAACACTTTATTTTTATATTCTATCTCACTTGAAAACCTATTAGGCCGGTTTAAAAAAGTACCTAGTTTAAGATTCGTCAATTTTAATAAAGGAATTTGAGAATTCTTCATAACGATGATAAATAGAAGAGATTTTTAATAATTAGAGGTATTAAAATAGAGATTAAAAAGATATTATTATATAATATAAACTATATAGATAAATAGACTTCAATTTTCTTCAATCATGATGAATACGATAAAAAAGCATAAGAATATTGCAAGTTATAAATTCCACCATATTGACACTGATAAATGTAAGAGATGCACTCAATTTTCTTGTGAAGAAGCATGTTTTAGAGGAATTTATAAAGTGATTAATAAAAATTCTGAACCACGATGCACAGTTGTTGAGAATCGAGAAGATCGATGCGTTAAATGTCATATTTGTACGACAGCATGTAAATTTGAAGCTATTACTATTGATTAATCATTATATTTTTAATAAACTCATTTTAAAGGCATATAAACTAGCTAATTAATATTAAATTGGATTATAAGATATTAGATAAATCTTATAAAATATAAATTTTAGAAAAAATTAATGAAATATAGAATTTATAAAAATTTAAATGATTTATTATGATATCAGAAAAATTAAAACTAGATGATATTGACCGTAAGATAATTAGCTTAGTCCAAGATGATCCTAGTCTTACTCATACTGAAATCGCAGAAAAAATTGATAGAAGTCAACCTACAGTCGGTATGCGAATCAAGAAATTAGAAAAAGAAGGAATTCTTCAATTCCAACCAGGTATTAATTTTAAAAAGGTGGACTTATTTCTGGCTACTGTTGAATTAAAAACTAAATATCCCGATGAGATAATCGATATGGCTAAATATTGTCCATTTATGCTAAATGCTTTCCGCTTAAGTGGGGATCATAACATATGTATCCTTCTTGCAAGCTCAAAGCTTGATAAGTTAGATAATATTATCAATTATCATTTTAGAAATAATATTAATGTCCAATCTGTTTCAATGGAAATTGTAACTCAAATTGCTAAGGATTTTATTCTTCCGATTGACTTTGATTCCGAAAATCATAATCCCACATTGGAGGAGGGATGCGGAGAGAACTGTAAATATAGGTTGGGTGCGTTAAAAGGAAGGGTAGAGGAATCACATTTCATGTGATGTGTTTACAAGAAAGATTGAGGATTATTCTTCCTCCTCTATTTTATCAAATCGATATTTTGGAAGATTTACATTAAGATTACAATCAGGACCACAATTATTAGAATGAATATCAAACTTTTCTATCTGAAAGTCTATTGGTACTACAAAATCATGAATAGATTCTATAATAATATTAGTTTTCACACTTGTAACATGGGGATCTTTTCTAAAACATATATCCACTAACTTTTCGATAGTCTGTAAGTCTGAAGCAGCTACAAAGCATAATAAATTAAATTCACCAGAGATTTTAAATGCATGATTGACAAACGGGCATTTCTCGAGTTTGTTAACAATACTATCAACATCTTTAGTTGAGATAAATACAATCGCAGTCTTAATATCTACTTTTTTGATATTAAATCCCACTTGCTTTGTTAATAGATTTTTCCTCTCTAACTTTATAATTCGAGCACCAACTGCAGGTTGAGACTTTTCTATTTCTGCAGCAATCTGACTATGGGTGATATCTGGATCATGCTCAATCATTTCGATTATTTTATAATCGTCATCATCAATTCCTAATATTTCCTTAAAAGTTTTCTTTATCATACCTTTGTACCTAGAGACTCTATTTTAATATAAATTTTATTTCTATGAATATAAAATTTCCTTGTATTTAATATTAAAAAATATGAATAGTTATGATTTAGTTCTTTTATTTTATAAATTATATTTCTAACCTTTGTTTAATAATATAAGTTATAATATTATATTTTCTTTGTTTTTCATTTAGAGAAAACTAGTAGATAATTGAAGAAATAAAATAATCAAAGAGTATCCAATAAATCCAAGTAAAAAGTAAAGTGGTTTACCTTTTTCTTTTTCCGGGATTACTTCGCGGACAATAGTGTATAAGATTACTCCAGAAATGAAAGAATATATAATATAGAATAATTCTAAATCAAGAGGGTTTATTGGGAAAATGAGTTCAAGAAGTATTTCAATAATAATTCCTAATAAGACAGCACTAGCCAAGAGATATTTTCTTAGCTTATTATCACTAATATCCGTCTTCTCATAAATTTCTAGGTCTGCAAATATAATATGACTCTCAGATCTATTTGTTATAATAGCTCTAGACCATGCAAATATAAAAAAAAGGATACCTGATATGAATTCTATCGAAAGCAAACCTGCTAATATAATTCCTATAAGAAAATGATATGTAAAATCTGTAAAAATTCGCAATCGCGATAAATCTTCACTAACACGGTTTTGAATTTTAATTTTATAGCGATTTATTTCATATAACATTTCTTCTTCCTCTTTATTTAAGCTAGAAATCGTTTGAGCTATATCTCTTACCGCTAATTCATCTAAGCTATCCTTAGTTAGCTCTTTAGTTAAAATTCTCTCAATATTTCTCTCAACTTGCTCTAATGTTTTTTCTTTAAGAAGTAACTTTCGCATTCTTTTCTGGGAGTTCAATTCAACTTTCTGAAGGATTATTTTTTCAGATAAATGGACAAATGAAAAACCAACTACTACAAAAAAATATTCAAAAATTACAACATCAAAAGGATATACAGGTATTCCAACAGCAACTTCTGGAAGCAGAACAAGAAAGAAGTAAGCTAATGACATTCCACCTATAAGAGAAATATGGAGTTTAGGATGTTTATGTTCATAAAAATCAACAATAAAAAAAACCATCCCAAATACTAGAGATACAATCGCTACAATTAAAAAATTCTCGATCATTATTATTCTCAAGATTGAAGATTTTTATTAAAGTTTTATGATATGAAACTTAAAATTAAATTATTAATAGTATCTATTTTTTTAGTATGCTAACTTGATTAATTAATGTGAATATAGATGGAATTTCTGATAGTTTTTTCAACAGAAGATAAAGCTTCAATGAATATTAGAAATAATATAATGAATTCAAAAAAATATTCATTAAAAGAGCTTGATATAATTTGGCATGAAAATAAGTTATTTCAATTAGAAAGTTTTACAAAAAATAAAGCACTGAATGCTATTTTAAAGAATAATCAAATTTACTTGGGATTAACTGATGAACATTTAATTTTTTTAACCAGTTTAAAATTAAACAAATTTAAGATTAATCCTAACTTAGTTGTATTTGCTAGTCGTCATACTTCTAAGACAGCAAGACCAGCTATATTAATCCACACAACAGGCAATTGGAGTGATGATGCAAGTTTTGGAGGAAGTCCTCATGA